>Ga0302198_10000079_pt1 | contig 91727 bp, 85 predicted proteins | sample II_Bog_N2_2_FD_193521 | JGI IMG/M metagenome (GOLD analysis project Ga0302198, IMG submission 193521) | Peat permafrost microbial communities from Stordalen Mire near Abisko, Sweden - II_Bog_N2_2 | ecosystem: Environmental > Terrestrial > Soil > Wetlands > Peat | place: Sweden: Abisko...
TGTTCGTGCGTCCGTTACGGTACAGGACAAATACGCATCCGGGTCCGGCAGGCTGTCCGGCTCTTCCGGCAAGGGCAGCTGGACCGGCCGCTCCGGACATTCGCGATGTCTGGGATACTGGACCGCCCGGAAAAACTAGCCGCCCGATCCTGCTCGGCCGGGTCAAGGCGGCAGTTTCAGAGTGATCGTGACGAAGAGAAACTGGACCGAACCGGTTGTCGTGTTTTGGCGTTCGGGATTCGGCGCGCGATTGCAGGTCCGTTTAACCCGGCGATTATTCCCGCAATGTATTTCTCGCGGCTCGTGACGGGCGTCAAACGCTGGTTCGGCGCGTAATCGCCTTCAGGGGGTCGCGTGGGCATCGGCCAGCCGTGCAGCAGTGATCCTGCACCGGGAGAGCGGGAGACCGAGGGTATCTCTGGCAACGGCCACGATCTGAAACGACGCGCCCTTCAGATAAAAAGACCGTCCCACACTTGATTGAAATTACTTTGTTATTGCATCCGCAGGCGGGCCGCTGCCGGGTTCGCCGTCGATGGTCATTTCCTCGGGGACCGCGCGCAGGGCCCGCTATCGATCCCGGAATGTCCGGTCCCGGACAGTGCCGAAATCAACTTTTTTCGGGAACAAACGTTTTTCGGGCGAGTTCAGATGCTCGGACTAAACACCACGCCGGGCACTACCAGGTAAAATTTCAGAACTCAACATCGGGCGGAGCTTTGACGTGACCGAGCCAGAGGCGGACCGCAAACCACTGTCTGCCTGGCAGTTGCTGAAGCCGGATTGGCGTGCTCGGCCGGTGTCGTGGAAGGCGATCATTGGCGTCGTGGTCTTCCTCGGCATTGCCATGGCCGCCTTTGTCGCCGCCGGTGGCGTCAACGTGTTTGCGGACAGGCCGGACGGCCGGCTCAAATACCACCTGCTGCACTTCGTCTTCAATCGCAGCGAGGCGTCGCGGTCGGTCGACGTGATTCCGCCCGGCGATCTGGCGTCACCGGGCCGCGTGCATCTGGGGGCCCAGCATTTCGACATGGTCTGCCGCAATTGCCACGGCCGCCCGGGTTTCGGACAATCGGTCACCGCGCTGTCGATCAGCCCGCGGCCGCAATATCTGCCGGATGTACTGGGCCAGTTTACCGACTCGGAGCTCTATCTGATCGTCGAGCACGGCGTGAAGTACAGCGCGATGCCGTCATGGCCCACCGACGTGCGCGGCGACGAGGTCTGGTCGATGGTGGCGTTCCTGCGGCAACTGCCCAAGATGGACGCCAAGACCTATGGCGACATGACGGCGCTTCCCGAAAAGCCTGCGACGGCGCCCACCGGTTCGGCCGGTGACACCAGCTTGCGGCCGGCGAATCCGGGGCGCAACTCGTACCCCTTCGTCGAATTCCAGTATGCGGCGCCGGCCAGCGGATTTTCCGATCCCACCATTCACGACAATCCCACGGCGACCTGCGCGCGCTGTCACGGTGCCGACGGCTCCGGCGCCGTGACCGGCGGCGAAGCGCCCAACCTGACGATTCAGGATGCCGGCTATCTGCGGGCTTCGCTCGAAGCCTACACCCGCGGCGCCCGCAAGAGCGGCTTCATGCAAAACATCGCAGCCCAGCTTTCGGCCGCGCAGATTGCGGCGCTATCGGATTATTACGCGGGGCTGCCGGTTCAGACCGTAGCGTCGCCGCAGCCCGACCCGGCGCTGGCCAAGCGTGGCCAGGCGATCGCGACCCAAGGCATCCGGGAGCGCGCGATTCCGGCCTGCGCCTATTGCCATGAAAGCGCAGGCAGCAAGATCAGCGGCGCGCCGCATATCGCCGGGCAGTCGGCGACGTTCCTGCGCCGCCAGCTCGGCGCGCTGCGGGACGGCGGCCGCGGCTCGTCCAACTGGTGGAATCCGATGCCCGCCGTCGCGCACAATCTTGGCGACAACGACATTGCCGCGGTGGCGGCCTATTATTCCGGATTGAAGCCGGCCAAGAGCGGCGGCCAAGCCGCGCCGGCCCCGCAAGCCGTGCTTCCCGTGACAAACAGCCAAAGCGACATGGCCGCGGCAAAACAGATTTTCGAAACGACTTGCAACAAGTGTCACGCCAATGGCGGGCGCGGCGATCTGGAGGGCGGCTATCCGGATCTCACCCTGCAGACCGCGCCCTATGTGGCGCAGACCCTGTATTCCTTCCGCACCCGCGCCAGGCCGAACGAAAAGATGGAGGAAGTGATCGACAACCTCAGCTTCGAACAGATGACGAGCCTTGCCGATTACGTCGACAGCCTGAAGCCGGAGCCGGCGCTGGCCAAGCCCGACGCCGACGCCGCCGCGCGCGGCGCCGCCATCGCCACCAAGGGCGCGCCCGAACGCGGCGTGCCGGCCTGCCTGAGCTGTCATGGCCCCCAGGGCACCGCCGCCCTGCCGCTGGTCCCGAGGCTGCAGGGACAGAGCGCGTTTTATCTGCGACGCAGGCTCGAAGGTTTCGTCAGGCCTTTCCACGCCAGGCCGGACGACGTCGATCTCAGCGCGGTCAATCCGATGCCGGTGATCGCCAGCCAGTTGACCGAGCAGGAGCGCGCGGACCTCGCCGCCTATTTCGCCGCCGCCGCGCCGCTCGAGAAGGCCGCCGCGCCGCTCGAGAAGGCCGCCGCGCAGCCGTAATTCGGCAGTCCGCACCGGAAAACGGCATTTTCTGACTTTTTTGACGACGACGGGCTACAGCTCACCGACACGCGAAGTTTGCGGCGGCCTCGATATCCCCGCCGCCCTTGTAGGTGGCTGTCTTCGGGTAGGGGCAGAGCGGTCGCGTGCGGCCGGGCCACGGGACTTCCGGACTGGTTCGCGCCCTGGCCAGCAACATCTCCGGCGCGGTGCCTTTTTCGACCCAGGCGTCGAGCGCCGTCACCGCATCGTATTCGTCGGTGGAGGGACCGCCGGCGCAGTGGTTCATGCCGGGAATCAGGAACAGGCGGCTCAAATTGGCCGCGTCGGCGCCGTACCTGTCCTGCAGGCTCTGCCAATACCGGATGGTATCGAGCGGGGAGAAGATCGGATCGGCGGTGCCATGCACGAATATGATCTTGCCGCCCCGCGCCTTGAAGGCATCGATGTTGGTCGATGTCGCCGCCTCGAACTCCATCCCGGCTTCAGATCCGTCCCTGCCCTTGAACACCTTCGGCGTATCCCGGTCGAAATCGAACTTCATTTCCCAGTCGAGCAGGTTGGCCGGCTTCTCGGCCGGACTCATGAAGACATAGGCGATGCTGCCGGGAATCAGCGTCACGTTGCGGGCGTTGGGCGGGCTTGCCTTCGGGGTGCCGAGCCGCCAGGCTCGCCAGCCCGCGCCGGTGATGCCGGGATCGTAGGGCCACGCCGAATAGATCACCTCGCCTTTTGAGTTTTTCGTGCCGGAGAAGATGCGCTTGATCACGTCGACCTTCGCGGCCGGCAGGCAGGCGCTGTTCTGTCCCGCCGTGCAGGCGAGCACCGCCGGGTCGAACTTGCAGGCGGCCATGTTCTGCACCATGCCGTCCTTGACGCCGTCGGCGGCGTCGCAGGCATCGAGAATGCCGATGGCAAGCAGCTTCAGCTCGGCATCGCTGAGCGCGCTGCCGAGATCGGGCATGCCGTCCGCGCCTTGCGGCGCTATCGACATCAGCGCCTGGGTGTGACCGACGGCGTCGATCGCAGCCAGCGGCACGCGGTAGGCGGGTGAGGCCGCCACCACGCCGTCGAACATCCCGGGGTAGCGCTGCGTCACGGCCATCCCCTGCCGGCCACCATTGGAACAGCCGGCGAAATAGGATCGCGACGGCGCCTTGCCATAGAGGCCGGCGATCAGCGCCTTTGCGGCAGCCGCGACCGGCGGGATCGAGCTGTAACCCTTGTCGGCGCGCGCCTTCGGATCCAGTCCGAACAGATAGGGCCCGATCGGGCCGGGCTCGTCGAGGTGGCCGGCGTCGGTGGTGGCGGCCACATAGCCCGCCGACAGGGCGTTGGGCTTCGGCGCGCCGAACGGAATGACATCGAGCGCCGGACGCAAGACGCCATCGCTGCCGCCGCCGCCTTCGAAGATGAACTTGCCATTCCAGCTGGCGGGCAGCCGCACCTCGTAGCCGATCGCGTAGGGCTTGCCATCGATGCCGGTGCGCTCGTCGAGCTTGCCGCGGACAAGGCAATGGTCGGGCGCCGGCGCGGCCGCGCCGGGCGGTGCCGGCGGTGGCAGCGCCACGGGGCCCGCTGGCACAAAGGTCGCCTCGGTGACACGCCCCGCGGCCGGCACGCCTTGGACGAGACGCTCGCAGCCGGTCTTGAAGTCCTGCGCCGCTGCTTCCGTGCAGCAGGCGCCAAATACGGCCAACGCCAACGGCAGTCCCATCCGAGAACGCTGCATCCCTTGTCTCCACCCCGAGCACGGCTTTGTTGGCCGCAAACCTACGGTGACATCTGCAGCGGCGCAAGCGCGGGGCGGACCTTGCGTTGTCCGATATCAATTGTCATTCCGCGGCGCGTGTGACGTCGAGCGCGGCGCGATCGGCTCATGGAATCGCCGTCAGTCGCGATCCGGCGCGCCGAGCGGAAAGAACCGGCGATAGGGGCGCGCTTCGTCCACGGCGCGGGCAAAGGACGGCCGCGCCAGCAGGCGGTTGCGATAGGCACGCAATTCGCTGAATTCATCGGCGATCGGATGCGCCCAGTCAGCAAAGAAAAGCGACGGTGCCGCCGCGCAATCCGCCAGGCTGAAGGACCCTGCGGCCGCCCAGTCGCGCCCGGACAGGCGGCGGTCGAGCCAGCGATAGGTCGTATCGAGCATGGCGCGGCCCCGCGCAACGGTCGGGGCATCTCTTTCGTCCGCCGGTCGCAGCGCATCGTGCACGATCCAGGTCATCGGCGTCATCACGTAATTGTCGAACACGCGATCCAGCATCCGGACGTCGAGCGCGATGCCCGGGTCTTGCGGAATGAGACGGACCGGGCCCGGATGATGCAGCGCCAGGTGCTCGATGATGCTGGTCGCCTCGAACACGACGACGCCGTCGTCGTCCAGCACCGGAAACTTGCCGAGCGGCCAGAGCCTGGTCAGGGCCTCGAAATTTTCGGGCGTTTCCGGGCCAAGCGGCTTCATCTCGAACGCCGTGGCGTTCTCATAAAGCGCGATCAGGACCTTCTGGCTGTAGGACGAAAACGGGTGGGCGTATAGGGCAAGGGTCATGGCGTGGCGAGCTCGGGAAGTCTTCTGGATGATGGTCCATTACAGGCCGTCACGGTAACCCGCCGCGCCAAGATCCGCCAACATCTCATCCGCGTTTTGCACCTTCGCGACATGCCGACGGCCCCGGAGATGGCGTTGACCCCATGCCGAAATCGGTGGCTACTTGCCGCCCGCGAGCCGGCGAATCCCGGATGCCGTCAGTCCAAGCTCTCCCAGCCGTCTGACCGCATAGCCCAGGCCGACCAGGCGTTCCCAGTGCAATTGCGGAATTTCGCGCTGCGCGTCGCCCTTGCCGACCTCGCGCAACGAATCGAATTCGTCCGGGGTCAGGGCTGGCGGAAGATCGCTCGTCATGCGGCCTCCTCGGTCCAGACCTTGAAGCTGACCAGCGTGTTCGGCCCGAACGTCTGGGTAATCGGAACGTCGGAAGCATCGCGTCCCTGCGCGATCAGGACCCGGCCGATCCGCGGCTCGTTGTTGCGCGGATCGAACATCTGCCAGTGCCCCCCGATATAGGCCTCGAACCAGCCGGCGAAATCGCCCACCGCCCAGGGCTTCGGCGTGCCGATGTCGCTGAGATAGCCGGTGCAATAGCGCGCCGGAATGTTCATGCAGCGGCACAAGGCGATGGCCAGATGGGCGTAGTCGCGGCAGACGCCCCGGCCTTCGTGATAGACTTCCCAGGCCGTCATGGTGGGCCGGGCGTGCTCGTAGCCAAAGGCGATGTGGCGGTGGACGAAATCACAGATCGCCTGCACCCGCGCCCAGCCGGGCGGCGTGAACTGGAACAATTGCCATGCGATCTCCGACAGCCGGTCGGTTTCGCAATAGCGGCTGCCGAGCAGATAAACCAGCGTGTCCGGCGGCAGGTCCTCGATCGCGTGCTGAGTGGCCGAGGAGGCCACCGCATCGGGCAGGCCGGTGTCGCGGACGATGCCGTCGGCGGCCAGCCGCATCGCTCCGGCCGGCGCCACGATACGGCTGCACCAGTTGCCGAACATGTCGCGATACGGCGTGATCGGCACTGGGGGGCTGGTGGTAAGGAAGTCGGGAACGATGACGTCGGAGGCGCGCGTAAAATGCGTTCCCAACACCATGATCATCGGCGTCGGTTGCGGGAAATCGTAATTCATTTCGAATCCGACACGAAGCCTCATTCGAAATACCTTCCCGGCTAAACATCGGATATGGCTACGAAGTCGCCGAATGCAAGGCGCGGGCCGGTCGGCGCAGGCGACGCGCGTCGATCACGATGATCGGGGCGCTGCGGCGTGGCGCGTGCGGCGCGGGCGCGGCAGTCCAATGCGGCGATTGTCGCCGACCTTAGCGGACCCCGCGCTCCGTCATGTCGACAATGTTTCGGTTCCGCTGCCGGCGCCCCCCGACGGGTTCTCCTTCGCCAACCAGCCTGCCTCGCGCACCATGGCGACGGCCGACCGGGCGACCGGGGCCGTGAGTCCGTTGACGAGTTGCAGTCGCAGATTGCGGCCTTCCGAAACGGCGCGCACCACCGCCTTCCTCGCGACCCACCACGACCGGTGCACCTGCAGGCCGTCGGCGTTTCCGATCGCCGTCATCGCCTGATTGAGCGTTGCCAGCACCAGCCGGGAGCCGTCCGCGGTATGGACGCGCACATAGTGATCCTCCATCTGCAGGCAGAGCACCGCGAAGGATGGCGCCCCAAGCAGGCCGAAGGAAGTGGGCGGCGCTTCGCCCGCTTCCCGGGCCTGTTGCCGTTTGTGCAGCCGGGCCTGAAACAAGAGAGTGAAGGCGAGCACGACGGGCAAGGCGGTGATCAATCCCTGCAGATACCAGTCCAGCGGGCGCTGCACCCTGCCGAGGAAAGGCCATAGCCACACACCGATCGCCGCGGTCCAGGCCTGGAATGGAACGGTCAGGATGACGACGCCGAGCACGATCGCCGTCCACGTCATCGCCGGCCTCAGGCGGAACCGCAGCACCCCGCGGATCAGGGAGCCGTAAAGCAGGATTCCCGGCCAGAAGCAGGCGAGCTGAAATGCCACGCGCTGCCACGCCGGTCCATTGAAATAGCTTCCGAATGGTCCGATCAGGCCCAGGAAGATGGCGCAGGCGGTCGCGATCGCCAGGTCGATGGCCCAATCCTTCACAAAATCATTCCACCGCGTTTCGCTCATGACCTACTTGTCCCGGCGCCGGCCCGCCGTCGAACCCGTTCGCCCATTGGCGAACCCGTTCGCCATTTGGCGAACAACTGGTAGCGCAGGGCGCCGCCGTTGGCAGGATCCTCGGGACATTCCAACCGCCAGGAGGTTACATGCGCAACGTCATTGCACAGGTTTTCGCCGCATTCATCGTCATCGCCGCCGGCCAGGCGCACGCCGCGGCCGGTTTCCAGCATTTCACCATCAGCGATCCGCAGGGCCCGCCGATCGAGGTCGGCGTTTGGTACCCCACCGGCGCCGCGCCCCGGCTGGAGGCGATCGAGTCCGATCGGCAGATGGTCGCCCGCGACGCGCCGGTCGAGGGCGACCGTCTGCCGCTGGTGGTGATGTCTCACGGTCACGGAGGCTCCTATGCCGGGCATCTCGACACCGCCACGGCCCTGGCCAATGCCGGTTTCGTCGTCGCCGCACTCTCGCACAATGGCGACAGCTGGCGCGACCCCGGCAATCCCACCGCGATCTGGGAGCGGCCGCGCCAGTTGAAGCTGCTGACCGACTACATGCTGGGCGCATGGCGCGACCGCAGCCGCATCGATGCCAATCGCGTCGGCGCATTCGGCTTCTCCGCCGGCGGATTCACGGTGCTGGCGGCGGCCGGCGGCGAGCCGGACCTGCGCAGCTTTGCGGATCACTGCAAGGCGCATCCGGCTTTCGAGGATTGCCAGATCCTGCAACAGCACCCCTTGCCGCTGGATAGCGACGTCGTCTGGACCCATGATCCGCGAATCAAGGCGGTGGTCGCCGCCGCGCCGGCCCTCGGTTTTGCCTTCGGCCGCGACGGTCTGGCCGCGGTCCGACAGCCGGTGCAGCTGTGGCGGGCCGAGGACGACCAGGTGCTGCCGCATCCGTATTATGCGGAAGCCGTTCGGCTTGCCCTCCCGACGCCACCCGAGGCGCATGTCGTGGCCCAAGCCGGCCACTACGACTTCCTGAAGCCGTGCGCCGCGGAACTGGCAACCCGCGTGCCGGCGATCTGCAGCAGCGAGCCGGGCTTCGACCGCGATGCGTTTCACCAGCGCTTCGATCGCGACATCGTCGCCTTCTTCACGCGGACGCTGAGGTAGCAGGCCGGATCGGCGGGAAGCAACCGTACAGATATGGAAAAACGTGAAACGGCGGGCAAAGGCGTATTTGCGCCACGCCCGCCATTGCATTGCAAATCAGGCTTCTAGAACGGACTCACCGAAAAATAGCGCAGCCACAGATCGGTGTAGCGGCCTTTTTCCCAGAGCCGGAACAGCGCCCAGTTCAGCGACTGCCGCAGCAGGTCGTTGCCCTTGCGCACCGCGATGCCGATGCCCTCGCCGAAATAGCGGCTCTCGACAAACGGTCCGCCGCTGAAGGCGCAGCATCCGGCGGAATCGGTGCCGTTGATCCAGAACGCCAGCGAGATCGCGTCGCCGAAAATGAAATCGACCTCGCCGCGCCGCAAGGCCAGCCGCAGCGCCTCATCGTTCGGATAGGCATGCAATTCGGCGTCGGTGAACATCGCCTTGAGATAGGCCTCGTGCGCCGACCCGGCGATGACCCCGACCTTCTTGCCCTCGAGATATTCCGGGCGGACCTCCGCCATCACGCCGTCGCGCCGCGATACGAACCGCGCCGGCGCCCGGTAATAGGGATCGCTGAAATCGAGCCGCGCCCGCATCTGCGGCGTCACCGCCAAAGAGGCGATGATGGCGTCGCCGCGGTTGCTGGTGATGGCGTCGATCAGGGTCTCGAAGCGCCGCATCTGCACGGTGCAGGTAACCTTGATCTCTTCGCAGATCAGCCGCGCCAGGTCGACGTTGAAGCCGGCCGGGTTGCCGTCGGGGCCGGTGAAATTGAACGGCGGATAATCGGTCTCTGTCAGGAACCGGATCACCGTCAGGCGGGACAGATCGGGCCGGTCCGGACGCCGCCGCGGATCCCAGAAGCCGGGCACTGCCTGCGGCGCCGCCTCCGATCCGGGCTTGGCTGCGGTTTCAGGCTTGGCTGCGGCTTGCGCCAGCGCCGCGCCGCACGGGATCACGGCGAGCGCCGCCCCGAGGGCCAACCCGGCCAGCACCAGGAGGGCTCGAATGGCACGCAACCATCTGTCATCAAGGAAGCAGGCTGTCTGTGATCGCATTGCCGAGGGGTTTTTCCGGAAGTCGACGGCCTTATAGACCATCGGATCGATAACGCGAACGCCGTTTGCGCGGGCGGAACCGCACGGTCCGACTGGATCAGCGTTGGCGCTGTGAAGCGGATCGATGCCTCGCCGGTTCAGAGGTAGTGCCTGAGATCGTCGGCGGCCTGCTCCGGCGGCCGCTTCAGGTTGAAGGGGGCGACGAACTTGCCGTCGCGATCCATCAGATAGATCAGCGCGGTATGGTCCATGGTGTAGTCGCCGTCCTTGAGCGGCACTTTCCGGGCATAGACCCGGTATTCGGAAATCACCTTCGCCACCGCCTCCGGATTGCCGGTCAGACCCTTCAGGTGCGGATCGAAGCTCGACAGGTAATCCTTCATCGCCGCCCCGGTGTCGCGCTCCGGATCGACCGAGACGAAATAGGCGTTGACGCGATCGGCATCCTTGCCCATCGCCCGCAGCACCTCGGAGATTTCGAACAGCGAGGTCGGACATACGTCGGGGCAATGGGTGAAGCCGAAGAAGATCAGCGTCGGGCGGCCCTGCAGGCTCTTCTCGGTCACGACCTGTCCGGTCTGGTCGGTGAGCTGGAACGGGCCGCCGATCGCGGCCGGAGCCGCCACATTCTTCAATCCGCCGAGCGCCCACAGCATCAGCACCAGGCCGATCACGAGGCTGCCGGCAAACGATGCGACGATGACCAGCGGTCGGGTGGTCCGATCCATCATGAATTTCCTTGTGTCGGTCAGAAGCAGGCCGAGAGGCCGGAGGCGATGGTCTCGAAGAACACCGCGGTCCCGTAGTGGAACCAGAGTCCCAGCGCGCCGAGCAGCAGGACCGCCCCGAGAGCCGCGCCGCCGATCGTCAGCGCCGGCACCAGCCAGCGCGCCGGGCCGAATCCGGCCGGTATCTGCTGCGGCGTGGAGACTGGCTGAACCAAGCGCGACCATCCCTGTGAACGGGCATCGCCGGCGCGCCGCTTGCCGCGGATCGCTGGATGCACTGTCCAGATATAGCGCGCCGCAATGCCGGGCAAGCGCCTCCGGCGGCCGGGGCGATCACGTCATGCTGAAACCGTCAGCCGATATCAGTGCGCCGTCGAGGCCTGGGCGTCGAGGTAGCAGGGGCGGTACATGCTCATCAGCTGCTTGCCGCGCAGGAAAATCATGTGCGGCGTCAGCCCGCCACGCTGGGCGATCCAGTGCTTTATCGGCGACGGATACATCGAGTACAGCATCTGGGTGGCTTCGGGATTGGTCACGGCGCGGCCGTTGGCGCCGAAATCCCAGGCGGCGTGGAATCCGAGATTGGCATGCGAGGTCACGCAGATCTTGTCGTGGGGAACCGCGCCCAGGACGATGGTGCAGGCCGAGGCGCACAGGCCGTCGATGATGACGGTCTCGCCGGAGCTGCGCAGGTCCTGGTATTTGTCGACATAGGTACCGATCCGGCCGCCGCGATCCTCGCCGATGCGGACCACCGCATGGCTGGCCCCGACGCCTGCCAGAAGAAGAACCGCCGCCAGCAATCCCGTCACGAATTTCATGTCCCCACCCCAGTTCAAACCTGTCGAACCTGAATCTGACCGCCTTCGGTGATGCGTCGCCAGCGTGTTGCCGGATGGCGATTTTGTCCAGATGCGCAAGGTGGCTCAAATCAAATTCAAATCGAGTGTTGCAAGGCGGCTGCAGTTTTCGCCGAAAGGTCCCAATCTGGAACAAGTTACCGGGCCGTTGCGGCCCGGGAGGCCCTTTGCCGTTGACCGCGGGGAACGCCGCGGGCTTCTATCCATGCGCCGAAACGGGGGGCAAAACGATGGCAGGCGATGCGGACGTGATCGTGGTCGGCGGCGGCCTGGCGGGTCTTGTCGCCGCGACCGAGATTGCCGATGCCGGCAAGCGCGTCATCGTGGTCGACCAGGAAGGCGAACAGAGCCTCGGCGGCCAGGCCTTCTGGTCGTTCGGCGGACTGTTCCTGGTCGACAGTCCCGAACAGCGCCGGCTCGGCATCAAGGACAGCTACGAACTGGCGCTGCAGGACTGGATCGGCTCGGCGGGCTTCGACCGCGACGAGGACCTTTGGCCGCGGCGCTGGGCGGAAGCCTATATCGGCTTTGCCGCCGGCGAGAAACGCGGATGGCTCCGCGCCATGGGCCATCGCATCTTCCCGGTGGTCGGCTGGGCCGAGCGCGGCGGCTATGATGCAATGAGCCACGGCAATTCGGTGCCGCGGTTTCATGTCACCTGGGGCACGGGCCCCGGCATTATCGAGCCGTTCGTGCGCAAGGCGCGCGCGGCCGCGGCGAGCGGCCGGCTGAGCTTCAGGTTCCGCCACCGCGTCGATGCGCTGACGATGACCGGCGGCGCCGTCGACGGCGTCAGCGGCGCGATCCTCGCGCCCGATCCGGTGGCGCGCGGCGGCAGCAGTTCTCGAACGGCGATCGGCGATTTCACGCTGCGGGCGCAGGCGGTGATCGTTGCCTCCGGCGGCATCGGCGGCAATCACGATCTGGTCCGGCAGAACTGGCCGGCGCGCCTCGGCAAGCCGCCGCGCAACATGATCTCCGGGGTGCCCGAACATGTCGATGGCCGGATGATCGGCATCACCGAAGCCGCCGGCGCGCGGCTAACTGGTCGCCGATCTGGCCGCGCCACGGCATCCGCATCCTGCCCGGGCCGTCGTCGATGTGGTTCGACGCATCCGGCACGCGGCTGCCTTCGCCGCTGTTTCCGGGCTCCGACACCCTCGGCCAGCTGCGCACCATCCTGTCCACCGGCTACGACTATTCCTGGTTCGTGCTGACCCAAAGCATCATCCGGAAGGAGTTCGCGCTGTCGGGCTCGGAGCAGAATCCGGATCTCACCGGCAAGAGCTGGCGGATGACCCTGAAGCGCGCCACCGACAAGGGCGCGCCCGCACCGGTGGAAGCCTTCAAGCGCCAGGGCGCCGATTTCATCGTGCGCGACAATCTCGCCGACCTCGTCGCCGCCATGAATGCGCTCGTCGGCAGCGATCTGCTCAAGCTCGAGCATCTCAAGCTCCAGATCGAGGCGCGCGACCGCGAGATCGCCAATCCTTACGTCAAGGACACCCAGGTGATGAACATCCACAATGCGCGGAAATATATCGGCGACCGGCTGATCCGCACCGCCAAGCCGCACCGGATTCTCGATCCCGCCCATGGCCCGCTGATCGCCGTCAAACTCAACATCCTGACCCGCAAGACGCTGGGCGGGTTCGAGACCGACCTCGACTCCCGGGTGTTCGGCAGCGACGGCGAGATCATGCCGGGGCTTTACGCCGCCGGCGAGGCGGCCGGCTTCGGCGGCGGCGGCATGCACGGCTATCGCTCGCTGGAAGGCACCTTCCTCGGCGGCTGCCTGTTTTCCGGACGCAATGCCGGCCGCGCCGCGGCGAAGGCCGCGGGATGAAACAATAGTCGGAGAACTCCCGCCTTGTCCGAGACCATCGACATCAACGGCAGCGCCCGCAGCTATATCTGGCTGCCGTCGCACACCCGGCCGGCGCCGCTGGTGATCGTGCTGCACGGCAATACCCAGACCGGCGCCGACATGGCGAAGCGCACCTCGTGGCCGAAGCTTGCCGGGCGCGAGGGCTTTGGCGTGGTGTTTCCCGACGGACTCAATCGGGCCTGGGCCGATCTGCGCCCCGAAGGCAAGCGCGCCGGCCGCGCGCCGCCCAAGGGTACCGACGATGTCGCCTTCATCGTCGCCCTGATCGAAAAATTCGTCGCCGACGGCAGCGCCGATCCCAGGCGGATCTATGTCACCGGCCTGTCCAATGGCGGCGCGATGACCATGACCATGGTCTGCAAGCGCGCCGACCTGTTCGCGGCGGCCGCCTGCGTCATCATCAATTTGACGGACGAGTTGGCTGCGGCCTGCCGTCCGTCGCGCGCGGTGCCGATGCTGATGATGAACGGCACCGCCGATCCCCTGATTCCGTTCGAGGGCGGCCGCGGCAGCAGCCGCTTCGCGGTGGCCGGCTTCTGGTCGACCGCGCAGACGCTGGATTTCTGGCGGCGCGCCAATGGCTGCGAGACCGGCGACGCCGCCTCGGTCGATCTGCCGCATCGGGATTCCGGCGATCCGACCACGGTGACCCGGATCGACTCGCATGGTCCGGCGGGGCGCGATGTCGTGCTCTATCGGATCAACGGCGGCGGCCACCGCCTGCCCGGCCCTGTTCCGGACATGCGCTTTCCGCGCCTCATGAACGTGTTTCTCGGTCCGCAAAATCGCGATATCGACGGCGCCGAAATCATCTGGGATTTTTTCCGGCGGTTTCCGCGAAACCGAAATCCATGACCTGCGAGGTAATCGATCCGGCCGCGGCGACCTTCGATGGTCGGTGCGCCGGACGTCTCCGGCGCCATCGAAGCAGACAGGAGAAAGACGATGACCGACGTCAATGCCATTGCCAGCCGTTATATCGACCTGTGGAACGAGAGAACCCCCGGCCGCCGGCGCGCGCTTCTGGCCGCGCATTGGGCCAGTGACGCAACCTATGTCGATCCCCTGATGAGCGGCGAAGGCCATGACGGCGTCGACGCGCTGATCGCGGGCGTGCAGCAGCGCTTTCCCGGGTTCCGCTTTTCGCTGATCGGCCAGCCCAACGGGTTTGGCGAGCATGTGCGGTTTTCCTGGGGCCTCGGCCCCGACGGCGCCGACAGCCCGATCAAGGGCACCGATTTTGCCGTTGTCCGGGATGGCCGGATCCGCAGCATCACCGGATTTCTCGATCAGGTTCCTCAAGGCGTCTGAGCCAGGCGCGTCACCCCGGAGCCAAAACAAAGCCGCGCCAACCCGAAGGTTGACGCGGCGATGAAGCTTCTGTTGCCAGGTGCTCCGGACCCCGAACAGGTTACGCCGCGAGGCGCACTTCGTTCAATGCAACGTTATCGTTTGCATTTAGGTTTTTGACCCGATAACGGCGGTATCATGCCGGGCACAATTCAGAGCTTCTTCGCGACCATCGATCCTATTTCGCCCCCGCCATAGCAGCTTTCGGTTTCTGCTTCCGGCAGAACCGGCCTCACCGCAATGAGACCTTTCAGGCTCGAGCCGCAAACAGGCCCAAGCTGCTAGGGTGGAGGCGCCGGGTACTGCCCCCGGGTCTGCCCGCAGTCCGCTCTAAGTTTCAGCGCCATCGTCTTGCGACAGGTTTTATATAGGCGCGAATTCGGCCGAAAGCTAGGCTGTCGATCGAGCCGCCCTGACGGTTCCAGGTACGGTTCGTCCCTGCTCGGGGCGCCGCCAGCCGTTAATAATCCATTGAGATACCGTCCTTCGACAGCCTGGCCGCCAGCTTGCGCCGAAGCGCGGCGACGTCATCGAGGTGGATATTGCGAAGCGCGTTGACCTCCCCGGCCGTGAAGTCTTGCGCACCGGCGGGCACATCGCGGCCGCCCCAGGTTCGCAGCACATAGTTCAGCAGGTTTGCCGTATCGGCATCGGACAGCGCCGCATTGGCAACGCCGGGCACCCGGGTGAGATAGAGGCGTCCCTCACGGCTTGCGGCGAAATGCCCGACGAGGCCGACAAAGGGCGGAATCCGTCCGATCTTCGACCCCGCGCCCTCGCTGCCGTGGCAGCCGAAGCAATGCAGGCGGTAGAGATATTCGACGCTTTCGCCGGCGGCCGCGGGGTCAAGCCCGGCGACGGCCAAGCCCAAGCCTGCAAGCAGCGCCGTCAACAGGGCCTTCATGGCACCAGGCCCGACCGGATCTGCTTCACCGCATCCTGGCTGGTCGGCTGGCTGCGGACCCGGGCGACATCGGCGGACTTCAACACGGTCTTGGCGTGATTGAGGCGAAACACGTAACTGACCACAGCGGCGATCTCATCGTCGCTGAGGGCTTGCTGCGGCGGCATCGCACTGGCGATGGTGCCGCCGCCGGCCAGTGCAAGCGAGCCCGACAGTCCGTTGATCACCACCAGCACCGGGTAATCCTTCTGTTTGGCCGCGGCATTGGCAATGACCGGCGAAACCAGCGGCGGCGCCAGCCCCGGCGCCCCGACGCCTCCGGCCTGGTGACAGGCCTGGCAGGTGTCGGCAAAGATCCGCGCTCCGTCTGCCGCCGTCGCTGCGCCGGGAGAGCCCAGGACCAGCGTCAAGACAACAGCCGCGTGCGTCTTCATTTGCCGTCCGCCACGCCGACCAGCACCGACACGGTGCAGTGGTACATGGTCTGGGTATTGGCCATGCACCAGTTGATGTCGTTGTGGACGCCCATGCGATAGCCCGGGCGTTCGCCGACATTGCCGTTGCACAGACAGCGTCCGCAGGTCGTCTTGCCGCAGCAGTCATTATAGGAGACGAGGTAGCTCTTGCCATCCTTGGCATTGTGGCAGGTTCCCACCCAGTTGACCTTCGACGGCTCGGAGCCGGGCGGACAGGCCGAGACGCTGCCGCCGCAGCAGGTGCAGAGAAAGCCGTCGAGCGCGCAATAGCGCCAGTAGTCGCAATCGGTGTCGGTCGCTTCCGGCCTGGAGGCATCCTTGGGGGCATCGGCGGCGCGGGCGCCGCCGGAGCGATCGAACGGCAGCACCGGAAACATCGCGCCGCCGACCAGCAGCTTTCCGATCGTCCCGAGCGCCGAGCGCCGCCCGATCGCCTGCGCCGAGCGCCGGAACGCGGCTTCCGCGGCCCGGTCGAAGGCCTCGATCAGTCTGCTCACGATGATATCCGACATCCGGCCTCTCCGAAATCAGCGACGGTAATAATCAATGGGCGGGATGGGCCACATCGAGATAGGACTGCACCGATGCGACCCCGAGATCGCGGGCCGTGAACAGGCTTTCCAGTTGTTCGCGGTTGTTGATCAGTCCCTTGGCGCGCACCACGCCGGCGCCGTCGATCAACGCCGCATAGGGCAGCCGGCTGACCCGGAACGCCATGCCGAGCTCGCGTGACAGCAGATAGGGGAATTTTTCCAGCCGGCGTTGCCTGACAAAGGCCTGGTGCTCGGCGACCTCGCCGTCGCTGGCCAGCACGATGTCGAGCCAGGATTGCTCGGCGGTCGCCACCGAGCCAAGGACCGGCAGCAGCTTCTTGCAGACCGGACAGCTCGGCGACAGGAAGAACACCAGCTGCGAGCGCGGGCCGGAAGCGCCGACCGTCACTGGCCGGCCATCGAGCGCGGTGAGGTCGAAGCGCGATATGGCTTCGCCGACATTGGGCCCGGAGTCGGTCATCAGCGCCCCCATCGGGGCGATCCGCTCGAACAGGATGCCGACCTGGCGCGCCAGGGCGAACACGGCGATCGCCAGCGCGATCACCAGCACCCATAAAAGTCCGAAAGCCACGACAAGTCCGTCCATCACGACCTCAATAATGCGAGGAAGAGTCGAGCCGCCGGATGGCGGCCAATGTCCCAATCGCCTTTTCGGCAATCGCGAGCAGCAGGTAGAGAACGAACACAGCGACCAGGCCGACCATCATGTCCGGCCAGGTCATCGGCCGGCCCGAGGTCTGCAGCGCAATCGACGCGGCGATCGCCGTCAGCACGCCGTTGCGCGCCACCAGTCCCCAGCTGACGGTCTGGCCCTCGCCGCCGCAGCCGCATTCGATTTCGCCGCGGCCGGCAACCAGCACCGCGGCCATTGCGGCGGCGTAGATGGCGAACAGAACCGCCGCGAGCGCGCCGCCGAGGGCGACGGCTGCCGGCGCCAGCAGGCACATGACGGCCGCAATCTCGGCGCCCAGCAAGACAGCAGCGGCCAACGGCACAAGCGCCTCCGGCAGCAGCCGATAGTCGCCGAGGTTGGCGACATGGCTGCCATAGCCAAACGCCTTCTCGACCACCGCGCGGCCGAGCACGACGACGATGAAGCCGGTCGCGACCAAATGAAGCAGCGGATCGACGTGCCAGTTCGTCATGGCCCCATCCATCATGGCGCCTCGACCAGGGCGGCGGTCTCCCCGAGCCTGATTTCTCCCGCCGGCGCGATCTTGCGGGATTGCGGATCGATGCTGAAGCGTTCGACCTTGGAATCGACGGGGTCGATGCCGAACAGCAGCGTCGGATCGGTCGCCGACAGCGTGATCGATACCAGGTTGACCGCCGGCGAACGCGCCACCAGCCGCTTTGCCCTGGTGTCATAGGCCCAGATCTCGCTGCTCGGGTTCTTGTGGCCGCCGTCGCTGAGGCCCTGGTGCATCAGGATGTAGGCCATCCCCGATCTGGGATCGACGGTGAACGGCTGGTAGCCGCCCGGCGCCCAGTCGGTGGCGTCGGCAGGTATGATGTCGAGGGTCTCGGCGATCGCAGCCGTCGCGCCCTCCAAGCCGGCACGCATCAGCTTGCCCTTGAAGCTCAGGAAGATGTAGCCGTCGCCGTCGCGCTCGGCATGGATGAAAAGCGGGTCGGCGTCGGCGTCGAACAGTTTCGCGCTGGCCTTGCGCTCGGAGGAGCGCAGGTTGGCCGCGATCGTGTAGGTCCCCATGGTGCCGTCGCCGCACAGCGTGGTGAAGCGCAGCCGGTTGGTGAGCGCCGGATAGATTCCGTAGCATCCCGGAGCCGCCACCTCGAGCTGGCGCTTGCTGGCGGGATCGACGATGTTGACGGACGTGGCCGGCGTCGCGTTCTGCACGAACAGCAGGCTGCCGTCGCTGGAGCGCTGCAGCAGGCTGCGATAGCTCAGCGCCTGGGCGCGCCGCGCCGAGATCGGAATCTCGTCGATCACCTTCAGCGTCCGGTCGTCGAATACCTGGATCACGTCGGTGCGCCTGCCGCGGGTCAGGCGCTCATAGAACGTGGTCGCGACATAGACCTGATGCTTGTCAGGCGCGGCGAGCATCATCCCGGCAAAACCGGCTTCCAGCATCCCCTTCAGGCTGAGATCGGCCGCGTCGAGCACATAGACGCGTCCATCGACCATGTGCGGAAGCGTGGCATCGGCCACGTAGACCCGCTTCATGGTCGCGGGAATCGTGCTGATGGCCGGCGTCTCCGGCTTGAATTCGGCTGCCGCGCAGGGCATCGCGCCAAGCACCAGGATGGTGGCAGCGGTTCGTGCCCAAAACACGGTCAAAGCGCCTGTCGGGGACCAGGACGATGCCATCTCATTTCTCCGCCCGGCCAAGCCTACGCTGCCGCTTCGATCGGGTCCATTGCCGGTGCGGCGTGGCTCCGACCAAGAGCCCCGGAACATAGGGCGCTTCGGCCGGCGCCGGGAATGATGCAGATGCATTACGGTCGCGGCCCGCGGCGTTCAGCGCCAGAGCTTCTCGTCGCCGACAAATTCGGTTCCCGGAAGCTTGCCGGGCTGGAGGAAGGCGTTCAGCACGTTGCGCATGACGGTTGCGACATTGTTGTCGCCGTCGTTGACCGGCAGCGCCTGGCTCCAGGCGATCGAGCCGATCGAAAGGCAGGCGCCGTCATGGGCGGTGGTGAAATAGGTGATGTCGGCCCGGACCAGCGGATCCTGGGTGCCGCCTCGTCCCGGGAAGGCGTAGGTGATCTCCTCGGAGACCAGCGGGTAGTTGTCGGAATGGCCGTGCGACGCCGCCAGCAGCAGGGCATGCGGCGGCGTGCCGAGCGCCAGATCGTAGCGGTCGATCTCGATTCCCGCCGCGCCGCCCAGTCCCAGTCCGAAATTGCCGATGCTCTCCTGCGGGCCGATGCCTTCGAACATCCATGCCGCGCGGCGGTGAAAGGAATCCGGCATGCGTTCGAACGGCTGGCTCTCATCCATGCCTTCGGAGGTGAAGCCGACCCCGACGATCTTCTGCGGCGCGCGGCCGCGCGAGCGCCACAGCCCGGACCGCTCCCCGGTGCAGGCCAGATAGGCTTCGCCCGGGTCGGCCTGCCAGGCGCGCGAGCCGTTGTCGAGCTTGCGAACCTCCATGCAGTGGGCCTCGCTCTCGCGCAGTCCCGAAACCCAGTAATAGCCGTTGCCGCCGGCATAGATCAGCCGGCCGCCGTCGCGCAGATAGTCTTCGGTGGCGTCCATCATTCGCTCCGAATAATACTCCGGATGCGTGCAGTTGATGACCGCGCGATACGGATGCAGCGCCGCGACGCCCTCGGCGTGAAGGTCGTGGTCGGTCAGGATCTCGAAGTCGTAGCCGGCGCGCTCCAGCCACCACAGCAGCGACAGGTCGGCTGGCAGTCCCCAGGTGATGCCGGTGGCGGCGTTGCGGTGGCGCGGCCGCACGTTGATGATCGGCCGGCGCCACGACGAATAGCAGCAGCCCGCGCCGTCGGAATGATGGTCGTAGGTCGACAGCCCGAATTCCTGCAGCTTGTAGAAATCGACATCGGCCTCGGTGAAGATCGGGGTGTGCGCGGTGATCGCCTGCGCGATCGGCGCGTCGAAGCCGAGCCGCTCGTTGGCGTAGGCGAGATAGGTGAAGGTGGACATCAGCACCGCGAGCGGCGCCTTCGGCTTGGCGGCGCGGACGAAGAACGGAATGTGGTCCTCGGTCTCGCCGGCGCGCAGCCGCAGCGCATAGACCCCGCTGCTGAGCTGATCGGGGATCTTCAGCGTCAGGCTGGGTGACCAGCGGCAGTCGGTCAGCGCGTCATCGTGGAAGGAAATGCCGCCATATTGCTTCGGATCGAGGCGAAAGCTGTCGGCGCGGCCGGCCCAGTTCCAGCCGGTCATGCCGCGGACCGGGCGGTTGATGCCCTGGGCGTGGAGCCCGTGCGGACCGATGTCGACGATAGCGTCGCCAATTCCGGCATCGGTATAGCCGGCCGTGGTGTCCCAATGCGCGATCACGGCGTCGGGCGGCGGCAGTTCGCCCCGCGCCAGCGCCTCGATCGTCTCCGCCGGCAATGCCCGGCCGGCCACGCCGGCGCGGTCGATCTTGCCCGAATAGAGCATGCCGACGAAACGGCCGCGGCGGTCGTTCTCCTCGCTGGCGCCGGCCCACAGAAACGGGGCCGCGGGGCCCGGATCGAGCGGCACCAGCCGCAACGTCTCCACGACGCGCGAGTCGTAATCGATCGGCGCGACCGGCCCGAGCAGCGAATTATAGCGATTGACGACGCCGATCTGGTAGAGCCGCGCCTGCCGCGTCGAGGCATCGAAGCTCGCCGCCACGAAATACCAGGCGCGTGGGCGCAGCGGCACCTCGGCGCTGACGTGGTCGATCACGGCCCCGGCGCCGGCCCAGAATTCAAGGCATCCGGCGCTGTTGATGCCGATCCCGTAACCCTTGCCGGACATGATGTCCCATTTCGACAGGATCGCCTGCCGGCTGCCGCCCGGCCGGGTCGGAAACACGAAGGCATAGAGCGTCAAATCCCGCGCCGGCGCCAGGAGCTGCGCCGGGTCCTCGACGACGGCATGGGATCCGACCTGGGTGAACTGCCGGCGAACCTGCAGACTCGCCGGCATGTCGCACTCGACCTCCTGCTCGACAAAGCCGGGTCCGTCCGGATTTTCGTCGCCGTGCACCAGCCGCACCAGCCTGGTCTCGACGATCCCGGTGCCCTCGGCCGAGATCATGAAGGACAGCGTGTCGCCCGCCTTGACCGACCACGGATCGGCATAGCCATAGAGCTTCTTTTCCGCCATGGGTCCGGCCTTTCAGCTCGCAAGCAGATCGTTGACGCGCAGCAGGAACACCGCGTGATAGGTTTCGTTGAGCGTCGGATAGAGCTTGTCGTCGACCAGGCGCGGCGGATGACCGGCCTTGCCGGACAGCGCCATCACCCGGTAGCTGCAGGACTTCAGCGGCCCGACCCGGAGAATGGCGTATTTGTCCGGCATCTCCTCGCGGCGGAAGTAGTTGAGAAGCCGGTCCAGCGCATCGGAGTGCTGGCCGAGCGGCTTGGCGCGGTGTTCGGCGATCAGATCCGGCGTGACCGTCAGCTTCAGGGCGTCGCGCAGCCGCTTGTCGAACAGCCGCCGATAGACCAGCTGCTTGTCGGCGATTTCGGTGGCTTCCTCGGGCATGACCTCGCCCCCTTTCTCGGTTTGTGCGGCGCGCCGCTCGCTCTTCTTGCGGTTCCTGAAGGCGCGAAACTGGGCCTTGACCCCGGTCAGGCCGTCGCGGGTCGTCAGCGCGACCACGATCATGATGACCGTGACCAGGATGATGCGCAGCGGCCCGAGCCCGATCAGGCCCTTGTCGATCAGCACCACGATCGCGGTGCCGAGCACGGCGCCTTCGGAGCGGCCGAGGCCGCCGATCACGATCATGGCGAACAGCAGCAGCACCTGATCCAGCGAGAACACCGCCAGCGAGATCGAACGGTAGAACATCGCGTAGAAGGCGCCGATGGTACCGAGCGCGCTGGAGGCCAGCACGAACACCCACCAGCGGGCGCGGCGATAATCGATCCCGATCGCCTCGGAAAAGGCCTCGTCCTCGCGCGCGCTTTGCAGCAACAGCCCGAGGCGTTCGCTGTTGATGAGGCGGAATACCAAGAGCGCCGCGAGCAGGAGCAGGAAGGAAGCGGCGAAACCCAGCAGCAGGCCCGGACGCTGCAGGTACCAGTCGGCCGGAATGAAGGAACCGACATTGTTGATGCTGCTGTTGGTCGCCGCCAGCGCCTTGATCTGGGCGATCGAGACCCGGCAGATCTCGGCGATGCCGAGCGTCAGCAGCGCATAATACAGGCCGTCGAGCCGGGTCGAAGGCAGCGCCAGCAGCAGGCCGAACAAAAAGCCGACCGCGGCGCCGATCGGGATCATCAGCGGCCAGGGCACGCCGAGATAGACATTGGCCGCGGCGGCGGCGTAGCCGCACAGGCCGACCACGGCCATGGTGGCGAGCGAGAAGATTCCCGCCGCGCCGACGATCAGCGTCCAGATCACGTTGATCGCGGAAAAGATGCAGAAGATGGCCGCGATGTTGACGAACTGGTCCGACATGAACGGCGTCGCCACCAAAAGACCGCCGAGCCCGACCGTCCACCATAGCGGGCGCTTGTCGGCGAGCCGGCGCTCGCGGCGCAGCGACTTCGGATTGTAGGATCCGCGCCAGGCCAGCCAGTGCCGCCGGACAAAGGGCGGACGCCAGCGGCGCCAGGTCCGGTCGCCGCTCGGCTTGAGCGTGAATTCGTCCGGCCGGCGGCCGACCTTGATGCGGGATATGACCGGTCTGCCCGCCATCGCCTATTCCCGGGTTTCGTCGAGCAGCCCGCCAATGCCGCGCGGGCGGATCAGCAGGACGAGGACGATGAAGGCGAACTGCAGCACCAGCACGTAGCGCTGGCCGAGAAACGGAATGGCGCCGGTGGCGGCTTCGAGAAAACCGATCAGGATGGCGCCGAGCACGGCGCCGGCCACCGAGCCCAGCCCGCCGAGCAGCGCGATCGTCAGGCCTTTGATCAGCGGCGTGGTGCCCGCGGTCGGGTTGACGAAGATGCTCTGCGACAGCAGCACGGCGGCGAGGCCGGCCAGAGCGCCGGTCAGCGTCATCACCGGCAGCGCGGTCCACCGGGTCGAGATTCCGCACAGTGCCGCACCTTCGGAATTCTGCATCACGGCGCGGATCTCCAGCCCCCGGCGGCTGAACCGCAGCCACAGCAGTACCAGCGACAGCAGCGCCACCGTGGTCACGATGGTGATGCCCTGATCGGCCCGCACCGGTACGCCCAACAGCTCGATCCTGCCGGAGCCGAAGACGCGCGGCAGCGCCTTCTGCTGCGGACCGAAGCCCCACAGCAGGGCCTGCACGGTGGCAAGGTTGAGCGCCAGCGTGACGATCAGGCTGCGCACCGCGAAGTTCGGCTTGTCGTGGATCGGCAGGAAGGCGACCAGGTAGATGACGATGCCGAACAGCGCGCCGGCGGCCATGCCGACCAGCACGACCAGGACGGCAAGCGCCACCGCGCTTGCGCTGCCGGTGCTCCAGGCCTTGACCAGCGGCACCATCCAGTCGGAGGCGACATAGGCCGCATAGCCCGCGATCGCGAAGGTCGCGCCATGCGCCATGTTGACCATGCCGACGCTCGACCACAGCAGCGAGATGCCGATCGCCATCAGGCTGTAGATCGCCGCGAGATAGAGCGCATAGACGAGCAATGAGGCGTCCATCATGCAAGTCCCACATGGCCGACTTCGCCGCGCAGCCGGCCCGCATGCATCCCGATCATGCGGCTGACCACGCCCGACAGCAGCGCGACGTTCTGCTCGGCGATCACCATCGCCTTGCCTTCGAGCGGGATATTGGCCAGCGCCTCGATGACGCGGCGCGACACCTTCGGGGCGAGCCCGAGCGTCGGCTCGTCGATCAGATAGAGCCGGGCGTCCGACATCAGCGCCCGGCCGATCGACACCATCCGCCGCTCGCCGCCCGACAGCTTGCCGACCAGGGCGTCCTGCAGCGCGTCGAGCTGCGGAAACAGCTGGTAGACCTGCTGGCGGCGGCGGGCGCGATCCCGCCAGGCGCTGCGGGCATGGGCGCCGCAATCGAGATGTTCGCGTACCGTCAGCCCCGGGAAAATCGCGTCGCCCTGCGGCGTCATGGCGATCCCGAGCCGCACGATGCCCGGCGTGTAGCGGCCTTCGCCCTGCGACCGCGTGCCGCCGATCTCCTTGCCGTCGAACACCACCGAGCCGCGCTGCCATCCCACCAATTGCATGATGGCGCGAAACAGCGTGGTCTTGCCGTGGCCGTTCAGTCCCACGATCGCCAGCCGTTCGCCCGCGGCGATCGAGAAGTCGATGTCGTGCAGCACCCGCAACGGGCCGTAGCCGGCGGACAGGCCGTGCACCCTGAGCAGGTCGGTGTTCACGCGACCGCTCCGAAATAGGCCGCCTGCACCAGCGGGTCGCCGAACACCGCTTCGGGCGCGCCCTGCGCGATCATGCGGCCGAGATCGAGCACGCAGACCCGGTCGGCGATGGCGCCGAGCAGTTCCAGACGGTGCTCGATCAGGATGATGGCGAGATGATATTCGTCGGCGAATTTCCGCAGCAGCAGGTCGAGCTCGGCGATCTCGGTGTTGATCAGGCCAGACGCCGGCTCGTCCATCAGCAGCACGCGCGGCCTTCGCATCATCAGGCAGGCGAGCAGCAGCTTGCGCCGGTCGAAGGTATCGAGCGATCCGGTCGGGCGGTCCCATGAGGTCTCGAGCCGCACCAGCCGCGCCGCCCATTCGGCGTCATGGGCCGACATGTAGGGACGATAGGCCTTGCGCGCGGCGCGCAGGGCTTCGCCTGTCGTCAGCGCATTCGGCACCACCGGGCTCTGGTAGGTGCGCGCGACCCCGAGCCGGGCGCGGCGAAAGATGTCGAGCCGGTCCAGCGGCTCGGAATCCAGATAGACCGATCCCTGCTGCTGGTGATAGCGGCCCGACAGCACCTCGAACAGCGAGGTCTTGCCGGCGCCGTTCGGTCCGATCAGGCCCAGCAGTTCGCCGCGCCTGACGTGCAGCGAGACCCCGTTGAGGATCTCGCGCCCGCCGAGCGAGAGCGAGATGCCCTCGCATCCGAAGCAGGCGTCAGGCGGAAGCATGGGTCTGCACGTTTCTCAATGGCAACGAACAGCGACAATCGTCATTCCGGGGCGCTTGCAACGCGCGAAGCACGGAACAACCAAGCCCGGCTGACGCCGGCCAGAGCCCATCCCGGAATGACAAACGATGGATCACTTCCCATGGGATCGCTTTCATGCCGTCGATCCACTACGCCCAGGGCGTCGGCCTGATCTTCACCTCGGCCAATTCGTCGGGAGCAATGATCCTGTGCTTGCCGTCCTGCACCTGCAGCAGCAGATGGCTGATGCCGGCCTTGACGTCCGGTGTCTGCCAGGGATGGATCGGCGGCGCCTGCTCGGGACTGTCGAACGTATAGGTCCCGCAGACACCCTCGTAACGCGCCTTGCGGATCGCGGCGCCGACCGCGTCGAAATTCGAGGGGTCGGTCTTTTCCCAGACGCTCGCCAGCAGCTTCACCGTGTCGTAGCCGCTGCCGGTGTAGACGATGCCCATATTGTCGCCGAAGCGCTTGGTGTATTTGCCGCGGAACTCCATGCCCCTGGCGTCGGCATGGGTGCCGATCACGGTTCCCCAGATCATGCCTTCGGCGCTGCCGCCGGCCAGCTTGAGGAATTCCGGCTGGCTCGGTCCGTATTGCAGGTAGACCAGCGAACCCTTGACCGGGTCGGCCGAAAACTGCTGGGCGAAGGCGGCAAGCTCGGCCGCGACCCAGTGATCGATGAACATCACGCCGGCGTCGGATTCGTGCAGCGCGCGCAGCACCGGCGACCAGTCCTGCACCGGAAACTGGATATCGGTGACCGGGCCGAGGGTCCATTTCCCGCCTGATTCCGCAATCGCCTTCTGCACCGATTTGGAGATCACCTGGGTATAGGCGATCTGCTCCTGCACGATATGGATCTTGTTGTTCTTCGGCTTCCATCCGCCCGATGCGGCGAGCTTGTCGAGGTAGCGGACGAAGCCGTAGCCGTACCAGGTCTCGGCGGGATCGATCTGGAAGATATTCTTGTATTTGGCGGGATTGGATTTTACGAGTTCGAGCGAGGCGATCGAGGTGTTGCCGTGCAGATAGGGCGTGCCCGATGCCGCCGCGGCGTCCATCGCCGGCTGCGGGATCAGAACAAAGGCCGACGCGATGGCGTGGACGTGCTTGCCGGTCAGCGTCTGGATCGCCGACACCGTGCCCTCCGGCGTCATGATGTCGATGTCGGTAATTTCGGCGCGAAGCTTGCGGCCGGCGACGCCGCCCGACGCGTTGATCTCATCGACCGCCAGGGTGACGCCGTTCACCCAGTCCTTGTGATCGCCGACGCCGACCGGCGACGACTGCGCGGCGGGAACCCCGATCACGATATCGTCCGCGGCGGCGGCGCGCCGCGCAAAGCCGGCCGCCAGTGCGGTCCCGGCCACCCCTCCCAGAAATTCTCGGCGCGCAATTGCCATTGGTATACGTCCTCCACATCGCCCATCACCTTCGAAAGGCTACGGCGAGCGGGCTGCGGCTGGTATGATGCAGATGCATCACCGCGACAGGACGAAAAGCGTCAGGCGGACTGGCCGGCATGGACCATCTTGATCAGGGCCGCCTTGTTGTGCGCGCCCAGTTTGGTCAGGATCGCCTGGGTGTGATTGCGGACGGTCGCAGGAGAGATGCCGAGACTGCGGGCGATTTCCTTGTGGGTCAGGCCGTCAATGATGTTGTCGACGATCTGCCGCTCGCGCGCCGTCAGATGGCTGCAGGGGTCGATGCCGCGCAGCGTGAGATAGAACAGCGGCGGACCGGAGAACTGCGGCGCGGCGCGCCTTTCGAATCTCACGGTGTCCGCCGGCATTGGGCTGGCCGTGGCCCGGTTCGGGAAATGATTGGGCAGACGGTCGCCGCTCCAGCCCGGCCAGTATTCCCGCAGCATCCGCAGCGCACCCGGGGATTTTGCCAGCACCCGGCCGTCCTCGTTGACCAGGAGATGCTCGCGGCCGCGGCTGCAAAGCGTATTGCGCTCGATCGCGAACCTGACGTGATCCATCGCGGCCTGCAGATATTTCAGCTCGGCTGAGCTGAGCGCCCTGGCATCCCGTCCGCTGCGATAGGATGAAAGGAACAGCGAGATCGGACTGTCGCTGTTGTCGATGACGATGGTCGCGAGCTTGTCGATATTGTAGCGGTCCGAAAGTGCCACCATGCCTTCGGTGTGGCGCGATCCCTGGCGACTATAGGTGGCGACATCGCACCCGGTGTTCATGACGTCGCGGGCGAGCAGATCGTCGTGCTTGATCTCGGTCCAGAACTGGAAGAAATCGTCGGGCAGGTTGAGCGATATCGATCCGCAGATATCGATCTCCTTCCGGCTGAGGTCGGCCCAGCCGCTCCAGTGACAATCGGTGCCCACCGCAGCGGCGAGCCTTTGCACGCTCCAGCGCAGCAGCGCCACGCTGTCATGGCTGAGACTGCGCTCATACAGTTCGAAAATGAAGGCGCTGAAATTCTGAAGATCGGCCCGAGCTTCCATGCGACAGCTCCTAACCTTCGGATCAGACCACGGACGGGATGCGCCATGCAATTGTCGTGCAAATGAACCAGCGTTTGCCGGGCTTGCCAAGCCGCAAGCGAATAGACCGCGCGGCGGGCTCCAGCGCCGCGAAGTGGGCCATTCCAGGCATTTACTCGTGCAGTGCAGCAATCGGCAGGCTGCGGCGATCCGGAAACACAGACTGCTGCCTGATTCCACGGCAGATGACGCATTATAACTGCGGTGCGTCGCACAATTCAGGGCGGTCAGCCGCCCGCAGCCGGCCAGCCGTCGGCTCGTTGCCCAAAAAAATGCAGTGCCGGGACGGCGAGGTGCCGGCTGCTCGCGAGCCGTTTCGGCGTGCAAATAAAAAAAGCCCGGCGCCTCCGCCGGGCCTCAATCGATGGATCGCCGTCTAGGCCTGATAATTGATCAGCAGCGCGCTGATCGAGAGCGGATTGGTGCTCGAGGTCCCGGCCGCGCTGTAGCTCGAGGCGCTCGACTGGGAGTCCTGCAGCAGCTTCAGGAAATCCTGGATGATGTTGCTGACATCGCTGCTGGTGCTGCTGGACGATGCGCTGCCGCTCGTCGAGCTGCTGGAAGACGAGGACGAATTCGCGGCGGACAACAGATCCTGAAGGGAAAATCCGGTGCCCGTCGAGGATGAGCTGCCGGTCGAGGACGTGCCGTCACCCGACAACAGGATCTCGATGGTGAAGCCGGTGCTATCGGAGGACGTGCTGGCCGAAGACGTGCTGTCGGCCTGTTGCGCTCCAAAAGGCGGGCCACCGGCCCCCTGCGGACCGCCGGGGCCGCCGGCGAAGGCGTTGGCGAAGACATTCTGCAATTCGGTCGCCTGGGCGCTCGTCAGCGTGCCGTTGCTCACCTCGTTGGCGATCAGGCTGCTGATCTTGGTGTGGATGCTGCCCGGCGCCGGCGGCTGGCCGCTCGACGACTGGCTGGCCGATTGACCGCCGGTCAGGGCGGCGTTGATGTCGGTGAGCGCGGTGGACAGCGCGGTCTGGTCGCTGGAGCTCACCGTTCCGGCGGAAACCTCCTTCGAAAGTTCCTGCTGCAGAAGCTGCAGCGGGCTGTAGCTGTTGCCAGAGCCAAGGGACGAAATTGAGCTCATCGAAATCTCCAAGCCGGTCCGAGCGCGATGGCGTGAAGCTATTCGCCTTGCAGTTAATAAAGGCTTTACCATAAATGCAAATCGAAAAAATCAAGCGCAAACGCTTCAATCAAGCACTCGGCATAATTTGCCGAGTGCTTTTTCTTCGCTGAACGTGACGCCATCGCGGCGGATGATTTTTCCATTCTCGAATTCTGGCCCGACACGGCGCACGCGATCGGCCCGCATTTTTAGTTGCGAGCTTTCTGGCACGACATTCAATGTTCGGGTCGAGCGGTCTCACAGCCGGTGACCATCGGCTGCGCGGGATCTTTCTTCGATTTTGCATGGCGTTTGAACAGTCGTCCCTGCGCACAGGGACCTATGCGATGACCAATCCCTGCAGGGGTGGAGCCGGGCCCGCGCATGAGCGCGCCCTCCCAATCGCGGAACGACAACTATCGAATGCAGGGTGGCGTCAGCAGCGATCCGCGCCGGAGCCCGTCATTGGATAACTGCGGGACTGGAGCGGGCGAAGGGAATCGAACCCTCGTATGCAGCTTGGGAAGCTGCCGTTCTGCCATTGAACTACGCCCGCAAAACATTGAACATCAGGTCGTCGGACCGAATTGAGCCGACCCGCGACGTGCATCTGCCGGTGACGCATCGGCCTCACGGCGACCTTATAGCATCCGAAATGCGGGGCTCAAGCCATTTGCGCCCGGCGGCTCGCGAGAGGCCTGTTCAGCGGGGAAGCCCAGGGCAACCGGACCTCCCGCGGCTGTTGCTGGCGGCATGCCCCCCAAGACGGCTCGGCGAGAGGCGCGGACCGGCCAGGTCCGCAAAAACAGGCGTTCGGCCAGTTCATCTTTCCCTGGGCGGCTCCGCGCAGGGAACACGGCTCATCGGTCGACGGGGAAGCGGTCCGAGCGGCCTAGACGCCGAGATAGCGCTGCAGCAATTCCGGCCGCGCCCTGATTTCCTGAGCCGGTCCCTCGTGAACGATGTGGCCGTTGTTGATGATGTAGATGCGGTTTGCCAGCGCCAGCGTGGCCGCCAGATTTTGCTCCACCAGCACGATGGTCTGCCCGGCGGCGGCGAGATCGCGGCAGGCCTTCACCAGGTCGCGCACGATCACCGGCGCCAGCCCCTCGAACGGCTCGTCGAGCAGGATGATCTTCGGGTCGCGCACCAGCGCGCGGGCGATCGCCAGCATCTGCTGTTCGCCGCCCGACAAATCGGTGCCGCGGCTGCCGCGGCGTTCCTGGAGGCGCGGAAACATTTGGTAGATGCGCTCGAGCGGCCATTTGTTCGGCGCCGTCAGGCCGGCGAGGATGATGTTCTCCTCGACACTGAGGCTGCCGAAGATACGACGGTCTTCCGGCACGAGCTGCATGCCGGCCTGCGCGATGACGTGGCTCTTGGCGCCGGCGAGATCGACGCCGTCCAGCACCACATTGCCGTTGCGCGGCGTTACCATGCCCATCAGGCTCTTGAGCGTGGTGGACTTGCCGGCGCCGTTGCGCCCGAGCAGCGCCACGACCTCGTTGCGTTCGACACGCATCGCGACATCGAACAGGATGTGAGAGTCGGCGTAATAGGCATTCAGGCCTGTAACCTCGAGCAGGCTCATTCCAGCACCCCGCCAAGATAGGCTTCCTGCACCGCGGCATTGGCCTTGATTTCGTCGGGCGTCCCTTCCACCAGCACGCGTCCCTCCTGCAGCACGGTGACCCGCCCGGCGAGCTCAAACAGCGCGTCCATGTCGTGATCGATCACGATCATGGTGCGGCCCTGGCTGATCGACTTCAGCAGCTTGACCGTCTCCAGGCGCTCCTGCGGGCTCATGCCGGCGAGCGGCTCGTCGAGCAGCAGCAGGCTCGGCGAGGTGGCGAGCGCCAGCCCGATCTCCAGGCGCCGCTTCTCGCCATAGGCCAGATCCGACACCCTGGTGTCGGGCCGGCCGGCCAGCCGCACCAGTTGCAGCGTCTGTTCGACCTGCTCCTTGAGGCCCGGAATCGAGTCGGGGTCGCGCAACAGATCGAGCTTGAACCTGCCGCGCAGGTCGGCCAGCACCGCGACCGTCAGGTTCTCGCGCACGGTCAGTCGCGTGAACAGCTGGTTGACCTGATAGCTCTTGGTCAGGCCGAGTTGACAGACATCGGCGACGCCCTTGCCGGTAATGTCGCGGCCCTGGAACAGGATCTTGCCCGAGGTCGGCGGAATTTCGCAGGTCAGCATCTTGAAGAAGGTCGACTTGCCGGCGCCGTTGGGCCCGATCACGCCGCGCAGTTCGCCGTGATTGACGGTGAAGTCGATATTGCTGTTGGCGAGCAGGCCGCCATAACGCTTGCTCAGTCCGGTGGCCTGCAGGATCGGTCCGCTGTTGCGATCGCCCGCGCGCTTGTGCGGCGCCATCACCGGGTCGGCCGCCGCAGCCGCGTTGAAGTCCGCGAGCGATTCCGCCTCGGTGGCTTCCGGCCTTTCACGCTGGGTCGCGAGTCCATAGAGATCTTCGAGGCCGCCGATGATGCCCTTGCGCAGGAAGCAGACCAGCAGCACGAACACGGTGCCGAGGACCAGCTTCCAGGCCGCCCCGAGGTGCAGCGCCGATTGCAGGAAGTCCTGCAGGAACAGCCAGATCGCGGCCCCCAGCAATGGCCCGAACAGGGTGCCGATGCCGCCGATCGCGGTCTGCATCACCAATTGACCCGAGGTCTCGAAGGTGAACGCGTCCGGCGGCATGAACGCCTGCAACACCCCGAGCAGGCCGCCGGCAAAACCGGCGTAGGCCGCCGCGATCACGAAGGCGGTCAGCTTGTAGCTGTGGATGTTGTGGCCGACCGCCTGCGCGCGCAGCGGATTGTCGCGGATCGCGCTCAGGATGGCGCCGACCGGCGAGCGCACGATGCGCAGGGCGATCACGATGCCGATGAAATAGCACACCGCCAGGAACTGGTAGAGCGACCAGCCGGTGGTGAAATTGAGCGTGGTGAAGCCGAGATTCAGGCTCGGCGTCGGCACCCCCGGCAGGCCGTTTTCGCCGCCGGTGAAATCGGCAAGCGGATTGAACTCGACGAAAAAGAAGACCTCCGCGATCGCCACCGTGATCATCGAGAAGTAGATGCCGGTGCGCCGCAGCGCGATCAGCCCCACCAGATAGCCGACGACTGCGGCAGCGACCATGCCGATCACCAGCGCCAGGATCACGTTCGGGAAGCCGGCGCGGGTCAGCAGATACGCGGCAACGAAGCCTCCGGTGCCGTAAAACGCCGACTGCCCGAACGACAACAGCCCGGTGAATCCGAACAGGATATCGAAGCCGATCCCGAACAGGCCCCAGACCAATATGCGGTTGACGGTGTTGGGCGCGAAGCCGAGATGCGGCAGGATGAACGGCGCCACGATCAGCCCGACCGCCGTCAACAGCTCGATGAGATAGCGACGTTGCTTGAGCATCAGATGGCCACCCTTACTCGCGCCCCTTGGTGCCGAGCAGCCCGTAGGGGCGCAGCACCAGAACCAGGGCCATGGCCGCGAACAGCATCACGTAGGCGTAGCCGGGATTGAACATCGAGGTGATGCTGATGATCTCGCCTGCAATCAGGCCGCCGAGAATGGCGCCCGGAAACGAGCCGACGCCGCCGATCACCACCACCACGAAGGTCTGCACCAGGATGTCGTCGCCTATGCCCGGCGTCAGCGACACCACCGGCGCATTGATGATGCCGGCAAAACCCGCCGCCATCGAACCGATGCCGAACACGATCATGAACACCCGATAGACATTGATGCCGAGCGCGTCGACCATGGTCGAGTCCTCGATGCCGGCGCGCACGATCATGCCGAGCCGCGTCCGGTAGAGCACGAAGAACAGCGCGGTCAGCGCCACGGCAATGATGCCCACCACGGCCAGCCGGTAGGTCGGATAGAACATGAAGCCGAGCGAGGTGATGCCGGCAAACAGCGGCGGCGGCGGCACCAGTTGCGATTGACTGCCGAACATCAGGCGTATCAGTTCGACAAAGACGATGCTGAGACCGAATGTCACCAGCAGCTGGTCTTCGTGCGGCCGGCTGTAAAAACGCCGGATGATGACGCGTTCCATGAAAATGCCGAGGATCGCCACGAACAGCGATCCGGCAATGACGGCGACGACGAACGACCCGGTATGGCTGTAGGCGAGATAGCCGGCGTAGCCGCCGATCATGAACATCGCGCCATGCGCGAGGTTCAAGACGCCGAGCGTGCCGTAGATGATGGTGAGTCCCGACGAAATCAGCGCCAGCAGCGCGCCGAGCGCCAGCCCGTTGAATACCTGCGAGACGAAATTAGCCCAGTTGACCATGTCTATCCATCGCGCGGAGCCGCGGCCGTTGGAAAAGGGAAATAGCTGCAATGGCAGTGATAACAGAAGCGCCGCGGGCGGCAAAAAAGCTCCGCCCGCGGCGCGCTGGCGATGTGGATATCTAGGTGTAGTCGCCGAGATGGCAGCCGAACTCGTCCGGCTTCTGCATCAAGCCCTTGCCGGGGACGATCTCGACCACGTCGTAATAGTCTTCCTTGCCCTTCATGTCCTTTTCCAGCTTGCCCTTGACGATGATCACGGGGCGAACGCACTGGTGGTCTTCCTTGCGGTAATACACGTCGCCGACCAAAGAGGGAATGGTCTCTTCCTTCTCGTAGACCTTGATGACGTCGGGCGGATAGAAACTGCCGGCCTCTTCGACCATGCGGGCCCAGTGCACGAAGCTGATATAGGCGTTCTCGGCGCCCCATTCCGGCTTGTAGCCGAACTTCTTTTCGAACGCAGCGTTGAACATCTTGGCGAGCGGGTACTTGTCCTCGATGGTCCACCAGTAGTCGGTGGCGGCATAGACGCCCTGCATCAAACCGCCGGTTTCGCGCGCCAGGAACGGCACCTGATAGGGAACGACGAGCTTCATCTTGTCGAGCACGCCGAATTGCTTGGCCTGCTGGATCGACAGGACCGCGTCGTGACCCCAATTGACGTTGACCAGGATATCGGCGCCCGAGTTGGCGACATTGAGCAGGTAGGACGAGAAATCCGGCGCGCCGAGCGGCGATACCTGATCGGTCACGGTGGTCCAGCCGTCGGCGGCGGTGTTGTCCTGCATCGATTTCGTGACGGTGTGGCCGTAGGTGTAGTCCGGCGTCATGTACGCCACCTTCTTGCCCTTGCCGAACGCCTTGACGAGAACCGGAGCGATAGCCGCTGCCGCGGTCTGCCCGAAGAAATTCTGGCGGAAGCCGTAGCGCACGCAGTCCTTGCCGGTAGTGTCGTTCGAACCGGAGATGCCGCAGACGAACAGCACCTTTTCGCGCTGCGCCAGCTTGTTGAGAGCCACCGCGACCGCGCTCGAAGTGCCGCCGGTGATCATCACCGCCTTGTTCTCGGAGATGAAGCGCTGCTGCGCCTGCACCGCGTCGTTCGGCTTGGCGGCCGAGTCGGCGACGCCGAGTTCCAGCTGCTTGCCGAGGACGCCTTTCTTGGTCTTGGGAGAGATTTTCTTGACCAGGTCATTGCCTTCGTTGATGTGCTCGATCGCGAGCTGATAGCCCTTGAGCTCATCCTCGCCCTGCACGGCATAAGTGCCGGTGCGCGGAACCGAGGCCCCGATGAACACCGTGCTGCCCTGCGAGCCGGCGGGCCAGGTGCCGATCGGCGGCTGGTCGGCGGCCATCGCCGGCAGGATCACGCCGCCCGACAGCATGGTCCCGCCGATGAGCCCGGCGCTCCCCTGCAGAAGGGTGCGGCGCGAAACTTTGGTATCTTCGAACGGTTTCTTGGTCATCAGACTTCCTCCCTGGACATGATCTTTTCGCTTTTTTCCAAAACAAACCGCCGTCAAGTCAAGACAGGCCGACCGTTGCAGACGGCAAAAGCATTGCGCCAAGAGTTATACTGAAGACCCTCCTGTCAATTTGACTTTCGTTGCACTCATCGAAGCAAGGATGTACCGGTGAGCCGCGATCTATCGACTTGCGGGGGCAAGCTCCGCCAGGCGGATCACCCCCCCGGGCCTTAACCCAATCCGATTTTTCCGGATGCGCGCCGCGCTGGCGGTGCTATGATGCTTTCGGGGCGAGTGGCGTATGGCGGGGCGAGGCTACAGCATTTTTGACACGACGATCGGCCGATGCGGCATCGCATGGGGCGAACACGGCGTGCTCTGCGTGCAGCTGCCGGAAGCGCGCGAGATCGAAACCAGGCGCCGGCTGCTGCGGCAATATCCCGATGCCCGCGAGCTGCGCCCGCCGCTGAACGCCGAGATCGCGATTGACGGCATCGCGGCGCTGCTGCGCGGCCAGCCGGCGGATTTCTCCGATGTCACGCTCGACCTGTACGGCGTGGCGCCGTTCAACCGCCGGGTCTACGAGTTCGCCCGCACCATCCCGCGCGGCGAAACCCTGACCTTCGCCGAATTTGCCAAGAAGCTCGGCGCGTCCGGTGCGGCGCATGCGGTCGGCCAGGCGATCGGGCGCAATCCCTACACCCTGATCGTGCCCTGCCATCGCGTGCTGGCCGCAGCCGGCGAGGCGGACGGCAGCTGCATGAACGGCGGGGTGGTCTCCAAGCGCCGGTTGCTGTCGCTCGAAGGCGCAATGGCCAGGGGCGGACCGACGCTGTTCGACGAGCTGCTTTCCGTTGCCCCGCCCAGGCTGCAGGGCTAGCCTTGGGGGCATGATTGCCACCCCCCTTCTGCAATGCCGGTCGATCTCCGCGTTCGAGTTCCGGTGCAGCGCCGGGCCGGACGACACGCCGTTCGCCGAAGCGCATCGCTGCCACTCGATCTCCTATGTGCGCCACGGCAGTTTCGGCTGCCGCAGCCGCGGCCGCAGCTTCGAACTGGTGCCAGGATCGATCCTGGTCGGCCATCCCGGCGGCGAATATGTCTGCCACCACGAGCATTCCTGCGGCGACACCTGCCTGTCGTTCTACCTCGGCCCGGAGCTGGCGCAGGCGATCGGCGACAATGCCGGGATCTGGCAGATCGGCTGCGTGCCGCCGCTGCCCGAACTGATGGTGCTCGGCGAACTGGCGCAGGCCGCGGCCTGTGGCCGCAGCGATCTCGGCCTCGACGAAATCGGACAGCTGATGGCCAGCCGTTTTGCCGGAATCGTCGCCGGGCGGAGCGAATGGCCGACGCCCGCGACGGCCCGGGACCGCCGCCGGGCGGTGGAAGCCGCGCGCTGGATCGATGCGCATTCGCACCTCGCGATCGGTCTGGAGGACGCCGCCGGCCAGGCCGGGATCAGCCCGTTCCACTTCCTGCGGCTGTTCTCCGCCGTGCTCGGCGTCACCCCGCACCAGTATCTGGTACGCTCGCGGCTGCGCCATGCGGCGCGCCTCCTGGCCGGCGACGACAGGCCAGTCACCGACATCGCCTACGATGTCGGGTTCGGCGATCTCTCCAACTTCGTGCGCACTTTCCACCGCGCCGCGGGGGTTTCGCCGCTGCGGTTCCGCCAGGCCTCGCGCGGCAGGCGCAAGATTTTCCAAGATCGGCCGGTCGTGCACTGACTAGTCTGGGTTCCTGCCGCGCGGCTTCGAGCGCGGACTGATCGGAGACCAGCATGTACGACCACATCGGATTGAAAGTTGCCGACCTCGACGCCAGCGTCGATTTCTACACCGCGGCCCTGGCGCCGCTCGGATACGGACTGTGTTCGCGCGACGGCGCCGGCGCCGGCTTTGGACCCGGCGGCGAGCCGGCGCTGTGGCTTTATCTGGACCGGTCGGCTCGCGGCGCCGGCGTCCACATCGCGTTCCGCGCCCCCGATCACGCCGCCATCCGGAAATTCCACGCCGCCGGCCTCGAGGCGGGCGGCCGCGACAATGGCGCCGCTGGGCCGCGCGCCGACTACAGCCCAAGCTATTTCGCCGCCTTCCTGATCGACCCCGACGGCAACAATGTCGAGGCGGTCTGCACCTAGACCAGATTTCGAGGTCCGGATCATTTCCGCGGCAACGAAAGCAACAATTGTGATTCCGGGGCGCGCTTTTGCGCGAGCCCGGAATCCATGACCCGTGCCGGGCGTATGGATTCCGGGCCTGAACTCCGACCGGCTGTCGCCGGCCGGAGCACATCCCGGAATGCCGATGGACAAGGGCGCTTCACCACTTGCAGGAAAGCCAATCGTCATGGCCTCGATTCACAGGGAAATCGAAATCGACGCGTCCCCCGACCAGGTCTGGGCCGCGGTCCGCGATTTCGGCGCCGTGGCGCGGCTGGCGCCGGGATTCGTGCGCGCGGCGCATCTCGACGGCGAGGCGCGCGTGGTGACGTTTGCCAACGGCACGGTGGCGCGCGAACTGAAGGTGGACTGCGACGAGGCGCGGCGGCGGCTGGTCTATGCCGTGATCAGCGACCGGGTGCAGCACTACAACGCCGCGGTGCAGGTGCGCGGCGACGACGGCGACAGCCGCAGCCGGCTGCTCTGGACCGTCGACCTGTTGCCCGACGGGATCGCGCCCGCCATCGCCGGCCAGATGGACCAGGCGGCGCTCGCCATGCAGCGGGCGCTGGCGCGCAACGCCGCTTGAGGCAGCCCGCGGGATAAGTGATCCTTGTCACGGAATTGGCGGCCGGTTTTCCCTAGCCTTGCCGCGTGCGTCGGGTTGCCCCGTTGTCGCGGAGCTGGCGCATGCGAGGAGCGAAAACCATGACGGGAGCGGACAAGGTGGTGTGCCAGGCAGCCACGCTGCTGGTGCTGTTTGCGCTGACATCGGCGCCGGCGAAGGCCCAGTTCGCGGGATTTGGCGGCGGCGGCGGCGGCGACATGATGACCCAGATGGCGCCGATGCTGGAAATGATGAAGGCGAAGATGGGCAAGCGCCGCTTCGCCATGATGATGCAGACCATGGGGCCGATGATGAGCAGGATGATGGACAGTGGCGGCGGCGGTCTTGACGGCCTCGGCGGCATGCTGGGCGGCGGCATACCCGGCGGCCTGGGTAGCGGCTTCGGCGGCGGCGACATCATGGGCATGCTCGGCGGCGCCGGCGGTGGCGACATGATGGGCATGATTCCGCAGCTGATGCGGATGGCCAATTTCGGCGGCGGCGGTTTCGGCCGCCGCCACCACCGGCGGCGCTAGTCGACCGCGCCGGACAGGACCGGCCGGACATCCGTAACCCGGCCGCCGCCCGGTCCCCATCGGGTCAGAATGACGCTCGACGACGACAGCACGCCGAGCACCACCATCGAGGCCGCCGCCAAGGCGAAGAAACTTGCCGCCGGCGCGCCGTGGCTCGACAGCCACCAGCCGCCGCTGCCGATGAATACCAGCCGCGCGCTTTGCGCCAGCACCGGCCCCAATACCTTGGCCGCCCCCTGCGAGGAAAAATACATCGACGAGGCGAGCCCGATGAAGGCGTACATCGGCGCTGCGGTCGACAGATACTGCCGGCCGGCGGAGCGCACCCCGGCGTCATGGGTGAAGATGTCGACCCACAGATCGGGAAAGACCGCGATCACCGTGCCGATCAGACCGACCGAAGCGAACGAAATCAGGCCCGCGATCCAGGCGATACGCCTGGCGCGCGCGATCCGCGCCGCGCCGATCGCCATCCCGATCATCGGCACCGAGGCAATCCCGAACGCGAACGCAACCGAGGTCAGCATGAATTCGAGCCGCGCGCCGATGCCGTAACCGGCGAGAATCGCGGTGCCGAAACCGGCCAGCAGATGGGTGAAGATGCTGATGGTCAAAACCGACTGCAGCGGCGAAAAACAGGAAACCAGCCCGACCCGCAGGATATCGACGAACATCGCCCGCCGGATCCGCAGCCCCCGGAAGCTTGGGGCGACCCGCGCCCGCCCGGAAAACAGGTACCACGCCATCACCGAGATGCTGATCGTGTAGGCGATCAGCGAGCCGGCGGCGACGCCGCGCATGCCGAATTGCGGAACAGGACCAAGGCCGAGGCCGAGCGTGCCGCCGAGAATGATCTGGCAGACCGCGGAGTTGAGGATCATCAGCGACGGCAGCTTCATGTTGCCGGTGCCGCGCAGCACGCCGGCCATGGTGTTCATCAGCCACGGCAGCACGGCACCGCCAAAGAAGATCTGCGCATAGGCGACCGCCTGCGCCAGCACGTTGCCGCGGCCGCCGAGCAATTCCAGCAGCGCGGGTCCGAAAACCAGCATGCCGAGCATGAAGACCAGCCCGAAGCAGATCCCGATCAGCAGCGCATGCGCCGCCAGTGCGCTGGCGCGGACCTTGTCGCCGGCACCGAGCGCGCGCGCGATCGCCGACGCCACCCCGCCGCCCATCGCCCCGCCCGACATCGTCATGGTCAGAATCACGCAAGGAAACAGCAGCGCCATCGCGGCCAGCGATTCCGTGCCCAGCCGACCGATATAGGAGGTCTCCGCGATCACCACGCAGGTGCTGGCGCTGAGCGCGATGACGTTCGGCCAGGCCAGCCACAATAGCGTGGGCAGGATCGGGCCGTCGACCAGCGCGTTTCTCGCCGCCGGCTCAGGCGGTGGAAGCGGACGCTCCGCCTCGTCGACGGGTAGTTCGGCAACCGCAATGTCGGGCAATTCGGTTTCATCCCATGGGAATTAATCTATTCTTTGTCGTTCCGGGATCTGCTCCGGCCGGCGACAGCCGGGCGGAATGCAGGCCGCGCTTCGCGTTACATGCGCCCCGGAATGACGATGGTCGTTGATGGTTGCTGCGCAGCGAAATTATCCGGGCTCCATAGCACGATCCCGCCCGATGCCATGTGCGTCAGGCGCATGGGCCGTCTGCACGATCAATCGCCGGCCGTGGCGCCGTGGTTCGATCAGCCGATCGACCAGAGCAGCGGCGGCCTGCCGCCGGCCGCCGCGCTCATGCTGACGGGAATATGGCGGCCGCAGCCGGCGGCCAGGCCCTCGAACAATCCTTCCAGCACCCTGGCGCAGGCCGGATGATAGTCGGCGACGTCGGCCATCAGCTGCCAGCTCCGCTGCCTGATCTGGAGCGCGCCGCCGGAGGCATCGAGATCGGCGACATCGTCCTGCGCCTGCAACAATTCGCGCAGCAAGACCGCGCAATCCGCGGCACGCCCACGGCCCGCGGCAAAGGCGCGCGCGGTCTCCTCGAAATACTGCATGCCGATCAGCTTGCCGGTCAGGTGCAGCAGATAGCCGGCGTCCTCGGGACCGAACAATTGCACCATGACCGGGGCGGCGGTCCGCACATATTCCATGGCGTAATTCCGGTAGGCTTTTTCCAGCCGCGGTTTTGGCCAGCTCGCTACCGGCAAGGCCGGCGCCTTGTCCGGATCGAAGATCGGGGCTTCGAGATGCCGCGCGAAGACCAGGCGCTGGTCGATCTCGAGCGCATGGTCGTATTCGCAGTAATAGCCTTCGAGGCCGTCCTGGCCGTCGACGCTCTGCTTGGTGCAGACAAAGCCGAGATTCGCGTTGCCGAGCGCAACCCCGTTGTTGGCGTGCCAGCCGCGCAGCATCGCCCGCGACACCTCGCCGGGCACGCCGCAGATCGCCGTGCCCTTCCAGATCCAGCGCGGCGGCGGATAGCGGATCCAGGCCTTGCGGTCGGTCTCATGGATGTATTCGACCGCAACGCCGCCGATCCAGTTCGAGAGATAATGATATTGCGCCGCCGCCACCGCCGGCGGCAGCCGGCTGAGGCCGAGTTTTGCGAGGCCGGGCAGGAAACGCTCCTGCTGCTGGCGGCGGAACACCCGGAACACGAATTCGGCGGCCTCGGCGCTGCCGCGCCGCGTCACCACGGTCAGGATGAGGCCGGTAAAATAGGCATGATACAGTTCGGCCACCGCGCGCCAGCGCCGCCATGTTGTCGCTTGCGCGTCGTCCGCGGCCCGATCCGTCATCGCCGTCCCCATGTTTTTTTGCTCAATTCACAGCAATTTCATAGCAGAGACCGCCAACATTGGCTGGTTTTCCGTAGGGTGCCGGCGACAGCCGAGGAGCGAGCATGCGCAACCCATTTCTGCTGGCGATCTGTGTCGGAATGCTGTCGCTGCCGCTTGCCGCCTGCGACGAAGCGGACACGGTGACGGCCGAGCAGACGTTTGGACCTTCGCCGGTGTTGCCGGCGCCGCAGCATTCCTGGATCCCCACCGTCAACATCGCCACCGCCACCGGCTGGCCTGCCGGCGGCAAGCCCACCGCCGCCAGCGGCATGGCGGTGAACGCGTTCGCGACCGGGCTCGATCATCCGCGCTCCCTTTATGTATTGCCCAATGGCGACGTGCTGGTGGCCGAAACCAACGCACCGGAAAAGCCCGACGACAGCAGCGGCCTCAAGGGCTGGATCGCCAAGATCGTGATGGACCGCGCCGGCGCCGGCACGCCCAGCGCCAACCGCATCACGCTGCTGCGCGACAGTGACGGCGACGGCGTCGCCGACCTCAGAAGCGTCTTTCTCCAGGGGCTGAATTCGCCGTTCGGCATGGCGCTGGTCGGCGATGATTTCTATGTCGCCGATACCGATGCGATCCTGAAATTTGCCTACCGCAGCGGCGATACGGCGATCACCGCGCCGGGCGTCAAGCTGGCGGACCTGCCCGCGGGCACCATCAATCACCACTGGACCAAGGATCTCGCCGCCAGTCCGGACGGCACGAAGCTTTATGCGACCGTCGGCTCCAACAGCAATGTCGGCGAAAACGGCATCGCGGCCGAGACCGATCGCGCCGCGGTGCTCGAAGTCGATCGCGCCACCGGCAAATCGCGCGTGTTCGCGTCGGGCCTGCGCAATCCGAACGGGCCGTCGTGGCAGCCGCAGAGCGGCGCGCTGTGGGTTGCCGTCAATGAGCGCGACGAACTCGGCAACGATCTGGTGCCGGACTACATGACTTCGGTCAGGGACGGCGGCTTCTACGGCTGGCCCTACAGCTATTTCGGCCAGCATGTCGACGATCGCGTGCGTCCGCAGCGGCCCGATCTGGTGGCGAAGGCGATTCCGCCCGACTATGCGCTGGGCGCGCATACGGCTTCCCTCGGGCTCACCTTCAACACCGGAAAGCTGTTTCCGCCCGACATGGCCGGTGGCGCCTTTGTCGGCCAGCACGGCTCGTGGAATCGCAAGCCGCGGGCCGGCTACCGCGTGATCTTCGTGCCGTTCGCAGCCGGCAATCCCTCCGGGGCGCCGCAGGAGGTGCTGACCGGTTTCCTCGACGCGGCCGGCGAGGCGCAGGGACGGCCGGTCGGCGTCAGGATCGACCGCCAGGGCGCGCTGCTGGTGGCCGACGATGTCGGCAACGCGGTGTGGCGGGTGACGCCTGCGGCAAGGGCGGCGGCGCGATAGGGGAAAGGAACGGGAACGCCGCACTGAAGCGCGCGGCGCCAGGCCTTCTCAGGACCGGTGCCAAACCACCGCACGGTCCGGGTTCGCGAATTGCAGGCCCACCGGCCCGCACGCCATGATCGGTCGCAGGCGAAAATTATCGCCCGGCAAGGGTGGCCGCAGCCGGCGCCTCAACCTCCTCACGCCCGAAAATGCTTGCTCAGCTTGAGGCCCTGGGCCTGGTAGTTGGAGCCGATGCGCTGGCCGTACAGGGCGTCGGGCCGCGCCAGCATCTTTTCATACACAAGCCGGCCGACGATCTGGCCGTGCTCGAGGATGAACGGCACTTCGCGCGAGCGCACTTCCAGTACGGCACGAGAACCCTGCCCGCCGGCCCCGGCATAGCCAAACCCGGGGTCGAAGAAGCCGGCATAATGCACCCGGAATTCGCCGACCAGCGGATCGAACGGCACCATCTCGGCGGCGTAGTCCGGAGGCACCTGCACCGCCTCCTTGGAGGCCAGAATGTAGAACTCGCCGGGATCGAGAATCAGGCTGCCGTCGGCCCGCGCCGCGATCGCCTCCCAGAACTCATCGATCATGTAGCCGCTGCGGCGGTCGATATCGATCACGCCGGTGTGCCGCTTGGCGCGGTAGCCGACGAAACCGCTGGCATTTTCCCCGGACAGGTCGACGCTCAGCGCCACGCCGCTGGCCAGATCGGCGTCGTCGCAATCGACCAGCCGCTCCAGGTCGTGCAGCGCATCGAGCTCGTCGGCGCTGAGGACGGCATCGCCGGTGCGAAACCGCACCTGGCTGAGCCGCGAGCCCTCGCGCAGCAGCACCGGAAAGGTTTTCGGACTGATCTCGGCATAGAGCGGGCCGTGGTAGCCGGCGCCGATCATGTCGAAGCGCCTTGTGCCGTCGGCGATCACCCGGGTGAAGACGTCGAGCCGCCCGGTCGAGCTTTTCGGATTGGCGGCGGCGACGATATTCGGCGGCAGCGCCAGGCTCTCCAGCAGCGGCACGATGTAGACGCAATTGGTCTCCAGCACCGCGCCGTCGGTCAGATCGATTTCGTGCAGCTTCAACTGGTCGATGCGCTCGGCCACGGTGGCGCCCGGCCCCGGCAGGAAGCTGGCGCGCACCCGATAGGCGACGTCGCCGAGCCGCAGATCGAGGCTGGCCGGCTGGATCTGGCTTTCGACGAACGGATAGGCCGGCAGGATCAGGCCGGCGTCCGCCATCGCCGCGATCATGCGGTCGGGCAGAATGCCATTGGCATCGGGCGGGAGCTGGAACGACACGTCGGGGTCCTCGGGACGGCTGCACGGCCATCCAGACGCTGAAAATACGGACTTTTACCGGTTAGCCGAAGGCCGCCTTGACGGAAAGGGCACGACGGAATATCAGCATCACTTATCCCGTGGTGATTTGAGCCGGCCGGCTTGCAGCCACGTTAAATAAGTCGCTAAACAGGCCGGGGACACGTGTGATCCCGGCCTGTGGAAATGTTTCCAGGCCGGTTTTTTTGTGACCTTTTCCCTGACTGGGTGGTCACGATGGAGGTCACATGTCTGATTCTACCGCTCTTGAGACGCCCACAGCCCGTTACCGTCCGGAAACGCGGCTGGTCCACTCCGGAACCCTGCGCTCGCAATTCGGCGAGACATCCGAGGCGCTGTTTCTGACCCAGGGCTTCGTCTACGACAGCGCCGAGCAGTGCGAGGCCCGATTCAAGGGCGAGGATCCCGGCTTTCTGTATTCGCGCTTTTCCAATCCCAATGTCGCAATGTTCGAGCGCCGCATGATCGAGCTCGAAGGCGCCGAAGCCGGGCGCGCCACCGCCACCGGCATGGCCGCGGTGACCACCGCGGTGCTGGCGCCTTTGAAGGCCGGCGACCACGTGGTCGCCGCCAAGGCGATGTTCGGATCGTGCCGCTATGTGGTGGAAGACCTGCTGCCGCGCTACGGCATCGCCTCCACCCTGGTCGACGGCCTCGACCTGGAACAGTGGCGCAAGTCGATGCGGCCCAACACCAAAAGCTGCTTCCTGGAGAGCCCGACCAATCCGACGCTCGACGTGCTCGACATCGGCGCCATTGCCGAGATCGCCCATCAGGGCGGCGCGCGGCTGATCGTCGACAACGTCTTTGCCACCCCGATCTGGCAAAGCCCGCTGGCGCTGGGCGCCGATGTCGTGGTGTATTCGGCGACCAAGCATATCGACGGTCAGGGCCGCTGCCTTGGGGGCATCATCCTTTCCTCCGAGGCGTTCATTGCCGAGCACATCCATACCTTCATGCGCCAGACCGGCCCGTCGATGTCGCCGTTCAATGCCTGGGTACTGCTGAAGGGGCTGGAGACGCTGGCGGTCCGGGTCCGTGCCCAGACCGACACCGCGGCCGCCGTCGCCGAGGCGCTGGCGCAGCATCCGAAGATCTCGCGGCTGATCTATCCCGGCCGCGCCGATCATCCGCAGGCCGCCCTGGTCAAGAAGCAGATGCGCGCCGGCTCGACCCTGGTGGGCTTCGAGGTCAAGGGCGGCAAGGCCGGCGCCTTCCGCTGCCTCAACGGGCTGAAGCTCGCGCGAATCTCGAACAATCTCGGCGACGCCAAGAGCCTCGTCACCCATCCGGCGACCACCACGCATCAGCGGCTGACGCCGGAGGCGCGCGCAGAACTCGGGATCAGCGAGGGTTTTATCAGATTCTCCGCCGGCCTCGAGCATCGCGACGACCTGATCGAGGATCTGCAGGCCGCGCTGGAAAAGGCGTGAGAAGAGGCGAATGGCGAATGGTGAGTAGCAAACAGTAATCTTCCCTACTGGCTATTCGCCACTCACTGCTCACCCTCTCTCACATCGGCCGATTGGCCGGCACGCTCGCGGGCACGTTGACGCCGAGCTTGATCTGGCCGACCGACTGGATGATGTCGTCGCCAAGCAGCTGGGCGAAGCAGGCGTAACCCCAGTCGTTCATGTGCAGGCCGTCGGCGATCACGAAACTGTCGATCGGCAGCGCCTGCAGGTCATGCCATTCGCGCATCACCGCAAAGCGCGGAAAGATGCCGACATGGCGGAGTTCGGCGACCCTGCCGAGCAGCCTCACCATCCGGCTGGCGCTTTCGGCGTGCTCGGTGACCCTCGGCGAATACTGCGGATCGACCAGGACCAGGTCGGCGCCGGAAGCCTGGATGCGGGCGACGCCGTCCTCCACCAGCTTGGCGGTCTCGGCGGGATCGAGGTTGCGCAGCACGGCGTTGGTGCCGACCTGCCAGATCACCAGATCCGGCTTCATGTCGAGTACGGCGTCCTGCAGGCGATTCATCATTTCCGGCGCGTCCTCGCCGCCCTTGCCGCGGTTGACGACGGTGATGTCGGCGCTCGGATATTGCCGATGCAGCTGCGCCGCCAGCCGGTTCGGATAGGTGAATTCCGGGCTCGACGACCCGTAACCCTGGGTCGAGGACGAGCCGAAAGCGACGATCACGACCGGCTGGCCCGACGCCAGCTTTGCCGCCACACGCGGCAACGATCCCATCGATTTGACACCGCCCCTGGGCGGCAGGCAGGGAACGCGGCTGAAAATGTCGCCGGCCGATTTGGCCATCTGCTTGACCTTTTCGATCGCCGCAGCACCGATACTCCTGGGCTGCACCGGATTGGACGGGTCGGCAGCGGCAGTGTTGCTCGCGCCGCTGGTCTGCGCCGACGGCGTTTTCACGGCGTCGGGTCTGGCGCTGTCGGACAACGTGGCTTGCTGAACGGGCTGGACCGTCTCGGCGCGCGCGGACAGGATCGACGTCGGCGTCAGCATCACGAAGGCGGCGAAAACGGGCAGCGCCAGCGATGCAATTCCGCAAAAACCCCGGCGATCATGGAAAGGTCGGTACGAACGCATTAACGCTGAATCCTCAATTCTGTTGGGCCGGGCCGAGATGGGCCGCGTCGATCACGAACTGCGCCATCGCGCGGCCAAGGCAATCATGGACACGCTTGGCGAGCTCGAGGCCGCGCGACGCGCTGGACAGGTCGAAGACTCCCGCATCGCTCCAATCGCGCATGATGGCAAAGCGGTCGAACAGCGGAATGTCGTGCTGCTCCGCCACCGCGCGCATGTTGTCCAGATAGGGTGACGCGGAAATCATCGCTTCGGTGCGCGGGCTATATTGCAGATTCACCAGGATGACGTCGATCCCTTGATTTTGCAGCGCAGCAATTCCATCGTCAACCGCCCCGCGAAAATCGTCGGGGTCCACCGCGCGCATAGCATCAACCGTGCCGGTCTGCCAGATGACCAAAGTAGGCCGTTTGGCCTCCGCCAGCTGGGCCAGGCCGGCAGCGACTTCGGCGGCGGTCTTCTTGACCTCCAGATCCACCGACAGGTTAACCACGGCCGTGGGCAGTTTCTCTTTCAGCAGCGCCTGCAGCCGGGCGGGATAGGCGCTGGCCTCCGATGCATTGATGGTCGATGACCGGCTGCCCACCACCAGAATATCCAGCGGATGGCCGCTTTTGACGGCATCCATGACCTTGGGAAGCGCACTCTCGCTGCTCAGCAGGGAAGCGGAGACCTCACAGCCCTGGGCAGGTTCCTCGGCGCGCGCGGCCGTCCCGGCCAGAATGCCGGCCAGCAACGCCAGCCCCAGGATCGCGCCCGAGTTGGACTTCATAGGCCCCCTCCCGCCATATCGGCGTTGCCGCCGGTGCCTTTCGTCCGCGAGGCACTCTTGTCGGCGGAGTGTTTGTACCACGAAAACAGCCATGCCGCGCCGGACATGATCAGGATTCCCGAAATACTGATAATGAAATGCAGCCCGGCGCCGCCGCCGACCTCGGCCAGCACGAAATATCCCGCGAACGCGAGGAACACCCCGAGGCAGAAGATCTCCAGCGAATGCTGGCCGCACAGGATCAGCGGCCGCAGCCAGGGCGACTTCAATCCGGGCCAGTCACGCGGCAGGAAGCGCACGGTGACCGCCGCCAGCGCCAGGAAATGCGCGAACCTGAGCACGTCGAGGTCGGTCTTGTTGATGGGGTACATCCATTGCTCGAGCCAGCGCGGCATCAGGAAACCGAGCTGCGGCATATACCAGGTCAGCGTGACGCAGAACGCCGCCAACAGATAGGCCAGCGAAATCCACAGCGTGACCGGCGATGCCAGGATCCGCGACATTCGCCTGGCGCCGCCCTGGGCGCACCAGGCGCCGAACACGAACAACAATTGCCAGGCGAACGGGTTGAAGGCCCAGAAGCCGTCGGGATAGGTCGTCAGGTGCAGATCGTAGTGCCAGGTAAGGGCGTAGAGCACCACCGACAGCGCCAGGGTGACATCGGTTTTCCATTTCATGAGCCACAGGATCAGCGGCAGAAAGGACATCAGCACGATATAGAGCGGCAGCACGTCCATGTTGACCGGGCGAAATCTCAGCAGCAGCGCCTGCACGATGGTGACGTCGGGCTGCTTGAGGAAATCCATGATCCCCATTTCTTCCGAATACAGCGGGTTGTCGAAACTGGTCGCGACGTAGGAAATCTCCGCCAGGAAGATCGTGAACAGGAACACGTGCGCGACGTAGATCTGCCAGACCCGGCGCAGGATGCGGGCGGTCGCGACCACGAAGCCGGCGTCACGCATCGCCCGGCCGTAGACGAACGCCGCCGTGTAGCCCGAGATGAAGATGAATATTTCGGTGGCGTCGCTGAATCCGTAATTGCGGATCGTGAGCCAGGTCAGGAGATTGGGCGGCAGGTGATCGATGAAGATCAGCCACAGCGCGAGGCCGCGAAACAGATCCAGCCGCAATTCGCGCTCGCCGCCCGCGGCCAGCGCCATCGACGGCGCGGATACGCCGTCCCGCGCGATCGCTGCTGCGCCCGCAAGGGGTGGTCCGGCAACTCGGTCAACGGACGTCATCTGGCACCGTCTGGAACAGGATTCTCGCGCTGAGCGATAGTAGCTGGCCGCGCCGGCCAAGCAAGCGATGCGGCATTTACCGCCGACGCGCTTTAGGTCGGAACTATGTTGAAACGGCGATGGCCATACCATGCCCCGGCCGCCGCGCCGATGCCGGTCCGGCGATTGGTTCCGCCGCGGCTTTTCGCTATGATGCCCCCCTGATTCAGCAAAAGATCGCCCGCATGTACCGTGCCGTTACCCGCCAGATCGAAGTCACCGTGGAGCCGAATTTCCTGCCGGAACGCTCGTCGGCCGAAAATCCATATTTCTGGTCCTACACCATCGTCATCACCAACGGCGGCGAGGAGACGGTGCAATTGCGGACCCGGCACTGGATCATTACCGACGCCTCGGGCCGCAGCCAGGAAGTCCGCGGCCAAGGCGTGGTCGGCGAGCAGCCGGTACTCGCCCCGGGGGAGCGCTTCGAATATACCAGCGGCGTGCCGCTGGCGACGGCGTCGGGATTCATGGCCGGCAGCTACCAGATGGTCAGCGAAAGCGGCGAGCAGTTCGAGATCGAGGTGCCAACCTTTTCGCTCGACAGTCCCGACGGCAAGCGGGTGCTGAATTAGGGCCTGACGGCGTGCGCCCGCCGTCCTACTCCACGCCCGCTTGCTGCGGCGTGAATTCGTAGACCGAGCTGCAGAACTCGCAGGTCACGACCACCTTGCCGTCCTTGACCATGTCGGCGCGGTCGTTGGCCGCGAAGCTCGCCAGCATCGACGACACCGCATCGCGCGAACAGGAACATTGCGCGCGCAAGGGCAGCGGCGCGAACACCCGGACGCCGCGCTCGTGGAACAGCCGGTACAACAGCCGCTCGCCGGACAGGTCCGGATCGATCAGTTCGACGTCCTCGACGGTCGAGATCAGCGACTGGCCCTCGATCCAGGCGTCGTCTTCCGCCACGACGTGGCTGACGCTGCCCTCCGGCGCGTCGCCGGGATGCAGGTCGGGCTGCCGCGCCCGCTCCGGCGCCTTCGGCAGGAACTGCAGCAGCATGCCGCCGGCGCGCCAGCGGTGTTTCGGACCTTCGCCGCCGCGCCATTCCTCGCCGACCGCAAGCCGCACCCTGGTCGGAATCTGTTCCGAGCGCAGGAAATATTCATGGGCGGCGTCTTCCAGGCTGCCGCCTTCCAGCGCCACCAGGCCCTGGTAGCGGCTCATGTCCGGTCCCTGATCGATGGTCATCGCGAGATGCCCGCGGCCCAGCAGCGCGCCGGAATCCAGGCCGTGCGCCAGCCGCTTGGCGTCGAAGCGCGCATAGGCGCGCAGGCGGTCCGGCGCCTGGAAGTCGACGATCAGGAACGACACCGGACCGTCGGTCTGGGTCTGCAGGATGAAGCGGCCGTCGAATTTCAGCGAGGAGCCGAGCAGGGTCGCGAGCACGATCGCCTCGCCGAGCAGCTTGCCGACGGCGGGCGGATAATCGTGCTTGGTCAGCACCTCGTCGAGCGCGGGGCCGAGCCGGGTCAGTCGGCCGCGCAGATCGAGCGAGGCGACCTCGAATGGCAGCGCGGCATCGTCGACCGGAACCGGCGACGGCGCCCGGATCGGGGCGTCCAGGGAAATTCGGATGTCTGGCGAGTCTGGGGTCATGGCGCCTTATCTGGGGTCAGCGGGTGCAAATCGAAAGGGGCATTGGTGTCCCAGACGCGGTGCAGCGTCCTTCGCGCTGCGGAGCCTGTCATCGGGCCGCATTCGCGCGACCCGTTGGCAGAGCACAGGGACCCATTTCTGTGCTGCCACGTGGGCGCCTGGATCAGCAGCGCACCGCTTCACGACGCGCCGCCTCCGGGAACCGCCAGGCTAGGCCACCGCGTCGAAGCACCAGGCCAGAATGCCCTTTTGCGCGTGCAGGCGATTTTCGGCTTCGTCGAACACCACCGATTGCGGGCCGTCGATCACCTCGTCGGTAACCTCGTCGCCGCGATGGGCAGGAAGGCAGTGCATGAACAGCGCATCGGGCTTGGCCAGCGACATCAGCTTGGCGTTGACCTGATATGGCTTCAGCAGATTGTGGCGGTGCTCGCCGTCCTTGTCGCCCATCGAAAACCAGGTGTCGGTGACCACGCAGTCGGCGCCGCGGACCGCCGCTTCCGGATCGTTACCGAGCACGATCGGCGCATTGGTCGCCTTGATCCAGTCCCGCATCGATTTGTTCGGCGCGAGCTGCGGCGGGGTGGCGACGTTCAACTGGAATTGAAAGCGCTCCGCCGCATGCGCCCACGAGGCCAGCACATTGTTGTCGTCGCCGGTCCAGGCGATGGTGCGGCCCTCGATCGGGCCGCGGTGCTCCTCGAACGTCATCAGGTCCGCCAGCACCTGGCAGGGATGCGAGCGCCGGGTCAGCCCGTTGATGACCGGTACGGTGGCGTAGGCGGCGAGCTCCAGCAGCGCATCGTGGTTGAGAATGCGGATCATGATGGCGTCGACGTAGCGCGACAGCACCCGCGCGGTGTCGGCGATGGTCTCGCCGCGGCCGAGCTGCATTTCCGCGCCGGTCAGCATGATGGATTCGCCGCCGAGCTGGCGCATGCCGACGTCGAACGACACCCTGGTGCGGGTCGAGGGCTTTTCGAAAATCATCGCCAGCGTCTTGCCGAGCAGCGGCTTCTTCGGCTCGGCATGCGCCTTCAGCTTCGCCTTCATGGCGGTCCCGGCGTCGAGCATCGTGCGCAATTCCTTGGTCGGAAGCTCGTTGAGATCGAGAAAATGCCGGGGACTGCTCATCGCTCCGCCGCCCGCTTCGGCTGATCGCCGGAAAGTGCCGCGCAGGCGCGCTCGAGCCGCTGCACGGATTCCTCGATCTCCGCCTCGGTCACGATCAAGGGCGGCAGGAACCGCACCACGTTGTCGCCGGCGCCGACCGTGAGCAGTTTCTGGTCGCGCAAGGCCGTGACCAGGTCGGCCGACGGCAGCACCGCCTTGACGCCGATCAGCAGCCCCTCGCCGCGGACTTCGGCAAGCACGCCCGGATGGCGATCGACCACCGAGGCGAGCTTCTGCTTAAGCAGCAGCGACATCTTCCGCACATGCTCGAAAAAGCCGGGCTTCAGCATCACGTCGAGCACGCCGTTCGCCGCCGCCACCGCCAGCGGGTTGCCGCCGAAGGTCGAACCGTGCGAGCCCGGCGTCATGCCCTGCGCGGCTTCGGCCGTCGCCAGACAGGCACCGATCGGAAAGCCGCCGCCGAGCGCCTTGGCCAGCGACATCACGTCCGGCGTGACGCCGAGCCGCTGGTAGGCGAACAGTTCGCCGGTGCGGCCCATGCCGGTCTGCACCTCGTCGAACACCAGCAACAGGCCGTTGTCGTCGCACAACTCGCGCAACGCCCTGAAGAAGGCATGCGGCGCGGCACGCACGCCGCCTTCGCCCTGCAGGGGCTCGATCAGGATGCCCGCGGTCTGCGGGCCGATCGCCTTCTTGACGGCATCGAGGTCGCCGAGCGGCACCTGGTCGAAGCCATCCATCGGCGGCCCGAAGCCGTCGAGGTATTTCGGCGAGCCGGTCGCCGCCAGCGTCGCCAGCGTCCGTCCGTGAAAGGCGCCCTCGAACGTGACGATGCGGTAGCGCTCCGGGTGGCCCTTGGCGGCGTGATGCTTGCGCGTGATCTTGATCGCGCATTCCATCGCCTCGGCGCCGGAATTGGCGAAAAATGCGAAGTCGGCAAAGCTCGCCTCGCACAGTCGTGCCGCGAGCCGTTCGCCATCCGGGCTCTTGAACAGGTTCGACATGTGCCAGAGCCTGGTGGCCTGGTGCTGCAGCGCCGCCACCAGATGCGGATGGGCATGGCCCAGCGCATTGACCGCGACGCCGCTGGTGAAGTCGAGATAGCGCTCGCCGTCGGTCGCGATCAGCCACGCGCCTTCGCCGCGTTCGAAGGCGAGATCCACCCTGGCGAATACGGGAAGCAGATGCGACGTCGCGCTGTTGGTCATGGCGATCACTGAAGGTTAGGCCGGCCACGAGCGCGCATGGGCGCGATCGCATCGACAACCAGCCCCGGAAAACAAAATGTGCCGCCTTTTCGGGGCGGCACGTGGCAAGTATTCTATGCGTGCGGCGATAACTGTCAACCTGGCAATGGAACTCGAAGGCTGACCATCCGTTGGTCGCACGGAAGGTGTGGACGCGTTGAGCCAGACTCTTGCGCGGGAGTCACGGCATATTGTAGCCTTCTGATTGTCGGGTACGACATCTCGTGCGGCAGTTTAATCTTCTACCGTCCCCATGGTTAGGCGTAAACGCCCGGGCGCAGTTTCGTGCCCGGCGAGGGCTAAGGGATTCTGTCTGCTGGGATTTTGAAGGAATGGAGTCGCAACGCCGCTTCGAGAATGGTCGGCGCGACACGAAGGGATCAAGTGCGATGACGGTATTGACCTGGACCGACGATCGCGTCGAACAATTGAAGAAACTCTGGGAAGGCGGACTGTCGGCCAGCCAGATCGCCGCGGAACTCGGAAATGTGACGCGAAATGCCGTAATCGGCAAAGTCCACCGGCTAGGCCTTTCCGGCCGCGCCAAGAGCCCCTCTTCGGCGGCGCCGCGCCAGCGCAAGGCCCGCCCGGCCCAGCAGATGATGCGGGTTTCGCGTCCAGTGTCGCGCGGCAATACCGCGCTGGCCCACGCCTTCGAAGTCGAGATGGAGGCCGATCCGATCGCCTACGACAATGTGGTACCGATGAGCCAGCGGCTGTCGCTGCTGGAGCTCAATGAGGCCACCTGCCATTGGCCGATCGGCGACCCCTCGAGCTCGGAATTCTTCTTCTGCGGCGGCAAGGCGCTGACCAGCCTGCCCTATTGCGCGCATCACTCGCGGATCGCCTACCAGCCGGCCAGCGACCGCCGCCGCCAGCCGCCGAAGCCGACAAGGTAGGCGCTGCCCTTACTCCGAGCAGCGTCCGGCCGGGCGCGGTCCCCCCTTGGGCGCGCTCCCGCGATGAGGCCGTTATTCCCAGCGCGACAGGCTATTCCACCTTGGCGAAACGGTCGTCGAGCGCATAGCCGGCGCCGCGCACGGTGCGGATCGGATCCTGCTCCCGCCCCGGGTTGAGCAACTTGCGCAGCCGGCCGATATGCACGTCCACGGTGCGCTCGTCGATATAGATATCCCGGCCCCAGACGCTGTCGAGCAGCTGCTCGCGGCTGAACACCCGTCCCGGATGTTCCAGAAAGAATTCCAGCAGCCGGTACTCGGTCGGACCGAGATCGACCGGTCGTCCCGACCGCGCGACCCGGCGCTTCTCGCGGTCGAGCTCGATGTCGCCATAGGTCAGAATGGTGGCGAGCCGCTCGGGGCTGGCGCGGCGCAACAGCCCCCTCACCCGCGCCAGCAGCTCCGGCACCGAGAACGGCTTGACGATGTAATCGTCGGCGCCGGTCGCCAGGCCCCTGACCCGTTCGCTTTCCTCGCCGCGCGCGGTCAGCATGATGATCGGAAGCTGCCTCGTCTCCGGCCGCGCCCGCAACCTGCGGCACAGCTCGATCCCCGACAGGCCCGGCAGCATCCAGTCGAGCACGATCAGGTCGGGAACCCGCTCCTTGAGCCTGGTGTCGGCATCGTCGCCGCGCGCCACGGTTTCGACGTCGTAGCCTTCGGCGTCGAGGTTGTAGCGCAACAGCGTGGTCAGCGCTTCCTCGTCTTCAACTACCAGAATGCGCGCGCTCATATGCTCAAGCCTCTTCCTGTGTTTTGACGGGTCTTTGCAACCCAAGCGGCCTCCGCGTCGCCCGAAAACGCCATCAATTCCCGGGAGGCGTGGTGGCAAACGTCGTCATGTCGCCCTTCGGGCGCTTGTCGAGGATCTGCTGGCCTTCGATCATGTAGAACACGGTCTCGGCGATATTGGTGGCGTGATCGCCGATCCGCTCGATGTTCTTGGCGCAGAACATCAGATGGATGCAGAAGCTGATGTTGCGCGGGTCTTCCATCATGTAGGTCAGGAGTTCGCGGAACAGCGAGGTGCAGATCGCATCGACTTCCTCGTCGCCCTTCCAGACCGTCATCGCCGCCGGCAAATCGTGTGCCGCGTAGGCGTCGAGCACGGACTTGACCTGCGACTGCACCAGGTCGGTCATGTGCTCGAGGCCGCGGATCAGCTTGAGCGGCTGGAAATCGCTCTCCAGCGCCGAGACCCGCTTGCCCATGTTCTTGGCGAGGTCGCCGATCCGTTCGAGGTCGATCGCGACCCTCATGGCGCCGACGATTTCGCGCAGATCGACCGCCATTGGCTGGCGCCGCGCGATGGTCAAGACCGCGCGCTCCTCGATCACGCGCTGCAGGTTGTCGATTTCGGCGTCCGCGGCCACCACGCGCTTGCCCAGCGCGACGTCGCGGCGGATCAGCGCATCGACGGAATCGACGATCATGCGTTCTACCAGACCGCCCATCTCGGCGACCAGACGGGTCAATTCCTGCAGATCGCTGTCGAACGCCTTGGCGGTATGTTCAGAAGCCATGTTTGTCTCCGTCAATGTGTAGCCCAGACGTTCCCCTGATCTCCGCCGCAAGTCCATCAGAACGACGCCCGAACCGGATCACACTGCAAATGATGGTTTGCCGCTGCGCCCTTGAATCCGAAGTTTCCCGGAGAACGCCGGTCGCCAGACCGCGAATTTCGAATCCTGGCACTAGCCGAACCGGCCGGTGATGTAGTCCTGGGTGCGCCGATCGCTCGGCGAGGTGAAGATCTTGTTGGTATCGTCGAATTCGATCAGCTCGCCGAGATACATGAAGGCGGTCTTGTCCGAGACCCGCGCCGCCTGCTGCATGTTGTGGGTGACGATGGCGATGGTGTAATCCTCCGCCAGTTCCTGGATCAGTTCCTCGATCTTGGCGGTCGAGATCGGATCCAGCGCCGAGCACGGCTCGTCGAACAGGATCACCTCGGGCCGCACCGCGACGGTGCGCGCGATGCACAGCCGCTGCTGCTGGCCGCCGGACAGGCTGAGGCCGCTGGCTCCGAGCTTGTCCTTGACCTCGTTCCACAGCGCGCCGCCGCGCAGCGCCTTTTCGACGCGGCCGTCCATCTCGGATTTCGGGATCTTCTCATAGAGCCGGATGCCGAACGCGATGTTCTCGTAGATCGTCATCGGAAACGGCGTCGGCTTCTGGAACACCATGCCGACCCGGGCGCGCAGCAGATTGAGATCGAGCTTGGGATCGAGAATGTCGGTCTGGTCGAGCATCAATTGACCGACCGCGCGCTGGCCCGGATAGAGGTCGTACATCCGGTTGAAAATCCGCAGCAGTGTCGACTTGCCGCAGCCGGAGGGCCCGATGAACGCGGTGACGCGGTTGGCACCGAGCGTCAGGTTGATGTTCTTCAGCGCATGGTTTTCGCCGTAATAGAAATTCAGGCCGCGTGCGGTGACCTTGGCCACGGCCTCGGGCAGCGCCACCGCGGCCGCCGGCCCGGCGGCGTTGCTCATCGAAACGGAACGGTCGCTCATTTGGCTGTCCTCTCGGCGCCGAGCACGCGGGCGCCAATATTCAGGGCAAGTACGGTCAGGGTGATGAGCAGGGCCCCGCTCCAGGCGAGCTGCTTCCAGTATTCATAGGGGCTCTGGACGAAGTTGTTGATGGTCACCGGCAGGTTGGCCATGGTCTTGGTCAGATCGAGACTGAAGAACTGGTTGCTCAGCGCGGTGAACAAGAGCGGCGCGGTCTCGCCGGCAACCCGCGCGGTCGCCAGCAGCACGCCGGTAATGAGGCCCGAGCGCGCCGCGCGGTAGGCGATCCGCCTGATCACCAGCGAACGCGGCAGGCCGAGCGCGGATGCCGCCTCGCGCAGCGGATTGGGCACCAGCAGCAGCATGTCCTCGGTGGTGCGCACCACGACCGGAATCACGATCACGGCGAGCGCCAGCGAACCGGCGAACGCCGAGAACCCGCCCATCGGCACCACGACCGCGCCATATACGAACAGGCCGATGATGATCGAGGGCGCGCTGAGCAGGATGTCATTGATGAAGCGTATGACGCTGGTGAGGCGGTCGTTCCTGCCATATTCGGCGAGATAGGTGCCGGCGAACAGGCCGAGCGGCGCGCCGATGCCGACGCCGATCACCGTCATGATCACCGAGCCGACGATGGCATTGAGCAGGCCGCCCTCGGTCGAGCCCGGCGGCGGCGTGTTCTGCGTGAACAGCTGCACGCTGATGCCGGCCAGCCCGTTGTAGAACAGCGTGAACAGGATCAGCGCCAGCCAGGTGACGCCGAAGATGGCGGCGCAGATGCACAGCATTCTGATGATGACGTCGTTGCGGCGCCGGGTACGGTAGATCGGGTTCATGGCGTCAATTCCCCGCCTTCTTTTCCAGCCGCATCAGCATCAGCCGCGCCGCCGCCAGCACGAAGAAGGTCAGCACGAACAGCAGCAGCCCGAGCAGGATCAGGCCGGATTGATGCAGACCGTCGCTTTCGGCGAATTCCGAGGCGATCGCCGCCGAGATGGTGGTGCCCGGCGCGAACACCGAGCCGGTAATGCGGAAAGCGTTGCCGATGATGAAGGTCACCGCCATGGTTTCGCCGAGCGCGCGTCCCAGCGCCAGCATGATGCCGCCGATCACGCCGACCCGGGTATAGGGGATCACCACGTTACGCACCACTTCCCAGGTGGTGCAGCCGACGCCGTAGGCCGCTTCCTTCAGCACCGGCGGCACGGTCTTGAACACGTCGACCGAAATCGCGGTGATGAAGGGCAGCACCATGATCGCCAGGATCAGGGCGGCGTTGAACAGGCTGAGATAGGACGGCGGTCCGGCGAAGATGGTGCTCAGAACGGGAACGCTGGCGAAGGTGTCGATCAGGTAGGGCTGAAAATAATTGGCCAGAAACGGGCCGAGCACGAAGAAGCCCCACATGCCGTAGATGATCGAAGGGATGCCCGCGAGCAACTCGATGGCCATGCCGATCGGCCGCCGCAGCCATTGCGGGCACAACTCGGTGAGAAAGATCGCGATGCCGAGGCCGACCGGAACGGCGATCGCCATCGCGATCACCGAGGTCACCAGCGTGCCGTAGATCGGGCCGAGCGCGCCGAGCACCGGCGGATCCGCCGCCGGCGCCCATCGCGCGGTCAGCAGGAAGGAAAATCCGAATGCCCGGATCGCGGGCCAGGCGCCCGCGACCAGCGACAGGATGATGCCGCCGAGAATCAGCAGCACCGAAATCGCGGCTATTCGGGTGATCCAGTAGAAGGTGACGTCGCCGAGCCTGAAGGCGTTGAGCGCTCTGGCCCGATCGTAAGGTCCGGCGGCGTCCATCACGTCGCTTTGTACGGCCATGTCTGCCACGCCAATACCCTGTCTGTTTCAAAGCTGCAAAACGCGGCAGCTGAGCGGCTTTCGCCTGCCAATGACCGCCTCGGCGCCCACCGGTCTTGCCCGCTCCCGATGCGCCATTCGACGCATCGGGCAATGACGGCTTGCAGGTCCTGCGGCTCGATCGATCAGCTCTTGATATCGGCCGACCAGGTCTTCTCGATCAGCTTGACCACCGGTTCCGGCATCGGAATGTAGTCGAGATCCTCGGCCATCTTGTCGCCCTTCTCGAAGGCGAACTTGAAGAACTTGATGGCCTCGGCGGAGTTGGCCTTGTCGGCCGGCTCCTTGTGCATCAGGACGAAGGTCGAGGCCACGATCGGCCAGGACTGGTCGCCGGGCTGGTCGGTGAGGATCAGGTAGTAGCCCGGAGCGCTGGTCCAATCGGCGTTTGAAGCCGCCGCCTTGAACGCCTCCATGGTGGGTTCGACGGTCTTGCCGGCCTTGTTGACCATCCTGGTGTAGGTCAGCTTGTTCTGCTTGGCGTAAGCGTATTCGACGTAGCCGATCGAATCCTTGGTCTGGCCGATATTGCCGGAGACGCCTTCGTTGCCCTTGGCGCCGACGCCGGCGGGCCACTCGACCGCGGTGCCCGAGCCAACCTTGGACTTCCAGTCCGGGCTGACCTTGGAAAGATAGTCGGTGAAGTTGAACGTGGTGCCGGAACCGTCCGCGCGATGAACGACGGCGATCGCGGCCGACGGCAGGTTCACCTTCGGATTGAGCTTCTTGATCGCGGGATCGTCCCATTTGGTGATGGTGCCAAGATAGATTTTGGCAAGGGTGTCGCCATCGAGCGTCATGTCGCCGGCTTTCACGCCCTCGATATTCACCACCGGCACGATGGCGCCCATCACCATCGGCCACTGCGCCAGACCGTCCTTCTCAAGCTGGTCGACCTTGAGCGGCATGTCCGTGGCGCCGAAGGTCACGGTCTTGGCCTGGATCTGCTTGATCCCGGCGCCTGAGCCGATCGACTGGTAGTTCACGCCGTCGCCGGATTCCTTTTTGTAGGCGTCCGCCCATTTGGCGAGGACGGGATAGATGAAGGTCGAACCTGCACCGGTGATGTCAGCGGCGAACGCCGACGTCGATGCCGCCACCAGGCCGGCAGCAACCATCGCCTTGATGAAATTCATAGCAGCTTCTCCATCCGTGAGCGAAGCGCCGGACGCGCCCGATTGCGCTCACGCCGCCCGTTTAGGTGCGGTCGGTGCTGCTTTTACGAAGCTTTGATGACAGTTGGATGACGGCATCAAACAATTGAAATTAAACAGCTTTATCCGGAAATCGGGAGCTTTGGCTGGGGAAAACAGGCGGTAAAAGTGGCGCCGTTTTTCAGCACGCTTTCGATCAAAAGCCGGCCGCGATGCCGGTTAACGATATGTTTCACCAGCGAGAGTCCGAGCCCGGTGCCGCCCTGGGCGCGGCTGTCGCCAACGTCCACCCGGTAGAACCGCTCGGTCAGCCGCGGCAGATGTTCCGGGGCGATGCCGGGGCCGAAATCGCGTACCATGACGCGGACTTCGGGCGCGCCCTCGCCGGACAGCGCCGAGGTCAGCGAGACCACCACCCTGCCCCCCGAGGCGCCGTATTTCAGCGCGTTTTCGATCAGGTTTTCGAACAGCCGCAGCAGCTCCTCGCGGTCGCCGGCGATCGCCACCGGCGGCTCCGGCAGATCGATCTCGATTTCGACCTGGCGTTCGCGCGCCAGCGGTTCCAGGCCATCGGCGACCTGGCGGATGATCGGCACGATATCCACCAGCGTATCCGGGCGGACGTGGGCGGAGAGTTCGACCCGCGACAACGACAAGAGATCGTCGATCAGCCGCGCCATCCGGGTCGCCTGGGTGTGCATGATGCCGAGAAAACGCTCGCGCGCCTTGGCGTCGTCCTTGGCCGGTCCCTGCAGCGTATCGATGAAGCCCGACAGCGCGGCCAGCGGGGTGCGCAACTCGTGGCTGGCATTGGCCACGAAATCGGCGCGCATCTCCTCGACCCGGCGCAGTGGCGTCTGATCGTGGAACGTCATCAGCATGCATTTGTCGGTGCCGCCGAACAGGGTCGGCACCGGCACCGGAGTGATGATCAGCTCCATCCAGCGATCCACCGGCACGTGATCGAGATAGGTGGCGCGCCGGGTTTCGGTGGTGGCGATGGCCTCGCGCAGCGCCGTGATGATTTCCGGCGAGCGCAAGGCGAACTGGGCGAGTTCGTTCCTGCGCAGCGCCGGCGCGAGCTGGGCGGCGGCGGCGTTGAGGTGGAGGACGCGGCCGGCGCGGTCGAGCAGCACCGCCGGGTCCGGCATGCCGGCAACCAGGGCGCTGACCGCCGCGGTTTCTACCGGATTGACGCCTCTTACGTCTTCACGCGAGGCGACCGCATTGTGCAATCGCCACGGCACCAGGGCTGCGGCGGCAATACAGGCAAACACCGCCGCGGCGCGCAGCAGCGGCAGTTCGCCGAGGGCGACCAGCGCGGCGAGCGCCAGACCGGCGGCGAGCAGGATAATGGCCGAATGCCGCAGCCGGTCCGGCCACGGCGAGTAGAAGGCAGAGGGAGGCGCGTCTATGGCCATCGGCCGGCTCTCCTGTTCGGGTCCGCGTCGTCAGGCGCCGGTGTCCCTGCGCTCGCGCACATAAGCGGCCTCGCGCTTCGGCGGGGCGTCGAGCAGCGACGCCGCCTGGCGCAGGCGCTTGTTTCGCGCCCCCAGGATAACCTCCCGAAACGTCAGCAAGATTACAGATATGACAAATGGCGCAAGATAATACAGGACGCGAAACAGCAGCATCCCCGCCAGCAGCTCCTCGCGGTCCATCTGCCACAGCCCGACCAGCATGGCGGCGTCGAACACCCCGAGCCCGCCCGGGGAGTGGCTGGCAAAGCCGAGCAGCGTCGCCGCGACAAAGATGACCGCGACGACGACGAAGCCGAGATTGGGTTCGTCCGGCACCAGCACATACATCGCGAGCGCACAAAAGCCGAGATCGACGATTCCGATCAGGATCTGCAGCAGCGTCAGCGGGCCGCCCGGCAGCGTGACGGTCCAGGGTCCGCGGCCGACCCCCCTCGGCCGGGTCCAGACCCAGACCACATAGGCCAGCAACCCCAGGATGATGGCCACGGCGACCAGCCGATTGAGCCAGGGCGGCAGCTGATCGATCGCCGTCGCTGCTTCCGGATGACAGGCGATACCCAGTCCCAACACCGCGGCATTGCCGAGCCAGAAGGTCAGGCCGGCCAGAAAACAGATCTTGGCGACGTCGATCGCGTTCAGCCCCCATCCCGAATAGATCCGATAGCGCACCGCGCCGCCGGTAAAGACGCTGGCGCCGACATTGTGCCCGATCGAATAGCTGGTGAAGGCTGCCAGCGCGTTGACCCGGTAGGGGATGTCGGCGCGCCCGATCGCGCGAACCGCGAACAGGTCGTAGAAGGTCAGCGTGAAGTAGCCGGCCGCCACGAACAGCGCCGCCAGCGCGATCTGGTGAGGCTCGGTCTCCTTGATGGCCTCGATGACGTCGTCGACGTCGACGTGCCGCAGCATGTGGTAGAGCACGTAGCACGCGATCCCGATGACCGTGACGCTGACTGCAACACCTAGCCTGTGCAGGATTTGCCTCTGGCGCAGAAACGAGATCGCCCTGCGTATTGCTTCCAGCATCTAGACCTCAAACTGCGATCGCAGGACCACGGCTGCCGGGCGAACTCCGCCGCCGCCCGCGCCACGCTTGCTCACTGGCATGATGTGGTAGCGCGTTTTGAGCCGGAGTGGAATTCGCTTGGCAGCCATATAAAACCCGTTCCTTCAACATATTAGGGGCATTTGGCGGCGACTGTGCCCGGTTTTGCCGCATTCGCTGCGGCGCCGGCCGTTCCTCGGCCGCGACCTTGCCCACGATGGGTGAAGTTTTCGTGATCTTCAGGCCGCGGATCGGGCCGACAGCCGCTGAAAAAACAGCAGGTCGAGTTCCGATGTCGCGCCGACCAGGTTCGGCGCCGCGCCCTCGCCGGTAAAGCACCAGCCCGGGCATTGCAGTGGCCCGACAGCCGACAATGCGCCGCGAGAGTCATCGATCGCTCAGGTCCCGATCAACCGTGACATTCAGGCCGCCGGGGTATGGCGCGACAGCGCCCAGTCGCGCAGCCACGATCCAACCGTGCAGCCGGCCAGGTACAAAGCCAACATGATCAGGCCGAGGTCGAGCCAGTAGCCGGGCCGGCCGGGGACCACGCGGGCAAGCGCCGCGGCGAGCAGCGCCGCGACCAGGAGCGCCAGCCACCGCGACGCGGTCTTCGAGACGCCCCGGCCGCGCCGGACCACCGCGATCCAGCCCATCGCCAGGCCAAGCAGCAGTGCCGCCAGCAGCCAGCCCCAATGAAACGCCGCCAGATAGGCCATCGCTATTCCCTCACGATGAAATCGATGCGGCGGTTCTGCGCCTTGCCTTCGTCGGTATCATTGCCGGCGACCGGCTGGGTGCTGCCGTAGCCCGTCGCCGTGAACCGATCGGCGGGCAATCCGGCCTTGACCAGATAATCCTTCACCGCCTGCGCGCGCTTTTCGGAAAGCGCCTGGTTGAAGGCATCCTCGCCGTCGGCGTCGGTATGCCCTGCGATCTCGATATTGGCGGTCGGGCAGCGCAGCGCGGTTTCGATCAGCCGGTCGAGCAGCCCGGCCGAATCCGGATCGATGCTGGCGCGCGCGGATTCGAAGCGGATTTTTCCCCTGCCCAGGAGATCGGTGAACAGCTGCTGGCATACCGTGGCATCGACCGGCGCGGCCGCGGGCTTCACCGAGATATCGGCCTTGACCTGCCAGCCCTGCGGAAAATCCTTGCCGAGGCCGGCGCGGATCGCAACCGCCGCGGTGTCATAGAAGGCGTCGCCGGAAAGCTTCACCTCGCGGTCGGACACCACCAGCGTTCCGGTCGACAGCCGCGACAGCGCGCCCAGCGCCGTCATCGCGGCGGCGGCGAAGCCGGGCGGTGCGCCGATGCTGGGCTTGAGATTGTCGACGACCTTTTCGCTGAAGAACTTGCGGGCCGCCGCCGCCGCAAGCGCGGCATGGACGTTGTTGTCCGGCACGTAGCCGGTCAAGGTCAGCGTTACCGCGACAGGGTCCTTGTTGGCCTGAAAGATATAGGGCGGCGCCCTGACATCGTTGGCAGCGACCGAAAATCCCTCCGGCAGATTTTTCAGCGCGGCCGCGATCGCCTCGCGACCGCCGAGCTCGCGCGCCATGCCGGTGAGGCTGACCTTGGTATCGGAGATGGCGATCTTGCCGTCCTTCAGCTTCGCAATCTGGTCGACCAGCAGCAGCACCGCATTGTCGAAGTTCTGCGGCGCGCCGCGCGCCAGATTCATCTGGTCGACCACCTCGACGCCTCCGAGGCTCGCCCGGGCCGCCTGCAGCAGCCTCGCCTTGCTGTCCGGCAGCGGCGCACTGCCGCCCAGCGTCACCCTGACGACATCCCGCTCAGCCGACCAGACGAACGGCCTTGCTTCGGGCACCAGGCGGGTCTCGTCGTTGACCAGTCGCACGCCGGGCACGGCTTGCACCGCAGCCACCGCGCCGCGACGGCCGGCCTGCGAGAAGGCATCCGCGGCCACCGTGACGTCGCGGCCTGCGACCGCGATCTGGGTCTTGTCGAGCACGGCCTCCTTCAGCGCCGCGGTGCTGCGCGCGGCGAGGTCGGATTCCAGCGGAACGGTGGAGGTCCAGGCCGCCAATGCCCAAAACACGACCAGTGGAATGACGCCGGGCCACCATTTGCTGCTCCACCTGAAAAGTCCGTGCATTCGGCGTCCTGCGGGTCTGGGAACAGAGAGAAAACAAACCCTTGCGGGGCTGTCAAACTGGAAATAACACGGAACAGTCCGCCGCCGGACGGCCCTCCGGCTAACCGTTTCTTCAGCGCTCCTCCGCTAGCTTGGCCACTGCATCCCAACCGGCCTCCGGTTTCCTGATGAAGCAGTTACGCAACAACGTCATCCGCGCCGGGCTGGAAGCGTTTTATTTCACCGGAGCCCATCATCTGATGCGGCCGATCTTTGCGGGCGTCGGCGCCATTTTCATGCTGCATCATGTCCGTCCGCCACGTGACGCCGAGTTCCAGCCCAACCGCCATCTGGAGATCGTGCCGGAATTCCTGCGCGCCATGTTGACGCACCTTCGGGCTCAGGACATCGACATCATCAGCATCGACGAGGTGCATCGGCGGCTGCTCGAACGCGACTTCGCGCGGCGCTTCGCCTGCTTCACCCTTGACGACGGCTATCGCGACAATCGCGACTACGCGCTGCCGGTGCTGCGCGAGTTTGACGCACCTTCCACCGTTTATGTCGCCAGCGATTTCGCGCAAGGCACCGGCGAGCTGTGGTGGATCGCGCTGGAGACCTTGATCGCCAAATCCACGTCGGTCGAAGCGGCGATCGGGGGCGCTGCGGTCCGCCTCGACACCGGCACGCCGGCCGCCAAGCAGGCCGCGTTCGACCGGATGCACCGCTGGCTGCGCGGATTGCCGGGCGCGGACGAGGCCCGGCGCGAGGTCGCGACGCTGTGCGCCCGTTACGGCGTCGACCAGGCCGCGATCTGCCGCGAGCTCTGCATGTCCTGGGAGGAACTGAAACCCTTCGCCGCCGACCCGCTGATCAGCATCGGCGCGCATTCCATCACCCATTGCAATCTCGCCCGGCAGACCGAAGCCACCGCCAGCCACGAGATCGCGGCCAGCCGGCAGCGGATCGAGAGTGCCTTGCAATGTCCCGTGGTCCATCTCGCCTACCCCTATGGCGACAGGATCGCGGCCGGCCCCCGCGAATTCGCGCTGGCGCAGGCGGCCGGCTTCAAGACCGCGGTGACGACCCGTCCGGGCATGATCTTTCCGGAGAACGCCCGGCACCTGACGGCGCTGCCGCGGGTGTCGCTGAACGGCAATTATCAGGACGCTCGCATCCTGCCGGTGCTGACCTCCGGCGCCGCCACCGCGATGTGGAACGGTTTTCGCCGCGTCGACGCGGCGTGATTTTCCGTGGTCCCGCGAAGGGTTGTCGCATGCGAAACCGAGCGGCAGCCGCACATCTTCCTACCCCCTCCAGGGGAGGGCAGGGTTCTCCGCTTCCTTGACTCCTCATATCTGCGCGCCCAAAACCGCGGGCAAATTTCAACGGAGGCACCATGTTCAAGGATCTGTTTTCGCTGCAGGGCCGCGTCGCGCTGGTGACGGGGGGCTCGCGCGGCATCGGTCGGATGATCGCCGCAGGCTTTCTCGCCCAGGGTGCGGCGCGGGTCTATATCACCGCGCGCAAGGCCGCGGCCTGCGAGGCGACGGCCCGCGAACTGGCGGCCGAATATGGCGGCGAGTGCCTCGCGCTGCCGATCGACATCTCGACCATGGCCGGCATCGAGATGCTGGCCGCCGAGATCAAGAAGCGCGAGCCGAAGCTCGACATCCTGGTCAACAACGCCGGCGCGGCCTGGGGCGCTGCCTTCGACGAATTTCCGGAGAGCGGCTGGGACAAGGTGATGAACCTCAACCTCAAGGCGCCGTTCTTCCTGACCAAGGCGCTGGCCGCGCCCTTGCGCGCCGCCGCCAGCGCCGACAGGCCCGCGAAGGTGATCAACATCGCTTCGATCGACGGCATCTTCGTCAACCCGATGGAGACCTACTCCTACCATGCCAGCAAGGCAGGGCTGATCCACCTGACGCGGCGGATGGCAACGCGGTTGATCAAGGAGCACATCAACGTCACGGCGATCGCGCCGGGCGCGTTCGGGTCCGACATGAACCGCGCGGCGCGCGATCATGCCGAAGAGGTGGCGCAGCGCATCCCGGCGCAGCGCGTCGGCACCGACGAGGACATGGCCGGAGTGGCGATCTATCTCGCCTCGCGCGCCGGCGACTATGTCGTCGGCGCCACCATCGCCGTCGACGGCGGCGTGGTCTACGCCAATGCCGGGCTCGAGATCGCGGGGTAGGGGCGAAACACGGCCGCGGTCGCTATCCGGAGCCGCCAGGCTGGACAGGCGCCGCGATCAAGGCGCCTGCACTCCTACTCCCTACTCGCCATTCCCCCTTACGTCTCGATCTTCACATATTCGAAATCGCCGGGTTTGTTGTCGATCCCGACCTTGGGCGGCGAGATCCAGGAGGCGAACTGGCCGGCCTCGGTCACCGGCGTCATCAGCGAGGCGATGAAATCGCCGTCGTCCGCCGAGGGCAGCCAGTCGCTGCGGCGCTGGGCCCAGGTCGCGTTGTCGATCAGCACGCCGTCCGGCGTGGCGTGGATGTCCTTGAACTCGCCGATCTGGCGATGGAACGCGACGTTCGGCAAGCTCAGCTTGAAGTCGAAGCCCGCGCTGGAGATCACCTTGTTCCAGCGCAGCAGGCCCTTGACGCAGTCCTGGGTGTAATCATCGCGCAGCCGCATGTTGAGCGCGGTGAGCGCCGGCTCGTCAACCCGCCTGATCTCGCCGTTCACCAGCTTGAGCACCGGATAGGTGTCGTTCTGCAGGCGGTGATCGTCCTGGATCTGGGTCTCGTGGTAGCGGCCCTTGATGCCGGCATTGAAGGCGTTGGCGGCGTTGGTCGACACTTCCGAGCCGAACAGGTCGAGCGACAGCGTGTAGTGCAGGTTGAGCTTCTTCTGGATGGTTGGCAGGTCGATCACCCCGAGCGCGCGGACTTTGGCGACGTCGGTGGGGTCAGTGATGCCGGCGGCCTTCATCGCCTCGACGGTCCGCTGCACGACGCGGCTGATGCCGGTCTCGCCGACGAACATGTGGTGGGCTTCCTCGGTCAGCATGAAGCGGCAGGTGCGCGACAACGGATCGAAGCCGGACTGCGCCAGGCTGTGCAGCTGCATCTTGCCGTCGCGGTCGGTGAAGTAGGTGAACATGAAGAACGACAGCCAGTCCGGCGTCGCCTCGTTGAAGGCCCCCAGCATGCGCGGGCTGTCGGCGTCGCCGGAGCGGCGGCGCAGCAGATCGTCGGCCTCCTCGCGGCCGTCGCGGCCGAAATATTTCTGCAACAGGTAGACCATCGCCCAGAGATGGCGGCCTTCCTCGACATTGACCTGGAACAGGTTGCGCAGGTCGTAGAGCGAGGGCGCGGTCTTGCCGAGATGGCGCTGCTGCTCGACCGAGGCGGGTTCGGTGTCGCCCTGGATCACGATCAGGCGGCGCAGCATGGCGCGATGCTCGCCGGGCACTTCCTGCCAGGCCGGCTCGCCGAAATGCTCGCCGAACGGGATGACGCGGTTCTCCTCCTGCGGCGCCAGCAGGATGCCCCAGCGATAGTCCGGCATCTTGACATAGTCGAACTTGGCCCAGCCGCGCGGATCGACCGAATAGGCGGTGCGCAGATACACCAGCGACTGCTGGAAGCCTTCCGGCCCCATGTCGCCCCACCAGTTCATGTAGCCGGGATGCCAGCCTTCCAGCGCCTTGAGCACCTGCCGATCCTCGCTGAGATTCACGTTGTTGGGAATCTTGGTAGAGTAGTCGACGTTCATGATGTTCATGGTGGAGGTGCTCCCTACTGGGTGAATTCTTTCAAGGGGCGAATGGCGGGTAGCGAATGGCGAATAGGGATCAAAAAGAAGAACTGTTCGCCATTCGCTACCCGCCTCTTAAACTCTGGTCATATCGAACGACGCCTTCTGGCCGCTGCCGTAGCGGCGCAGCGCGCCGTCTTCGCCGACGGCGTTGGGGCGCTGGAAGATCCAGTTCTGCCACGCCGTCAGGCGCGAGAAGATTTTCGATTCCATGGTCTCGGGCCCGACGAAGCGCAGATTGGCCTCCATGCCGGTCAGGGCATCGGGCGAGAAGCTGCAGCGTTCCTCGAAAAACACCCTGATCTCGTCGTCCCAGTCGATATCGTCGAGCGCGAAAGTGACGAGGCCGAGCCGTTCGGCCTCGCCCGCATCGAGCGCCTCGCCGATCTTTTCCCGCACGCGTTCGAGATCGGCAGGATCGGCCTGGAAGCGCGACTGCAGCCGCGTCAGGCCGTGGCTCATCGGATACGGCCCGAAGTTCATCGCCGAAAGCTCGATGGTCGGGGGACTGCGGTTGTCGCCCTGCTTCTGGCCGATCAGCATGTAGGAGCGGTCGGCGGCGAACACCAGTTCGGCCAGCGTACCGACGAAGCACGAGCCCGGCTCGACCAGCGTCACCAGGGTGCGCGAGGTGACGTCGATGCGCTTCAATACCCGCTTCCAGTACTGCCTGATCTCGTTGACCAGCCAGTGCGCCTTGTGGGCTTCCAGGAAGGCGTCACAGGCCAGCACATTGGCGCGCTCGCCATGCGACTTGAACACCAGCATCGCGGTTTCGATTTCGTTGATGCGCAAGTGCAGGATAGCGTCGTCGAGTTCGCGCGCCACCTGCAGCGGCCAGAACGCGGCGCCTTGCGCGATCATGCCGTCGATGTCGGCGGGCGGGGCTGCCTCCGGCGCCTGGATCGAAAGCGTGGCGATGCGCTGCGCGCGGTCGATATCGACGGTGACCAGGCCATAGCGCAGGCCGTTGTCGCCGATGCTGCGGCTCAGGGGCTCGAGCGCGATGCCCTTGCCGTTGCCGTTGCGGGTCGAGGCCGCGGCGAATTCGCGGGTGCGCTCCTCAACCCTCGCCTCGAGCTTGCTGTTCGGCGCGATCTCGTCGACCAGCCGCCATGCGACGGCGCGCTTGCCCTTGATGCCTTCCTCGATGGTGCAGAAGAAATCGGCGTGGTCGCGGCGCACCTTGCGCTTGTCGACCACCCGCGTCAGGCCGCCGGTGCCGGGCAACACCGCGAGCAGCGGCACTTCCGGCAGCGCCACCGCCGCGGCGCCGTCGTCGGCGAGGATGATGTGATCGGTCGCCAGCGCCAGCTCATAGCCGCCGCCGGCCGCCGTGCCATTGATCACCGTGACGAACCGCTGGCCGGAATTTTCCGAGGAATCTTCCAGGCCGTTGCGGGTCTCGTTGGTGAATTTGCAGAAATTGACCTTGTGGGCATGGGTCGCCCCCGCCAGCATGCGGATATTGGCGCCGGCGCAGAACACCCGGTTCTTGCCCGAGCGCAGCACCACCACCTTCACGCCGGGATATTCGAAGCGCAGCCGCTGCACCGCGTCGGCGAGCTCGATATCGACGCCGAGATCGTAGGAATTCAGCTTGAGCTGGTAGCCTTCGAACAGGCCGCCATTCTCGTCCACGTCCATGGTCAGGGTCGCGACCTCACCCTCGACGCCGAGCTTCCAGTGCCGGTAGCGCTGCGGATCGGTCTGGAAATCGATGTATCGGGCGCCGCCTGCGAGGACGCGATCTTCACCGGCCATGGACCATCCCTTAGTTTTAGCGCTTCATCTTATCATGCATAATAATGCATGTTATGACGGAGGTCTAGCCTGTCGCGTCAGAAATCTGCATTTTCTTTCATGTTCGGCCGAGGGCCCCGATCTGCACCCAGTCGGCCTTGGACAGCAGCGGGTGGACCAATTTGCTTCGGAGCAGCGCGGCCAGCGCTGTGGTCGGGAAGTGATCGGCAAATCCGTCGGCGGTGGCCGTGCGCAGGCCAAGTGCCTCGAGCTCGCGCAACGCCTCGCCGAGCAGCCGTGCCGCCGCATGAGGCTTTTGCATCCGCAAGCGCAGATTGGCGTTGGCGATCTGGATGCAGGCCCGCAACAACACCCGTTCGCGTCCGCGCTGCGGCGCCGCCGCCCACACCGCTTCCAGGATTTCCTGCGCTTCCCAGAAATAGCCGGCATCGTTGAGCGCGATGCCATAGCGCAGCGCCGGATGCCGCGCCGGCACGAAGCCGCCGAATCGCGATGGCACCAGGGCCTTGGCGTGACGGAGGGTATCGCGGTCGGCCTCGGCTTCCGCGCTCTCGCCGGGGACATAGGCCCAGCGCGGCAGCGACAGGTGGACGGCGGCGGGGCGCGGATTGCTCATCGGAGCACCGCCGCCAATGCGCTAGGACGCTCGCCCCGGCGAGCCCTCATGCGTGGACAGCAGGGTCCTTGCAAATTCCGCGACCGCATTGAGCGTCGCCTCCGGCGCTTCGCGATGCGGCGAATGACCAGCCCGTGGAATCATGGTCGCATCCACCGGACAATAGCACTCCTCCCGGGCGATCTCGATCTGGCGAATTGTCCCATACTGGTCGTCGGCGCCCTGCAGGATGGCGACGGGGACGCGGATATAGGCCAGGTAGTCCGAGATATCCCAGGCGCGAAATTTCGGGTCGAGCCAGGCGTCGTTCCAGCCGTAAAACGCGCCGTCGACATCGCGGTGCCAGCGTCCGAGTTTCGACCTCAGGCCTTCGCTCTGATAGGCCTGCCTGGTCGCCGCAATCGACGCCACCGAAACATCTTCCACCACGAAATGCGGCGCGATCAGCACCAGCCCGCGGACCCGGTGATCTCCGCTGCCCCCGGCATGGATCGCCGCGATCGAAGCGCCGTCGGAATGCCCGAGCAGGATCCCGCGGCGAAAGCCGATGGCGTCGAGCAGCTTCGGCAGCACCTCGAGGGCCTCGACCTGCATGTAGTCGAGCGGCCGCGGCAAAGCCGCCGCCGTCGAGGCGCCGTAGCCGGCGCGCGAATAGCAAAATACCCCGAAGCCGGTGGCGGCCTGCAGCCGGTCCGGAAAATCCCCCCACAGCGCCGCCGATCCCAGGCCTTCGTGCAGCATGACGATGCTCGGCGCGTGCTCCGGCGCCGGACCGATCATGCGGTATTCGAGTTCGGCAGCGCCGATCGTGAGGAAGCCGGTGGGCGCAAGGACAGTCATGTCTTTTAGCTGCGGCTCCATGTTCGCCATGCCCGGGCTTGTCCCGGCCACGACAGCCAGGTCAGCGTTTCCGTAGTTCTGATTATATCGGCATCCATCCTTCGAGACGCGGGCCCTCGCCCTCCGGGCGAAGGCTCGCCCCTCAGGATGAGGTCAGAAAACCTGGCCACGATTGGTTTCACGGAATCGCTCGGCTAGTCATTCGCCCCATCCCGCAGCTTGAAGCGCTGGATCTTGCCGGTCGCGGTCTTGGGCAGGGCGTCAACCACGTCGATCCAGCGCGGATATTTCCACGGGCCGATCTTCTGCTTGACGTGCTCCTTCAGCGCCTCGTGCAGGCCGGAGGTCTCGGCCTCCTTGCGCAGCACCACGAAGGCCTTGGGCTTCAGCAGCCCTTCCGGATCGGCTTCGGGCACGACGGCGGCTTCGAGCACCGCCGGATGGGTGATCAGGGCGCTTTCGACCTCGAACGGCGACACCCAGATCCCGGACACCTTGAACATGTCGTCGCTGCGGCCGCAGAAGGTATAGCGGCCGTCGGCATCGCGGATGTATTTGTCGCCGGTTCGGGTCCAGTGGCCCTCGAAGGTCTGCCGGCTCTTGCTGCGCTGGTTCCAGTAGCCTTCGCCGGCGGAGGGCGCGTCGACCAGCAACTCGCCGACCTCGCCATCGGCGACATCGCTGCCGGCTTCGTTGACCAGCCGCACCCGATAGCCCGGCACCGGGCGGCCGGCCGAGCCGTACTTGATGTCGCCGGGCGCATTGGAAAGAAAAATATGCAGCAGCTCGGTCGAGCCGACCCCGTCGAGAATATCGACGCCGAAGCGCGACTTCCAGCTGGTGCCGACCGATTCCGGCAGCGCCTCGCCGGCGGAGGTGCAGATCCGCAGCCGGCTGCCGGCCCCCTGATGCTTCATGGCCTCGTCATTGAGCATCGCCGAGAACAGCGTCGGCACGCCGAAGAAGATGCTGGGATGATATTTGTTCATCAGCGCGAACATGGTGGCCGGCGTCGGCCGCTCGGAATTGAGAATGGTGGTGGCCCCGACCGACATCGGAAATGTCAGCGCGTTGCCGAGCCCGTAGGCGAAAAACAGCTTGGCCGCCGACAGTCCGACGTCGTCCTCGCGAATCCCGAGCACCTTCTGGGCATAGGTCTCCGCGGTCGCGGCGAGACTGGAATGCAGATGCCGCACGCCCTTGGGCATGCCGGTCGAACCCGACGAATACAGCCAGAACGCCGCTTCGTCGGCATGGGTGGCGGCGGTGGCAAAGCTGTCGCTCTCGGATGCGAGCGCTTCCGACAGTCTGGGGTAGCCGTGGCCGTCCGCGCCGGAGACGATGACATGCTCGAGATCCGGCATCCGTCCGACGATGTCCTTCACGACCGGCAGCAGCATCTCGGAGACGAACAGCACCCGGGCGCGGCAATCCGCCAGCACATAGGCGTACTGGTCCGACGTCAGCAGCGTGTTGAGCGGCACCGGCACCACGCCGGCGCGGATGGCGCCGAGAAACACGATCGGAAAATCGGTGGTGTCGAGCATGATCATGGCGACCCGCTCTTCGCGGCGGACGCCGAGGCGGCGCAGCAGGTTGGCGAGACGGCGGCTCTGGCGTTGCAGCTCGCCATAGCTCAATTCGGATACCGTGTCGGTGAAGGCGAGTTTTTCGGCCCGTCCGGCATCGACATTGCGGTCGAGCAGCCAGGTTACCGCATTGTAGACGCCGGAATGACCGCTCATGCCGCGCGCTCCTTGGACAGGCCTGCCACGACGTCTTCTCCCCGGTTTTGAGAATTATAATTCATAGAAAGCCACTGTGGGCGCTTGCTGTCAATCCTCTTCGGCATTATGTTTCCGGCATCGCGGTATCAGCGGCCAAAACCGAAGCACGGGACCATGACCGGAAATCTCGATCCCGAAGCCGGCTTTCTCGAGCAGCTCGGCCGGCGCGTCCGCACCATGCGCGCGCTTCGCGGCATGTCGCGCAAGGTGCTCGCGAAGGTTTCCGGCATCTCCGAACGCTACATCGCCCAGCTCGAAAGCGGCAAGGGCAACGTCTCGATCGTGCTCTTGCGCCGGGTGTCGAACGCGATGGGCGCGCATCTGGAAGATCTCATTCCCGCATCCGATCCTTCGCCGGACTGGCCGGTGATCCGCGATCTCCTGCGCAAGGCGACGCCGGCCCAGCTGGCCCAGGCCCGGGACGTGCTCGCGGGCGCCGGCGACGGCGCGTCGGCGCAGCGCCGGTCGTTCGCCGGCATCGCCCTGATCGGGCTGCGCGGCGCCGGCAAATCCACCCTCGGCAGGATGCTGGCGAAAAAAATCGGCTGGAGTTTCGTCGAGCTCAACAAGGAGATCGAGGCGCAGAACGGCTTGTCGGTCGCCGAGATCATCGCGCTCTACGGCCAGGAGGGTTTTCGGCGGTTGGAGCAGGCCGCGCTGGGCCAATTGCTGGCGCGCAACGAGCTGATGGTGCTGGCGACCGGCGGCGGCCTCGTCTCCGAGCCCCTGACCTTCGACCTGATCCTGTCGTCATTCTACACCATCTGGCTGAAAGCCGAGCCGGAAGAACACATGGCGCGGGTGCGGCGCCAGGGCGATCTGCGGCCGATGGCGGACGACCGCTCGGCGATGGCGGAATTGCGCACCATCCTGCTGAGCCGCGAGCCGCTTTATGCGCGGGCCTCCGCGGTGGTGGATACCGCCGGGCTTTCGGTGGACGCCGCCGCCGCGCGCCTGATCGAGGCCGTGGCGCCCGTGCTGCACGACGAGGCGCGAATGTTCGCGCGGGGGTGATCTACCCGCGTGTCCCGGACGCGGCGCAGCGCCTACTCGCGCTGCGCCGCAGATCCGGACCCGCGTTGCTACCCCGGATCGGCCGCGCACCACGCCGCTGCCAGCTCAGAATCCCTGGGAACGATGACCCGGCGTCGTGCAAGCCTTACCGCGCCGGGCTCCAGCGCTGCGGACCTGTCGCAAACTACCTCGGCACGCAGCGGCCGCCGGACCAGAACGCCCAGGTCGGGCAGGCGTGCGTGGTGCCGCGGTCAGTGCCATATCCATTCTTGAACCAGTGGCAGTGCCCGTAAATGTCACGCCACTGACGATCGCCACAGCCTTCCGCGGCTTCGCAGATAGTCGTCGCCATCATGGCGAGCGTGGCTCCAAGAGCAATTACCTTAAGCATGTGTGTTACCTCCTGTGGGAGAGCGGCGTGATCGCGGCCCTGACAAACGCGGGTTGCGTTGAACAGCGGCGTTGCCGTTCGCATGGTTGGTCGCGCGAACGCCGCCAGGGGTTTCGTTGGAAATGTGCTCTAAGTCACAGGACTTGCCTCCGGACGCGTATCGCGATCGTCACGCGCGCCGGGCAGGGTTCGGTGGACGCGGCCAGCGTCGGGCCCGCACCGACGAGCCTGGCTGCGGAAACGTGAATCGGAAATGCACACACCATCCCGGCAACGTGGCGCCTTGCGGGGAGCGGAAGAAGCGCGGCGTCTCAAATGCCGAGATAGCGGTGCTGCAGCTCGGGTGCCGCGATCAATTCCTGCGAGCTGCCGCTCCACACCGCGCGGCCGCGCTCGATGATATAGTGGCGGTCGGCGATGGCAGCGAGATTTTCCACGTTCTTGTCGATCACCAGCACCGACTGGCCGCGCGCCTTCAACAGCGACAGGCAGCGCCAGATCTCGTCGCGGATCAGGGGCGCCAGTCCCTCGGTGGCCTCGTCGAGGATCAGCAGCCGCGGATTGGTCAGAAGCGCGCGCCCGATCGCCAGCATCTGCTGCTCGCCGCCCGACAGCGTGCCGCCCATGTTGCCGGCGCGTTCGGCAAGCCGCGGGAACAGCGCGTGGACCTTGTCGAGCGTCCATGGATCGGCGCTGCCGAGACGGTTGCCGGACGCCGCCACCAGGTTTTCACGCACGGTCAGATTGGGAAAGATCTGGCGCCCCTCCGGGACCAGGCCTATTCCCAGTTGCGCGATCCGGAACGCCGGCAGGCGGCGGACTTCTCGTCCGGCAAAACGGATGCTGCCGGCGCGCGCCGGCGTCAGCCCCATGATCGAGCGGATGGTGGTGGTCTTGCCCATGCCGTTGCGGCCCATCAGGGAGACCATCTCGCCCGCGCGGACCGACAGCGACAGGCCGAACAGCACCTGGCTCAGGCCATAGCAGGTTTCGATCGCCTCGACCTCGAGCAGCGGCGCCGCGCCGGCCGGTTTTTCATCAGCCAGCTGTTCGTTAGACATGGCCGGTCACCACATGCTGGTCGCCGAGATAGGCGCGCCTGACCTCTTCGTTGCTGCGGATCGCCGAGGGCACGTCGGAGGCGATGACGCGGCCGTAGACCAGCACGGTGATGCGGTCGGCGAGCGCGAACACCGCGTCCATGTCGTGCTCGACCAGCAGGATGGTGACTTCGCGCCGCAACTCCCTCAGCAGCCGGACCATCCGCGCGGATTCGGTGACGCCGAGTCCCGCCATCGGCTCGTCGAGCAGCAGCATCTGCGGCCGCGTGGCGAGCGCCACCGCCAGCTCCAACTCGCGCTGCTCGCCATGGCTCAATCGCGACACCACGGTGTCGGCGCGGGCTTCCAGCCCGACCCGCCGCAGCGCCGCAAGCGCGGTCTGGCGCAAATGGCCTTCCTTGCGGGCATCGCCCCAGAACCGGAACGAGTGTCCGTCATGGGCCTGGGCCGCCAGCGCGACGTTGTCGAGCGCGCTGAAGTCGGACAACAGCGAGGTGATCTGGAACGATCGCGCCAGCCCGAGCGCGCTGCGCCGCCAGGCCGGCAGCCGGGTGATGTCGCGGCCGGCCAGGCGGATCACGCCGGAATGCGGCGACAGCTGTCCGGTGAGCTGGCTGATCAGCGTGGTCTTGCCGGCGCCGTTGGGGCCGATGATGGCATGCAGCTCACCCCTGGCGACCTCGAGCGAGAGGTTGTCGGTGGCGAGAATCCCGCCAAAGCGCCGCACCAGGTTTTCCACGCAAAGCAGGGGCTCAGCCACGGCGCAACCTCCCGAGCAGCCCGACGATGCCGCCGCGCCCGAACAGCACGATCAAAAGCAGCAGCGGCCCCATGATCAGCGCCCAGTACTCGGTGAGCTGCGACAGGAACTCCTCCAGCACCAGGTAGACGATGGCGCCGATCACCGGGCCGAACAGCGAGCCCATGCCGCCGAGGATCACCATCACCATGAGATCGCCGGAGCGGGTCCAGTACATCACCGCCGGGCTGATGAAGTCGGTATTGTCGGCGAGCAGCGCGCCGGCGAGGCCGCAGATGGTGCCGGCGATGACGAAGCAGACCAGCCTATAGCGGGTGGCGGGAAATCCGATCGCCTGCATGCGCGCCTCGTTGGAGCGCAGGCCCTGCACCACCATGCCGAAGCGCGAATTGAGGATGCGCCAGACCAGGAAGATGCCGCCGAGCAGGCAGAAGAGGCAGAGATAATAGAACTGCACGCGGTTCGACAGGTTGATCAGGCCGGAAAAATCGCTGCGCTTGTAGATGGTCAGGCCGTCGTCGCCGCCGTAGCGCGCCAGCCCCGAGGCGACGTAATAGGCCATCTGGGCGAAGGCCAGCGTGATCATGATGAAATAGACGCCGCGGGTGCGCAAGGACAGCGCACCGATCACCAGCGCGTACAGCGCCGAGGCCGCCATCGCCACCGGCCACTGGATGAATCCCGAGCCGATGCCCTCGAAGGCCAGGATGCCGACCGCATAGCCGCCGATCCCGAGATAGGCGGCGTGCCCGAAGCTCATCATCCCGCCATAGCCCATGATGAGATTGAGGCTGACCGCGGCCAGCGCGAAGATCACGATCCGGGTGAACAGCGTCAGCGCGAACACGTTGCCGCTGAGCGAGGTATAGAGCGGCAGCAGCAACAGGCCGGCGACCACCAGTGCCGCCACCGCGTTGCGGGCGTTGAGCCAGGCGGTCATCGGCGGCTGGCCGGGAAGAGCCCCTCCGGGCGGACCACCAGCACGACAGCCATCAACAAATAGATCAGCATCGAGGACAGCGCCGGCGCGGCGGTCGAGGCGGCGGCCGAACTCAGCACCCGCCGCAACAGATCGGGCAGGAAGGCGCGGCCCATGGTGTCGATGATGCCGACGAAGATCGCGGCCAGGAACGCGCCGCGGATCGAGCCGATGCCGCCGATGACGATGATGACAAAGGCGAGGATCAGGATGTTCTCGCCCATCCCGATCTGCACCGTCAGGATCGGCGCCTGCATCATGCCGGCCAGGCCGGCCAATGCGGCGCCGAGCCCGAACACCAGGGTGTAGAGCAGCTTGATGTTGATGCCGAGCGCGCCGATCATTTCCCGGTTGGAGGCGCCGGCGCGGATCAGCATGCCGAGCCGGCTGCGCATCACCACGAGATAGAGCAATAGCGCCACCGCCAGCGCGACCACGATGATGGCGAGCCGGTAGGCCGGATAGAACACCCCCGGCATGATCTGGACCGGCACCGTCAGCCAGGGCGGCAGTGGCAGCGCCAGGCCCGCCGGGCCCCAGATCAGCCGCACCGCGTCATTGAAGAACAGGATCAAGCCGAACGTGGCCAGCACGTGATCGAGATGATCGCGGCCGTAGAGGTGCCGAAGGGCCACGAATTCCAGCACGATGCCGAGCAGCAGCGTGGCGCCGAGCGCGAGCACGATGCCGAGAATGAAATTCCCGGTCCAGGCCACGAAGGTCGCGGCAAAATAGGCGCCCATCATGTAGAGCGAGCCGTGCGCCAGATTGACGAAGTCCATGATGCCGAACACCAGCGTCAGTCCCGCCGCCAGCAGAAACAGCAGCAGGCCGAACTGCAATCCGTTCAAAAACTGTTCGACGACAAGCAGCATGGATACCCTGGTTCAAGGATTATGAAGTTCGAATCATTTCGGTTGGTAGCGACCATTGAATTGTCATTCCGGGGCGCGCTGTTGCGCGAGCCCGGAATCCATAACCCCGCCGGGAATATGGATTCCTGGCCTGCGCCTCAAGCCGGCTTTCGCCGACTGAAGACGCATCCCGGAATGACACGCGTGATGCATCTCTAAGGATGAAGTCACCGCACTTCAATTAAACGGCCTGCAAGACATATGCCGAGAATAACGAGGCGGCAACGCATCAGCGCGCCGCCGTGTCGAGCAGCACCGCCAGATCACTTCATCGGACATTTGTCGTGGAAGCGGTCCTGGTCGTCCTTGACGATGGTGGCGACGGTTTTCAGCGAAAGCGCGCCGTCGGCATCCTTGACCACGTCCTGCAGGTAGAAGTTCTGGATCGGGATGTGGTTGTTGCCATATTTGAACGGGCCGCGCAGCGACTTGAAATCCGCCTTCTGCATCTCGGCGCGCATGGCCTCCTTGTTGCCGGTGTCGCCCTTCACCGCCACCACAGCGCTGTTGATCAGTTGCGCGGCGTCATAGGCCTGGGCGCCGTAATAGGTCGGGCGCAGGCCGGGATATTTCTTGCGGTAATCGGCCACGAACTGCTTGTTCTGCTCGTTCGGCAGGTCGTTGACCCATTCCTGCGCGCCGGGCACGCCGAGCGCGTTGTCCTTCTGCAGCGGTAGCGACAATTCGTCGATGGTGAAGGCGGTATAGAGCGGCATCTGCGCCTTGAGGCCGGCCTGGGCATATTGATTGAGGAACTGGACGCCGGCCGCACCGGGATAGAATACGAAGATCGACTCCGCGCCGGAGGCGCGCGCCTTGGAAAGCTCGGCCGAGAAGTCGAGCTGGCTCGGCCACACGGTATATTCCTCGCCCTTGATCTCGCCCTTGAAGGTGCTCTTGACGCCGGCCAGCATGTCCTTGCCGGCGGCATAATTGGGACCGATCAGGAACACCGACTTGACGCCCTTCTGGTTCATGTAGAGCCCCATGGCGGCCGGGGTCTGGTCGTTCTGCCAGGAGGTCGAAAACACGTAAGGCGAGCACAATTCGCCGGCGAGCTGCGAGGGTCCGGCGTTGGCGCTGATCAGGAAGGTCTGCGAATCCACCGCGGTCTTCAGCGACGCCAGCAGCACGTTCGACCAGATATAGCCGGCGATGAAGTCGACATGGTCGGACTGCACCAGCTTCTCGGTCTTCTGCTTGCCGATATCCGGCTTCTGCTGATCGTCCTCGTAGATCACCTCGACCGGCTTGCCGGCCATCTTGCGGCCCATGTGATCGAGCGCCAGCTCGAACGAATTGCGCATGTCGTTGCCGATCACCGCGGTCGGGCCGCTGAAGGTCGAGACAAATCCGATCTTGATGGAATCCGCCGCCAGTGCGGGTTGCGCGAGCGCCACGACCGCCGCGCCAGCCAGCCAGAATGCCGTTCTCATATCAACTCCCCCTCGTTACCGATGCCTGCTGCCGCCGGTCGACTGACCCGTCGGTTCGAACGCGCGCCGCCTTGCGGGCCGGTGCTGCGATCGCCGAAGCGTTTTGTGCGCGAATTACCAAGGCGGCGGCAAGCATGAACCGCTGCCTGCCTTCAAAACCTTCGGCCCATACGCTCCGTCGCATGCACCATAGTTCGCCGGACGCCGATGGCAAGAATTATAGTGCTGGTTTAGCGTGGGCTCGATCGCAGCTTGCGGCCCGATGCGAGCGGTCTCACCGCCCATTTTTTTGACGCCCTCGGTGATCGCCGCGCCTGGCGAAGTCGTGAATGGATCGGCCGACCATTGCAGCAAATCCCGCGCCGACAAAAATCCTGTCATGGATTCGCGGGGCGCCATCCGGCACGCGCTGGCTTTCCATGTGGCATCCGGTTCACCACGACGGCGACCACCCGCAAGACCGATTGCCAGGACAAGCCAACTCCCGCCCTGCTCATAAAATGTGCATAATCTGCCGGCACGTCCCCGCTTCGGCGCTTCAACCGGCGCTCAACTATCTGACAAGACAGCGCGATCCTGATATCCCGCGAGCGTGATGAAGATGTACACATGGCACATCGCTTGCTTCGATCGAAGCACTCGAACCTCGACCGGGCGACCAGCCATCGCCTGGCCACGGCGCCAGACACCATCGAACGCAACCGCCCTCTCGCATCCGGAGACGTCCCCTGCCGCGCCCGCCGAATAAATCTCAGCCGCCTCGCGGACCGAACATCTGTCCCGATCGGGGCCGCGCGTGACCGAGACCGTCGCTGCGATCGTCGCCGCGCACCGCGCCGGCACCGCGACGCCCGCGCAAACCGTGGCGCGCAGCTATCAGCGGATCCGCGACCACAACGATCCCGCCATCTTCATCAGCCTGCGCGACCAGCAACAGGCGCTGGCGGAGGCCGATGCGCTGGCCGCGAAGGATCCGGCCGCGCTGCCGCTGTACGGCGTTCCCGTGGCGGTCAAGGACAACATCGACGCCGCCGGAATGCCCACCACCGCCGCCTGTCCGGCTTTCGCCTATCTGCCGGGCCGGGACGCCACCTCGGTGGCGCGGCTGCGCGCGGCCGGCGCCATCGTCATCGGCAAGACCAACCTCGATCAGTTCGCCACCGGCCTGGTCGGCGTGCGCTCGCCCTATGGCATTCCCAACAATCCGGTGCGCGGCGACCTCATTCCGGGCGGATCGAGCTCAGGCTCGGCGGTGGCGGTGTCGGCGGGATTGGTGCCGCTGGCGCTGGGCACCGATACCGCCGGCTCCGGCCGGGTGCCGGCGATGCTCAACAATATCGTCGGCCTGAAGCCGAGCCTCGGCCTCGTCTCCACCGCCGGTGTGGTGCCGGCCTGCCGCACGCTGGATTGCGTGTCGGTGTTCGCGCTCACGGTGGACGACGCGATGACGGCGCTGGCCGCCATGGCCGGCCCGGACGGCGCCGATCCCTATTCCCGCGACCGGCCGCTGGCGCAGATGAGCGCGTTTCCCGGCAAGCTGCGGCTCGGCGTGCCGCATGACGGCCAGTTGATCTTCTTCGGCGACAAGGCTTCGGAGGCGGCCTATGGCGAGGCGCTGAAGCGCTGGACCTCGCTCGGCGCCACGCTGGTCGGGTTCGACCTCGAACCGTTCTATGAAACCGCGCGGCTGCTTTATGAGGGACCGTGGGTCGCCGAGCGCTATCTGGTGATCCGCAATCTGCTGGCATCCCAGCCGGCGGCGATTCATCCGGTGACCCGCGAAATCACCGCCGCCGGAGCCCGGCTCGGCGCCGCCGACACCTTTGCCGCGCTGTACCGGCTGCAGGCGCTGCGCAGGATCAGCGAGCGCGCCTTCGCCGGCATCGACGCGCTGGTGCTGCCGACGGTGCCGACCGTTTACTCGACGGCGCAGGTGCTGGCCAACCCGATCGAACTCAACTCCAGGCTCGGCACCTACACGAATTTCGTCAACCTGCTCGACCTCTGCGGCCTGGCGCTGCCGGCCGCGATCCGCGGCGACGACATTCCGTTCGGCATCACGCTGCTGGCGCCCGCCGCCAGGGACGCGCAGCTCGCCAGCATCGGCCGAGTCTTCCATGCCGACACCAGGCTGCGCCTCGGCAGCCGGTGCGTGCCGCAGCCGGCATTGGCTGTCCTGCCGGAGGGGCTGAGCGGGGACGAGATCGCCATCGCGGTGGTCGGCGCCCATCTGTCGGGCATGGCGCTGAACGGGGAATTGAAGGCGCTCGGCGGGCGCCTGCTGGAGGCGGCCATCACCGCGCCCGACTACAGGCTCTATGCGCTCGACACCGCGCCGCCAAAGCCCGGCATGCTCAGGGTCAAGGCCGGAACCGGATCGTCGATCGAGCTGGAAGTCTGGGCGCTGCCGGCGGCGGCGTTCGGCACATTCGTCGCCGCGATCCCGCCGCCTCTGTCGATCGGCACCGTGCGCCTGGCCGACGGCCGCGGCGTGAAGGGGTTTCTGGTCGAGCCGACCGCGGTCGACGGCGCGCGCGACATCTCCGCATTCTCGGGCTGGCGCGCCTTCGTGGCCGAAGCCGCGGCGACGGCGTGAGGGGGCGAACAGCGAATGGCGAGTAGCGAGTAGAAATTTATTGCTCACCATTCGCTTTTCGCCACTCGCTTACACCGACACCGCGTAGATCTCATATTCGTCGCGCACCAGTTCGATATGGGCGCGCATCGCGGTTGCCGCGCCCGCCTTGTCGCCGCGCAGGATCGCCACCACGACGCGGTCATGCTCGGCATGCGATTTGGCCAGTCGCCCGAGATTGCGAAATTGCGCGCGACGAAACGGCTGCACCCGCACCCGGGTCGCCAGGGTTATTTCGGCAATATAGCCGTTCTGCGAGCCGGCATAGATCGCATTGTGAAACCGCTCGTTGACCTCGTGAAAGCGGTCCGGATTGCCGGCGTAGCTCAACACCCGCAATTCCTCGTGCACCGCCTCCAGCCGGTGGCGCTCCGCCGGCAGCATCCGTTCCGCGGCAAGCCCGGCGCACATCGCTTCCAGCTCCGCCATCGCCTCGAACATTCCGGTCAGCCGCTCGATCGAGGGCCGCGCCACCACCGCGCCGCGATGCGCCCTGGCGTCGACCAGACCGCTGGCGGCGAGCTGGCGCAGCGCCTCGCGGACCGGCGTGCGCGACACGTTGAAGCGTCGCGCGATCTCGGTCTCGTCAAGCGCGGCGCCGGGCGGCAGCGCGCCGCGCACGATTTCGTCCGCCAGTTGCAGCCTGAGCTCCTCGGCGCGGGTGATCTTGTCCGGCCGCGACGAGGCGCGGTCGACACGATGAACCGGTGTCTGCGCCACTTCGGCCGGACGGTGCGGAGCGTTACCCGGAAGATCCTCGAGACTCATGTCGTTTGACCCTGCGGTTCGTCGATGATGCTGACATGGGCGGCGACGATTTTCCAACCCTCGGCAAATCGCACCCAGGTCTGCATCTGCCGCCCCACTCTGGCGGGAGCGGAATCCCGGTAGAACAGCGTCGAGGCGACCGCGCTGTCGCGGCCATAGCTCGTAATCACCGTTTGGGCGGTACGGCGCATCAGTCCGGCCGGCGACCGTGCCGCGCGAAACGCCGTGATCGCGTCATAGCCGTAGAGGTTTTCACCGATGCCGTAGCGCAGCGTGCGGGGGTCGTTGCGGAACAGTTCGTCGAGCACGGCGACGTCGTTGGTCACCAGCGCCGCCTCATAGCGCGCGAACTGCTCGGTGACCTCGGCCAGCACATCGGGGAGATCGACTTCCATGTCACAATTCCTTTGGCAGCGGCGCGGCGACCACGCCGTCGCGCTGCAGCGCGTGGGCGACGCGCAGCGCGATATCCTCGCGCCAGGGTGCGGCGATGAGCTGTACGCCGATCGGCATCGGCTGAAGCGGGACCGGCACGGCGACCACCGGAAGCCCGATAAAGGAAATCGGCTGGGTGTGGATGCCGATATTGGCGCGGACCGGCAGTTCGACACCGTCAAGCACGAAGCTCGCCTGCCCGAGCTTCGGCGCTACGCAGGGCGTCGCCGGCGCGATGATGAGGTCGACCGACCGGAATATTTCCAGCACCCGGGCGCGGTACCAGCGGCGGAATTTCTGCGCGCGTTCGACCAGCGGCGCCGGCAGCATCGCGCCCGCCAGCAGTCGATCGCGCACCGCCGGATCGAAATCGTCCGGCCGCTGCCGCAAGCGGTCGAGATGCAAGGCGGCGCCTTCGCAGGTGGTGATGACATAGGCCGCGGCGCGGGCGCGCGCCGCTTCCGGGATTTCGACGGTTCGCGTGGCGCCAAGCGCGTGGACGACGCGGGCGACCGCCTCGATGGCCTCGGGGAAGACATTCTGCTGAAAATAGCCGCCGGCGATCGCGATCCGCAAGCCGCCGATGTCCCGCGAAAGCAGCGGCGTCACCGGCTCGGCGGGCCGGCCCGTGCACGCCGCATCGTCGGGGTCGGCGCCCTGCATCGCGTCATAGGCCAGCGCGAGGTCCTCGACATTGCGGGCGAACGGACCGAGATGATCGAGGCTGGCGACGAACGGAAACGACCGCGCCCGCGACAACCGGCCGTAGGTCGGCTTCAGCCCGAAGATTCCGCAGAACGACGACGGCACCCGGATCGAGCCGTTGGTGTCGGAGCCCAGCGCCAGCGGCACCAGGCCGCCGCCGACCGCGCCGCCGGATCCGCCCGATGAGCCGCCGGTCATCCGCGTCACGTCGTGCGGATTGCGCGAGGCGCCGTCATGCACGTTCTCGCCGGTGAAGTCGTAGGCGTATTCGCCCATATTGAGCGCGCCGACCAGCACCGCGCCGGCGGCCTCCATCCGCTCGACCAAGGTCGCGTCGCGCGGCGCCGGCGCAAGGTCGCGATTGATCTTCGAGCCGGCGCGGGTCGGCAGACCCCGGACATCGAACAGGTTTTTCACCGCGAACGGCACCCCGGCCAGCGGGCCGACCGGCTGTCCGGCCGCCACGGCGGCATCGACCGCCCGGGCTTTGCTGCGGGCGCGGTCCGCGGTGACGTCGGTGAAGCAATTCAGCGCCGGATCGCGGCGGGCGATCCGCGCCAGCGCGGCTTCGATGACGCTGAGAGCCGACACGGTGCGGCTGGTCACGGCCTCGGCGATTTCCGCAGCCGACAGCCCGTCGAGGTCAGGAGTGATGGGAATATCAGGCTGCAAAGACACTGGCCGGCTCGGTTTGATCGGGCAGCGCGAATTCGTCCACCAGCCGGGCGAGGCGCAGCGACACCTCGAGATTGGCGCGCACCGCCGGCTTCCAGGCCTCGTCGACCGAAAGCCCGAGGGCTTTGGAGACGGCGTCGATATAGTCGTCAAGGTCTGCGGTCATGTTATTCTCAAGGGGTCGCCACCTCAGTGAACCGGCAACGGCGGGTGTGGAATCGCCGTCAGCAATTCCCTTGTATAGGCATCCTGCGGATCGCCCAAGACCCGTTCGGCGGTACCCTGCTCGACGATTCGACCCGTCCGCATCACGATGACACGATCGCACAACAGGCGCACCACGTTCAGATCGTGCGACACGAACAGGTAGCTCATGCCCATCGACTGCTTCAAATCGTGCAACAGATTCAGCACCACCGCCTGCACCGAGACGTCGAGCGCCGCGGTCGGCTCGTCGAGAATCACGAGTTTTGGATGCAGCGCGATGGCCCGGGCGATGCCGACGCGGGCCTTCTGGCCGCCCGACAATTGATGCGGGAATCGGTCCAGCAGGTCGACCGGCAGCCCGACCAGCCCCGCCAGTTGCTCGCAGCGGGCGCGCAGGGCGTCGCGGCCTTTGATATCGCCGAGCTGCATGATCGGATCGACGATGGCGCGGGCGGCGGTGAAGCGCGGATTGAGGCTGTCGGTCGGATCCTGGAACACCATCTGGATGCTCTTGCGCAACGGCAGCCGCGCGAAGGCGTTGGGCGGGATGGCGCCGATCTCCTCGCCGTCGAACATGATGCGTCCCGAGGTCTGGTCCAGAAGCCGCATCACCATCATCGAGGTGGTGGATTTGCCGCAGCCGGATTCCCCGACCAGGCCGACACTCTCGCCATGCCCGACGCTGAAAGTGATGCCGTCGACCGCGCGGAATTGCTCCGGCGCGACCGGCGGCTTGCGGGAAAACAGCTTGGACAATACCGCGGTGGCGCCCTGCCGCGGATATTCCTTGACCAGCTTTTCGACCAGCAGCAGCGGTGTCTCCGTCTCCCCGCTGGCGGGGACCGGGGCACTGCGGGGCTCGGCCGTTGAGACAGCAACCCCTTGAGCCGGATTGCTCTGCGATCCGACCTCTCGCCGCAAACCGGGAGAGCTTGGGGGAAGCTTCGCGGCCTCCTCCTCCGGCAAAAGATCGCGCAAGGAGACGCCGAGCCGCGGCGTCGCGCGCATCAGCTTCCTGGTATAGGCGTGTTCCGGATGGGCGAAGATATCGGCCGACAGCGCGGTTTCGACCACGCGGCCCTTCTCCATCACCACGACGCGATCGCAATAGGCCGCGGCCAGTCCAAGATCATGGGTGATCAGGATGGTCGACATGCCGCGTCGCCGGGTCAGTTCGACGATCAGGTCCATCACCGCTTTCTGCGTGGTGACGTCGAGGCCGGTGGTCGGCTCGTCCGCGATCAGGAGCTGCGGATTGCAGGCCAGCGCCAGCGCGATCACGACGCGCTGGCACATGCCGCCCGACAGCTCGAACGGATAGGCGTGATAGCGCTCGCGCGGCCGGGCGATCTTGACCTGCTCGAGCGCCTCGATCGCCTTCTCGCCGCGATCGCTCGCCGCCGACTGCACATGCTGGCGCAGCACGTCCTCGATCTGGTCGCCGACCTTGCGGATCGGATTGAGCGCCGCGCGCGGGTTCTGGAAGATCATCGAGATCTCGCGGCCGCGCAGGTCGCGCATCTGGTTCTCGGTGGCGGCCTTGACGTCGATGCCGGAAAACACCACCGAGCCCTCGGCGATCCTGCCGGCGCGGTCGAGGATCCGCATCACCGCGTAGGAGGTGACCGATTTGCCGGAGCCGGATTCGCCGACGATGCCGAGCGTCTCGCCCTTGGCCACGGAGATATTGACATGCTGCACCGCCTTGACGATGCCGCGCCTGGTGGCGAATTCCACCGTGAGATCGTGCACATCGAGCAGCGGCGGCGCGGGCATGGCGCGGGCAAGTCCGGCGATGGCATCGGTCTCTGGAGTAGCCCGGTCCATGCTCAGGTCCTTCGCTGCGGATCGACGATGTCGCGCAGGCCGTCGCCGAGCAGGTTGAAGCAGAACACCGCCACCATCAGCGCCAGCCCGGGAAACAGCGCGATCCACCATTCGCCCGACACCATGAAGCCGGCGCCCTCCGCGACCATGATGCCCCATTCGGCGGTGGGCGGCCGCACCCCGAGCCCGATGAACGACAGCCCGGCGGCATTGAGGATCGCATAGCCCATGGTCAGCGACATCTGCACGATCATGATCGGCATGATGTTGGGCAGGATGTGCACCAGCAGGATGCGGAACTCGCCATTGCCCGACAGCCGCGCCGCCTGCACGAAACCGGCGTCGCGCCGCACATTGGCCTCGGCGCGGGCGACCCGGGCGTAGAGCGGAAAATTCACGATCGCGGTGGCGATGATGATGTTCTGCACGGTATTGCCGAGGGCCGCCACGATGCCCATCGCCAGCACGAACAGCGGAAACGCCATGATGGTGTCGGCGATGCGCCCGACGATGCGGTCGGTCCAGCCGCCGAAATAGCCGGCGGCGATGCCGGCAAGGCCGCCCATCAGGAACACCAGCACCACCGAGGCCACCGCGATGAAGGTGTCGAGCCGCGTCGCCACGATGACGCGGCTGAGGATATCGCGCCCCAGCTGGTCGGTGCCGAACCAATGCGCCCATGACGGCGGCTTCAGCGCCGCCGCGGTGTCGGACGCCAGCGGATCGTAGGGCACCACATAGGGACCGAACAGCGCGGCGAACACGATCGCCACCAAGAGGCCGAATGCGAACGCGGTGACGCGGTTCTCGCCGAGCACATAGCGGGTATGCTCGAAGATCGCGGCGAGGCCCGAGGTGCGCGCGGTGGCGGCCGGCTCGACGGCGGGGGCGACGCTGCTCATCCTTCCAGCCTCACTCTTGGGTCGATCACGCCGTAGAGAATGTCGATCATCAGATTGAGCAGCACATACATCACCGCCATGGTCAGCACGAAACCCTGCACCGGGGCGAAATCCGACGAGATCAGGGCTTCCACGGCGTAGGAGCCGATGCCGGGCCAGGCGAACACCTTTTCGACCAGCACGTTGGCGCCGAGCAGGAACGAGAACACCATGCTGAGCGTGGTGATGACCGGCAGCATGGCATTGCGGAAGGCGTAGGTGATGATCACGGTGCCGGGCGACAGGCCGCTGGCCCGCGCGGTGCGCACGAAATCCGACGACAGCACCGCCAGCATCGAGGCCCGCGTCATCCGCGCGATCGGCGCCAGCGAGAAGATCGCCAGCGTCAGCGCCGGCAGGACCAACTGGCTGAGCGCGGAGCGGAAGGTCTCGAAATCGCGGGCGATCAGCGCATCGATCAGGTAGAAGCCGGTCACCGCCGGCGGCGCGCTGTAGAACACGTCGAGCCGCCCGAGCGGCGCCGGCGACCATCCGAGCTGGAAATAGAAGACATAGACCAGCACCAAGCCGGTGAAGAACACCGGCAACGACACCCCGGCGGTGGTCGTCACCCGGCAGAGATGGTCGATCCAGGAGCCGGGCCGGGTGGCGGCCAGAATCCCGAGCGGGATCGCGATCACGATCGAGACCACGAGGCCGAGCAGCGTCAGCTCGGCCGAGGCCGGCAGGCGATTGCGGATCTCGGTCGCGACCGGCTGGCCGGTGGTGAGCGAGTTGCCGAGATCGCCATGGGCGAGATCGACGGTGTAGCGGAAGAACTGCTCGATCAGCGGTTTGTCGAAGCCGAGTTTCTTGCGGATCTGCTCGATCGCCTCCTTGTTGGCCGCGGGGCCGGCGAAATAGGCGGCGGGATCGCCGGGCAGCGCCCGGGTCAACAGGAAGGTGACGATCACCACCCCGATCAGGCTCGGGATCGCGAACATCAGGCGCTTGCCGATCATGGTCAGCATGGCAACACACCTGCGGTCTGCGCGAACGGCGAATGACAAGGCGCGAATGGCGAACAGCGAATGGCGAATGGACGACGGATGCTCTTTCTCACTATTCGCTACTCCCTATTCGCCACTTGCCATTCGTCCCCTTACGCTTTCACCAGCGTCCGATAATCCAGCCGGCGGTGGAACCAGTATTGATAGCCCGAGATGTTCTTCTGCATCGCGACATTGACGAAGGGCTGGTACAGCGGAATCCGCGGGATGTCGGAAAACGCCAGATCGACGAAACCCTTGACGTCGGCATCGTAGCTCGGCGTGTCGCCGGCCGCGGCGGCGGTGCGCGCGCCGTCGATCAACTTGTCCATCGCCGGCGACTGGTAGCTCATGGTGTTGAAGACCGAATTGTTGCCGTGATAGCACCAGTAGAAGAAGTATTCGGGGTAATCGAGCCATCCCGAGAACACGTTGGTGAACAGCGGCATTTCCTTCTTGTTCAATTCGGTGCGCCAGTTGGCGCCGGGCACCTTGTTGATCGTGGTCTTGATGCCGATCTGCGCGAGACTTTCCTGCACCAGCACGCAGAGCGGCTCGTTGATGCCGGCGAAGTTGAGGTCGAATGACAGCGTGGTCTCGAAGCCGTCCGGGTAGCCGGCCTCGGTGAGCAGCGCCTTGGCCTTGGCGATATCCGTGAAATATTTGGTCGGCTGCGGCCAGGCCACTTCGGTCGGCTTGTCGGCCGGCGCGCCGAACATCGGATTGCCCAGTCCGAACAGCACCACATCCATGATCTTCTGATAGGGCACCGCATAGGCCACCGCCTGGCGGACTTTCAGATTGTTGAACGGCGGCCTGGTGACGTTCATGCCGAGATACTGGATGCCGTTGGAGAACGGCAACGACACGATGTCGAGCTTGCCGGCAGCCTTGAGTTCCTGGAAATCCTTGTTCGGCAGTTCGTAGGAGATGTCGGCGTCGCCGCGCTCCAGCAAAGCGCGGCGGTTGCCGGCCTGCGGCACCATGCGCCAGATCACCCGCCTGATCTTCGGCATCGGCCCGCCGACCCAGCTGTCATTGCGCTCCATGATCACTTCGGTGCCGGCGGTCCACTTCGTCACCCGGTAGGCGCCGGAGCCCGCGGTCTGCTGCTTGGTATATTCGAGGCCCCAGGGGTCCTTCTCGCTGGCGTTCTTCTTCACCAGTTCGGAATTGACCACGCAGGGCACGATGACGGCGAGATCGGGAATCGTCAGCCGGTCCTTCTTGATGAAGTCGATCCGCACGGTATTGTCGTCGACCACCACGAACTGCTCCGGCTTGGTCAGCGATCCCGCGCTCATCTGGAAGGTCGGGAAACCGCCGACGCTGACGGCACGGTCCAGCGACCACTTGACGTCCTTGGCCGACACCGGCGCGCCGTCGTGAAACTTGGCGTTCTTCTTCAGCTTGAAGGTCACCGACATGTCGCCGACATTCATGTCCTCGGCGAGCTCCGGCTTGAACTTGTCGCGGTCGTAATACGGCACCCCGCCGGGACCGCTTTTCATCTCGTGGCTGATCAGCCGGTCGTAGCAATTCCACGACACCTCGTAGCCGGGCACGTTGGTGCCGATGCCGTGAATGTCGAGGTTGTTGGGACCGCCTTCCGAGACGATCAGCAGGGTTTCGGAGCGGGCGTCGGCCTTGGCCGCCGACCAGATCGCAGGGGCCGGCACCATGGCGCCGGCGGCCACGCCGGAGACGGATTTGAGAAAATCGCGACGCTTCATGGCATGCTCCAGACGCCCGAGGACCGGCTTTTGGAACAAGACTTCGCAAGGTTCGTGCCAGATCCCAGGGGGGTCTCGGCTGCATCCTAAGCCTATGATCGGACTACGAACATTCGGCTCGGCGGGGCGTCGCGGAAGCGCCGATGCAAGATGTTCATTGCATACAAAGAAATAGCCCTGCCTATTATGAAGGCAGGATACGCGCGATCAGATCGGCCACAGCAGGCGCTCAAGTTCAGCCAGGTCGTTGGCCTTGTGCTGCCAGCCCTCGATGCAGATGTGCCTGACCGGATCGCTGGCGCGGTGCAGCAGCATCAGCGCCATCAGCCGCCGCGTCAGGGCGGGCGTCATGTCGGCCCTCGAATAACCGAACCCCTGCAGGAGACGCTGCACGCGGCGCGGCATGCCCGCGGCCATGAAGGCGCTCGGGCCGAGCAGGTCGTATTCGCCCCAGCCCGTCATCACGTCGCCGAAATCGATCAGCCCCGATAGCCGCCAGCCGCCGGCGTCCTCGCCGAGCAGGAAGTTCTCCGGGATGTATTCGCCGGTCAGGATGACCGGCGGCGCATCCATCGGAATCAGGGTGGCCGCTGCGCCAAGCAGTTCATCCAGCCCGTCGAGAAATTTTTGCGGCAATCCGAGGCGTTGGTGCCGGGCGCGGCAGCCCGCGACCTGCCGGCGCATGAACGGCTCCCAGCGCGGTTCGATATCGGACAATTCGCCGGGCGGGACCCGCTGCACCTCCGCAATGGTCTCGCCGATCTGGCCGAGCACGCGCTCCTTGTCGTGCTCGGCCAGATCGGGCCAAACCTCGCTGCCCAAATTGCCTTGCAGGCGGGTGATGGCGAGATACGGCCATCCGTCGCTTTCGCCTTCGACGACGACTTCCGGAATCGGCAGGCTCAGCCGGCCCCGCAGCAATCCCAACGAGGTCCGCTCCGACAGGAATTGAGCGCGCAGCATCGGCGGGAAGAGCTTCAGGATCACCGCGTGACCAAGGCCGACGACGAGATTGGTGCCGGTGCGGAACAGATGGGGATCCGCCACCGGCAATCCATGACGGCGCGCGATGTCGAGCGCCGCCGGCAGGCATTGCGCGGCGTCGGCGCGCCACGCCCGGAACGTCTCGAAACTCGACAGGCTCGGCAGCAAGGGCATGATCTGCGATGGGTTCCGGCGATGGCGCGCGGCAAGTACGCCTTCTATAGCCCGGCCGCCGGCCTGCGACGACCGCTTTATGGATTGGCGCGTTCGAACTGGCGAAGCAGGCGGTTGCCGCGCTCGACGGCGGAATCCAGCGCGGCCTGCGCGGATTTCCGGCCGCTGAAGGCCTGCTCCAGTTCGTCGTCGATCACGTCGCGAACGAGGACGAACGAGCCGAGCCGAATCCCTCTTGAATTTTCCGTCGGCGGCTTCAGCGTGATCTGCTCGATCGAGATCGCGGTGCCCGGATTGCGGTCGTAGAAGCCCTGCGCGCGGGTCAGCTCGAAGGCCGCGCGGGTCACCGGCAGATAACCGGTGTTCTGGTGCCAGGCCGCCTGGATCTCCGGTTTCGACAGGAAGGCGAAGAATTTCGCGACACCCTTGTATTCGGCGGCCGACCGGTTCCGGAGCACCCACAGGGTGGCGCCGCCGATGCTGGTGTTTTGCGGTGCGCCTTCGACATCGGGCCAGTACGGCAGCATGCCGTAGCCGACCTCGAATTTTGAATTGGCCTTGATGTCGGCGCGGGTGGCCGACGAGCCGATGAAGATTCCGCATTCGCCGTTCTGAAACCTGGGCTCGGCCGACGTGGCCCGGCCGCTGTAGTCGAACACCCTGTCGACCTGCCATGCCGCGAGCTGGGCAATGTGGCGCACCATCACCGGATTGTTGAAATTCAGCACCGCGTCGAAGCCGCCGAAACCGTTGGCCCTGGTGGAGATCGGCAGGTTGTGGAGCGCGGAAAAATTCTCGACGTTGACCCAGGACGGCCACGAGGTGGTAAAGCCGCAGGCCGCCCCTGCCGCGCGCAGCCGTTTCGCCGCCGCGCCGAGGTCGGGCCAGGTCTTCGGCGCCAATTCGGGGTCGAGCCCGGCGGCGCGAAACATGTTCTTGTTGTAGTACAGGATCGGGGTCGAGGTGTTGAACGGGAACGACAGCATGTTGCCGGCGGCATCGCTGTAATAGCCGGTAACGGCCGGAAGATAGGCGGCCGGCGAAAATGCCTCCGCTTCATCCCGCATCAATTCGAACACCGGATAGATCGCGCCCTGCGCCGCCATCATGGTCGCGGTGGCGATTTCGGCCACCTGAACGATCGCCGGCTGGCTGCGCGAACGGAACGCAAAGATCGCCGCCGTGACGGTTTCGGTGTAATTGCCCTTGTAGCTCGGGACGATGCGGTATTCGGACTGCGAGGCGTTGAAATCCGCGGCGAGCCTCTCCAGTTGCCGGCCGAGTTCGCCCGACATCGCATGCCACCACATGATCTCGGTGACCGCCCGGGCCGGAGACGAAAGCCCGATGGCCGCGACCAGCACGGCGAGCCGCAACCACCTCGAGGCTGGCTT
>Ga0302198_10000083_pt1 | contig 89850 bp, 62 predicted proteins | sample II_Bog_N2_2_FD_193521 | JGI IMG/M metagenome (GOLD analysis project Ga0302198, IMG submission 193521) | Peat permafrost microbial communities from Stordalen Mire near Abisko, Sweden - II_Bog_N2_2 | ecosystem: Environmental > Terrestrial > Soil > Wetlands > Peat | place: Sweden: Abisko...
TATGGCGCCGCCGGCACAGGTATTGGGACAGAGCGCGCAGAATGCTCCGCAGCAGCAGTCTGAGGATTACACGCCGCAGCAGCAGGCGGCGCCGATCGAGCGGGTGTCGCAGGACTCAGGCCAGCCTGCCTCTTACGATAATGGCCAGCCCTCCGGGGATCAGGCTGCCGACCTGTACGCGAGCGATCTGACGGATGAACAGGCCAGCGAGCCGCCTCCGCCGCTGCCGGACTACGACCAGCCGCCGGCGCCCGATCCGGATTATCTTTGGACTCCCGGATATTGGGCGTGGGGGCCGGGAGGATATTACTGGGTTCCCGGTTCCTGGGTAGCGGCGCCGTATATGGGCGCATTGTGGACCCCAGGATATTGGGGGTTTGTGGGCGGAAACTATCGCTTTCACCACGGATTCTGGGGGCTGCACATTGGGTTCTATGGCGGCGTCGACTATGGCTTCGGATACACCGGCTATGGATATTACGGCGGGTACTGGAACCACGACCACTTCTTCTACAACACTTCGGTCAACCGCGTGAACGTGAATGTGATCCACAACGTGTATGTGCACAATGTGGTGATCAACAACGTGGTAGTGAACAACCGCATTGTGAACCGCGTGAGCTTCAATGGCGGCCGCGGTGGTGTGCAGGCGCAGCCGAGGGCCGCAGAAGTTGCGGTGCTATCCGAGCGCCGGGTTGCACCGATGCAGTCGCAGGTGCAGGTACAGCGCGAGGCATCGCAGAACAAACAGCAGTTCTTCAGCCAGAACCGAGGACGGCCAGCGGTCGCGGTGAATGCGCGTCCAGTAAGTGCGGACCGTCAAGTGCCAGCTGCGCTGCCGCGAGTTGCGGCTCCAGTGATGCCTGCGGGGGGGCGCGCGAGCCAGGTGGAGTCTCAAGGCAGACAGGGCCAGCCACAGCAGCCACAGCCGCAGTCGCAAATGAGGCCCGGTCAAGGGCAGCCTGAGGTAAGGCCGGGGGAGCCGCAGCCGCCACAGCGACAAGGGCAGCCGCAGGCTGGAACGCGAGGCTTGCAGCCCCAGGTTCAGACCGCACCGCAGGGGAGGCCGTCACAGCCGCAGGACCAGACGAGAGGACTGCGGCCTCAGGTACAGTCGCAGCCCGACGTTAGGCCGTCACAGCCGCAGCCCGGCACCAGAGGACTACAGCCGCAGGTGCGGCAACAGCCGAACGTACCGGCTCGACCAGTCCCGGAGGCTCGTCCCGCTCCTCAGCCACAGTCTCAGCCGCGTCCGGAACAAGTTAGGCCGCAGCCGGTAGCGCCTCGGCCGCAGGCGCAACCTTCTCAGCCACGTCCGCAGCCGCAGGAACGACCGGCGCCAGCGCCGCATCCGCAACCACAGCCGCAGGCACGTCCTGCTCCGCAACCGCAGCATGAGGAGCCTCATCAGGACGACAAGCCTCGCGGCTAATGGTGAGGCGCGAGGCATGTCCGCTTGCTAAGAACTGAACGCGAGTTGGCCGAGCAGGATGGCGTTGAGAGCGATAATGACGGCAACCGTGAGCCAGCCGGCGACGCGCGTGCGCCCTGCGCTGGCGAAGCTGTGCATGACGTCCTTGCGGTTGGTGAGCAGGAGCAGCGGTATGAGCGCGAAGGGCAGAGCGAAGCTGAGGACAACCTGCGAGAGCACCAGGATGCGGAGTGGATCGAGGCCGGTGGCGATGATGGCAATGGCGGGAATGATGGTGATCAACCGGCGCAGGAAGATTGGGAACTTGATGTCGAGGAAACCCTCGATGATGACCTGGCCGGCCATGACGCCGACGGTCGAGGACGACAAACCCGAGCAGAGCAGCGCCACGGCGAAGACGACTGCGGCGGTGCGTCCGAAGAGCGGCCCGAGGGTGTGGTACGCCTCCTGAATGGTGGGCTGGAGGTTGGTTGTGTGAACGAAGGCGACGGCCGCCATCAGGATCATGGCTGAGTTGATGAGCCATGCGCCGTTCATGGCGACAAACACGTCGATGAGTTCGAACTTGAGGAAGCGGCTTAGGATGTCGCGGCGCGGGAACAGTGTCGGCTGATTGCGGGCGGCAAAGCCTCGCAGGGTTTCCTTAGCGGGAAGCTCGGAGCCGGTCAGTTCCTTGAGCCGGGGCTGCACCAGCGCGGAGTGGAGATAAACGACGTGGGGCATGACCGTGGCGCCGAGCATGGCGACCGCGGCGTAGATGCTGTCGTGGAAGTTTTGCGAGGAAGAGCGGTCGAGTGTGGGCAGCAGAGTGTGAATGGTTGCGAGCTTCCAGTCGGGATGAACCAGGAAGACCTCGAAAGCATATGAGACGCCGATGATGGCGACAAAGGCCATGATGCCTCGCTCTAGCCAGCGGAATCCGGCGAGATCGAGCGCGAGGATGGCGAAGACGAGAACAGTGGAGACGAGCGCCGCGACAAGGAGAGACTCTTTGGGCGTGAAGCCGTGGGCATAGAGCAGCGGGCCGAAGAGGAGGTCAAGGCCAATGGCGGCGCCGAGGAATTCTGCGAGGTCGGTGGCAATGGCAGCGATCTCTGCGGCGATCCAGAGACCGATGGTTGTGGGCCGGGAAAAATGCCTGCGGCAGTTCTGCGGCAGGGTGAGGCCGGTGACAATGCCCAGCTTTGCAGACAGATACTGGATGAGCATCGCCATGGCGTTCGACCACAGCAGGACCCAGAGCAGCCGGTAGCCGAACTGGGTGCCCCCCAGGATGTTGGTGGCGAAGTTGCCAGGATCGATGTACGCGACCGATGCGACGAAGGCCGGACCAAAGTAGGACCACATTTCGTTGCGATGGAAGTTAGGCAGGAAGCCGCGCTGCGGAGGAATGCTGGCGGGCGGCGAATCGGGTTCGGTGGGCGATGCCAGGGGGTGAACCTCGATTCCGGCCGGGGCCGTCGATTCGGATCGCATTGGGTGGGGGCCGCGCATTCCGCTCCTGCGTAGGGTCAAGCCAGATGGTGTGACGAGGAGAGCGAGCACTGAGAAAGGCATCCCGGGTGCTCGCAAGAATACAAAATTAGGCTCGCCTGTTATTTAGGTATACCTAAATAACCGAAATGAGTCAAACTAAAACAGGGTACGGGAGATCCTGGCATGCCAGCAGGCCGGCGGGTGAACGGCAACACCGAATCGGTGGATAACTATCTGAAGGCCATCCTGATGCTTGGAGGGCGCGAGGAGAGCCGTGTCACCATCAAGTCGCTGTCGGAACACTTGTGCGTCGCGCCTGCTTCTGTGACGAATATGCTGCAAAAGCTGGCTGCTGCAACGGCTTCGATGGTGGAGTATGAGCGGCATCGCGGGGTGCAACTCTCGCCGGCGGGGAAGCGCCGCGCGCTGGAGATTGTGCGCCATCACCGGCTGATTGAGACGTTTCTCTATGAGGTGCTGGATTACCCGCTCGAAGAGGTGCATGAGGAGGCGGAGCGGCTCGAACACTTCATCTCGGAGCGCTTCGAGGAGCGAATTGCGGCGAAGCTGGGGAACCCCAAGATCGATCCCCACGGGCACTCGATTCCGACCATCGAGGGTGAGATGGCCGCGCGGGAATCAATGCTGCTGGCCGACGTGGTGCGGGACGGGACGTTTGTGATCGACAGTGTGTCGGACCGGGACGCTCATAACCTGCGGTTGATCGAGGCCTGCGGCATTGCGCCGGGCGCGCGGCTAAAGGTGAGGAAGAGCGCGTCCTCGGAGGGCTATTCCGTGAGTGTTGGGCGCTCGTCGAAGGCATTCGATCTGTCTCGCGAGGTCGCGCAGGACGTGAGGATCGTTCGCCTTACGAAGTGAGACTGCCTGCGCGGTCGGAGGCGGCTCATGGAATAATCGTGCTGAGGCCGGATGCCGCTTCTCTGTTTCATCCTTCTTATTTTCGCCGGATCGTTTGTTGCCGGCTTGCTGGGCGCGCTGACTGGTCTTGGCGGCGGGGTGGTGTTGATTCCCCTGCTCACGCTGGCTTTCCATGTCGACATGCGTTATGCGATTGGGGCGTCGCTGATTTCGGTGATTGCGACTTCGTCCGGCGCGGCTGCGGCCTATGTTCGCGAAGGCTATTCGAACGTGCGGATCGGGATGTTTCTCGAGGTTGCCACGACGCTTGGTGCGGTACTTGGAGCATATCTGGCGACGCGGGCGCCGACCCGGGCGCTGGCGATGATTTTTGGGGTAGTGCTGATTTACTCGGCTTGGCTGTCGCGCAGCAAAATGGAGGAAGACGCAGCCGCAGTTGTTGAGAACCCGTGGTCGGACAGACTGGGAATGTCGGCTGCGTACCCTGACGGCGCGCACGGGGGCCACACCTCCTACAAGGTGGACCGAATTCCTGCGGGGTTTGCGACGATGTTCGGGGCGGGCGTACTGTCGGGGCTGCTGGGAATCGGATCGGGCGCGGTGAAGGTGCTGGCGATGGACAAGATCATGCGCATTCCTTTCAAGGTCTCGACGACGACGAGCAACTTCATGATTGGCGTGACGGCGGCGGCCAGTGCAGGCATCTACCTTGCCCGAGGGTACGTCAATCCGGGGCTGGCGTTTCCGGTGATGCTTGGCGTGCTGGCGGGTTCCTTACTGGGCGCGAAGATTCTGGTCCACAGCAGGGTTTCGCTGTTGCGAACGATCTTCGCCGTTGTAATTGCGGTGCTCGGTATTGAGATGATCGTGAACGGATGGTTGGGAAAGGTGTGACGATGGATCGGGATCCGACGCTGTCCGCGAACGGCAGTTCTCGTGGAGGAGAAGAACTGAGCCCGCACGCCGTGGCATTCGACGACGCGCGCATGGAGGTGATCATGGGCCGGCTGTTGCAGGTGGGGGTGCTGCTGTCCGCATCCGTGGTGCTGGTGGGTGGTGTGATGTATCTGGCTGCGCACGCCGCGACCCGTGCGAGCTACCGGGTGTTTACTGCCAATCCGATTCAATTGCGTCACCCGGCGGCGCTGCTGCGGGGAATCGCACGTGGCGATGCGTCTGCGATTGTCGAACTCGGAATCCTGCTTTTGGTGGCGACTCCCATCTGCCGGGTGGTCTTTGCGGTGATTGCGTTTGCCATCCAGCGGGACCGGCTGTACGTCACCATTAGTCTGACGGTGCTGGCAGTGTTGTTGCTTGGGATGGTGCGCGGCAGTTGATTGGAAGAAGGGCGGAGTCCCTTGGCGATGCGGGAGAGTTTCTGGCCGCATCCCCCGAAGGTTGACTGGGCGGGCTGGGGGCGGACTGGCACAGAGAGAATGGCGGCCATGCTGAGCATGGCCGCCATTGTTTGAAGTGAAGGTCCAGGGTTGCTGGGCCGGTGTTGCCTTCCCGCCGGTTAGAAGCGGAAGCGACCGTCGAACTGCCAGTCGCGCGGCTGGATGCTCTTGTTTTGACCGGAGATGAGGCCGAAGGCTGAGCTGTCCCAGGTCGAGCTAGACAGGTTGAAGAAGGTGGAGTTGGTTGCGTTGAACACGTCCGCTTCGACCTGGAAGGTCAGGTGGAGGGTGGCGGTTTCACGCACATTGAACGTACGGCTTAGGCCGTACTGGGTATTCCACCAACCGGGTCCGGTAAGGCCGTAAGGAGCGGACCTGGCGGCGTTGCCGAGCTTGAAGGTGGTGTTGGGTTCGGTGGTTCCACCGCAGCTGAACGTGGTGTTCTGCGGAGAAGAATCAGGGCACTCAAAACCGCTGGAACTGATATAGCTGATGCTGTTAAGGTTGCCGGCATTGGCTCCGGGGCCGCGGCCCCATCTGCCGTTGATGCGTGCCTGACTCTTATTGAAGCCGGGGACGTAATCAGGATAGCAAGTTCCCTGGGCAGCAGCGGAGTTGGTCATGCAGCCTCCTCCGTTGGTGACCTGAAGAGGAGTTCCGTCGCGGTACTGGTAGATGCCGGTCAATTGCCAGCCTCCGCCGATGAGCCCTGCGATGCGGTTGGTGGCGAAGAACGCCTGGCCGCGGCCGAAGGGGAAGCGATAAACCCAGGTTAGATTGATAGCATTGGTCTGGTTGGTAGTGCTCAGACCGCGGTCGATCCAACCGGTGCGGTAGTTCTTGGTGAAGTTTCCGTCCTGTGGACCGACGCCATACTGGGTCCGGTGGTTGCCGGTGTCGTCGATCGTCTTTTCTCGGGTGTAGTTGGCGAAGCCGGAGAGGTTGTGCCATGCCCGCTGAATTACAGAGACTTGTAGCGAGTTGTAGTTGGCGTTTCCAGTATCACCCCACAGATCGGTTATTCCTCCAAATTGGGGGAAGGGCCTGAGAGCCTGAAGCTGAGTTGCGCTGGAACCGGCGAACAGCGGGTAGGGAACGGTGCAGCCTGTGGAGCAGCCACCGGTGAGACCACCCTTGTATTGTTCAGCGATGTCCGGCGAAGGTGCGTTGGTCGCGTAACCGCGGCCAGCGCCACCGGGCAGGAAGTGGGTTTGCGAGCCCGAGTAAGCGACTGTCAGAACGGCTTTCTTGTTGATCATCCTCTGGACGGAGAAGTTATAACTGATGAACTGCGGACCGCGGCCGCCATAGTACGGATCGGCAAAATTGACGCCGCCGGGTTGGCAGGAGACGTTGTCCGCCGAGCTGCAGGCGTAGTCGTTCAGATGGTCGGGGAAGTAGCTTGTAAAGTTGTAATCGCCTGTGGTTGAGAGCGGATTCACGTTGACTGAGGGAATCTGCCAGGGGAATATGGCCGACAGGGGGCTGCAGGTCCCGGCGGTTACGCAAGCGATCGTGGGTCCGAGGACGCCATTCACCGCAGTGGGGTTTGTTCCCTGAACAGGAGGCTTGACCGTGGCGTTAGGAAAACTTGCCAGCCCTGGATTTAGGTAAAACCCAGGATCGGCGGTGCTTCCAGACGAGCTCGCACCGGTTGAGATGCCGAACTCGCCGTTGTTTCCGGTGCCTGCAGTTGCCCCTGCATTGCCGCCAACTCCGCCAGCGTGGGTGAGGTTGACGCCAAAGCCGCCAGCGAAGATCGTGGACGGCGTGTAGGCGTAAGCAAAGCCTATGCGCGGCTGCAGGTTCTGGTTATAGGGCTTCACCGGGGTGGTGCAGTGGCAGATGTAGGGCAGGTATGGAGCCGATGTGGAGGAGTTGGGGAAACCTGCGTACTCCAGCACTCCAGGAACGCCTACGATGGGGTTGACGATATGGACATTAAGGAATGCCAGGCGGTCCTTGACCTCATGGTACGGCTGGAGATAGCTATATTTGAGTCCCAGGGTCAGGGTCAGCTTCGGGCTGACCTGCCAGCTATCGTTGATGTAGGGCTCGATCGGCCGGTAGCGAGCTCCGACGTCCTGAATGCTCTGGGTGGAGACGGAGCCGCTATTGACGGCCCCGACCAGAAAGCTGGCGTATGCGTCTCCGTCGACGCCACCGGCGCTGGAGCAGGTGGAGCCAGATGTGCATGGCTGAGTATGGTAGGCGGTGTAGTTCAGGGAAAGGACATTGCTGAAGCCGCCGTAGCCGGCCTTGTTGGTCTCATCCCACTGGACCTGAATGCCGAAGGTGATGTTATGGCGGTTTTTGACCCACTGCAGAGCGTCCTGCAACACAAAAGAGTTGGTTGCAACGGGGCCGGTGTTCGCTGTGGATGCCCAGTTGAACGGAACCGTGGGACCGCTGCCCGCCGAGAAGCTGACTGCGGGCATGCTGGCAGAAGCATTGCCAGCAGGCAGATTGTTGATGCCTGCCTTCGATGCTGTGTACTTTGTCCCCTGCGTCAGAGAGTATCCCTGGCCCCAGTTGCGGCTGTACCCGTATTTGAGGGTGTTGATCAGCGTCTGGGAGACGATGTAGACGTACGAGAAGATGCCCGAAGCGGTCTTCTGATTAGTGAACTGACCGGCCGCGTAGGGGACCGGGAGTTGCACCTGGGTGCTGTAGAAGGGCGCGCCGCCGTAACCCACATTGCCCCCGACTCCCACGAGCGAGAACTTGTTGCGCGAGTTGAGCGTGTAGTCGAGACGGGCGTCGACGCTGTAGTTGTTATTCGCTTGCGGAAGCGATGCCAGGTAGTTGTTGAAAGTGGACAGATTGGTGGGCTGGGGAAGTGCCTGTTGCAGGTAGTTCGAGATGCTGGAGATCTCCGTTGAGGGGATGACGTTGTAGGTCGGCACGCCGTTCAGCAATCCCTGGAAGGGGGGACGCGAACCGAATGAGCCCAGGGTCGGATCCACGATGTTGGCGCCGGCAGTACCCAACACGTCGGTAAAGTTGCCGGTGCGCTCAGCGATAGTTGGGATGGTGATGTATTGCGGCGTATTGCTGATTTTGGTGTAGCGGAATCCCGAATAATCGCCGAAGAAGAAGAGCTTGTCCTTGAAGATGGGGCCGCCAAGAGAAATATCGTACTGGTTCTGGTGTTCGCCAGGCTTGCTGGCGATGCCGCTGGACGAGGGCACCTTGGAGAAGTAACCCCAGGTGTCGAAGTCCGTGTTGCGGATGTAGTCGACGGCGCTGCCGTGGAACTGGTTCCCACCGGCCTTGATGGTGTAGTTGGTGGAACCGGCTCCGCCAAACGATGTGGAGGCGTTGCTGGTCTGTACGGAAAACTGATCGACCGCGTCAACCGACACGGCGTTCGCGACCGGGTTGCTGCTGCCCTGCTGGGCGATGTTGGATACCGGTACGCCCTCAATGTAGTTCTCGTTGAGGTTGGTCTGGCCAGTGCCTCCATAGATACCGGAGTTCCCGTTATTCGCACCGGTTCCATTGTTGTTGGCCGGGTTTTCCTGCACGCCGGGCATCAGGTACTGGAAGGCAGTCGGGTCGCGGGCACCGCCGTTCATCGAGAGCGGGAGCTGCGAATAAAGCTCATTCTCAATGGTGCCACCGAGGGTGGAATCCGTGGTGTTGAGAAACGGCGGAGCGGTAGACACGGTGATCGTGGTGCTTTCACCGCCAACGGCGAGCTTTGGGTTGTAACCGAGCACTGCCGCATTGTCGATGGTGATGTTTTCCTGGAGCAGTCGGTTGAAGCCTTTGGCGACCACCTCGAGATTGTAGGGTCCGGCCTGCAACGGCTGGATCGAATAAGTTCCGGAGTTGCCGGAAACCGCGGTAGTCTGGACCCCGGTATCTGTATTGGTGACAGTGACCTGCGCCTTGGGAACGCCAGCGCCATTGGAGTCGGTGACGGTTCCCTGGATACCGCCGCCGGAAGTGCCCTGAGCTTCAAGCGACGAACTGCCGAACAGTACCAGGCCGCAAAAAACCAACGCGCAGGCGAAGAGTGAGCAGCATTGTGCGAGAAGACGGCGTGAAAGCCCGAGCGGCAAAGACCCAACTGTAGAGTTGCGATACATAGTTTTGCTCCATCTGATTTTTGCGCTGGAAGGTGTTGGGTTTGTATGCCTGTAGTTTCCGGTTGAAAGCATCCCCCAAAAACCTTGCGCCGATGACTTGAAACCTAAAATTGCTGATGAGCCGGAACGCGAAAAAAGTATTTGTTTATGGGGGTGATTGTCAATAAGAAAATGTTTTCCCGTTGAAACGGATTTGCATTGTTCCATCGGCCCTGCAAGGCGATGCCCGAATGAGTTCGAGCGGAACGGTGCGGGGAAGATTTAAGTTTTCAAAGCTTCCTGCAACATGCTACTTTGTTTTTGCCCAGATTCAACACTGAATTTGTTTCCACTGGAAAGTGGCGGCTCCGGTTCGGCCTGTTTAGAACGGCTGAAAACCCATCGTGGGACCGGACGGATGGCACTCTGGAGATCAAGATTTCTACCCAAACACACCTCGAACCGGCCCGGGCAGAAGAACGGGGTGGAGACGCCTCGGTCGAGGTTCGCGCCGGCCGGAGATGCTCCGCGGGGCTTCGCGGGGCGATTTTTGCGGCTCTGGCGGTGATTGCGGGCGCATCCGGTCTGGCCTGGCATGGGACGGGGTGGGGGCAAACCGGGCAGCCTGCGGGGAATTCCACCGCCACGACGGGCCCAGAGGCGCCAACGGCCGCCGAGGCGCAAGCCTCCCAGGGCTCGTCCGCGGCTACACTCCAGGTGTTTTCCCGGCTGACTCTGGTAGATGTGACAGTGAGGGACGCCAAGGGCCAACCGGTCCACGGCCTGAAGGAATCTGACTTCACGATCAAGGAAGATGACAAACCGCAACCGGTGCGGAGCTTCCAGGAGATTCGCGAGGACTTGCCGGTGGCGGCACGTATTCCGCCAAAGCTTCCAGCCAATGTGTACACGAACGATCAGCCTGCCCCGACCACCAGCGCCGTCAATATCCTGCTGCTGGACGCCCTGAACACCCTTCCCGCAGACCAGGTCACCATGCGCCAGGAGTCGATGAAGTACCTGAAGACCATGTCCCCGGGCACGCGCGTCGCCGTTCTAGGTCTGTCGAGCAGCCTGCGCATCCTCCAGGGGTTCACCTCCGATCCCTCCATTCTGATTGCGGCTGTCGACAGCAAGAAGAACCGCGCGCTGCCTTCGCCGTTTATCGACAACGACAGCAGCGGCATCATGGACGATCAGGTTGACTCGCAGTTGGATCTCGAAAACGACGATACCGCAGCCATGCTGCAGCAGTTCGAGAACGAGCTGACCACGACCCAGCAGGACATCCGCAACCGGATGACACTGGAAGCGCTGAATCAAATTGCGGCTTACGTGGCTGGGGTAAAGGGAAGAAAGAACCTGATCTGGTTCACCGAAGGGATGCCGCTGGATATCTTCCCCACTGGAGGCCTGAATGATCTGGAGGGGATAACGGATTACTCCAAGGATCTGCGCAAGACTGCGGACCTGTTGACTACGGCCGAGGTTGCTGTCTACCCGGTAGACGCGCGCAAGTTGTTTACCAATCCAGCTGAGGGCGCCGACCAGCAGCTCAAGACGATCAACAAGAACACGGCAGCCAGAGTTGCGGCGCAACAGCAAGCGTACCAGCAGAAAAAGGGCGGGGAGATGTTGGGGATGGAGGCGGTAGCGGAAGAAACCGGTGGGATCGCGGCCTACAACACCAACGATCTGAAGACGGCTGTAGCCAAAGCCATCGAGAACGGCTCCAACTACTACAGCGTCTCGTACGTTCCTCCCGACCCTCGATACGATGGCCGGTATCACACGATCTCGGTCGAAGTGCACCGGCCCGGCGTCCAACTGTCGTACCGCAGGGGGTATAACGCGGACGACATCCTGCACAACGCGATTACTTCTGAGCTGACGCTTGCGACCACTGCTCCGGAGCCGTACGGAAACAACATGCAGGCCTCCATGGGGCGGGGCGTGCCTACCGCGAGTCAGGTTTTGTTTGACGTTCGCGTGGCGCCTGCCGCGGACCCGGTCAAACCCACCGATCCAGTGCTCGGAACGCTCGATCCCAAACTGGCGGCGAAGCCTTTGGTCCGGTACGACGTTCAGTACCTGGTTCCGGCGAGGCAGATCACCTTTGCCGAAGGTCCGGGTGGAACGCGGAAGTGCACAATCGCGATCGATCTCGCCGCCTACGACGTTTACGGTAAGCTGATCACCGGGCTAAGCCAAACGATCACCTCGTCGCCTTTGACGGCGGAGCAATATCAGAAGTTTTTGCAGAAGCCGTTCCAGCCCTTTCAACAAATCGATTTACCGCCTGGAGAGGTGTTTCTCCGGGTGGGCGTTCTCGACGGCGTGTCCGACAAAGTGGGCACGTTGGAGATTCCCTTGACCGTACCGAAAAAACTGGCCAGACCGGCCAGCCCACCTGGAGGGAAAGGTGGAGCCTAATCTCTCGTCTCCAAGAGGCATACGGGTGCGAAGATTTCTCTTGCAAGTCTCTTCCGCCAAGACGTATTATGCCGCTTATTTTTGGAAACCATTTCCGATGGGAAATCAGCCAGGAAATCAGCCGGCCGATGTGAGCTTTGCTGCTCAGTCTGCCGGACCGCAAATGTACTTATCAAGGATCAGGTGACCCCGATGCTCTTTCGCAAACACATCGTCTCGACGCGAACGCTACTCCAACTGACAGTGGCCATGATCTTCTTCATGGGCGGAGTAGGAGCCGCATTTGCCGGCAATAGTGGCATCGCGCCCTTGCTGGTTCCGTATACCATCAACACGATTGCCGGAACCCCCCAGTACGCCACGGGCCTGACGTCGGTGACGGCTGGCTTTGCCGGAGAAGGCTCGTATGCGACTACGTCGCCCATCCATGGGCCCGGCACCGCGGCATATCTGAGTGGGCCCTTTGGCCAGGCCGTTGACTCGGCCGGCAATGTCTACATTACGGACAGCGGCAATGACGTCATCCGCGAGGTCAATGCCCAAACCGGGCTGATCACCACGATTGCGGGTATCACCCCCAAGGGTTGCAGCGGCCCGTTGTGCACCGTACGCACCACCGGGTGCGCCGACGGCGTTCCTGCCGCTGGGAATGCCATTGCCGGGAGTCTTGCGGGCATAGCCGTGGACTCGTATGGCAACGTCTACTTCGACGATGGCTCGGCGACGGTCTCCGTGATCTACCGCGGCGGGACGCAAGTTGCGAACTTCATCACGCTGGTGAATCCCGGTGGAGTCACGAAGTCCGGCGGCAAGGTATTGCCGGGATACGTGTACCACGTTGGCGGTTCGATGAACCTCGCCGCCTGCTCAACTTCGCTGGGCAACGCAGACAATCTGCCTGCGTTCCAGGACACATCCAACCCCGCGGCGGTAGCCGGCTCCCAATTGCATGGTCCCAGCTTTGTTACTCTGGACGGCGCGGGAAACATCTACATTGCGGATACCTCGAACTCGACCGTTCGGGTGATCAACACCCAGGCAACCACTCAGACCTTCTTCCAGTACCAGGTCCAGCCCGGGTATATGAAGGCCATTACCAACTGCAACGCGGCGCTGACGGTGCCGTGTCCAACGGCAACCACGACCAGCACGGCCAATACGGGCATCAACGGCCCGGTGAACGCAATCGTCTTCAACAGCCAGTACAGGGAAGCTTCAGTCGACCAATTTGGCAATATTTATCAGTTGAACGGCACCGGCGGCGGCACCGGCCCTCCGGGAATCTACTCGGCGACGGCATATGCTGGCGGAGCTCCCCTCACTAATCTGCTAACCGCGGAAGCGCCTCTGCTTTCCGGGACCTTCGGCCCGAACGCCATCCCCCCCAACGCGCCCGCGGAGTTGCCACTCACTTACGGCGACTCGTACATCACCATCGGCAACCCGGCTATCACCAGCACACTTCCCGGCAGTTTTCCAGATGTTCTAGCCGTGACCAATGAAGATCTGGACATTCGGCCGAGTTCGCTGCTGCCGGACGTCTTTGGCTCCTTCTGGTTCAATGATAACCATTACCCTGAGCTTGAGCGCATCGACCAGTACACTGGGCTAACCACCGGTATCATCGGATCGACGAGCCAAAGGGCAACCGCGTCGGTCACCGGATTGAGCGCGATTTACAATTCGCCGGCCTCGTTCAGCAATCCGTGGCGCTGTGTTTATGGTGCCTCTTCGCACGAATGGACACAAGGCCCAACGACCTTTGATCCAGAGGGCGACGGTTGTCCCGCGATTCTCGCCCTCTACTCTGGCGGCGTTCATCCCACAACCTCGGACGGCCTCGGCAACATCTACCTCGGCGATGGCGGCGAGCATCTGGTTCGCGAGATGCCGCTTGGCAATGTATTCCCAGCAACTGCAGTGGGAGCACTGACACCGTTGCCAACGACCTGCTTCAGCTCTCCTTGCGGAGTGGGCGGAGTTCAGGCCAGCGGCGTGGTTCAGCCGATTCAGGTTCATTTCAATTCGAACAACCCTCCAGTCTTCCTCGCCGGTTCCACAGTTCCGGATGCTCAGATGACTGGGAGTGCGACGACGTCGTTCTCAATCACAGGGGACAGTTCGGATTTCATTATCGACTTAACCGACCCTGAGTTCCCCATGGGCTCTCTGATCAGTTCCAGCACCAAGGGTTACGCGTTCAACGCCACCACGGCCGGTTTCCAGATGTTTCAACCCAATCTGAACCCTGGGGCTGGGGGGGTCATCCCGACCGGGACCTGCACGCAGCTTGGTGCCGCGCCCATCGCGACCGTCGTTACGGACTATGACTGTCTGGTCTATGTCCAATTCAATCCACAAGCGCCGGGAGTCCGGCAGGCGCAGTTGGTAGTCACCACCGCGAATGGATCGATCTATAACTTCCCGCTCTACGGCGTCGGAGTCGGCGCCCAGTTGGCGGTCGATGGCGGAACGGCGCAACCTGTTCCTGCAACCGGCCTCGGCACCACAGCCGGAATCGCCGTCTCATCCACGGGAATCGCCTATATTGCGGATCCGGTCAACAACAGAGTTGTGAGTTGCAACCCTGCCGCAACCTGTGGAGTCCAGAAAACGATTGGGACGGGGCTGAAAGGTCCGATGGGCGTCGCTGTCGACACCGCCAGCAATGTCTACATCTCCGATACCGGCAATAACAGGATTCTCAAGGTAAACCCGGTCGACGGCACGCAGACCGTGCTGGGCAACAATGCCTGGATCTCCGGCGACAGCAGTCCTTACGGAACCGGGACCACGCCACCTGCGCAGTATGCCTTCAATGCGCCGCAAGGTCTGGCCGTCGACGTCTGGAACAATGTTTACGTCGCGGACACCGGCAATTCGGCTGTGGTGGAGATTCCTTCCAACCCGCAGTTGGGCGGAGCAGTTCCGTTGCTGTCCTACTCAGGCGCGCCGCAGTTCAAGAACCCGGTTGCAATCGCAGTTGATTCGCTGGGAAATATCTACGTGGCGGACACCAAGAATCCCAGTGCGCAGATTATCGTACTGCCTCCTGGCGGCGGCGACCTGGTAAGCGTTCCTGGAAGTCAGTTCCCGAGCCTGGTTGGTTCGGGTGTTAAGACGCCGAACGGGGTCGCAGTGGATGGCGCTGGAAACGTCTACATCTCCGACAGCACTGCCAACACCATCGTGGAAGTACCCTCCGCGAGCGGACCTGGTTCAACGCCATTCGCGCTCAACTTCCTGGGCATGAAGACCCCCGCAGGCGTTGCTCTGGACCCAAGTGGGAACCTCTATGTCGCGGACACCGGAAACAAGCAGGTCCTGCTCGACACCAGAACAGGCACTGGGATTAACGTTGGGTTCGGCAACGTACCTCAGAATCTTGCAGCGGGGGCCCAGCCCGTGTGCTCCGGAACCATTCTCAGTGACAATTTCAACGTTGGAAACTCTTCTCCATGCGTCCTGACGGTTACCAACATCGGCAGCCAGCCAGCCACTCTTGCTTCGCCCTTCTTGACGAGCGGGGGCGGAAACTCCGCATTCACTTTCTCAGCTGGCTCCTGTACCAGTCCTCTTCCGCCGGGCCTTACCTGCGCCCTCACGGCGACCTTCACTCCTAAGGCCGACACGTCGACGCCTGTATCTGTGACCGTAAATGCCGCGGCCGGCAGCGGCAGTTCCCCGCAGATTATGTTGACCGCTAACGGTGAGCAGCCGCTTGCCACCATCGTTCTGTCTGCCTCGTACACGGGAGGTTCCAGCACTACAACGCCGACTAACGGTGCGACTGCAACCATCACTGCAACGGTGACCCAGCCGCATATCGCGGGCAATACGCCGACGGGGTCAGTTACCTTCACTTACGTGGTCGACGCTGCCAATGGGAACGTCAATAACTGCGGAACCGGCGGTACGCAAACGGTCGCTCTGGTCGGTGGCGTGGCATCCTTCCAATTGCCCACGCTTGCGACAGGTGTGCAGTACACAGTCACTGCGAACTATACCGGGGACACTCTTAACACTGCGACGCAGGCTGCCCCGCTCCTGGTTGCGGTTCCTGGAGTAACACCGCTCTCGGCGACGGTGACGTCTACCGCAGCCCAGCTCACGTTTACCTATGGATCTCCGGCCCCGGTGCCAGTCGGCACAGTGACGCCGACTCCTCCGAGTTCAATCGTTGTTACGTTCGGGAGCGCCGCCAAGGCAACTACGCCGATTGGCTCGTATCCCGTCGTGGTCTCCTTCAGCGGCGCGGGTTCGTGCGCCTATGGCTTCCCGCCATCCAGCTTTTCAACTGGTGGAGCGGCCATAGTGCAGGAAAACCCGGCTTTGTTGACGTATACGATCCCCAACTTCAGCGCTCAGTACGGAGCTCCCAACATCAGCTACGGTGCCAATGCAGTGATCACCGGAGCGCAGAACGGAGATGGCTTTGGCGCAAACTTCACCCCTCCACAGTCGTCGCTTCTGCACGTGGCTGGCAGCCCCTATTCTGTGGTTCCGACAGTGATCGGACCCGACGTGGGCAACTACACCGTGACCGCCAATCCTTCGACCCTCACGATTACCAAGGCGGGGACGGCAATCAGCGCGTCGCTTAGCCCAACGTCGGTTGCCAACACGGCGGCCGGAGTATCCAGTGCGGTTGTGAGCATCTCGGTTGCGACTACCGTGTCCGCGGGCAAAGGAACGCCCTCGGGTTCAGTTACCATGACGGATGCCTTTACGCCAATCACGGCGACCGGATTCGGCGCGGTTTCTTCGAGTACAGTGGTCTTGCCGCTGACCTCGGGAGCAGCCGCTTACACTCCAACCAGTTCGACACCAGGATTGCATCAATACAGCTTCGCCTATAGCGGAGACAGCGATTTCCAAACGTCAACGCTGGGTCCACTTCCTACGGATGTTCCTTGCTCACCGTCGGCGCTCGCAGCCAACTGCCTGCTGGTCGACTATCCGGACTTCACCCTAACCTCGAAGACGGGCCCGGTCGTTGTCATTCCGGGAGTTGTCCCGAGCGGTAACGGTCTGCTTTCAGCGCCCAACCAGTCCTCGGCCGCTCCGGAGACCGCCGTCCTCTTCGTCAACGGAGTCTTGGGGTTCTCGGGGCAGGTTACGCTCTCCTGCACTCCGCAGAATCCGAGCTACGTCACTTGCTTCATGACGCCGCCGGCGGTAACGGTTACTAGTTCGGCCAAAACCGCAGCTACGGTTGTTGCGATCGAGACACCGGCGACTCTGCCGCTCGGTTTCAAGACCTCCGAACTGCGGACCTCCGCTACCAGAACGGTACTCGCGTTTCTGCCGTTTGGCGTCCTTGCCTTCTGCATGCGTCGCCGCCGCAGACTGAGCAAAGCGTTGTGGATGCTGATGTTCATCTCCGCGATCGGCGCGGGAATGATCGGATGCGGTGGTAACCAGGTGGACTTCTATACCCCGGTTCCCACGGGATCACAGACGGTAACGGTCACAGCCTCGTGGCAGGGCTCCGCCTCACAACCAGCGGGTAGTCGGTCGTTCGTGGTGCCCATTACAATCGACTAACAAGAACCAGTCGTCGGGCCGGGCAGGACTCAAACGAGTTCTGCCCGGCTTTTCTTTTGTGGGGACAATGTCGACCCGCAAGTCAAGGCCTCGGCAGGACAACGCTGCGTGCAGCTCCAGCAAAGTTCAGTCAAGGGCGGTTGACCTGTGCTGTTGCCAGTGCTTTGGATGCGCTGAGTCGGGCACCATAGAATCCCTCAGAGCTAGCCTACCTCCGCATTCCGGCAATACCCATCGAAAAGGGGATGCAAATTGAGGCATGCCGGATACAATGGATATGTAGACAGAGCGGCCGAAGCTGGATAGTCTTATCTGAGCAGAGCATGCCCTCCAGAAAGTGTTCTAGATCAGGAATGAACGCGAGATCGACGCTAGCTTATTGTGCGTACGGAAACGTCTGGCACAGGCGGCGGAGGATTTGCCTTACCATGCATGTTATTGAAATCGAGATCGGTGCATCTGTCGCGCCGGCGGGGACTTCGCGTGTGTTTGAGCGCGAATCGACAATACAGACGGAGATGGATAAATAGATGGGGCGATTGCTGTGGCTGGTCTTGCTCATTCCTGCGCTCCCGGCGGTAGGCATGCTCTACCAATGGATCGGCGCACTGAACGACCGGAGACGTTTTCTCGGACTGGGTAGGTTGGTCGAGGTCGGGGACGGACGACGTATCTACGTGTCCGACATGGGACGAGAGATGGCGTCGGGTCCGACGGTCATCTTCGAATCAGGCATCGCGGCCACCAGCCAGAACTGGTTGCGCGTGCAGGAGGCTGTAGCCGGCTATACCCGGGCGGTCAGCTATGATCGCGACGGACTGGGTTGGAGTAGTGCATGCACGTCTGAGCGTACCCCGTCCAACATCGCGCGGGAGTTGCGGGAGTTGCTGCAGCGGGCAAACATACCTGGACCCTACCTACTGGTTGGGCATTCCTTTGGCGGCTTGGTTGTACGGCGTTACGCGGCCCTCTACCCGGACGATGTCGTAGGTGTAGTGCTGGTGGATCCCATGCGCTCCGAGGAATGGCCGCCGGTGAATGAATCGCAGAGGGCGATTCTGGAGCGTGGGATCCGAATGGCCGGCTATGGAATTCTGGTGGCGCGCTTCGGCCTGGCAAGGCTGGCGACCACCTCGTTGTTGTGCCGCTCCGGGAAGGCGTCGCGGGCGTTCAGCCGTGCGGCAGGAAACGGCGGAATCCATGTAATGCAGCGCATTACCTGCGAGGTAGGCAAGATGCCGCGCGAAGTGTGGCCTATCGTGGCGGCGCACTGGGCATCGCCGAAGTATTATCGTGGCCTTGCTGCTCATCTGGAAGCAGTGATTGCGACCGTGACCGAGATGCAGGTTGCGGAAGCAATTGAGGGAATACCGGTGGTGCTCCTGACGCCAGCCTCAGCCGAACCCCTCAGCAGCGAACGCTTGAAGCGCATTGGGCCCGAGGTCCGCCAGGTCATCGCGGAGAAGAGCGGCCACTGGGTTCACCTGGATGAGCCGGAACTGGTGCTGGAAACGATTCGCGCTATGGTGGAACAGGTTTCTCCGACCCAGGTGCCCTCGATGGCGGATCCGTACCACGCAGAAACCGGAGTCCTGCTCGAGATCGATTCCGACCCTGAACGCACCTGTGCAAACGTTGTGCCGATCGCGGTAAGTTAATCCTGCCTGAGTAACCCTGCCTGGGACGCGAAGAAAGCCTCGACGTCTTCGATGGACTGTGTGAGCCGGTAGGGTGGCAGCGAGTCGAGAAAGATGCGCCCATAGCGCTGCCGCTGAATGCGGGGATCCAACAGCATCAGCACGCCGCGGTCCTTCAGCGAGCGGACCAGCCGGCCGAAGCCCTGCTTCAGCGTGATCACAGCGCTGGGCACCTGGTAGTCGAAGAACGCGTTGCCGCCGGATGCTGTGATTGCGTCCATGCGGGCCTTCACGACTGGGTCGGACGGAACGGCGAAAGGCAGGCGGTCGATGATGACGCAGCTTAGCTGCTCGCCTTGCACGTCCACTCCCTGCCAGAAACTCGACGTGCCGAAGAGAACCGCGCCGGGTGTGTCGCGAAACTCTTCCAGAAGTACATTGCGAGGGGCCGTGCCTTGCAGCAGCAGTGGGTAGGGTAGTTCGGCGGCCAGCCGCTCGTGCATCGCACGCATTTGCGCATAGCTCGTGAACAGGCAGAAGGCGCGACCGCGGGTAATCTCCAGCATGCGACGAGTGCGTTCGGCTGCATGGACAAAGAAGTCCGGCTCGCGCGGGTCGGGCATGCCCTGCGGCAGATACAACAGTGCCTGCCGCGGATAGTTGAAGTGCGACGGGACTACCAGTTCGCGGGCCAGCGTCAGGCCAAGCCGCTTGGAGATGTGTTCGAAGCCCGAGACGCTGTTTCCGGATGCGGTCGCTCCCGACGCGACAGTCAGGGTGGCGGAGGTGAGCACCACCGAGTTGTACTCGTCGAACAGCGCGCCGGCGAGCAACTGCGACACGTCGATGGGCGTCGCCTGCAGATGCGTGTGGTGACTTGCATGACCGACGCCGCGAGCAACATTTCTGACTCCGCCGGCCGCTCTGCGTTCAATCCAGAACACAGTGTTCGGGTCGTGCGACTCGAGCAAGAACTTCAGGTGGGTGGCGATCTCCGCGGTGCGTTTGCGCAGGCCCGGTGCTTCGTCGACATCCTTCAGCCGTTCCAGCTCACCCTCCAGCCGAGCCAGCGCGTTGAGTGCGCCGGTGTAGATGTCGCCGCTCTCCTCCAGGAACTCAGCGCGCTGCTCGAAGGGCATGCGGCCGAGGCCTGCTTTCAGTTCGCCGTCGACGGGCAGCGCAGCAAAGAACATCCGCGCGCGATCGCGCAGGGTGGCGGTGGCGCTTTCGATTGCAGAGGTTGAGACGCGTTTCGCGCGCAGCATAGTCTCAACATCACGCGCGAGTTCGTCGAAGCGCTGCGTGCTGAGGCCAATGCCGAAGAAGTTGCTTGCTGTCTCCTCCAGATCGTGCGCTTCGTCGAAGATAACCGCGCCCGCAGCGGGCAGCACACCCGCATCCGCCGCTGCGCCGGCTTGCAGCTTGATCGCCATGTCGGCGAAGAACAGGTGATGGTTGACGATGATGATGTCGGACTCAAGCGCCTTGCGCCGCATCGCGGTGATGAAGCAACCTTCCCAGTCCGGGCAGCTTTGGCCCAGGCAGGCCTCGCCGCGTGCGTCGAGCTTAGGCCACAGAGCGGAGTTCTCAGGCAGCGAATCGATCTCCGCGCGATCTCCGGTCGCGGTAGTCTTCTCCCACGCGACAATGGTGTGGAACTGCGAGATCTCTTCGAGGCCCGAAAGCAGCGGCGAATCGCGCAGCGCATACAGCTTGTGTTTGCACAGATAGTTGCCGCGGCCCTTCATGTAACAGACCTTGAGCGGACCGAGGATGCTCTCCAGGAACGGCACATCCTTGAAGAAGAGCTGCTCCTGCAGGTTCTTGGTCCCGGTTGAGATGATCACGCGCTGCTGGCGTTCGCGCGCGAGACGCAACGCAGGCAGCAGATACGCCAGAGTCTTACCCGTGCCGGTGCCAGCCTCGACAATCAGATGGCGCCTGTCGGCGAAGGCCTTTTCGATGGCCTGCGCCATCTCATACTGCCCCTTGCGATGTTCGAATTCGAGGCTGGATCGTGAGAGCAACCCATGCGGCGAGAAGAAATCAAAGAGGCTCGGCAGCTTCTGTCCGGCAGCCTGCGCGCTCTCGTCCTGCAGACCGACGGCGTCCGCTGGCCCATCCGACCCAGGCGAGAATTGTGTAAGAGAAGACACGTGTGTTCTCTCCATGATATTCGTATTTCTTTCGATAGGCGGGAAGATAGGACAACGTCGGAACGCCTGCTTAGAAGCTCAACGGCTGGCCATGTAGGACCTGCTCCACCACGCCGTGGACCTGGATGATCGGCCACGGGTTGGCCACGGTCTGCGGCCCGTTCTGGCCGGGTTGATGGATCAGCAGTGCCGGGCGCGGATCGAAGACTCCGCGTGAGGCCGCGTCGTCCTCTTCAGTCCAGGCGGGCAGCCAGTCCCACGCGTCGATGCGCCACCCGTGGTCGCCCTCGACGATCATTGTGGTCTGGCCCCATCGCGGCGAGGCGCGCAGCGTCGAGACAAGCTGGCCAAGGACGCGGTCCACGAGGGCGAGATTGTCGATGTAGGAGCTGTCGCAGTACTGCGTGTAGTCGCCATTGATTCGGCTCCAGATGTTGGGGCTGTGAGGGATGGCGAAGTGGAGGAAGACGAAGTCGGCCTGGTCGGTGCGGAGCAGTTGGAAGGCGTGTTGCTGAAGGTCCGTTTCGGTCTGGTAGCGATGGCGCACGTCGAAGGTACATAGATCGCGGTCGGCGCGGGCGGGTGACTTCAGCTCGCGAACCACCTGCTTCAGCGGCGTGTAGACATTGGTCCAGAACGGTTCACCCTGCGCCATCAGGCCGTCGAACATATCGTGGTTGGTCCAGTAGCAGTTCTGGATGGCATCGGAGTAGATGGCGCAGTAGGGGTTGTACCAGCCGACGGCGGCGGTGCGCCAGCCGGCCTGTTCGGCGTCGGCGAAGGCCGTCTGCCCGCCGTTGATGGGCGCCCATCCGGGCTCGGACTCGTGATGAACCCACAGGCGATTATGGAAGTTGTAGCGGATGCCGTCGACGATCTTGCCGGTCAGCAGCGATGGGATGATCTTGACGGTATGGTAGCCGGCGGGCTGGGTGTCGGTGAAAAGTGTACTCTGGGCGCGGAGGGAGTCGAAGTTAGGCAGGCGAAGGTCGCGCGCGCGGTGCTCGAAGACCTGGTCGTAGGAGAGCTCGTCGAAGACGACCCAGACCAGCAGAGGGTGCTGGCGAGGAGGCTGAGGGGACGCGGCCCACGCGGCAATGATCTGGTTCGGGGCGGGCTTCCACCTGGCAACCCAGACCAGTTGGGCAATGCTGCATAGCGCGAAGATGATGAGGGACGCTGCAACGGCGCTGCCAACGCGCATCAGGCGTCTGTACCACTTGTTAAAGCGCAGCAGCAACAGCAGTAGCACCGCGGCCCAAACGACGAGCAGGATGATCACCAGACCTTCGATCAGATCGAACGGAAAGAAGGATTGGGTGCGCTGGATGAGGTAGGGCGGGATGACAATGGCCACCACAAGCCGCAGCCACGGATAGAACCGCGTGCGCGCTGCCAGCACGAGCAGAACGAAGAGCAGCAAGGCGACCAGGAAAATGTCGGTGATCTGCGCGTAGCAAATGCGGGCGAGCCCTAGCGGCGTGTGCATGCGGACGTCGGCACCGCCGCCCAGCAGGTCGCCGTAGTTGACCACCAGGATGAGCGACGCAATTCCAATGCACTGGCAGAGCTTCTTCAACATCCGGTCATTCTCTCCTGTCTTACCGCGCTCTGCCTAATTGTGAACTACCCGATCTTTTCGAAGAGGAAGAGGACGCGTCCATTTTTGAGCGCGTATCTGTCAATCATGCTGAAGCGGTCTGTGCATGCTGCCAGCAGGTCTGCCTCCGAGAGCGAACCGTACAGGGAATCACGTCCGCGCATCAGGCTCCGAAACATGGGGTCTTCGACGGGAACCCATTCGATGATGAGATGCTTCTGAGAAAGGCGATGGCAGAGATCGAGGATCGCGGGCAGCGGAATCTGTTCCATCAGCAGCAGATGATGGATCACCGCCAGCAGCATCACGAGGTCGAACTGCGCTTCAAGCCGAGGAAGCAACGCGACGGACTCGGCGTTGTTCCAGCCGACGGCAGGAGTGGGCCGCGCGATGTCCGCGTGGATGGTCTGGATGGAGAGATTGCGCTCACGGGCCATCCGAAAGATGCGATCCGCCGAGGCCATGTCGCGCTCGATGGCGACAACTTCCGCCCCCATCCCTGCCGCAAGGGCGCTGAACTCGCCGGTGTTGGCCCCAATATCCAGTACGCGCTCCGGGTGCGCAGCGTCGAGCGTGCGGTGAACCCAATCGACCTTGTGCCGGCTCTCTTCGGGCGTGTAGTGGGTAAGCGTGCCTTGATATCGACTCCAGTCCGAAGCGACGCTCTCAGGTATAGCTCCGCGCGTGCGCTGGCGCAGGTTCTTCAGAGTGCGCTTCAAAACGCTGGCCGTCACCTCCGGGTCCGCGATGCGTAGCGGGCGTTTCCTGGACGGTGTCTCGGAATTCTTGCGGCGATCGAGGAGGGTGGGCAGGGTGATGGGCCAGAACGCGTCTCGCGAGAGACGTTGCCCCCATCCGAGCGCGGCGTAACAGTCGGCTGGCTCGTATCCGTCGCGCTTGAAGAGGCTGAGTGAGAGCGGCCACGTGAGCATGCGGTTCATCAGCAATGGCAGCAGAAACGTGCGCACATATTGCCCGTAGGCGAGCCAAATGGAAGAATGCGGATCCCGACGTTCGAAGGAGAGAATGTCGACGAAGATGGGACGCGTAGCCGTGAAAAGGACGTTCAGCGGCGTCGCATCTTTGAGTATCCAGCCGTTTGCCAGGGCCTCTTCGCAGAGACTTAGCGTCAACTCGGCAGCGGCGAGCCACTGCGACGGGGTCCACTCCCACGGGTAGGTTGGTATGGGAATCTTGGGGTGGCGCAGACGCAGAACCGAGCCGGAGTCGTCGACTTCGGCGCCGATGAGCTCACCGCGTTCCTGTAGAGTGCGGCAGAAAGGAGACTCGAGCAAAGCCAGCACGACTGAGCGTGCCGACACGTCCACCCGGCGAACCACCAGGTCATCTTCAAAGCTAAGCGAGCCAGCGGGATCGCGGAAAGTGGCAGCCGGTAACGCAGAGGTCATGCGGCTTCGCTGGACTCACCTGCCTTGGTCCTGACGGGGAGGACCACTGTGGGCGCCTCTTTCTTGCGCGAGAAAAACGCGCGGATGCGGCGACGAACGTAGTAGGCGTAAGCTGCAACAACGGAAGCTATGCCCTGGAGAGCGATCAGACCCGAACCAGGGTCAACGTAGCCCCATGCCCGGCGTTCGCTGCCGACAATCATGCAGAGGGTAATAAAAATGCCCAGCGAAATTGAGATAATTCGCTTCATTGGAAGCCTTTCTGTGTTTGAAAGGCCGCTTGATCGACCGAAGCGGCGCGTAATGACTCAGAGAACGCCCAAAATGGTTCAACTAAGGAAAAGACACGGGCTGGCGGAAATAGTTGCGGTGCAGCTTTCACTGAGAATTTGTTCCCAGAATGCGCACATGGAATAAAGACGCAATAGCTGGCGCGAAAGATGCAAGGCCGGCGAATCTCGGGTATAAGTTGCCCAGTGCAGTGCCGTGACAACCGTTTACCGGATAAACCGCGCCAGCGCCGCATCGAGAAACCATCCAGCACAGAGAAGCGCCCGCAAACTCGGGAGGAGATGCGGGCGAGTGTATGTCGAAGAGTTGGGTTGATGTGCCGGACAGCAAGAATCAATGGAGCTTGATGCCCAAACCGACCGAGAGGATAGGGAAATATTTCAGGTCGGTCAGGTCGTTCTGCAGCGTCTGCTGTTCCTGTGTGATGCTGGTGGTGGGGATGGGGGCGCATTGAGGGGTGTGCGTGGCAGTTGGGCAGCCATTGCCTGTGAATGTGTAAGCGACCGTTGGCGAGGAGAAGAACTGAACGCCCACCTCGCTCTGAAACGTGAAGCGCCCCTTCTTGGGAAGGAGGTTGCCGGTGCCGATCGAGACCCGCCCAGCAGTCTTGCCGCCGAAATTGAAGGTTCCGCTGCCACTCAACGGATTTGAGGGGTCGCTATAGTAGTTGGTGCCGCCGACCGTAATGCTCTGACCAGTAGGAATACCGAGGGTAGCACTGAGATTGGTGTAGTTATAGACGGTCATGCCTCCACTGAGCCGGAACCGCCCCTTGAATGGAAAGAAGTCGACCATCACATCGGCGTTCTGGAACTTCAACGTTCCGTTGATGTTCGCGTTGTCTACTACGATGGTGCTTGGGCTGTAAGTGAAGAACGAGGCTCCGCCGCGCAAATTGAGCCGTTGCGGCACCAGCGGCGTGGCAACGTCGAAGCCCACGCCCGCCAGTCCGAACTTGACGCCTACAGCGATACCAGAGAACGGGCGGGAGCTACCCGCGGGTGCTCCGGCGCGGGGTGCGGAGGTTTGGGCAGGTGCGTTATACAGAAATGCGTTGGCGCTGCTGGACGAGTTGGCCGGCCGGCCGAGTTGCGCATAAAAGGCGGGCGCGGGAGCCGAGATTAGGTCTGCCGCCGGGGCCAGGGCCTGCGCGGATGATACGGCCGGGGAAGTGACCAGAGCCGCAAGAACCGCGAGAACAGACAGAGAACAAGAGAATTTCATTCGGTACTTACCTTTCCATTTTCCAGCTTTCGCCGGACCTTGGGCATGTTCTTCGTAAGCCACAAACATCACGTTTCACAGCCTGCGAATACTCCGGTCCAACCATCTTCAGCGCGATGAAAAACGCCGCAGAAGGATAGGTAATCCCTGGGGCGGTCCGCAGGGGTAGAGATCGACAGCAGTACGAATGGGCCAATAGTAGCAGAGGTTTGCAGCCTGTCGACAGAAATTTTCGGGTGGGAATATCTGTCGTTCCCATATCGGATTTGGCAGATGCACGCATCGATGTCTCTCCCCGAACATCTGAAGAATTAGGCCAACTTGAACCGTGTGCGAAGAGAGAGGTTAGACAATGACGGATGGGGCGGTCAGTTCAGCGGATATAGTCCCTGCAGGACAGGCACGGCGGCGGGTCGTGGTCCTCGGCGGAGGCTTTGCGGGTATCAACGCGGCGACGGCGCTGGCGAAATTGCCAGTGGATGTGACACTGGTCGACCGCAAGAACTATCACACCTTTCAGCCGCTGCTCTACCAGGTCGCGCTAGCAGTGCTTTCCCCTGCGGATATCGCGCAGCCCATCCGGTCTATTCTGCGCGACCACCCCAGCATAGAGGTGTTGATGGACGAGGCCGTGGGCTTCAACCTCGATCAGCGGCAGGTCCGGCTGAAGACCGGCGCCGTGCTGGAATACGACTACGTCATCGTGGCGACGGGTTCGACCCACTCCTACTTCGGCCACGAAGAATGGGCCAAGCTTGCGCCGGGATTAAAGACAATCGACGACGCCCTGGATATGCGCCGCCGCGTGCTGCTCGCGTTCGAGTTGGCGGAGCGGCAGATGATGGAAACGGGAACGCATCCGCCACTGAGGTTCGTCATCGTCGGCGGCGGCCCAACGGGAGTAGAACTGGCCGGGGCGATCTCCGACATTGCCCGACTCTACATGCGCAATAACTTCCGCTACATCGATACGAAGCAGGCGAAGGTGCTGATTCTCGAGGGCTCGCCGCACATCCTCGCCATGTACCCCGACGACCTTCAGCAAAAAGCGCGCAAGCAACTCGAAGCGCTTGGAGTCGAGATCCGCACCGGGACAATCGTGACCGACGTGCAACCTGGCTATGTCATGGTTGGCGAGGAGCGCATCGACGCAGTGGTAACCCTGTGGGCCGCGGGTGTGCAACCTTCGCCGTTGGGCCGGCTGCTTGGCGTCGAGACAGACAAGAAGGGTTGCGTGCTGGTGGATGAACACCTGAATCCGAAAGGCCATCCGGAAATATTCGTCTGCGGCGACTTGGCGCACGTTGAGCAGGATGGCCGCCAGTTGCCCGGCGTAGCCCAACCCGCAATGCAGATGGGCACCTACGCCGCCAGGCGGATCGGCTGTCTCGTAGCGCGGGAGGCCGGGTCGGAAGGCTGCCCAATCAAAGGTTTCCGCTACTTCGACAAAGGCGATATGGCGACCATCGGGCGCAAGGCCGCAATCGCGAAGATCGTCTGGCCCTTCAAGGCGCACTGGAGCGGCTTCATGGCGTGGCTGGCCTGGCTCCTTGTACACATTTACTTCCTCATCGGATTCCGCAACCGCCTGGGCGTTTTTCGCCAGTGGGCCTGGACCTATCTGACGCTGCAAGACGGCGCACGCCTGATCACCGGATCGCAGGACCTGCCAGGGTGGAAGGACGAAGTCTAGCTCCTGAGCTTGATCATGTGTGCTGCGCCCTGATGTGCTCGGAGTGCAGCGTAGCCACCGGACAATGCGCCTCCGCCAGCACCTGGTAGAGCGTCCCTTCCGGGGCCAATCGGCCCAGCACCGGATTGCGCACCGCCCCAAGTGCAATCAGATCTGCGTGGGACGAAGCGGCGAGAATCTCGCGACTCGCCCGGCCAGTCCGGACCTGCGCATCGGCCACGCCGCCCCGGAACGCGCTCTCAGGAAGCAGATGGAGCAACTCGCTCTCGCGCACCCTGCAGTTCTGCTCCTGCGCCAGCTTGTGTTTGTGTTCGTCCGGCGCCACGTGCAGCAGCGTCAGGTGGCCTTGCAGTCGCTCGATCCACTTGTAGATCACCCCCACATTCACCGCGTCAGTCCCCTGAGCCTTCAGGCTGGTGGCGAAGAGGATGGACTTGATTGGCCTTCCTGCGGCGGCCGTTCGCCGCGCATGCGGCCCCACCGTGACCACAGGAATGGGCGATGACCGTAGGACCTCTTCAGCAACGGATCCGTGCAGCCATTTATCGAGTCCCCGGTAGGATCGTGTTCCCATCACCAGCAAATCGGCCTGAACCTCCCTTGCCGTCGCCAGTATCCCTTCCGCCGGCGTGCCGTCGATCGCCATGACCTGGCTATGCACCTTTGCGGCGCAGGGCTGGCAACAGCAGGCCCGCAACTGTGCTTTGGCCTCGGCAATCGCCTCGTCCGGATGATAGTACGGGATGCCGGCCAAGTCGACGCTGAAGCCGTTCAGCGCCGTAATCACATGCAGCACGATCACGCGCGCGCCACTCTCCTCGGCCAGGGAGCAGGTGAATGGAAAGAGCCACTCGATGTCCACAAGATTGGTTGCGAGCAGGATGGAACGCAAGGGAACATGGGTATTCATGGCTGCCTCTACACCTCGAAACTGTACGCCGCCCGTATGCGACCAGCAAGGACGCTCGTCACATGTCGAAAAACCGCCTCTATTGTCTGCCACATGCAGCAATAACTGGCTAGAATGGGTCGCATGGAACCGACCGAAATGCAGGAGTTTGCCAAGCACATGAGAGAGGGCGGGGAGGAGTCGCTGAACACAATTTCTCTGGCGATTGCCATCCTCGCGGTACTAGTTGCGATTGTGACGGTGCTTGGACATCGCACACATACTGAGGCAGTGCTGATGCAGGGCAGGGCCAGCGACGAGTGGAACCTATACGAAGCAAAGAAGATCCGCCAGGACAGCCTTTTGGTGGTGATGGACCAGATGGCTTTGCAGCAGACGGTGGACGCGAAGGCCTCGGCCGCCACGCTGACCGAGTACAAGGCCCACATCGCAAAGTGGACCGTGGATTTGAAAGAGGAGCAGGACACCGCCAATGAGTACCAGAACGAGGTGAAGCTGGCGGAAGCGCAGGCGGTGCGGTTCGATCTTGGAGAAGCGCTGCTGGAGATCTCGGTGGTGCTGTCCTCCGTCACACTGCTGACCCGCCGGCGCAGGTTCTTCTACGGAGGTTTGTCGCTGGGGGTCATCGGAGTCGTGATTGCCGCATCAGCCTGGTTGGTGCGCTGACCGCTTAGTGGAGCTGGTCGGGGATCACAGCGTACTGGATCAGCAACTCGAACGGCACGATCTTCAGCGTGGCCTCGTGCGTGGCTTCCAGGATGATCGCGCAGGCTGCCCCGGTCTTCTGTACCTGTAGCCAGCGGGCGGCGCAGACGCACCAGCGGTCGCCCGGCTTCAGCCCCGCGAAGCCGTACTGCGGCATCGGGGTGGAGAGATCGTTGCCAAGGGCCTTCGAGGCTTCCAGGAACTCCTTGTCAACTACGCAGCAGATGGTGTGGACGCCCAGGTCGTCCGGCCCGGTTTCGCAGCATCCGGTGCGGTAGAAGCCGGTCATCGGCGCGCAGCCACAGGTGGCCAGCGGTTGGCCCAGTACGTTCTTGCCTCGGGTGGTAAGTTCAGTGGCCATGGTTTAAGGCTATTGGATCATAAAGATGACTTCCCGCGGGCGCGGCGCGAAACTTCATGTCCTGGTTCCGTTGCGATTCTGCGCGATTCCAACTCCTCCCCGATGCCGGTCAGTGCCTCAGCCGCGCGTTTGCGACTTTTTCCCAGCCGCTTCGTCTCTGTCATGCAGACGCAGTAACGGACCGCGTTGCAGCCGCGGCAGGTGTCGTTCGGGCTTCTTTGTTACACCGGAATGCGGACGCTCGACTTCTACCAAATCCGCGCCGAATTCGGGTATCGTCAAAGCCTCTCTCCCATTGGCATTGACAACTCTGCTGCGGAGCGGACGTTGACCATGAGCACAAATCGACTGGGCCGGAAATTGTTTCTTGGCGTTCTTGTCGGACTGCCCGTCGCGGGCGGGGCGCCGACCATGCACGCGCAGAACTTCGGAAGCCTAATTGTCAATCGCAAGAAAATTGTGCTGCAGCGCAAGCTGCCACCTACGGGACACATCGAGGGCACCACCTTCAACGTGGTGGTGACAGCCGCGGGCCTGCAGCAGGACTTGCCCACCGATCTGAAGTCGACCCTCGAAAGCCTGCTGATCCGCGACGATTCTCGGCTTCGCACCGAGGACTCCCGTCCCGATACGGTCATCTCCTGCCGCATCACCAGTTACGCGCAACCGCAACCGCAGTTCACCTCCCAGGCTGTGCTGGCGCCGGGCGCAAAGGGCGGACTACAGAACGAGCCCATGGAGCGCGTCACCGCGGTGCTGACAGTGAGCTTTCAGGCCAAAGACCGCAGCGGACACTCGCTGGCCGCCGACAACGTGACTGCGAAGTTCGACCAGGAATACTCGGCCAGTGGCGCGCAGCAGGGCATGCTCCATTCCATGACGCATACCGTGACCCACCTGACCAAGGGTGGCAGCGACGACGACACCCCACCCACGGCCGTCGAGCTGCATGACCGGCTCATCCAGCAGGCCGCCGTGCAAATTGCCTCGCACCTGGTCAACACCACCGAGGAGGTGGACGTCTATCTAGCCAAGGGGAGCGGACTGGACGCGGCCGACAAACTGATGGAGGACAAGTTATGGTCGCGCGCACTGGAGCAACTGGAGACCATGAAGCCCTTCCCAACGCCCGAAGAGGACGCCTACCGCCTCTACGATTTGGGTGTCGTGAACGAGGCAATGGGCTACGCAGCTGACGACGTGAAGAGCGCGCGGAAAGATCTGCAAGAAGCCTCCATCGACTACGGCAAGGCCATCGACGCCAAGCCGACCGAGAAGTACTTCCTGCAGCCGCAGAACCGCATCGATACGGCGCTGGCGCACTACAAGATCCTCGGCGAGCAGAAGGCGCCGGTGGAATCCGCCGCATCCAGGACACGGACGCCTTCCCAATCTGCCGTCACGACGAAAGCCGCGCCGGGCGCACCCGCGGACGAAATGACCAACGACCAGGTGATGGCAATGGCCTCGGCAGGTCTGGATGAGGCCAACATTATTGACACGATCAAGCACGCAAAAGCGGTAAACTTCGACCTCAGCGTGCAAGGGCAGGTCGATCTCTCGAAGGCCAGGGTGACCGGCCCAGTCATCACTGCCATGAAAGCCCGCGCGAGGACCTCCACTCCCGCAACCCATCACGCGTCCGTGGTTTCCGGCAAGAGCGCTAGTTAGAGCCACTTGTGCGACTGTAAGATTGTCACCACCGGGCCCGCAGCTTGATCCATAAAAACGCAGAGGTTGGAGTCAACTTCTTTTCCGCGAGTGTGTCGTATGTGCAAGGCGAGACTTGGAATTCTGCTCATGCTGGGATTTGCCGCAGCCCCCGCTGTCACCGCGAGCGCCCAGAACTTTGGAGGCGCGTTTCAGCGCAAGAAGATCGTGCTCGTCCGCAAGCTGCCGCCCACCGGCCACATCGACGGATCGAGCTTTACGGTCAAGGTAGCTGGCGTTGGCATCCCCGGCGACGTGGTGCAGGGATTGCAGTCAACCATCGAGAGCCTCATGATCAACAACGATTCGCGGCTCCGTTCCGTGCCGGACCATCCCGATGCGGTAATCACCTGCCAGGTCACTAGCTACTCGACCCAGCAGACGACGGAGACCCAGGCTGGAGTTACTCTCGGCAAGACGACCGTGCCCTCGCAGACCTTCATCCACGTAAAAGATCTGATGACGGTGACCTTCAACGCACAGGACATGCGCTCCAGCAGGTCGATCGCCGCGGATACCGTGACGGCGAAGTTCGACCAGCAGTATCCGGTCCAGTCCACAGCACCCACCAAATTGAACAGCCTCCCTGGCATTCTCTCCCACATTCCGCAGAAGCCCGCTGGCGGAGGGGAAGAGGGCGGCGGGAACAAGCCGCCAACCCCGATTGAGCAGCGCGACATGCTGGTGAAGAACATCTCCTACCAGGTCACATCGCACCTGGTGAACACCTCGGAGCAGGTTCCAGTCGATCTGGCAGTCGGCGGAGGGCTGGACGACGCCGACCGGCTGATGGACCAGAAGCTCTGGACGCGCGCGCTTGAAGGCCTGGAGACGATGCCGCCCTTCGGTCAGCCGCAACAGGACGCCTATCGCCTGTATGAGCTCGGCGTGGTCAACGAGGCGCTCGGCTACCAGGCCGAGGATGTCATCCAGGCCCGCAAGTACCTGCAGGAGGCCTCGATCGACTATGGCAAGGCGATCGACGCCAAGCCAGACGAGAAGAACTTCCTCCAGCCGCAGACGCGCATCGACACCGCACTCGCCCACTACAAGACGCTGGGAGATCAGGCCGCAGCAAGCGCGCAGATTGCAAGTGCAGCGAAAGCCCCCGCCGCGGATGTCCTTACCAATGCCGACGTGATCGCTATGGTCGCGGCTCAGCTGGACCAGGCCAACATTCTGGATACCATCAAGACCTCCAGCGCCGTGAACTTCGACCTTTCGGCAAAGGGCCAGATCGATCTCGCCAAGGGCAAGGTGAGCGGACAGATCATCGCCGCAATGAAACTTAAAGCACGAGGCCAGTAATCGAGTTGCAACTTCACCACCCGTAGGAACCGAGCGCTTCTTCCATGAGGACCATCTCTCTACCAACAAGACGGCGTCTGACAGCGATCGTACTGACGATCGCCTGCGCCAGCTTTGCATGCCCGTCGCACGCGAACGCGCAGGGCCGCTGCGGTGCCGGTGTGGACCTGGTGGTGCAGGCGCTCGAGAAGATGAGCGCCGACGCCACAACGGACCAATTGGGCGACGCTGACCAGCTTCTGAAGCGCGCCGCCGAACTCTGCGGCGAACTTGGAGACGCCTGGTATTACCGCTCTCTGGTAGAGCGCAAGCTGGGCCACGCCGCCGTGGCCGACTTCGCCCTGCGTCAGGCCCAGAAGTTCCCCTCCGACGCAAGCCAGCAGCAGCTGAACCCGTTTGTGCTCGCCACACCAGTTCTGCGTCCTGATGCCCGCGCGGTGACCGGCCCCGCGACCGCCGCACCTGGAGCCAACTCTGGACCTCCCGGGCAGCGCTGGGCACTGATCGTCGGCATCGGCAACTTCACGGACCCCAACATCCAGCCGCTCAAATATACCGCCAGCGACGCACAGAGTTTTCAGGACGCGCTGCTCGACCCGAAGATCGGCAACTTCCCGCCTGACCATGTGCATAGCCTGCTCAACGACGACGCCACGACCAAGAACATCAAGATGCAGCTCAACTGGCTGGCCCGTAGCGCCGGCCCCGACGATACCGTGGTCGTCTATGTGGCTACGCATGGCTCCTCCCGTGACTTGGACACGGTTGGCGTGAACTACATCATCACCCACGACACCGAGATTGGCGCAAACATTGACCCCGACAGCCTGTACGCAACCGCGCTGCCCATGGTCGACATCGCCAACGCCATTGCCACTCGCGTCAAGGCGTCGCGCGCCGCGATCTTCCTGGACACCTGCTTCAGCGGCAACGCCGCGGCCGGCAACACCAAGCTCATGGCGCCCGGTGTCAAGAACTCTGCGCCCTCCACCAAGATGCTCGACCACATCAAACAGGGCTCCGGTCGCATGGTCTTCGCCGCCAGCGGCACCGATCAGGAGTCGCTGGAGAGCGACACCCTCCAGCATGGCTTCTTCACCTACTATCTGGTGCAGGCGCTCCGCCAGGAAGGCGGACTGACGCCGCTCAGCAAAATCTTCGACTACACCCAGCAGCACGTCAGCCAGACTGTGGCCACCCAGTTCAAGCAGTACAATCTGCAACAGAACCCAGTGATGAGTCGCAGTGAAGACAATACGGACTTTGCGTTGGCCCCCTCGGCGGCCGCACCGCCCGGCGGAAGCTTATGAGCGCCCCTTCGCAGTCCGATCCGCTCCAGTCCGAGCATTGGGCCAAGCACCGGCTGCGCCAGTTCTGGCTTGTGATTCCCCTGGTGGTCATCCTGGCCGCGCTGATGATGTCGGACCTCGGGGATTTCATGGGCGTCTCTCCACTTGACGCATCCAACCCATGCGCGCTCACCGACGCGGCCCAGAGCAGCATCTCCGCGCGCATGTATCTGCCCATCGCCAAGTGGGCGCTTCGGTATACCCCCAGTCCCAGCGTCGCCATCATCTACATCGATCCCGCGCACGATCCGGCTGACCTGATCACCAATGTATGCGCCTCGCGCGCTTTCCTCGCCCGGCTAATTCCCGCCCTCAACGCCCTCAACGCCCACGTCATCGTCATCGACAAGTACTACTCCGCCGGAGCTTGCGCGGAGCAAGCGCAGAACGCTGCCTTCATCAATGCGATGCAGACTACCAAGGTCCCCATCGTCGTCGGCCAGCAAACTCATCCGCTGTCCCAGGGTTCGTCTTCGGGCGGCTGCCTGGCTCTCACTCCCAAGCTCGAATTCGGCAACGCACCCAAGGTTCACTACGGCCTCACGCGAATCGACAACGACGACCTCAAAATCCCTCTTCGCGTCCCGGTCTACCCCGATCCCGCCGCCGCGCCCAACGCCCAACCCACCGCGTCCAGTCCTCCTGCTCCCGCGCCGCTGCCCGCCGCCACTGGCGACACACTCTCTCTCGTCGCTGCGAAGCTCGTCAATCCGCGCATTGAATCCAACCACACCCTAAGCAAGCTGCTCGCCAAGCAGGACGATCCTTACACCACCTTTCTGGACCTGCCGCACATCACGGCCCTCACCGCGCTGTGCACCGCCGAGCCTTCTCCGCGCGCCCCCATCGATGGGCAGCCCGGCGACGATCTGTGTAAACCTTGGGTACGCGATCCCGACAACCTCGACGGCAATCAGCTCTCACTCGCCGGCAAAATCGTCGTCATTGGCGATATCTCCGACGCGGACAAGAAGAACTTCCCTACCAACATGGCTCCCTTTCCACCGGGAACCAGGCCCGGCGTCTTCATGCAGGCCAACTACATCCAGGCCCTGCTCGATCACCGCTTTCTGCTGGAGATTCCGACGCCGGTCACGCTGGGACTCCTGGTGATCTATGTGTTCATCGTCTACGTCCTCTATTGGGCGCACGACCAAGCAGGCCATCCGCGGTTCACGCTCGATCAAGCAGGTTTCTGGAGCCTGGCGGTCCTTACCGGCGTGGTGGCGTTCAGCTTTCTTCTGCTGGTTACCATGAGCTACTTCACGCCTCTCTGGGCACTCTGGGGAGCAGGAGTCTTCATGGTCTTCCGCTACCTCGAGGCAAGCGGGCATCACCGTAGCCAGCACTTGTTGGCGCATCTTTCCGGACATCACCATGCTGAGGCGCATCCGCTGCCCGAACATACGGATTCAGATCAAGAAAAGCAATCGTAATGGTTCGTAAGGAAACAACGGAGGATATCATGGGCACGATCGCCAAACGCTTCGCTACCCTGTCAGGGGCTGTTCCAGCCTGCGCGCTCGCAATCGCCGCATGCTTCACCAGCCTGCAGGCGTCCGCGCAGGCCCCAGCCAACCCGCCCGCGCCCCCCACGCCGCCCGCCCCAGCAACCTACTCCGGGTGCGTGCAGAAGGCCCCGGACTCAACTACCGACCTCGTTATCAGCACCGCGAAGGTCTGCGCCCTGCTCGCTGGCAAGGTCTCCGTGGATACCCTCGCCGGCCATCAGGTAGAGTTGACGGGTATACTTACTGCCCGCACCGCATCCGCCGCAGCATCGATCCAGGTCAACTCCGTCGGCAGTGTCGGCAAAAGCTGCACCGAAACCTGCGCGCTCCACCCGCCCCTGTCGCGTGGGCTGCATCGGCCCGCCGACGGCATGGTTCCGGGCACCGAAGGTGGAACTCCCGGACTGACCACAACGCCGCACCAGTAGCCCTTACCGCGCCAGACGCCGCCTCGAATAGCGGCGTTCGTTGCGCGTAAACTTGTAGCGAAGTTACTGGGGTTCTTCGATGAGCAATCAGAAAACCAGCACCACCACCCGCCGCAGCTTCCTCACCAAAGCCGCGGGCGCGGCCCTCGCCACCACCCTCCCCACCGCCGCGCAGCAACCTGCAACTCGCAATCCGCAACCTGCGACCGGCGCGAAGCGCCGCCGCCCCCTCAACGTCCTCTTCTTCATGTCCGACGACATGCGCCCCGAGCTGGCCTGCTATTCCAGCCGCTTCAACGCGCACAGCCCCAACATCGACGCTCTCGCCGCCCACGGCGTTCGCTTCGACCGCAACTACTGCCAGTTCCCGCTCTGCAATCCGTCACGCTCGTCGCTCTTCACCGGCCACATCCCGCGCGAAACTACCGTCCTTGGCAACACCGCCGCCGTAGTCAAGGCGCATCCGGAGTGGACCACTCTCCCGCGCCTCTTCAAGGAGAACGGCTACACCACCCTCCGCAGCGGCAAGCTCTTCCACGCCGGCCTCGACGACCCCAACGCCTGGACCATCTTCGACGGTGACGTCGAGTCCATGCATCCCACCACCCTTGGCACGAAGATGGACATCCCGCCGGAGCGCATCCCCATGCCCGACGGCACTCTGCCTCCGCTGCCTAAGGACAACCCCAAAGGCGAGCACTCCGACGAGATCCTCGTGCTCGAAGGCAACGGCGAAGGCTCGGGCGACTTCATGGTCGCCGACCTCGCCATCAAGTTCCTCAACCAGGTTGCCGCCGACCCAGACAAGCCTTTCTTCGTCGGCTGCGGCTTCTCCAAGCCGCACAGCCCGCCGCAGGCCCCGCAGCGCTTCTTCGACCTGTGGGACCCCGCCAAGATCCAGCTTCCTCCCGACTTCGCCGCCTGGCCCACGGTCCCTCCCGGCTTCCCCAAGGCCGCCATCCGTCCACGCAACGCCGACCTCTTCATCGGCCGCGGCGCATCGGAGTCCGAAGCCCGCCAGGTCATCCGCGCCTACCTTGCCTCTATCTCCTGGGCCGACTGGAACCTCGGCCGCGTCGTTGCCGAATTAGACCGCCTCAAGCTGCGCGACAACACCCTCATCGTCTTCGTCGCCGACCACGGCTATCAGCTCGGTGAAAAAGGGAAGTGGTCCAAGGCCGGCTCGCTCTTCGAAGGTGGCACGCGCATCCCGCTCATCATCGACATGCCCGGCGCCAAGGGCAACGGCCGCCCCTGCACCCGCATGGTCCAGTCGCTGGATATCTACCGCACCGTCTGCGAACTGGCAGGCCTGGAGCCTCCATCGCACGTCGAAGGCACCAGCCTCGTTCCTCTGCTACAAGATCCGCGGGGCCCCAAATGGGACCAGCCCGCCTACAGCATCTGGAGCGAGGACGGCCGCACCATCCACGGCACCGCTATCCGTACCGAACAGTGGCGCTACGCCGAGTACGGTCCCAACGCCGCCAACGGAGCCATGCTGATCGACGTCCACGCAGACCCCATGGAACTCACCAACCTAGCCGACTCGCCCCAGCACGCCGCCACCCGCGCCGAACTCTCCAAGCTAGTCAACGCCTACAGCTACCCGACCTGATAACCTCATGTTGCGCTAAGCCTGCCTACGACTGAGCGAGCCGAGCGGCGGCGGTTTACCAACCTTTTCGTTACCGATCAGGAGCAATCAGGCCAGAATGCAGTTATCGGCGGGTCATTGGCTGAAATCCGATCACTTTGGTTGCGACTGGAAAGTTAGAGAACTCATCCTGGGCAATCTCTCCTCGCTGCTGAGGGACACAATCCGTGAATACCTTGGTATAAAATCAGCACACCTTGAGGAATCCAAGGCATGGCACTCCCCGCCTGCCTCATTCGGGAGCTGCTTTGATCGACTCCGAGCTTTCACATTTTCGGGTCAAATCCAAGATCGGCGCGGGCGGAATGGGCGAGGTGTATCGCGCCACAGACACCAAGCTTGGCCGCGAAGTGGCGCTCAAGGTCCTTCCCGAAGGGCTCTCCCGGGACGCCGATCGCATGGCTCGCTTCAAGCGCGAAGCCCAATTGCTCGCTTCGCTCAACCATCCCAACATCGCTGCAATTTACGGCCTGGAAGACGCGGATGGCGTACGCGCCCTGATTATGGAACTGGTGGAGGGGCCGACGCTGGCCGAGCGCATCGCGCGAGGCCCGATGCCACTCGAAGAAGCGTTGCCGATTGCGCGGCAGATTGCCGAGGCCCTGGAATACGCGCACGAGCGCGGCATCGTGCACCGTGACCTGAAGCCCGCCAACATCAAGATCACGCCCGAAGGTGCGACCAAGGTCCTGGATTTCGGGTTGGCTAAAGCAATGACCTCCGACGAGCCGGGACTCGATCCTTCGAACTCGCCCACAATGACCATGGCTATGACGCAGGCGGGCTTTATTGTAGGCACGGCGGCCTATATGGCGCCAGAGCAGGCGAAGGGCAGACCGACGGACCGTCGCGCGGACATCTGGGCCTTCGGGTGCGTGCTCTACGAGATGCTTTCGGGCCGACAAGCCTTCCCAGGCGAAACCGTGTCAGACATTCTTGCGTCGGTGCTGCGCTCCGATCCGGATTGGAGCGGGCTCCCCGCAGACACGCCGGCTTCCATCCAGCGTTTGCTTCGCCGCTGCCTCATCAAGGAGCCGAAGCAGCGCCTGCGCGACATGGGCGAGGCGAGGATCGCCATAGAGGAGACATTGTCGGGCGCGAGCGCGGACGGCGCGCCAGCCATCAGCGATGGCAGCCTTGGCGAACCCAGTTCGCTTTTGCGACGCGCCCTGCCGTGGGCACTGGGGGCTAGCACACTCCTCTTCGCCGCCATCTCAGCCTGGCTCGTGTTCCAGCCCAAGCCGCCGCAGCCCGTTTTCCGCTACTCGATTCTGCCGCCGGAAAACCAGATCTTCCGCTATGGCGGCGAGATGAGCATTTCACCGGACGGCCGTTACCTGGCCTTCGTCACCCAGAGCGGTCCGGGCAAACAGTTCCTGTGGGTGCAACCGCTCGACAGCCTCACGGCCATGCCGATTCCCGTGTCGGGCGGCGCGAACGCGCCCTTCTGGTCGCCGGATAGCAAGGAGATCGGATTCAACGCGGGTGGGAAGCTGGAGAAGTTTGCCGTAGCCGGCGGACAGGCGCAAACACTTTGCGACCACTGCAATGTTTCCGCCGCAGACTGGAACCGGGATGGTGTCATTCTCTTTATGAACGTGAGCAATGGCGGCCTCTATCGCGTGCCCGACACGGGCGGCGCGCCCACACTCGTGGTAGCGCCCAATCCCGCCCACCACGACACCTCTTACCGGTCGCCGCAGTTTCTTCCCGACGGCCGGCATTTTCTTTTTCAGGCGGCGACCAGCGACAACAGCGCAAAGTTCATTGCGGTCGGCTCGTTGGATTCCAAGAGCGTGACGTACCTGGCGCAGGGAAGCTCCCAGGCCTCCTACGCCGCGCCCGGCTATCTGTTGTATATGGAGCAAAGCGCTCTGATGGCGCGACCCTTCGATTCGAAGGCGCTGCGCTTCACCGGCACGGCGGTCCCGATAGCCCAGAACATCGGACAGTCAGGCGGAGGGTTCGGATTCTTCTCTGTCTCCCCTGCCGGTGTACTCACTTACGCGACCGGGTCATTGACGACGACTGGAACCGGGACGGCCACCAGCCAAATGACCTGGTACAGCCGCGATGGGAAGAAGCTGGATACGGTTGGCCAGCCGGATATTTACACCGACCCGGCGCTTTCGCAGGACGGGAGCAGGGTTGCCGTTGCTATCGGGGAGCAAGGCGCGCGCAACATCTGGGTCCTTGACACCAGGCGGGGAACGGCCTCACGCCTCACGTTCAGCTCGGAAGACGATGTCGATCCTGCCTGGAAGGGCGATGGAAGCCAGATCCTGTTCGGATCCCATCGCGAGGGCGAATACGACATTTACCAGAAAGCCGCAAACGGATTGGGGAATGAACAGCTGCTATTCCAGTCGAAAAGTGAAGGCAAGCGTCCTGACGACGTGTCGCCGGATGGCCGCTACGCAATCTACGACGCGCAGATCAGTGCAGCCTCGGACGAGCTTTGGGCATTACCGCTCCTGGGCGAGCGCAAGCCCTTTTCCCTCGTCCAAGGCATCTTCTTTGCGAATAGCGCCCGGTTTTCCCCGAGCGGCCGGTACGTGGCCTACACATCATACGAGACGGGAAGCCCGGAGGTTTATGTTGAGACCTTCCCGCAGCCCACCGGCAAGTGGCAGATCTCAGCGACCCGCGGATGGGAACCGATGTGGCGGCATGATGGGAAGGAGCTGTACTATCTCACGCCGGACAATCAACTGATGGCGGTCGCGGTCGACTCCGACTCAGCGGCATTCCAGGCCGGCATCCCCAAGCAGCTTTTTCAAGCCCAGGTGATCCCGAGTCGAGGCTTGAGGAACGTCTATGTAGCCTCGCCGGACGGGCAGCGTTTCTTGATGCTGACCGCGACGGGCGCGCCCAAACCTTTGCCCATTACGGTGGTGGTAAATTGGGCGGGGCTGTTGAAGAAGCAGTCAGGCGGGGATTGACTGCCGAGACAAGCAATGTGCGTGGCCACCTTTCAATCCATAGTACGGATGAGCGTCGAAAGACGCCGCAGGATCCCGTACATTTCTGGATTTAGGCGAAATCGCGATTTCACCAACCGCCCGCGGCGTCCCTTGATCCATGACTTTGCGACGGAAGCGATCTTGCAGCCCATTAACTCAGCGCTTAGGACCGGCAATCCTACCTCTCCGCTATTGACACCCTGCTTATAATAGACGTATGGGGTTAAGTCTCCGGCCGGTGGATTTATATGTACCAGTTAGTTATTAGCGGCGAAGAGAATCCAGACCGCAACCCTTGTATTTACTATACTTTGCCAATTGTGTATTCGGGTCGGGAAGGGGTCTCATGGAGGGAAAATCGCCGCGCGTGCTGGTCGGAGTCACCGGCGGAGTCGCCGCTTACAAAGCCGCTGAACTCGTCCGCCATCTGCTACAGAATAATTTTGACGTCTGCGTCGTCATGACCCGCGCCGCCCAGGAGTTCGTCCGCCCGCTCACCTTCTCCTCGCTCACCGGCCACAAAGTCATCACCGCCATGTGGGGTGAAGACGGCCAGCCCGCGACCGGCCTGGACGACGAAGGCCAGATTGAGCACATCTCCGAAGCCCAGGCCGCCGACGCCATCGTCGTCGCCCCGGCCACAGCCCACGTTCTCGCCAAAATGGCGCACGGCCTCGCCGACGACTTCCTCTCGACTATGCTCCTGGCGACTACTGCGCCCGTGATTGTCGCGCCCGCGATGAACGTAAACATGTGGAACCATCCGGCAACCCGCGCCAACGTCGAGCTGCTCCGCGCTCGCGGTGTCACCATCGTCGAACCCGGCAGCGGCTACCTTGCCTGCGGCATGACCGGCTCCGGCCGCCTCGCCGACATCGGGACCATCGCCCAGGCCGTCTATACTGCGCTGCAACCCGCGCCCGCACTAGACTTTGCGGGAGAAACCATCCTCGTTACCGCCGGAGGCACCCGAGAGGCAATCGACCCCGTCCGCTTCCTGGGCAACCGTTCCAGCGGCAAGATGGGCTACGCTCTCGCCGAAGCTGCCCGCCAGCGCGGCGCCGCAGTGATTCTCGTCTCTGCGCCTACCGCGATCACGCCGCCCACCGGCTGCGCCTTCGTGCCCGTCACCTCCGCCGAAGAGATGCGCGCCGCCGTCATGGAGCACCTGCCCCAAGCGACCGTTGTTATCGGAGCCGCCGCAGTCGCCGACTTTCGCATGCCTGCGGTCGCCCCAGGAAAACTTCGCCGGGAAGGCTCGCTCCACCTCGACCTCGAACCTACCGAAGATATTCTGCGCTGCGTTGCGGACGCACACGACACGGGTACCCTCATCATCGCCTTCGCCGCCGAGTTAGACTCCAGCATTGCCCGCGCCCGTGAGAAGCTCGTCGCCAAAGGCGCCGACGCCATCGTCCTCAATAACGTTTCGCAGCCCGGCATCGGCTTCGATTCCGACCGTAACGCCGCGACCTTCATCACCCGAGAGCATACCGTCGACATCCCCGAGATGACCAAGCGCGCCATGGCCGACCGCATCCTCGACGAGGTCATCGCCCTGCGCGCGGCCGCTGCGGTTGCCCCATGATCACCAACCCGAAGGCGAGGTTATCGTGGGAACACTCACTTTACCTCGGAGGAAGAATCAGCCCAAAGTCGGCATACTCGTGTCCACGCCCGCTCGAATTCCTGTTGGCCAGCGAGCAGTGATGGTTTTCAGGCGCGTGTAAAAACGGACACCCTCGGGGCCGTAGATGGCATGGTCGCCGAACAGCGACCGCTTCCACCCGCCGAAGCTGTGGAACGCCATCGGCACTGGAATTGGAACATTGATCCCGACCATGCCCGCCTGCACGCCGTGGGCAAACGCACGCGCCGTGTCGCCATCGCGGGTGAAGATCGAAGTCCCGTTGCCGTACTCGTGCTCGTTGGTGAGTTGTAGCGCGGTCTGGAAGTTGTTGACGCGGACGACACCCAGAACCGGACCAAAAATCTCATCGGTGTAGATCTTCATCTCCGGCTTTACGTGGTCGAACAGGCACGCTCCGAGGAAGAATCCGTCACCCGCCGGCAGCTTGTCTTCGCGGCCGTCCACGACGAGCTTCGCGCCTTCGGTCTGCCCCTGCGCGAGGTAGCTCTTCACCCGCTCCAGATGCACGGCCGTCACCAACGGCCCAAGCTCCGCGTTGGCCTCCGTGCCCGGGGCGACCGTGAGCGCTGCAATGCGGGGTTTCAGCTTGGCGATCAGATCGTCTGCGGTCTTGTTACCCACGGCAACCGCAACCGAGATCGCCATGCAGCGCTCGCCCGCCGAGCCGTAAGCCGCGCCCACCAGCGCGTCCGCAGCCTGGTCCAGGTCCGCGTCGGGCATCACGATCATGTGGTTCTTCGCCCCGCCGAGCGCCTGCACGCGCTTTCCATGCGATGTTCCCTTGGTATAGACATACTCGGCGATCGGGGTCGACCCGACAAAGCTTACAGCCACAATTCCCGGATGTTCGAGAATGTTGTCCACGGCCTCCTTATCGCCGTGGACGACGCTGAAGACTCCGTCCGGCAATCCAGCCTGCTGCAGCAGTTCGGCAATCAGGATGGACGCGCTGGGATCGCGCTCGCTCGGCTTCAGGATGAAGCAGTTGCCACATGCCAGCGCCAGCGGAGCCATCCACAGCGGGACCATGGCAGGGAAGTTGAACGGAGTAATGCCGGCGACCACACCCAGCGGCTGCCGGACGGACCAGCTATCGATCCCTGCGCCCACTTGCTCGGTGAACTCACCCTTCAGGAGTTGCGGAATGCCGGTGGCGAACTCGATGTTCTCGAGCCCGCGTGTCGCCTCGCCTTTGGCATCGGATAGCACCTTCCCGTGCTCGGAGGTCAGGATCTGCGCGAACTCATCCATGCGTTGCTCGAAGAGCTCGCGGAAGCGGAAGAGGACGCGCGCTCGTCGCAATGGCGGCTGCGCGGACCACTCGGGGAACGATGCCTTCGCAGCGGCGACGGCGGCATCGAGTTCGGCGCGATTGGCTAGCGGAACCAACGCCTGCACCTGGCCGGTAGCCGGGTCGTAGACCTTCCCGGTGCGACCGGATTGGCCAGCAACTGCTTTGCCCGCAATCCAGTGCGGGACGTTGCGAAGGGACTTGCCGGGCGTGGCAGCGGGGGCGGACGGAAGAACGGCTGTGGACATAGGCGGCTACCTCAGATGCAATGCATTAGATTAGTCCATCCGGGGCAGTAGCGGGAATGGGGGCCTAAGCCGGCGTTGTCACTGCTGCCGGGTTCTCTGCCGCCTCCAGGCTCTTCGTGCGGTTCTTATAGCTCGCGCCGATGAAGTCGCGGAAGAGTGGGTGCGGCTCCAGCGGCTTGGACTTGAACTCGGGATGGAACTGGCAGGCGAGGAAGAAGGGGTGGGTCGGAATCTCGACGATCTCCACGTAGGTGGCATCGGGGGTGGTCCCGGTCAGGCGGAGTCCCGCGCCGGTGAGGATGGGTTCGTACTCGCGGTTGAACTCGTAGCGATGACGGTGTCGCTCAGAGATCTCCGTTTTGCCGTAGGCTGCGGCGGCCAGCGAGTCCGGTTCGAGCTTGCACGCCCAGGCTCCGAGACGCATCGTCCCACCCATCTCTTCGACGCCGGTCAACTCGCGCAGCTTGTAGATGATGCGATGCGGCGTCGCTGGGTCGAATTCGCCGGAGTTAGCGCCAGCAAGCCCGGCAACGTTGCGCGCGTACTCGATGCATGCGGTCTGCATCCCCAGGCAGATGCCGAAGTAGGGCACGTTGTTCTCCCGCGCGTAGCGAATGGCGTTCAGCATGCCTTCGATGCCGCGCTTGCCGAAGCCGCCCGGAACCAGAATTCCATCGAACCCCGCAAGCTGGGACTCATAGTCGCGGTTCGGTCTTCCGGGGGTGTCGCCCTGGGGAGGGTCGCGCGTTTCCAGGCCCTCGGCTTCAATCCACGTGACTTTGAGCTTCAGGTTGTGGGCCAGCGAGCCATGAACCAGAGCTTCCTTCAGCGACTTGTAGCTATCTTCGTACTCGACGTACTTGCCCACGATGGCAATGGAGACCTCGTCCTGCGGATTGTAGGCGCGGTATACGATGTCCTGCCACTTGGTAATGTCGGGCGCCTTAGCGTCTATGTGCAAGTACTCGAGCGCGAGCGTGTCGACGCCCTCCGCGGCGAAGGTGAGCGGCACCTCGTAGATGCTCGCTACATCGCGTGCGGCGATGACCGCTTTTTCCTGCACATTGCAGAAGAGGGCAATCTTGTTCCGCATCTCCCGGGGAACGGCGCGGTCTGATCGGCAGAGCAGGATGTCCGGCTGGATTCCGATCGACAGCATCTCCTTCACCGAGTGCTGGGTTGGCTTGGTCTTCAGCTCTTGTGCGGCGGCGATCCACGGGATGAGCGTGACGTGCACAAAGAGCGTGTTCTCGCGGCCGAGGTCCTGGCGCATCTGCCGGATGGCTTCCAGGAAGGGTAGCGACTCGATGTCGCCCACCGTACCGCCGATCTCCACAATGGCGACATCGCAGTCAGCCGCGACCTTGCGCATGGCATTTTTGATCTCGTTGGTCACGTGCGGAATCACTTGGACGGTCTTGCCCAGGTAGTCTCCGCGCCGCTCCTTGGTGATGATCTGCTCGTAGATGCGCCCGGTGGTGAGATTGTTGTCTCGGGTGAGTTTGGCGTGAGTAAAACGCTCGTAATGGCCCAGGTCGAGGTCGGTCTCGGCGCCGTCATCGGTCACAAAGACCTCGCCGTGCTGGAACGGCGACATGGTGCCCGGGTCGACATTCAGGTAGGGGTCGAACTTCATCAGGTTGACCTTGATGCCGCGCGCCTCCAGCAGGCAGCCGATGGATGCTGCGGCTAGACCCTTGCCGAGTGAAGACACAACTCCGCCCGTTACAAAGATGTATTTCGCTGACATCCCCGCCTCCGAATATTCAATTGTTTGGATTGGCCGCGCGTGTGGGGCACGTTTAAGTATCGCAGGAATACGGTGTTGGATCAATAGGCTGTTTTCCGGAGGAAACGCGCGCATAGGGTTGCGAGTCCGCGAAAACGCCCGTCAAAACTGGCGAAAGTCGATTTGGTATACCTGGCCGCCAATGGCTCCGCCGGTCACAAACAGATAATTGGCCGCAAACGCCAGTCGCTGCGGGGAGGCAATTCCGGCGATGCTCTTTGCCGGCTGCATCTGCGATGGATTGCTAATGTCGAACTGCTCGATAATCCCCTCGGCATAACAACCGACGTACGCGTAAGTCCCTTGCACAGCCACAGGAATTGGATGACAGTTCTGATCGGCCGTGGCCAGCGACATGGTGTCGAGCGGCCGCAAACTCGCGGGATTTGAAATATCGATGGACTCTAACTCGGTCGCATCGAAGATGGTCACATAGGCCACTGTGCCCCCGACGGCAATCTGCTGTGGCGAGTGTGGAACCACCAGTGGGCTGCCAACCAGCGTCATGGTCGCTTCGTTCACCACCTGGACCGTGCTGGACGAGCCCAGCGGGTTGCTCTCAGAGCCAGCGGTTACATAGATAAACCCACCCGTGGCAGCGAGGTATTCCGCATTGGCAACTCCGCCAGACGCGGGGCTTGCAAGGGTTGCCATACCCAGGATCGCCGGACTCGCGGGTGCCGCAATGCTCACCTTAGCGACGCCTCCGTTCCCGGAACCTCCACCAAACAGCGGCACCAGCACATTCGTTCCATCCAGCACAATACCGGGAAAAGGCATCGGCAGGCCGCTGACTGATCCTAGTGGGGTCAGCGACCCGTCAGAGTTCACTGTCAGGGTAAGCAGCGAGCCGGCGTCGTAACACGCGACCGCCATTACATTCTGGGTCCCGAGCGCTGCAATCACCATGCCGCTGGGATCGGCGCAAGGTGTTGCGTAAGGCTTGCCGACCGGAACCTGCGACCCGCTGGAGATGTTGTAAGTGGAGATTTGCCCTGGCCCCTGAACTGTCACAAACTCGTAGTTGCCAAAAGTGACAACTGAATTTGGAGTCCCCGAGTTGGATGGGGTGACGCTGGTGATCTGCTGGATCCAAAAGGTATTGGGCGACCCGCAGCCACACAAAACGATAGACAGGCCAGCCGCCAACAGAGCAGCACTTCTCACGAGACAAATCTCCTACTGCGCTCCGTCCATCCTAGCAGTTTCGGCTTGTCTCGCTATTCAGCGTGACGGTCAGGGTTGTTGCTGTTGCTCACGCAACAGCTTCTCTCGATGCTTGCGGATGTAATGGGCAGCAATGTCCGGATAGAACTCGCGAATCGCGCTGAAGCCCACGTCGCGCATCACCGAATAGGCGAATTTTGTGGCCAGCACATCGAAGCTGGTGGCAGAGGACGGGTAGTAGTAGCGCGAGAAGACTTGTGTGAGCATCTTTCCGCCAAGTCCCGCGAAGTTCGCTGTCTGCCGTCCACCGTATGTACGCGCAACCGCCTGACGGCTGATTACGTATAACGCGCGCGTAGCGATGTGATGAGGGCTTCCCAACGCGTAGTAACGTGTGTCTTCGTGGAGCGTACTTGCCAGCAGCCATGCGGAGAGGTACGTGTTGTCGGACTTATCCAGAAAGCCGCGCCAGGTGTAGGCGTAGAACCCGTCGACCCCTTTCCCGAGCGCCGGATGCGCATCCATCGCCTCAGCTGTCAAAGAGGTTAGTCCGAGGAAAACGAAAGTGGAGTAGTCGAGCGCCTGGTGACTTGCGACGGTGAAGTTGTACTTCCAGCCCGGCGGGTGCGGTTTTGCACCGCCGGAAACCGTGCGGAAGTTTGGCATGATGCCGAGTATTCGCACGGGCTGCTGTCGCTCGAGTGGGATGGCATTGCCGTCGGCATCGACGGGAGTGTCCGGCTGGGGTCCGCCTAGAGTCTTTCCGGGTGACTGGGTGGCGGCTTGAAAGTCGAGCGGGAGCGAAGAATTCTCTGCGACGCTATCCGCAATCGGCAAAGGTGCGTCTGGCAGGTCGGACGAAGGTTGTTGGGCCTGCGCTAGCAACGGACTCAGTAGGAATAAAGCTAAAGCTGGACTTATGCGCAGAGGGTGTCCGATCGGAATCTGAGAATGCGCCTGGATACAACGCTGATCTATTAACTCAAACGGTCAATTTCGACCGATTCAAAATGCGGCGGTTAGCGCCCGTACTCTTCCAGGAACTTCTCCACCTCGAGCGCTGCCATGCATCCCGTGCCCGCCGCGGTAATCGCCTGGCGGTAGCGGCGATCCTGGATGTCCCCGCAGGCGAAGACGCCCGGAACTGGTTGGCCATCACGCGTGGGAAACACATTTCCGTGGGTCACGATGTAGCCGTCCGGGTCGAGGTCGAGCTGGCCTTGAAACATCTTCGCATTGGGGATGTGCCCGATGCCGAGGAACATGAAGGAGACGGGCAGTTCGCTGCGCTCGTCGGTTTTGATGTTGCGCAGCTTCAGGCCCTTGACGTCTTTGTCTTCCACGCCAAGCACTTCCTCAACCACGGTGCTCGGCAAGAACTGAATGTTGGGGTGGGCGATCGCGCGCTCGAGCATGATGCTGCTGGCGCGGAAACGCTCCGTGCGGTTGATGAGGGTGACCTTCGTGGCAAATCGGGTCAGGAACAGCGCCTCTTCCATGGCAGAATCGCCGCCGCCGATTACCGCGATCTCCTTGCCCGATGCGAAGAAGCCATCGCAGGTGGCGCAGGAGCTGACGCCGTGGCCGATCAGTGCCTGCTCGCTGGGCAGGTTCAGCCAGCGCGCGCTCGCGCCTGAGGCGATAATCAGCGTGCGCGTGTGGATCGGGTCCTTGCCAGGGCCCAGGTTCAGTTCATACGGGTGCTTGCTTAAGTCGACCGACACTAGATGCGCCATCTTCAGCTCCGCGCCGAACCGCGTCGCCTGCTGCTTCATGTTTTCGATCAGATCGGGCCCCTGGATGCCCTCGGGCCAGCCGGGGAAGTTCTCCACCAGGGTGGTGATGGACAGCTGGCCGCCGGGCTCGTGGCCCTCGAGGACCAGCGGCTTCAGGTTGGCGCGGGCGGAGTAAATGGCGGCGGTAAGTCCGGAGCAGCCGGAACCAAGGATGACGGTGTCGCGGGTCGTGATGTCAGACATTGTGGTTAGTTTGATTGTAACCGGGCCGGTTGGATTCACGCGGCAGTCGGACGGTGAATCAGGCCCCGTCCTGGTATGGGCAATGCCGGCAACCAGAGTGACAACAACTGCCGCGTTTCAGGTGGTATGCGGCGGTAAAGACCATGTACGGGCCCTCATAGTAGAAGTCTTCCGGCGCCAGTTTCTGCGCGCTGGGGCTTGCGTCCGGTGTTAAGACCTTGGCGTCGTGCGGCGGAGAGGAGTCAGGTGGGCTGGTGGACATTTGGCGGCTTAGAACAGTGTAGGCGCAGGTTGTGCGGATTCGGCGGGCATTGCCGGCGGGATGGGGGCCAGGAGTCGCCTTTTCGCGGAGCTGACTGGCGAAATCTTTGCGTTGCCCAGCACCGAGCCGCGCTCCTCCAGGCCATTCGGGACATTTTCGAGGATAAGCAACCCGTTTCGGTAGCGGACCTCTTTACCCGGCACTGCGGCGACGCGCTCGCCCGGAATAACAATGCCGGCGAGGTTCAGCGGGTCGGCGGCAGCAACACTGATTTCGTGTGAGGACTCCTGTTTGCGAGACTCCCGCAGGGACTCGACAGCCTCGGGCAGCGCGAACTGCTCGCCGCCGAAGCCGGTCACGAAGCGGCCGCCGCGGGCCTCGCCGCGCGCCTCAAGCCGGCGCAGTATGCCCAGAAGTTCACGCCACTTTGGTGCATTCGACTCGCGCGCTAGCAGGTCGCGGAAGAGGATTCCGTAGCGAGCCAGCAGCATCCGCGCAAACGACTCGAGTGCAGCATCCGTTCTCCTCGCCTGCGCAATAACACCGGTCGCTTGCGGCTGCTCTTCGTTCAGTAAGGACCAGCGCCCCGCAGTGGTACGAGGGGAGCGCTTGCTGGAGGTCTCGGCGGTGCTCGACTTTCGCCGCGGGTCCATCAATGCGCGCAACTGGTCGAAGCCATCCGCCGCTGCCAGACCCGCAGTTGCAAGCTCCCACAGCGCATGCGCGGTTTGGCTGCGAGTCAGGCCAGTGATTCGTTGCAGGTCGTTCGCAAAGCAGGCTCCGCGTTGCTGCAGCAGCGCCCGGACCCGCAGGGCCTCGGGCGAAAGGGCGGCTGTGAGGAGTTGCTCGTCGACGGATTGCTGCGCGAGCGCGCGCGGAAGCCACTCGGCAGTGTCGCGAATGTAGAACGTAATCGGCGCCGCATTGGTGGGAATCACCCGTCGTGGCGCTGCGCCGTCGCCAGCCGACCACGCCGGGTGCGGCGAGATCCGTCCCCAGCCGACGGCCCCGGAGAGGCAGAGTTGGTCGAGCCAGTGCGGATCGTAGTTGGCTACGCGCGCCGGCAGCAGCGTCCGCTCCCACTCAACCGCCGGAGCCTCGAATCCTTCGAGCTGGTGCAGCGCCTGTAGAACGCCCTCTTCCCCGGCGAGCTGGGTCTGCGGGGCAAGATGCTGCCAGCCGAGCAGCCAGCGCATGTACACAGCGGGGGTCACGGGCTCGACCTGCTTGCGCGCAGTTGCCAGCGTCAGTCGATGAATACGCTGCAGGATGCGGCGCTCACACCACTCGATTGCATGATCCTCCTGGGTGGCAGGATGCTCGAAGGCCCCACGCATCAGCAGGCCTTGCATTTCCATAGCCAAGAACGCTTGAAAAACCAAGGGAGGTGACAATCCAAGGCGTTCGGCAAACGCGAAAGCTGTAGTCGGTCCGACAATTTGTAACCATCCCTGCACGCATTGTTTCAGGGCAGCTTCTTGTGTGACTGGATCAGTTGCCTGCATCGCAACGTCGGCGCAAAGTGCAGCAGTATGCCCAAGTCGTTCGCTGGCCGCCCAACAGGGAACCCCGTTCAGGTTGATCGTCTGCGCGCGGTCGGTCTGATGCAGCCGCTCATAGAAATAGGGCCAATGGCGTGCGTCCAGGCCCTGCGCCAGGGCGCCGTCCAGAAAACCGAGCGGCAAGGCAACGACCGAGTGCAGCAGATCGTGCAACTCGTGCTCGTCACGCAGATCAGGCCAGATCTCGCGCCGTACGGTATCGATCGCTGTCTGATCCAGGCGACCCGCACGATCGGCCACACTATCCGGCAGCGCGCGGCGAAGATTGACGGCGCGGGTTCGCCGCTCCTCCAGCCCCGCCTCGTCGAGAAATGCATACGGGTTCGCGTTGATGAGTTCATGCGCGAACTGCGACGGCACGGGCGTATCGACCGCAAGGCAACGGATCGCTCCACTCGCAATGCCGCGCAGTACCTCGTTCAAGCCTTCGAGGTCCATTGCCTCCTGCAGCACGTCCTGCATCACCTCGTTCACCAGCGGGTGGTCGGGAATCTGGATGTCTCCGACGATCGTCTCGAAGCACGCTGCAGCCTGCGGAAAGACGCTGGCGAGCAGATCTTCAGACCGCGTACGCTGAATCTGCGGCGCGATGCGCTTGCCCTTCGACATGCGCAGCAGTTGAAGCGAGCGGTTGGCGGCCCAACGCCAGCGCGTCTTGAAGATCGGCGAGGCAATCGCGGCCTGCTCCAGCAACTCCTTTGCCGTATTCTCGGTAAGGAACTGGAAGACGTCCGAGAGCGGAAAGCTGTGCTGCTCCGCGAGACAGATGTTGATGCCGTTGTCGGTGGCCGCGGCCTGCAGTTCGAAGTTGAAGCCGCGGCAGAAGCGTTTGCGCAGTGCCAGCCCCCAGGCCTTATTCACTCGTCCTCCGAACGGCGCGTGCAGGATGAGTTGCATCCCGCCGCCCTCGTCGAAGAAGCGCTCCGCGATGATGGTAGTCTTCGACGGCACAGCTCCCAGCACCGCGCGACCCGCGACGATGTACGCGATCAGTTGGCGCGCCGCAGAGGGGCATATCCCGCACGCGTCCATCAACCACGCGATGCACGCGGCGACCTCGGGATGGCTCGGCAGCACCTCGGCGGGGCTGACGCTGGCGGTGCGTGCCGCAATCTCCTCACGCAGTTCGCTGACTCCGTCGCACAACACGGCGGTCCTCTGGGGCGCTTCGCCAAACCAGAAGGGAAGCGTGGGGGGCGCGCCATGCGCATCTTCAACCAGCACGCGGCCGGCTGCTTCCACGCGCTGGATGCGCCAACTTGTGTTGCCCAGCAGCACGACATCACCGGGGCCAGAGTCGACGGCGAAGTGCTCGTCCAGTGTGGCAATTTGTATGCCTTCGGGTTGCAATATCACGTTGAACATTGCGGTGTCCGGAATCGCACCGCCGTTCGAGATCGCGATGGAGCGCGACCCGCGCCGCGGATGCAACTGCCTGTGCACTCCGTCGCGCAAGAGGTACGCGCCATAACGGCCGCGGCTTGACTCAATGCCCTCGCTCAGCAGCTTCACGATCTCGTCGAAGAGTTTCCGCGTGAGAGTGCGGTACGGGTAAGCGCGGCGCAGCATCGCGAACAGCGCATCTTCCTCCCACGGCTCAGCGCCGACGCAGGCGACGATCTGCTGCATCAGCACGTCGATTGGCTGCGGGGGAATCTCCAGCCGGTCCAACTCCCCCGCGCGCATCTTGCGGACCAGCGCCGCTTGTTCCATTAGATCGTCGCGGGTGGTGGCGAACAGCCGGCCTTTGGGGATGGCTCCGCGCCAGTGACCCGCTCGGCCCACGCGCTGCATCGCCACTGCAACGGCACGCGTGCTGGCAATCTGGCAGACGAGGTCGACAGTGCCGATATCAATTCCCAACTCCAGCGATGCTGTTGCCACCAGAATGCGGACCTCGCCGTTCTTCAACCGCTGCTCCGCATCGAGGCGCAACTCCCTCGCTAAAGACCCGTGGTGCGCGGCCACGCAGTCGGGGCCAAGGTCGGGCGTCAACCGCTCGGAGAGCGCGAAGGCAATCTTCTCCACTAGCCGCCGCGTATTGACAAACACCAGCGTGGAGCGGTGCGTGCGGGCGTGTGCGGCGAGATTGTCGAAGACCTCCTCCCACATGGCGTTCGTGGTTACAGATCCCAACTCGTCTGAAGGAATTTCAATGGCGAGATCAAGCTGACGCCGCTGGCCGACCTGTATGATCGTCGCTGCTCTGCGCGCGGAGTTAGTCCCGGTCAGGAATTCGCCAACCAACGCGATTGGATTCTGCGTTGCCGACAGGCCAATGCGTTGCGGCGGCGTATCGCGCCCGGTGAGGAACGCGCCCGGCGAGAGCCGGTTCTCACCGCAGACCAATGCGTCCAGTCGCTCCAGCGTCAGCGCGAGATGCGCACCGCGCTTATCGTCGGCGACCGCGTGAATCTCGTCGACAATGACTGTATGCACGCCGCGCAGATGTTCGCGCGACTTGCCCGCGGTCAGCAGCAGGTAGAGCGATTCCGGCGTCGTTACCAGGATGTGCGGCGGATTGCGCAGCATACGCGCTCGCTCGCTGGGCAGCGTATCGCCGGTACGGACAGCGGTACGGATCTCTGTGCTCAGATAGCCACGGGCAAGTGCAAGCTGCTGAATCTCGCGTAGCGGTTGCTCCAGGTTCTTCTGCACGTCGTTCGACAGTGCCTTCAGCGGCGAGACGTAGATGACCTGCGTGACGGGTGCGAGCGAGCCGGCGATGGCAAGCCGCAGCAACTGGTCGATGGCGACCAGGAATGCGGCAAGTGTTTTGCCCGATCCGGTGGGCGCGGAGATGAGCGTAGTTTCGCTGGCGAGGATCGCGGGCCAGCCCTGCTCCTGCGGCTCGGTGGCGGAGCCGAACTTTGCAAGGAACCATTCGGCCACCACCGGATGCGCCCACGCGAGAGCTTCGGTAGGGCTCAGATCAGGTCTCAGATCGAGGTCAGGGCTGGCTGCCATGCGCTATTGTAGCGTGGCTTTTCGCAGTTTGTTCGCTCCGGCAGAACGATTTCATCTCGTCTCGTAACCCATGATCTATCAGCGTTTTGGGTATCCGTTACATCTTCCCGGTGCCGATGTCGGCAGCAGCGGCGGCTGGATTGTCGTGGTCCAGGAAAGCCTCGATGGAAGAATCGAGTTTGCCCTGGGCGGCCAGGATGAAGTCGATTGCGTCGCGTCCGGCGCCGTGCCCACCTGCGTTCGGCGTGATGTAGTGGGCTGCGGCCTTGGCCTGCTGCCGCGCATTCGCGGTGGCGATAGAAAGGCCACAGACACGCATCACGGGCAGGTCGACTACATCGTCGCCCACATAGGCGAGCTCGTCGATCGTGATACCGGCGCGAGCAAGAATATCGCCGACCGCGTCCATTTTGCGCGACTGCCCCTGATAGACGAACTCGAGTTTCAAATCCTGCGCGCGAATCGCAACAGTAGCCGACTCGCGTTTGGTGATGATGCCGACGCGCAGTCCGCCCAAGCGCGCCAGCGTGATCCCGAGGCCATCGTGCGCGGTGAAGCCTTTGACCTCGAGGCCATGGCGTTTGCCGTCCGGCCCGGGCTGGCCGTTGTTTTCCGGGATGAAGAAGAGCTGTCCGTCGGTGAGGACTCCATCGACGTCGAAGATGAGGATTTTGATGCGGCGGGCGCGGTCTTCCGCAGTTAAGGTCATACCTCGATGATAGCTTGCGCCTACAGCTCGGCGGGCCCTCGAATGCAAACCGAGGGCCCGATCAAGTTATGCGTTACTGACGGTGCATTACTTCCAGTAGCCGGCGTGCCAGACGTGGCCGCCACGCTCTTCACGCCAATCGCCTTCAACCCAGACGGCACCGCGATGGGGTGGGCGGGCGTAGTGGCCGTGTACCCAGACATAGCCGTGGCCATCCCAGCGATGGTATCCGGGAACCCAGACCCATCCCTCATGCGGCGGTGCGGGGGCGACTTCAACGGGGCGCGGAGGCGGTGGGCCAATGCGGACGACGATCTGCGCGTTCGCCGCGCCAATCGAGAGGAAGAGGCCGCAAACTGCGGTGAGAAGTTGCTTCTTCATGAATCTCTCCTTTGAACTGCTTCCAATTAGGACGCGACTTCGCGGAGAGAAGTTGTGGTGGTCCCCGCCGATTTGCGGGTGGAACGCTCGGCAGATTCTGAAAGAGAAGAAGTTATGGCCGTAGGTTGCGAAGTGGGTATTGCCATAATTGGCCCTAGGCGGTGCGCGGAGGAGTGCGGGTAGAGTTCAGCAGTGGCGGCCATGCCGGCGCGCACCGGTAACTGATGTAGGTACGCGCGCACCACTTCGAGGTCGCCCATGTTGGCGATGGAATAGCCGGTGAAGCCGTCCTCCCACACCGAGAACTTTGTATCGAGCCTATAGGCAAATCCGTTCTTGATCAGGGCGACCGCCTGCTCCAATGTGATGGATTGCGGAGTCAGAATCAAATGAACGTGATCCGGCATCACCACATAGGCGTGCAGCTTGTAATGGCCCAGCGTTCGGTAATGCAGCAGGGTGTCGAGGAAGAGATCGGCAACCCGCGATATCTCGAAGATAGGGCGGCGATCGCGCGTGGCAGTGGTCACGAACGACATTCCGGGCCGGGCTGTGCGGGCTGACTTCGCCATGGCGCGATGCTAGGTGGCCTTGGCGAGGGGGTAAATCCCACGAATGGGGTGGTTTGTTCAAGTTGCAAGACGGGCATGCAACGCATTGGGCTACAACGTCCCAGAAGCCTCGAGTGCCTTCTTCATCCCAGCCCAACTGATGCGGCTAGACGCCTCAGGAGTGCCGCCGCCGCCCCAGTGCGTTTCCAGAGAGACGGCGTTGCGGTAACCGATCTGCTTCAGCGCACGGAACTGGGCTACCCAATCGATCAAGCCGATATCAACGGGAGACCACGCCATCTTTCCGGCGGCGGTGCGCACCGTGTTCTTGCAGTGACAGTGGTGGATGCGGTCCTTGGGCAGCAGTTCCCAGCCTTTGGGAAAGGCGTCCTCTTCGCCAGCGTAGGCGGCATTGGCGGGGTCCCAGTTCAACATCAGTGGCGCGACGGCGGCGAGAGTGCGTGCCGCTTCAGGGGCAGTCGCTGTGTTGCAGGATTGCTCGTTCTCGATCACCAGCACAACGCCCTGCTTGTTCGCGGTCTCGCAGGCAGAGCGCAACTTTTCGTCGATGGCGTTGCGATATGGGGCAACGTCGTCGAGTCGCAGAAAATCGAAGCAGCGAATCTTGTCGGTCTTGAACTGCTTGGCGAGTTCGAGGCAAGTGGCGAGGACATCGTCCTGCTTCTTGAACTCTGTGTTGGCGGCGAAATTATCGTGTTGCGAGCTGTACTTGGAGCGCGGCGCGTCGGGCCAGTCTACTTTGAACAGCGGGCTGGCGATATCAGTAACGCGCAGACTGTACCTGGCCAGGATGGCTTGAACGCGCGAGATTTCGTCGGCGTTCAGATCGACGATGTTCTTGCTCCACATGGTGCGCAGTTCCACCCACTGCATGCCGAAGTCCTTCGAGGCCACGGAGCAGGCGTGGTCGAAATCCTCAGAGATTTCACCGGTAATGATGCTGAGCTTGAACGGTGAGTTCATCTGGGCGAGAGTTCGGACCGGCAGTGCGAGCGCAGCAGTCGCGCAGGTCGCGGTTGTAAGAAATTCACGACGGGTCGGCTTCATTATTTCTCGCTGTCAAATGCGTCGGATTGATGGTTGAGGGCTTCCGGGGCGACGGTTCCGCTGATGAGAAGGATGCGATAGTGGAAGGTCGCGGACTTGCCCTGGTCAAGGGTGAAGTCCAGGGCTGGCCCCTTGGGCTCAAACCCATGCGCGCCAAGCGGATTGACGGCAAAGAGGCCATAGTCGCGGGCGTGCCAATAGGTCGGGTAGTTGGGATTTCCGGTGTGGTCGAGCACGGCGATGGTCTCAGCCTTGCCGTCGGCTGTGCTGCCGGAGAGCTCGCACCACTTACCGCGCGTGCCCCAGGCCTCATCGCCGACCTTGCCTTCGCTGGTGCGGTAGACGCCGGATGCGCCGGCAGTCTGAGCCGCGACCGGGGTGGCCACGCCGTTAGCGTCGCGGAGGACCTCGGGCTTTGCGGTGGCGGACTCGAGAAAGTGGGCGACGCGGATGCCAAGCATACCGTCTTTGTCGTCGTGGAAAACGGAGGTTTGGAGAGCCTTGAGAGTCACAGTCATGTCGATGGCGTGGGCGGGCTTGCCGTCGATGGTGATCTTCGAGAAGACGTAGCGCGTGGTCTGGTGGAGGATAGGCGGCTGCTGATTACTTCCTATCGAGGGGACGTCCGAGGAGGGATACCAGGTGGATTCAGTGACGAGTTCGCCGGAGGTGGCACCGCTCTTGGAAGAGACGATGCGATCGTGGTCGATGGATCCGTATTTGGCGCGTGCCTCAGGCTTGATGGCGTCGGAGTTGTTCCAGTAGTCGATGTTGTTGACGTTGGAATAGTTGAACCAGAGGCCGGTGTGGTGGGGATGATCGGTGCGTTCGCCGGGGAGGGGTGGGTTGCCCCGGGTGAGGGTGACGCCGTCGGGGGAGACAAGCGGGTAGAGGATGGGCTTTCGTTGGTTATTGCCCCACAGGTAAGAGGTGAAGGGCTTGCCGTCGATGGTCACATCGACCTTGTGTTCTGCCTCGCTGACGACGACGGCAACGCCTTTCGCGGGGGCGGCCCCTGCGGGCGCGTTCAGAGCCATAATCGAACCCGCCATAATCCCGATGGCCAACAATTTAGATGTGGTCATACGGCTTGCCTCCAACCATCACCATCTGCGTCTGCTCGTCGAACGTTACCTTCTGACCGGTCTGGATCGCCGCCACGTTCATGCACAGCGCGATTGAGTGGCTGTATCCGGCGCGGATGCTGGCATTCGGTGTCTTGCGCGATCGCACGCACTCCATCCAGTTCCGCATGTTGGCGTTGGTTTGCGGGTCGCCTTTGGGTCCGGCAGCCGTGTTGGCGTCGGTGGAGACCTTCTCGACCTTATCCATCAGCGAGAAGCTGGGCAGCAGATTGGGTTGCATCTTCATCTCGGCTGCGGAATTAGCAGTCAGCCCACCGGTGGGCGTCACCGTCTGCTTGTCCATGTCGAGCATGCCGCCGTTCGAGTAGTACAACTCCTTCGTCCCACCTGCGGAATTGGAGAAACGCGACGTGTACTGCACCTGGAATCCCTTCTTGGGATCGTCGAGTGGGCCGTAGTCGAACACCGCAGTCATGGTGTCCCAGTTCGTCCGGTAGTCGCGCCACTGATAGATGCCGCCGTTGGCGACTACCGAGCGCGGATGGGGCAGGCCGGTGAACCAGTGCACGGTGTCGATCTGGTGCACCAGCCACTGGTCCGGGATTCCCGATGAGTACGGCCAGAACAGGCGGAACTCAAGATACTTGCGCGCGTCGAATGGCTCGTGAGGCAGGTCCAACAGGTAACGCTTCCAGTCGGTGTCCTCTTCTTTCAGCAGCGGCACCACGTCAGGCCGGCGCCAACGGCCGGGCTGGTTCACGTTCCACGTCATCTCCACCATCACAATGTCGCCGAACTTGCCTGACTGAATGTATTCACATGCCTTGATGTATGCCGGCGTGGAGCGTCGCTGCGTGCCCACCGCGATGACTTGCTTGGAGTTCTCTACTGCCTTCAGAAACGCGCGCGCATCCTTCATTGTGTGCGCCGTGGGCTTCTCCACATACGCGTCGCAGCCTGCCTGGACCGCCTGGATGCCATGCTGTGCGTGTTGGAAATCGGCGGTGGCGATCAGCACCGCGTCGATGTCCCCGCGACTGTATAGCGCCTCGTTGTTCGCCACAGGGTCGATCTTGTTGCCGGTTAGCTTTCCGATGTACGCGGCACCATCTTCGCGGCGCATCTTCCAGATATCGGACACTGCGATGATCTCGAAGTTCATCTCCTTGTTTGAGGCCAGAAAGGCGGGAATGTCACCTCCGCGCATGCGGTCGCCGCAGCCCACCACGCCTACGCGTACGCGATCATTGGCGCCGACGATCTTGGCGTAACTCTTCGCGGTTTGGGTCGCGGCGACGGCAAGGGCTGCGCCGCCAAGCTTTACAAAGTCTCTTCGATTCGTTTCGAGGATAGGCATGGTTCGGGTCTCCTGGGTCTGTGGCGATGTGCCGTAGACGGCACGAGACATCGCAGAGTTTCTGGCGAGCGAAAGTCTACATCGTTTGGTGTGACACGCGCGAGTGGGACTGAACTACCGCACGATTACGTCCCATATTCGCGAAAACCGCGATTTGCCCGCCGGTCCTTCCACATAGAGCACCACCAGATACTTGCCGGCGGCTTTGTACGGGTGGATGGGGAACTGCTCCGTTGAACTGCTGCCGTCGCCGAAGTCCCATTTCCAACTGGTAATCTGTCCCTCGGACTCATCCTGGAACGCCACCAGGCGCCGGTTCATGTCCAAAACCTTGAAGCTCCACTTCGCTTCAATCGGTTTGCGGAACTGCGGTTCCAGCGGCATCAGTTTGAACTCGCGGAGATACGTCGAGTTGCCATACATCGTGTGCTCCGGCGAGAGGTTCCAAAACCCGTTGTTCTTCCCATCAGGCGATCCGTCGTAGTCGATTACTGCCCACGACAGGCCAATGACCTTGTTCTCGTAGAGCTCCGACTCTACCGACCGCTGTGGGCCTTCGCATCCCGCATAGTCGAACGGCGTGATGTAGAACTCGAGGATATAGTGGCCCGATTCGCCGGGCCGGAAGTCGTACGTCTGTGCCTGGTTGGCGTAGGGCAGCCGCTTGTCGTACGGCTGACAGCCCCAGGCCATCGCCCAGTCCTTGCCCTCGTGCGGGGTCATGATGTGATAGTTCTGCGCCTGCACGCCGTCCATGGAGAAGTGCGCGTCCCACTCGTTCTGGTCCATGTTGTTGCGGAAGCGCGGGATCAGCGGTCCGCCGGAACGGTCACCGTCCACCACTAGTTCAAACGTGTCGTTATGCAGGCCGGGATCGGCGAAGTCCCAGTAGTTGTCGTACGCCTCGTAGAGAAAATATAGCCGGTTCAGCCCCTTTACCCAACCAACCTTAACCTTGATGTCCAGGTCCTTCGGGTCGGGCTTGGCATGCTTCTTCTCGTCGTCGTGCATGTCGGCCAGCGTGATTGCGTAGCTGTCGGGCACCATCGCCCAGTCGTCGTCCTTGCCGTCGATGCGGGGAATTTGATCGGCGGGAAACTGGAAGACCTTGAAGCCAGGCAGTGTTGGCGCCGTCGCGGTAACCATATTGTCTCCGGCTGTAGCCGGAGCGGGCGGTGGTGTGGCCGCAGGCGCCTGCTGTGCGTTCGCCGCGCTCGCCCAGGCCAGCGCCGAAGCCATCAATGCTGCATGGATCGTCTTCATGAGATCGAAACCGCCTTTCCAACAGATGTGTGCGCTGGGCCCCCCGTCAGTCCCTCAACCAACACCGCAGTAGTATCCATCGCTTCGACCGCATAGCTGAAATATTCCGGGGCATTCGGTCCCCACACGACCGCGCAATCGCGCAGCAGCACGTTGTCCGCGTGTTCGATTGAGAAGCCCGGCGTGTCGTGCGGTTCAATTGCCGTCATCGCCGTCGTCGGCCGATTGTCATACAACCCACCCTTGAACGGCGTTGTACGGTCGAGTGCCACAGACACCCGATCGAACGATACGTCATGCACCCGCGACTGAGCGCTTCCACATACGCGCACGCTGTTCTCGGCTTGTCCGGTCACATTCTGCACGTTCACATGGTGCAACGTGCCCGGCTTGCTCGTAGGCGTACGCGGAATGGCGGTGAACGATATCGCCTCGCCGCGTCCCCACCACGGATCGCCATAGAAACGCGACGTGAACGTAATATCGCGGTAGTCGATCTTGTAGATGTTTCCCTCGTCGCGCAACTGAATACATAGCCCGCGCGAGCTGGTCTTGATCTGGCAGCGTTCGAAGCGAATGTCGTGAATGTCCGAAGTCGTCTCTGTCCCGATCTTCAGTCCCGCGTCCTGTGTCTCGATCACGCAGTCGTGCACGTGGATGTTGGCGGCCTCGCCGTAGTCGATTGGCTGGCGGCTACACTTGATCACCACGCCGTCGTCCCCGCACACCAGATTGCAGTTCTTGATCTCAACATTCCGCGAGTGGTCGGGATCGATACCGTCGCAGTTGGGCACGTCCAGCAGGTTCTTCACCTTGACGTTGTCCACCAGCACGCCGTCGCAGCCTAGCAGGTGCAGTCCCCAGTTCGGTGCTTCGGCAAACGTAATGTCGCGAACCTCGAGGTCCTTGCATCCCGTCAGCACAAACATCTTCGGCCTGAAAGGTCCCGGCATCCATATGCCGCCCACGTCGTCGTACCGCGTCATGAACTCCTTGGCCCGTCCCTGGATGTTGCCGGTGCCCGTGATCCTCAGCCCCTGCACGTGGTCGGCCAAGATTACTGCACCGAGCGCCGCGGCCATCGAGTCCCCGCTCTGCGATCCCGGAAGCCCGCCGCGGTAGTCTTCTCTCCGCGTGCTAATCAGCAACTGCGCGTCGTCGGCCAGATGGAAGTCGATCGCGCCCTTCAACTCAATCGTCCCGACCAGGTACTTCTTGCCGCCGCGCACCAGCACCTGCGCCTTGCCCGTATAGGCCGACGCCTCGTCGATCGCCCGCTGAAACGCTGGGCTGTCCAGCGTCTTGCCATCGCCCACTGCACCGAACTTCGCCACATCAAAGACCTTCGCCGGCGTGCGGGCCGATTGGAACGCGAACCCGCGTAGCGACCCAAGCGCCGCAACGCCAACGCCTGCCGCACCAAATTGCAGAACCCTGCGCCGAGTTGGCATCCACGCTTCATTCGACTTGTTCAACCGAGTTCCTCCGCCCGCACTCCGGGCCGGCCACCACTCTACTATAGGCAGGCCACCCGCGCCGCGCGCCACTCAGCGAGCCCCGATGCCTCGTGTCTTGACCGTCATAGCGGCGCTCGTCTATTGTCGTTTCCTCAATGTAAACGTTTCCCTATCAGATTCTGTTTCGACGATGGAATGCACTTGTTCCGGCCGTAATCCACCTCGAGGACCCTTATGAAACTGTCCCAGACCGCCTTCCTAATAGCATCTCTCGGCGCTGCTTTCTGCTTCGCGATCCTCGCGCCGGCCCAGGTCAAGCCCTCCCCGCTGTTCACGGACCATGCGGTTCTCCAGAGCGGTATGTCCGTTCCCATCTGGGGCACAGCCGACGCAGCCGAGAAGGTTACGATCAAGTTCAGCGGCCAGACCAAGTCCGCCACCGCAGACGCCAGTGGCAAGTGGACGGTGCGCCTCACCAAGCTCAAACCCGGCGGTCCTTTCGAGATGACCATTGCCGGTAGCAAGCCCGGCGAAGCCCCCATCGTCGTCAAGGACGTTCTCGTCGGTGAGGTCTGGCTCGGCTCCGGCCAGTCCAACATGCAGTTCTATGTCTCCAAGAACGGCCCCGGCCACGCGCCTTACGGCCTGCTCGATGAAGAGAAGGAGATCGCCGCGGCCAACTACCCGCAACTCCGTATGTTCACGGTCAAGACCGCAACCACCTATGAGCCGCAGACGGATGTCGTCGGCGAGTGGCAGGTCTGCACGCCGCAAACCGTATCGAACTTCTCTGCCGTGGGCTATCTCTTCGGCCGCGATCTCAACCAGGCACTGAAGCTGCCCGTCGGCATCGTGCTCTCAGCCTTTGGCGCCAGCACTGCCGAGGCCTGGATCCCGCGCGATGCACTCCTCTCCGACCCGCTGCTGAAGCCCATGGTCGACAAGCTGGACGCGCGCGAGGAATACTTCAAGGCACATCCCGGAGCCTCCGACGCCGACGCACCTCCCGCGCCGCTGACCATCAACGCGCGTCCCGGCCGCCCCGGCCCGCTGCGCGATCCCGCTCACGATCAGCACCAGCCGACGGTACTCTTCAATGCCATGATCAACCCTATCCTCCCGTACGCCATTCGCGGAGCCATCTGGTATCAGGGCGAGTCGGTAACCGGGGGCACCAACGGCCTCATGCTCTACGGCCATGTAATGGACACACTGGTCACTCAGTGGCGCAAGATTTGGGGCGAGGGCAACTTCCCGTTCTACGTCGTCCAGCTGCCGGGACAAGAGAACGTCAGCAACAACCCGTTGATCCGCGAGCAGCAGGCCAAGATACTCGCGCTGCCGAACGCGGGTATGGCCGTCGTCCTCGACACCAGCGAAGCCAAGAACGTTCATCCCCACAACAAAGAGCCGCTGGGCGACCGCCTCACCAAGATTGCTCTCGCCAATGCCTACGGCCAGAAGATCGAATACTCTGGTCCGGTCTACTCGTCGATGAAGGTCGAGGGCAGCGCCATCCGCATCAAGTTCACCCACGCCGCGGGCCTTACCGCGAAGGGCGGCTTGCTTAAGTGGTTCCAGATCGCAGGCACCGACCAGAAATTCGTCTTCGCCGACGCGAAGATCGACGGTGACTCGGTCATCGTCAGCAGCGCCAACGTGACTGCCCCCGTCGCAGTCCGCTACGCCTGGGACAACTACCCTGACACCGCAAACCTCTTCAACGGCGCCGGCCTGCAAGCGGCACCCTTCCGCACCGACGACTGGGATGCCATGCCCCCTATCGCTGCCGAAATGACTGCGAAGTAGTTCGGCCGTCGCAAGTCGGGAAAAGAAAGGGGGAGGAGCAGAATCTGCTCCTCCCCCAGTTACATTTCCACCTAGTGCGCGACCGGTGCCGGCGCATATGGCTGTCCGTGGCGCTGCACCCTGGCCGGATCGAAGCTGTCCGTCCCACTCGGATCCCACGTCGCCCCCGGCGGTACCAGGACATTGTCGACAGTGCGTCCCGCCGTCTCGCCGGTGCGCAATTCGATGCGGCTCGGTTCGATACCCTTTTCAACCACCAGGTATTGCTTCTCATTGAGCGTACGTTCAGCGGCAGCGTCCGGCTTCTCCGTCGGATCATGCTTGCCCACCACCACCAGCACAGCGTTGCTATTGCGATTCAGTTCCAGCGCGATGTCGTCCAGGCATCCCTTCGCCTCGTTATCCACACGCACCGGGCGTTTCCGGTCGCGCTCAAACGATATGCTGCACAGCTTCTGTGCAACCGGCGCGGGCGGCGGCGGCAGTGGCGGCGGAGCCACCACTGTCACCGTAGTCGTCGCGGAGACCGACTTGCCCAGATCATCGACAACATTGCACGAGATGGTGATGGGTCCGGCGCCCACATCGGCCGCAGTCAGCGTCGCCGTCGCGCCGGTGCCGGTAATCTGGCCCGCCGTCGCACCGTATGAGTAGTTCAGCCGGCGGTTCTGCGGGCTTCGGCCCTGCGCCGCAATCGTGGCAGCGCCGCCCGGCGCGATGCTAGTCGGGTTGGCCGAGCAGGCAATCGTCGGCGGCTCGTACGCCGTCACACGGAACGACGCCGCACACTCCGCGTGCTGACTCGGTGCGACGCCTTCGTTTACATGGCCGGTTATGGTGTAGTCTCCCGCCGCCATCCCGTCGGTGGCAACGGTGGCGTTCGCCGTCGGAGTCTTCGCCGTCACCTTTCCGCCGTTGGTCGTCCACGTGTACGTCGGCAACAGCTTCTTACTCTCTTCCAAATTCATTGTCGTTCCTGTGACGCTCACCGGATCGCCGGGGTATACGCTCACCGGTTGCGCCTCGCAGCCGTACGACGCGGGCAGCGGAGGAGTCGTCTCGCCCAGCCGGATCACGAACCCCGCACTCAGCCGGTACGCAGTAATTGTGGCGTCGCCGCCGATCAGGGCATTCGGACGGGGCTGAGGCCCGTAGTTCACATCGGCGTATTCAAAGTCGCCTTCAACTGGTCGGATCGCCAGCCGGTTATGAAATGCCGGCAGGATGTAATCGACGCCGAGGCCGGCGGTTGCCGTCCATCCCCAACTACAGGCGTTCGCAGATCCGCTGTGCGCATACGACGGCCCCACCTGGGCCGCGCCGCCAATCACGTGTGCAAACGGTACCAGTCGTCCCAGCGGAAACCGAAAGACCGGCCCGCCCTGCACCGCGCCGAAGCAGTAGTCCGGATCGTTGAAGAACTTGCTGTACTCGCCCTGCAAGCCGAAGGTGCGGTTGAAGTAGCCGGTAAAGCTGGTCACCATACCTGCCGGCAGCGAGGTGTAGTCCACGTTATAGACATCGCTGTCTACCGGACCCAAGTAGCCGTAGCCGCCATAAATATCGAACCGCGATGGGCTGGGCGCGCTGGAGCCCGCTGACGCAGCCTGCGCCGTGCAGACGTATGGAACAATGCAGGCTGCGGCCGTTAGCAGCAGAATCCGGAAGGCCTTTGCTGGGCGCAGGTTTTTCATTGTCATCCTCGTCCATCAGTGTTACAAATTCCCGCCCCTATGGGATCATCGGGGAATCCACTGAGTTACCGGCTAAGTTTCTTGTTTTTATCCGGTTCCGCTGCTCCCATGCCACGATTTCGCCCGGCAAGCGCATTTGACAAACGCCAAAGGATCCGCGCAGCCCTTCCGCGCCATCTAATTAAAGTAAGATTTACCGCGTAAACTGGATGTACGAGCGCAGATTTCGCGGCGAGAGCAAACCGGGGGGATAAAGAATTGTGGATTGTTAAGCTGGCGCTGAACCGCCCTTATACTTTCATCGTTCTTGCGCTGCTTATTTTGCTGCTGAGCCCCGTCGTTATCCTGCGCACGCCGACCGACATCTTCCCCGACATCAACATCCCCGTAGTCTCTGTGGGCTGGACCTACGCGGGCCTGAACCCTGAGGAACTTGAGGGTCGCCTTACTACGCCCTATGAGAAGGCTCTCTCTACCCTCGTCGACAACATCCAGCACATCGAATCGACCACCTACAACGGAGTGGTCGTGGTCAAGATATTCCTCCAGCCTGGAGCTAGTCTCGACACTGCGAACGCGCAGATCACCGCAGCCTCGCAATACCTGCTGCGCCAGCTCCCGCCCGGCATCCTGCCTCCGCAGATCCTCAACTTCTCCGCGTCCAGCGTGCCCATCCTGCAGATTGGGGTCTCCGGCAAGGGCATGACCGAGCAGGCGCTGAACGATGCTGCCGCCAACTTCATCCGCCCGCAACTGGTCACCGTACCTGGCGCCGACATGCCTCTACCCTACGGAGGCAAGCAGCGCGAGATCCTCATCAGCATGGACCAGTCCGCCATGCAGGCCAAGGGAGTCGCCCCTGGCGACCTGTTGGCCGCGCTGGCGCAGCAGAACGTCGTCACCCCCTCTGGCACCATCAAGATCGGCCCCACCGAGTACGACGTCCGCGCCAACGGCACGCCGCGCACCGTCGCAGCACTCGGGGATGTTCCGATCAAACAGGTCAACGGCACCACTATCTATCTGCACGACGTGGCCAGCGTCGCCGATGGCTTCGGCGTGCAGACCAACATCGTCCGCCAGGACGGTCATCGCGGCGTGCTCATCAGCGTGCTCAAGAACGGCACTGCTTCGACGCTGGACGTGGTCAAGGGCGTGCGCGATCTGCTTCCCCAGGTCCTTACCACTATCCCCCAAGGCATTCGCCTGACTCCGCTTGCCGACCAGTCGATCTTTGTACGTGCCGCGGTCGAAGGAGTTATTCGTGAGGGCATCATCGCCGCCGCGCTCACCGCCCTGATGATCCTGCTATTCCTGGGTAGTTGGCGCTCGACGATTGTGATCGCGGTTACGATCCCGTTGTCGATTCTCACCTCGGTCATCGTGCTCAGCATGCTCGGCGAGACGATCAACACCATGACCCTCGGCGGCCTCGCGCTCGCCGTTGGCATCCTGGTCGACAACGCGACCGTCACCATCGAGAACATCGAGCGCTACCTGGAGGAGGGCCAGCCGCTGCGCCATGCCATCCTCGAAGGCACTGCGCAGATCGCGGTCCCCACCCTGGTCTCCACGCTCTGCATCAGCATCGTCTTCCTGCCGATGTTCTTCCTCGCCGGCGTCTCCCGCTATCTCTTTGTGCCGCTCGCCGAAGCCGTTGTCCTCGCTGTGGTCGCCTCCTATATCTACTCCTTGACGCTGGTGCCCACGCTTGCGATGTACCTGCTCAAGCCCAAAAAGCACCATGACGATCCATCCATAGGCCTCCTCGGCCGCTTCCAGCGCGGGTTTGAGCGTCAGTTCGAACGTGTGCGCGGCGCATACCACGTTTTGCTGGACAAGTTGGTGTTCCGCCGCGCGATCTTCATCCCCGTATTCCTCCTCGTCGTTCTGGTCGCCTTCCTGCTGCTGCCGTTTCTTGGCCAGAACTTCTTTCCCGACACCGACTCCGGCCAGTTCATCCTGCACGTTCGCGGCAGTACCGGGTTGCGCATCGAGGACATGGCCAAGCTCTGCGACCTCGTCGAAGATAACCTCCGGAAACAGATTCCGGCCGCTGAACTCGACAACATACTGGACAATATCGGCCTTCCGTACAGCACTTCGAACACCCAGCATTTGACCAATGGGACCGTTGGCCCGTACGACGCCGACATCGAGGTCTCGCTCAAGCAGGATCACCACCCCACGGCCGAGTACATCAGCGCGCTGCGTCGCGAGCTGCCGCGTCAGTTTCCCGGGGCCACGTTCTACTTCCTGCCGGCCGACATCACCACGCAGATCCTCAACTTCGGCATCCCAGCGCCGATGGACATCCAGGTCGAAGGCAACGACATCGACGAAAGCAAGCAGATCGCCGACAAGCTGCTGGCGCAGCTCCATCGGGTCCCCGGCCTCGTCGATATCCGCATCCAACAGCCCTTCGACTATCCCACGCTACAGGTCGACATCGATCGCACTAAGGCGCTACAGGGCGGCTACACCACGCGCGACGTCACCAGCAGTATCCTCAATACGCTCAGCGGCAGCTTCCAGTTGACGCCTATCTTTTTCCTTAACTGGAACAATCACGTGAACTACAACGTCGTGGCTCAGACCCCGCAATACAACATGGGCTCCACTCAGGAACTGGAAAACATTCCCATTAACCGCGCCACTGGGCCCACTCCCGCGACTCCGGCCCAGCAGTCTGGAGGGCAACAGGCCGGTCCCTCCACCGAGATTCTCAGCGATCTGGCAACGGTTACGCGCGGCCATGAGATGGGGGTCGTCAATCACTACAACATTCGCCGTGTCGTGGACATTTACGGCAACGTGCAGGGGCGCGACCTCGGAGCCGTCAGCCGCGACGTCGAACGCGTTCTGAGCGAGAACAACAAGGACCTGCCCCGCGGCACCTTTGTCTCGCTGAAGGGGCAGGTCGACACGATGCGCAACGCCTATGTCGGACTGCTCGGCGGCCTGGTATTTTCCATCGTCCTCGTCTACCTGCTCATCGTGGTCAACTTCCAGAGCTGGGTCGATCCGTTCATCATCGTCACGGCGCTGCCTGCGGCGCTTGCAGGTATTGTGGTCTTCCTCTTCTTCACCCGCACCACGCTCAGTGTCCCTGCGTTGATGGGCGCCATTATGTGCATGGGCGTTGCCACGGCTAACAGCATCCTCGTGGTGGCCTTCGCCACGGAACGCCTTGAGAACCACGGCGACGCCGTGCGCGCCGCCATCGAGGCCGGGACCACGCGGTTTCGGCCGGTGCTGATGACTGCGCTGGCGATGATCATCGGCATGGTGCCCATGGCGCTTGGCGCAGGCGAGGGCGGCGAGCAGAACGCCCCGCTCGGCCGTGCCGTCATCGGCGGACTCCTTTGCGCCACCGTCGCCACGCTCATCTTCGTGCCCGCGGTCTTCGCGCTTATCCATGGGACCGAGGCGCGCCGCATCGCCCGTGAAAAAGAAAGACTGGAGACCCACTTTGCATGACGACAGAGCATTCACAATGGAGCCAGATCGATGGATAGAGTGATCGACAACTCGGAATCAAAGGCTTCGGACCCGGCGACGTTCCAGCCGCACCACTCCGCTGAAGAGGAGCACCTCGCGCACTCTACGCCCGCTCCACCCGGTTCTGGCTCGCAGAGTCCCGACGAGCCCAGCTCCGGCCGCAACTCTACGCTCATGGTCGCGCTTGTCGTCACCTTGCTGCTAGCCGTCGGCATCTACTTCGGCATTCACTCGCGCTCCACCGCCGAACACAAACTGGAGGGGGCCACTGAGAGCGCGGCCATCCCCAGCGTCAATGTCGTTCATCCCGCGGTCGGTTCGAAGGCGCAAGAGGTCGTCCTCCCCGGCAACACCCAGGCCTTCATCGACACCTCCATCTACGCTCGCACCAACGGCTATCTTAAGCAGTGGTTCGTCGACATCGGCTCGCACGTGCATCAGGGTCAGTTGCTCGCCGTCATCGAAGCGCCGGAACTCGACCAGCAGCTCCAGCAGGCCCAGGCCGATCTGAAGACCGCGCAGGCGAACCAGCAGCTTGCCCAGACCACCAACGTCCGTTGGCAGGCCCTCGTCGCCAAGCACGCTGTCTCGCAGCAGGAAGCCGACCAGATGGCCAGCGACTTCGTCGCCAAACAGGCCGCCACCGCTGCCTCCGAGGCCAACGTCCGCCGCCTGCAGCAGATCCAGAGCTACGAGCGCGTTACCGCCCCATTTGATGGCGTCATCACCGCGCGCGCCACCGATGTCGGCTCCCTCATCGACGCTGGCTCCTCGGCCGAGCCGCACGAACTCTTCCACCTTGACCAGGTTAACAAGCTGCGCATCTTCTTCTCCGTCCCGGAGATATACGCCGACAGCATCCGCGATGGGGCGCAGGTCGACATCACTCAGGACGCCGACCCCAATCACATCATCAAAGGTACCGTCACCCGCAACTCGAACGCTATCAATCAGACCAGCCGCACCCTCAACGTCGAAGCAGATGTCGACAACGCCAAAGGCGGGTTGCTGCCCGGTGCCTACGTCTTCGTCCACATGAAGCTCCCTGCAGGTTTCAACACCGTCACCATCCCCTCCAACACACTCATCTTCCGCGCGCAGGGTCTCCAGGTAGGCGTTGTGCGCAACGGTCACGTGCAGCTCGTAGCCATCACCATCGGCCACGACTTTGGCAGCACTGTCGAAGTTACCTCCGGAATCACGCCGCAAGACGAAGTCATCCTCGATCCCTCCGACTCGCTCATCAGCGGCTTGCAGGTCGAGCTCGGCTCGGTCGACGGGAGCACATCCGCGCGATGATCCGACCCCTCGAGCCACCAATCCGGGTGCGCCAGTCTTTCGGCTTTATCGAAAGGGTAGGTTGTTCGCGCCACGTGAGCGCCATTCCTCTGGCGTATCTTGCGCTCTCGGCCTTGTTGCTAAGTGGATGCCGTGTCGTCGGCCCCAACTACAGCCGCCCGCCTGCCGCTGGCGTCGCGCCCGAGTTCAAGGAACCCGGCCCCACCACTTTTCAACCAACCGACGGCTGGAAAGCCGCGCAGCCAAGCGATCAAACGCTTCGCGGCAAGTGGTGGGAGCTATTCGCCGACCCGCAGCTCAACGTGCTTGAAGAGCAGGTCGATCCCGCCAATCAGACGCTCAAGGCCGCTGACGCTAACTTCCGCGCCGCCCGCGCCGCCATCGGCCTCTATCGCGCAAACCAGGCCCCTACACTAAGCATCGGGCCGGAGGTGGGCGGGGTGCGCCAATCCGCCAACGAACCCTATGTTGGCTCGACAGCCCTCGCAGGCGGCCAGGGACAGGGTGATTTCCTCCTCCCGCTCGACTTCAGCTACGAAGTCGACCTCTGGGGCCGCATCCGCCGCAGCATCACCGCCGCAAAAGAGCAGGCGCAGGCCGTCGACGCTGATCTCGAAACTGCCCGCCTCAGCCTGCACGCCGAGCTCGCCATCGACTACTTTGGCCTCCGCGCCGACGATGCCCAGAAGAAGCTCCTCGACGACACCGTCGCCACCTACCAGCAGGCCTTGCAACTCACTGAGGATCGCTACAACGGCGGTGCTTCTCCGCTCTCCGATGTCGCCCAGGCCCGCACCCAGCTCCAGGCCGCCGAGGTGCAGGACTCCGACGTCACCCTCCAGCGCGCGCGGTATGAGCACGCCATCGCGGTGCTTACCGGCCAGTCTCCCGCCGCGCTCACGCTCGCGGTCGCGCCCGTCACTGTCAACCCGCCCGCCATCCCGGTCATCCCCGGGGCGCTGCCCTCGCAACTCCTGGAACGTCGCCCCGACATCGCCGGCGACGAGCGTCGCATGGCGTCTGCCAACGAGCAGATCGGCATTGCCCAGGCCGCGTTCTACCCCACGCTCGACCTATCTGCTGCTGCCGGCTTCAACGGAACCTCTCTGCTCAATCTCTTTACCTGGCCCAGCCGCTTCTTCGCCGTCGGTCCCACCCTCACGCAGACGCTCTACGACCACGGCCGCCGTCAGGCTGGCTCCGACATCGCCGTTGCCCAGTACGATGCCACCATCGCCAACTACCGCCGGGACACGCTTACCGCCTTCCAGCAAGTCGAGGACTCGCTCGCCTCCCTGCGCATTCTTGAGACTGAGGCCGATCAGCAGCGCGCCGCCACTGCGTCCGCCCAACAGTCGCTCGACCTCTTCCAAACCCGCTACCAGGGCGGTGTCGACACCTACCTCCAGGTCGTCACCTCGCAGACCTTAGCGCTGCAAAACCAGCGCAATGACATCGAGATCACTCGCCGCCGTCTGGAAGCCAGCATCCTCCTCATCAAGGCCCTCGGCGGCGGCTGGACCACCGCCCAACTCCCTAAGCTCTGAGTCGCAAACGAGATTCTCGTACCGACCAGCGGTACCACGCGAAGCAGTAAAAGGGTGTGTGGACGCCTAAACGCCTGGTTTACTCTTAGCCACAATGGCCTACGCTCACACCGTCGCTGGCGTCCGCTATCCTTTCTCGTCGCTCGCCGAGCTGCTCGGCCGCGCCACCCCAGCGCGATCTGGCGACCAGCTCGCCGGCATCTGCGCCACTACCTCACAAGAACGCATCGCCGCACAGATGGCCCTCGCCGACCTGCCACTGAAGCGCTTTCTCAACGAAGCCATTGTCCCGTATGAAACTGACGAGATCACCCGCCTCGTCCTTGACACGCATGACTCCGCCGCCTTCGCACCCATAGCCGCCTTTACCGTAGGCGACCTCCGCGACTGGCTGCTCTCCGACGACGCGACCACCGAGCGCCTCGCCGCGCTTGCCCCCGGGGTCACCCCTGAAATGGCCGCCGCCGTCTCCAAGCTAATGCGCCTGCAGGACCTCGTGCTGGTCGCGCGCAAAATCTCGGTAGTTACAAAATTCCGCACCACCATTGGACTCCCCGGCCGCCTCTCCACCCGCCTCCAGCCTAACCACCCCACGGATGATCCCGCTGGCATCGCCGCTTCCATCATCGACGGCCTCATGTTAGGCTCCGGCGACGCCGTTATCGGCATCAACCCCGTGTCCGACAGCCTCCGCTCCGTCATCGATCTCCTCCACCTCATCGACCGAGCCCGCACCCGCTTTGCCATCCCCACCCAAAGCTGTGTCCTCGCCCACGTCACCACGCAGATGGAAGCGATGCGCCTCGGCGCTCCAGTAGACCTCGTCTTTCAATCCATCGGCGGCACCGAAGCTACCAACCAATCCTTCGGCGTGTCTATCGCCGTGCTCGACGAGGCCGACCAAATGGCCCGCGAACTCGCGCGCGGCGGCATCCCGGGCGAATCCTTCGAGCCCAACATCATGTACTTCGAAACCGGTCAGGGCAGCTCGCTTTCCGCCAATGCTCACCACAACGTAGACCAGCAAACTCTCGAAGCCCGCGCCTACGCCCTCGCTCGCCGCTACCACCCGATGCTGGTCAACACCGTGGTCGGCTTCATCGGGCCGGAGTACTTATACGATGGCAAGCAGATCCTCCGCGCCGGCCTGGAAGACCACTTCTGCGGCAAGCTGCTCGGCCTCCCCATGGGCTGCGACATCTGCTACACCAATCACGCCGAGGCCGATCAAGACGACATGGACGCCCTGCTCACCCTGCTCGGCAACGCCGGAGTCAACTACATCATGGGCGTCCCCGGCGCCGACGACATCATGCTCAACTACCAGAGCACCTCCTTCCACGACGCCCTCTACCTGCGTCGCATCCTCAACCTTCGCCCTGCCCCCGAGTTCGAAGCCTGGCTCGCGCAAGGAACGCCGCGTGAACTCTCAGTTCAGAGGTTGCTAAGCGCATGAGCGCATCCCGCAACCTCACCCCATCGCCCGGCTCCGCGCCAGCCAAGCTTGACCTCCGCGACTACACCTCGGCCCGCGTCGCTCTCGATCGAACCGGCTCAAGCATCACCACCCGTCGTGCCCTCGAATTTTCTCTTGCCCACGCGCAGGCCCGCGACGCCGTCCATGCCACCCTCGCCGTGCCCTCGCTTCTTGCCGCCCTCCGCGAACGCAACCTCGCCGCCCTCCCGGTCCGCAGCGCTGCGCCGAACCGCACCGAATACCTCCGCCGCCCCGACCTCGGCCGCCAACTCAACGCCGCCTCCGCCGCGCTTCTCCAATCTGCAACGGCCAATTTGCAACCTGCAACGTCTATCACCCTCATCCTCGCCGATGGCCTATCTGCCCTGGCCACCGAGCGGCACGCTCTACCAGTAGTCGACGCCCTTCTCCCACTCCTCAAAATTGGAGAACCGGATGCCACCTGGCGCCTCACACCCATCGTCATCGCCGAGCAAGCCCGCGTAGCTCTCGCCGACCAAATCGGCCAGGCCTTCCACGCCGACGCAACCGTCATCCTCATCGGCGAACGTCCCGGCCTCAGCTCGCCCGACTCCCTCGGTGCCTACATCACCTGGTCCCCGCGACCTGGCCGCACCGACGCCGAGCGCAACTGCGTCTCCAATATCCGCACCGAAGGCCTGGACTACACCACCGCCGCCGCCCGCATCGCCCGTACCCTGACCCAAGGCCGCCGCCTGGGTCTCACCGGCGTCGCCCTCCGCGAGTCCGATACAGGGCTGCTCCCGTAGAAGATCCTCAGGCGCGATGCACGCCATACGCATCCAGCACATCCTTGAGCGTAACGATGCCTTCCAGTTGATGCACATCTGCGCGGTTCACCACCGGCAGGATGTCGAGGTGGTTTTCGCCCATGCGTTCGAGCGCCAGATCAAGCCCCTGATCGGCATGGATGTGCGGAAAGATCAGCCCATCCAGCAAGTCGCCGAGCTTCTTATCCGCCGCGTCTGTCTGTGATTTTGCCAGACTTGAAACGTCGATCAAGCCGATCACGCCACGCCGGTCGATCACGGGCCAGGTGTGGAACTCGCTGGCGCTGACCCGTTCCAGTGCCTCGCGCAGTGTCATCTCCGCCGGTAGCAACTGGCTCGCGGCCCGCATGATGCTCGCTGCCTGGCGCTGCCCGAGTCTCTGACGGGTCTTTGCCGTCGGCAGGTGGATGCCGTCCTGCACCGCCAGCGCCTCATAGATAGGCTCGTGCTGTAACAGCGAGGCGACGAATAGGCTCACCATGTTCGCAATCATCAGCGGAACGATCACCGCGTAGTCCTGCGTCATCTCGAAGATAATCAGCACCGATGTCATCGGCGCGCGCACCACCCCTGCGAACACTGCGCCCATCCCAACCAGCGCGTAGGCACCGGGCAGCGCGGTGCTCGCTGGGAAAAAATGATGAGCCACCGTACCCACAGCACCGCCCAGCATGGCGCCAAGAAATAGCGACGGTCCAAAGATGCCGCCCGCGTTGCCCGAAGCATAGCTCACCGTCACCGCGATCAGCTTCAGCGCCAGCAGCACCAGCATCAGGCGCACCGCCATGTTGTCGTTCAGCGCATCGCCCACAAACCCATAGCCCACGCCCAGCACCTGGGGCACAAACCAGCCCATCCCGCCTACCACCAACCCGCCAGCCAGCGGTTGGAACCAGACCGTGCTTTGCGGGAACCGCAGAAAACGCGCCCGCATCCCAAGCAGCATCTTCGCGAAGATCGCGGAAACGATACCGCCGGCCACGCCGAGCACTGCGTAGACGGCAAACTCCGCCGGACTCACCAAGTGATATTGCGGAACTTTGAACAGCGGATGGTCGCCAAGCAAAAGCCGCAGGACTACCCACGCAGTCGCCGAGGCCAACACCACGCCACCCATCATCGGCGCGTTCAGATCGCCCATAATCTCTTCAAGCGCAAACACCACTGCCGCAAGCGGAGTATTGAATGCCGCCGCAATTGCTGCCGCTGCGCCTACCGGGATCAGCTTTTTCACCTGCTCATTGCTTAGACCAAGCATCCGCCCCAGCACGGAGCCGATCCCCGCTCCAACCTGCACCGAAGGCCCTTCGCGCCCCAGAGGAATCCCGCTCGCGAGCGTCACCGACGTGCAGAAGAACTTGCCCAGCACCGTACGCAGCGTGATGCGTCCCTCGCGTGCAAACAGCGCCGCCTTGGTCTGCGGGACGCCGCTGCCCCGCGCATTCGGGAAAAATCGGTACAGCAGGTATCCGATGCCCAGCGACCCCACCACAGGAAACAGCAGACGCCGCCACGGCGCGCCGCTGACCGGGTAGAGCCGCATGCCCAGCCGCTCCGTCAGCACTATGAATGCAACCACCGCCAGGCCGGTCACTGCACCGATCACCAGCGACAGCCCCAGAAATATCTGGTTCTCCCGCGGTCGCAGTCCAGTCATGCGCTCCAATAGTGGGAATCGACGACTCTCGCCGCCCGTGTGGTTGCCTTCAGTCATGTCCAGAAGAATGCCTCATCGCTACAGTATCGCAGGGGTGCACAGTCCAACTCGTCCGTGCCGGCCACCACTGCCATTGTGTAGGATGCCATGTCGTATCCTTGTGTCATATTCCATGGGCCGCAACCTCTACATCCTCGCCGCATCGCTGACCCTCTTCGCGCTGATCTCCTGCGGCGTGGCCTACACGAACATCGCGCAACAGCCCGGCTCGCCCGGTGACGCCGCTCTCTGGCGCACCATGGGCCTCGTACTCTTCCTCATCGCGCTGGTGGTCGCGCTCGCAGGAATTCTATCCTCACTCTTCGCACAAGCAGAGCGCCACGCGGAAGACTCCCGCCGCCGTCCCCGCTCGTGATCATCCAGCGCAGATACAATCAAGAGGGGAAGGGAATCGCCACTCATGTTTGAAGTCACCGTAGAAGCCGGCTTCTCCTCCGGCCACTACCTTCGCAACTACCACGGCAAGTGTGAGAACCCCCACGGCCACAACTACCGCGTCCTCGTCACCCTCGCCGGCGCCGAGCTCGACCACGCTGGCCTCCTGCTCGACTTCAAGCTGCTCAAGAACCTGCTCAAGCCTGTCGTCGACTACCTGGACCACCGGATGATCAACGACCTGCCGCCCTTCACCGAGATCAACCCCTCGGCCGAAAACCTCGCCCGCTACTTTTACCAGGAAACCAGCCTCGAGCTCCAGACTCTTACGGCTGGCCGCGTCCGGATCAAAGATTGCACCATCTTCGAAACTGACACCAGCTTCGCCCGCTACTACGAGTAGCCCTCGCTAATTCCCGCCCGACCGCGCCGCCACATTCTTCCCCTCCGGCAGAGCCAGCGTGAGCGCCATCGCTGCCCAGTTCGTTCCCGCAGTCGAAATCCACTGATCGTGTCCGTGCGGGAATCCCGCGTCAAAGTAAGGCTGGAACGCCAGCGCGCGCGTCTGCACATACCACGATCCATCCTGCTCCTGATGGCGCAGCAGCCACTTGACCCCACGCTGGTACGCCGCAGATGTGGTTGGAAGCCCGCCAATTTGCAGCGCTACTAAGCTCTTCCCGGTTGCGTATGCCGTGCTCTCCATCGTAGGCAGATCGGACCAGCTCCCATCGGCCTTCTGCGATGCCAGCAACTCCCGCATCGCCTGCCTCGTCGCCGGCTTGTTCGTGCCCGCCCACGCCAGCCCTGCCAGCCGCCAACTACGGTCGTCATTGCTGTGCGACTTCGCATTTGCCATCCACGCCGCCGCCAGCGCGATCGACCGGCGATACGCCGCCGCGTCCGGCTTCGGAGCGTATAGCTGCAGCGCGCGCATCGACAGCGCCGTCTCGCCAATATGGTCCAGGCATAGCGGCGGTCGCTGGTCCGAGGTCTCTTCAAACCACTCGCCGTCCACCTGCTGCCGCGACCGAATCTCCATCGCGGCTGCATCGGTATTGATGTCTGCCTTGTAATCCTCCGCCTTCAACCCCAGGAGGATGTAGGCCACAACCCCTTCGCTGAAGTTGTCTCCCACTGGGACAAGGAATCCCTGGTACATGCGGTCGCGCGTCTTTTCCAGTGCTTCCACATTGGCCTTCAACTGTGCCGAAGCCGTCTTCTCGTCAATCTGAAATCCCTGCTTCCGCGCCAGCCCCACCGTCATCGCCGTCAGGCTGTTGTTGTGGCACGACACGCATCCCGACTTGTCCGCAAAGCTCGCATCTGCCCGCTGCAGCAGCGGAAGGCTGTCCTGAATCGCCAGCCGGAGATCATTCTTCACCCGCGGCGAGAGCACCACCGGCGTCTTCGCGCCGCTCTTCGCGCCCGCCGCGACCAGCAGCCGCACAATCGGCGTATCGCCTTTGCGCTTCGCCATGTCCAGCACCGTCAGACCCTCATCGCCCGCGTTCGGATGTTTGCTGGTGGCGTTCACGTCCGCGCCGCGCGCAATCAGCAGCTTCACTTCGTCGAGCGGCAAAGCGTCGGAGGTCGCCGCATACATCAACGCAGTTCGTCCCAGCGGGTCGCACGCCTTCACGTCCGCGCCATGGTCCAGCAGTGTCTGCGCTGTCTTCATATCGCCAAATACGGCGACATCCTGCAGCGAAGCGGTAAACACATTCTTGTTCGTAATCCTGGCCGCGATCATGTCCACGCACTTCGGGCAATTCGTGCTGGCCGCCATTGAGAGGCCGGTCTCGCCGGCTGCCTTGGCATCTGCTCCATGCTGCAGCAGCGCCTCCACGTTGGCCGCGTCGCCCGCAGTCAGCGCTTCAATCAGCGGGGAAGACTCCGTCTCCGGCTTTGCGTTTGGATTCGCATTCGCGCCATGCGCCAGCAGCAGCTTCACCACCGCCGCGCCGCCCGGATGCCGCGCCGCAATCATCAGCGGCGTGCGCAGGTCATCCGACTTCGCATTCACATCCGCGCCGCGTTGGAGCAGGACTTGCGTCTTCTCCAGGCTTTGCGCGGCCCACATCAACGCTGTCGCATTCGCATCATTCGCCTGGTTCGGATCGGCGCCCATCTGTAGCAGTCGCGTCACCGTCGCCGCGTTCCCGTAAAGCACCGCATACATAAACGGAGTCGAGCCCCCCGGGCCGCGCGCGTTCAGAAGCTTTGGATCAGCCATGGCCGCCTTCATGAAACCTGCGAGGTCGTTGTTGCGCAGCATCTCGACCATCGCTACGGCGCGCGCATCCGGAGCAGGCTTGTCCACTTCGTTCGCGAGCGCGTCCGGCCACTCCGCGCCCTGGTCGATCCACGCCTTGATAATCGCAATCTGTGCTGGCTTCAGTGCGCCATCCGGAGGCATCTGGCTGCCGTACTCGCCCATAATCCGGTGATAAAGGAAGCTGTTTTCGCTGCTTCCCGGAACCACCCGCCGCGAGAACGCTTTCATCACGGAACTCTTGCGGTCCACCCGCATGCCGGCGCGCTGCTTGTCCGGACCATGGCACTCCACGCAGTTGGTGCGGAGGATCGGCAACACATCCGTCGCAAAGTCCACCTTCCCCACCGGCGCGGAAGCCGGATCCTGAGCCAGCACCAAGCCGGCTGTCATCAACGCAAAAAGGGACCCCACCACTAATCCTGATCGTGCCATGGAAAAGCCTCCGTACAGCAATCGTTCCAAGTGGGCCCAGATTCCGCAATACTACCCGCAACCCGCGTCCCGCGCCACTCTGAATGGGTCCCTGTCACCATCCCGGAAACCACCCAAAATCGGGACTTTACCTTCCTAATCCGTCAAATGTCTTCCGATACACCAGCGCATCCAACCCTCGCCCATAAAAACCCTCCGCTCTCCCCAACCTCCCATACCCCATCCCCTCATAAAACCGCATCGCTCCAGAATTTCCCGGGAACACGTGTAGCGCCATGCCTGTCCCGCCTGCTTGGCGCACCTTTGTTTCCACGTCCTCCATCATCCGCCGAGCTAGTCCCTGCCGACGCCACGCCGCCGCGACGTCCAGCGTCACCACATATCCCGCCTGCGCCTCCATCTGCACCACGCAAAAACCCACCAGTTTGACCGCGAATTCTGCCAGCACGGTCATCGCGCCGGGAGCCTCGGCAAAGCCGCGCATCACTCTACGGCTGAACCGGAACACTGGCTCAAAACACTCCACATCCAGCGTGTACATGGCCTCCCAGTCTCCCGGTCGATACTCCCGCAGCGTCACCTCGGTCATTCCAGCCTCGAATTCACCGCCCATACAGATGTACCATCTCTCATGCGCCCTCTTCTTGCTCTTTTCCTGCTGGCAACCATCACGTGTGCTTCCGCCCAGACGGTTGTGTCGCCAAGGCCGACCGAGATCAAGGTTGTCGTCATCAACATGTTTGAGGCTGGCGCCGACACCGGCGATATCCCCGGCGAGTACCAGCACTGGGTTGAGAACGAACACCTCGACACTGTTCTGCCGTTTCCGCAGGGTTACCATGACCTCCGTCTCAACTCGCATACCGGCGTTCTTGGACTGCTCACCGGGGTTGGTACGGCGCGAGCGGCGGCATCCGTGATGGCACTTGGGGAAGACCCGCGCTTCGATCTCACCCATGCCTACTTTCTGGTCGCCGGCATTGGCGGCATCGATCCCTCCGCGGGTTCGCTCGCCTCTGCCGTCTGGAACGACTGGATTGTCGACGGCGATCTCGGCTACGAAATCGACGCGCGCGAGATTCCCAACGCAACCCCGGCCGACCGCGCCCTCTGGACCACCGGATATATCCCCCTACGCAAGTCCGTCCCCTACGAGCAGCCTGTTGATCCCGACAGTGTTCTGGTCTATCAACTCAACGCGTCGCTGGTCGATTGGGCGTTCAACCTGACCAAAGATGTCGTAATTCCTGATCCGCTCGAGCTGAAGGCTTTGCGCTTGCAGTTTGATGGCGCTGCTGCTCACCGTCCGCCGTTCGTTCTGAAGGGGGCCAATCTCTCCGCCAGTACCTTCTGGCATGGCCAACTCATGAACCAGTGGGCTGAAGACTGGGTCAAATACATGACCGCAGGCAAGGGAACCTACGCCATCTGTGGAATGGAGGACACTGGAACGCTCCAATCGCTCACTTTCCTCGCCAACGCTCACAAGGTTGACCTCAACCGAGTCCTGGTGCTGCGCACGGCCAGCAATTACGATGTCCCCCAACATGGCCAGACGGCTGCCCAATCGCTTGCGGGAACCAAGATTGGCCATTACAGCGCCTATTTGCCGTCGCTGGATACTGCGTACCGAGTCGGCCACGTCGTGGTGGACTCGGTTGTGGAGCATTGGGCGGAGGATCGGGAGCGGATTCCGGGTCCCCCCCTCCCCCCCCTTGAAACCTCAAAATATTCAAAACAAACGAGATAGCGGCGACCGTGTCCTTCAAAATCCTCATTCCATGTGGGTTACGGGTAAAATCATCAAACATAAGGGGATAGGGGGCGTGGCTGCACGCCGGTTCCGGCTGGTTTGGAAGGTCACTTCCGTTCTGATTCCTTTTTCCATCTACTACCATTATAAAGGATGTACCATAACTCATCTGCCATCTATTTTGGGCTATATTCGGCTTGTTTTGTGGGAGATAGATGTTTTGGGGGGCTTGACAACGAAAGAACGCGATTTTGTCCGGACTCCAAGCTGGAGCTGTGCGGTAGCGACTTGTGCGCCTTCAGCGCTTGGGGGACTTGGTGGCGTGCTCCCCTAGGCCTGCGGCCTTGGGTGGTATGTATCGCGCTTGCAGCGCTTTGCCACATTTTTGGGCCCATGACAATGGGGTTGGCGGGTGTTCGGGATGTGTCCAGTCCTGAGGGACTGGTCTGATGTTGGTGTCGCGCCGCCAGCGCTTGAGGGTGGGGGTGCTAGAGGCGTTTGCGGACGAAGCCGCGGACTACTTCGGTGGTGACGCCGTAGACCACGTGGGAGGTGAGTTGGCCGGCGCTGACGCGTGGGGCCGATCCGGTGAGGAGGCCGAGGGCGGGCAGGGTGCCTTGCTGGGAGAGCGTCTCAAGTGCCATGCCGAAGGCTGCGCCCTTCTCCGAGGTTGCGGTGGGGAAGTACTCCGCTGCGGCCCCATAGGCGGCGCCGACTGCTGCGCCGAAAGTCCAGTGCATGCTGTCGGCCGTCGACTTGGGAGCGTCGTCCGGAGACTCGGCCTTGACGCGGGCGCGGTGCGGGATGAAGCGCTCGGCTGCAGCCATGGCGACGGCGCCAACCAGTCCGCCGATCAAACCGGCCAGGAGTCCTTTGGCAAGCGATTTGGGTTGGACAATTGCGACTTTCTTTTTGCTCATGCGACCACCTTCGGTCTCTGTTCTTAGGCCGGTGTGTGTTCAAGATGCATCATAGCGGAGCTTGGTTGGTGCGTGGCGGAAGATTAGCGGAAGGCGCCGTCGGTCCACTCGTAGACGACGACGCCGAGGTCGCCGAGGGTCTTGATGGTGGCTTCGATGTTGCGGCGGACCGCGGGACGGTCGGAGGCGGGGGTGTCGTGGGCCTCTTCGATGGCAATGACGCGGCCGTAGGGCCAGGAATTTTCGGGTACTGCATCGAGCGCGGCGGGCAGATCGCTGAGGCGCACGGTGAGAGCCTGCTGGCGCGCGGCTACGGGGCGAAGCATTCCGCCCACGCCCACATCGCTCGGGTTGGCGTCGGCGAGGGTGATGTGGAGGGTGGCCATGTTTTGCTGGACGGTGAGGTAGGGGTTCTCCCAGGTGGTGAGGCTGTGGACGGCCATGTAGCGGCTTTTAGAGGGCGGCGGGATGAGGTCCAACTGCTCGCGCGCGGCCTCGATGGCCTGGGCACTGGCGGCGGTGGGGGTGGTGCCGGCGGCGGCGCGGTTGCACCCGGCGAGCAGCAGCGGGGTGAGGAGTGCAAGGCAGGCTGCGGAGGCGAGCGCGGCTCTTAGAGAAAACTGCGTGGAGGAGGATGAAGTGGGAAGAACGAACATAGGCTCGCATACCAGCATACCAAGATGGTGGATGTAGGTGCCAGCGGCTTGGAAGTTCAGTCGCGGTTGGCGAAACGCCAGTCCCCAAACCGGCCGACCATTCATCGTCTTTTCTCATTCATCGTTGCGATTGACGCCTACCGCTTGAACCGTGTCCGCGCGGCTCCCAGCATCCCCAGCGCCCCGCTCCGCTCAAGGTGAAGGTTGAGGTGTGGGCCTACTGCCTCTTGCCAACCTATGTTTCGGCGCGGGTTCTCGGCGACCCGCAAAATCCCCCTATAATCGCCTCACAGGATCGCCGAAAGGAACCACCCGAATGAGATGGCTCGTATACGCCCGCGTGCTCCTTCCACTTTTTCTGGTGCCTTCGCTGCCCCTTACCTCCCAGACCATCGTGCACTCCTTCGATGGCGACGCCGGTCCCGGCCCCGCTGCCTGTGAGTCCTTGAAGGGCCACTGCGACCGGCCCGACATGGACGTCGCCGTCAACGGCACCCAGGTCATGCAGGTTACCTGGCAGAACATCCGCATCTACGACTACACCGGCCGCCTGCTCCACACCACGCCCACCGCTGACCTCATCGGCAACGCCGGTCTCGTTCCGCATAACCCCAAGCTGCAGATGCCCATCGAGCCGCACGTCGTCTTCGACGAGTTCATCCACCGCTGGATCATGACCGCCACCGGCGCTGACGATGACCTCCTCGTCAGTGCCACCTCCGACGCCACCGGCGCCTGGGGCGGTGTTTCGCTCTCGTGCCTCCAATCCGGCGCCTGCCTCGACAATGACGACGCCATCCACCTCGGCTACGACAAGAACGGCGTCTACGCCTGCGGCTACCACGTCGGAGATATCAATCTCCACACCGCACACCTCGGCTACGACTGCTTCGCCGTTCCCTCCGCGGAAGCCCTCGCCATCGCCCAGCGCATCCCGCCCGCACACATCAACCGCACCCACAACCTGCCCCTCGACATCTTCCCCGCCGTCGACCACAACCCAGCTAAACTCCCCACCGCTCCCGCCTTCTTTCTTGCGAAGACCTGTGACCCCAACGTCCCCGGCGGCTGTCAGAACCCCACCAACTTCACCTTCCACTGGCTCGTCGATACCTTCACATGGAGCGGCGCCACCGGTGTCTACAACGCCGAGCAGGAGGTGAAGACCGCCATAGGCTCCGCCGGCGACCTCTGGATCTACAGCAAACCCTGCTGCGGCCCCCTTATGTCGATCCCCCAATCCGGCAGCCCCGACGTCGCCATCCGCGCCGCCGAAAGCCACCGCATCATCAACGTCGTGCAGCACGGCTCCCATGTCTACGCGGTCGCGGGCTCCGGGCCCTGCACCACCGATTGCGGTCTGCAGGGCATTGACACCGGCAATCTCGCCCTCTTCGTCGACCTCGACTGCGCCAAACCCTCCGCCTGCATCGTCAGCCAGACCGCCAAGATCTCCGGCCCTACCTTCAATCCCGAATTTCCCACCATCGGCATCGACACCGCCGGCAACATCGGCATCGTCGCCCTCTCGTCCACCGCCGATACCGACCCTTCACTCCTGCTCTGGACACGCAAACCCACCGACCCGCCCAACACCTTCGCCGGTCCCGCCACCATCGTCGCTGGCACCGAACCCTACACCTGCCTCGCCGACAAGGGCTTCGCGTCTATCGCAAATCCCGTCGGCATCCTCACCGCGCTCGACCCCATCAACGGCTCGACCCTATGGACATCCCACCAGTGGTCGCACGATGCCACCCGCTGCACTTGGAACACCCGCATCATCGCATACCAAATCGCCCCAACCACGACAAAGCCAAAGCCCATCCCAAGAACCACCAGTTCCAAGCCATAGAACGTTCCAGGCTGGATAGCGGTGCGCCTCTGATGGGGGCGAGTATGGTCACGCAACCAGGGCGCTACCTTTTGTATTGATCGTCGGTGACGTGTTCCATCCAGTCGACTACTTTGCCGTTGAGTTTTTCCTGGATGGCAATGTGGGTCATGGCGGTGGTGGGAGCGGCGCCGTGCCAGTGCTTCTCGCCGGGAGAGAACCAGACCACGTCGCCGGGGCGGATCTCTTCGATTGGACTGCCTTCGCGCTGAGCCCAGCCACAGCCTGCGGTCACGATGAGAGTTTGACCGAGGGGGTGAGTGTGCCAGGCGGTGCGGGCTCCCGGTTCGAAGGTGACTGTTGCTCCCTGGACGAATGCCGGATCAGGGGCCTGAAACAGCGGATCGATTCGCACGGTGCCTGTGAACCAGTCGGATGGGCCTTTTGCGGAAGGCTGCGTGCCTGCTCTTTTGATTTCCATTTTCTTATGTGCCCTCAGCTCAAGTTTATAGGCTTTGGGCCGCGTTTCTGGCGAGTTGGGCGGGGTGGGCCGGGGCAAAATGCTGGCGAAATGAGACGCCTTGAAAAGTGACTTTACTTTGCGGGGGTGGAGGTGCTACGTTGCATAACACTTCCCCCAATCCATCAGCACCGGAGAATCTCCATGTTTTGCTCGCACTGCGGAATGGCAAATGTGCCTGGAACCAAATTCTGCAAGAACTGCGGAGCCGCGATAACAGCTCCCGGCGTTGCGCAGGGAGGTGTGGCTGCGGCTGCGCCCCCACCCCCGCCGCCCATGATGATGCCGCCGCCAATGGCGGCAGCGACGACCTACCAGGTTGCGCAGCAGCAGGTTTATTACGTCAGCCAACAGGCGGCTGCGCTGGCGCACGGTGTTCACCAGAACCACATGATCCAGGGGCTGAGAGGACGTATTCAGGGTTTGGCCTCCACTGAGGACCTGGAAGGGTTCAGCCTGAAGGAGATGTTCTCCGATGTCTTCAGGCGCCGCGGCCAGGACGAGGTAGAGGAATACCTGCTGGTGGGCACCGCAAAGAATACGCCGTCGATTGATGTTGTGGAGACGGGCTGGCCGAGGCCGTGGCTGTTCTTCCGGCTGTTGGCGGCGCTGGTGATTGCGTATGTGGTGCTGTCGGTGATCTGTGAGACGACGGGTAACAGCAACTGCATTCCGGGAATGATGTTTCTGGGGGCGTTTGCGGTGCCGCTGGCGACACTGATGCTGTTCTTTGAGCTGAATTCGCCGAGGAATGTGTCGATCCATTTGATCGGGAAGCTGTTCTTAGCGGGTGCGGTGATTTCGCTGGGCGTGGCGCTGCTGGGCTATAGCTTGCCGATCTTCCAGCTTGGAACGTGGGAAGCGGGAATTGTAGAGGAAGTGGCAAAGCTGCTGACGGTGGTGATCCTCGTACACGGCGCACGGTACAAGTATGTGCTGAATGGGATTCTGTTTGGGGCGACGGTCGGCGCGGGATTTGCGTGCTTCGAGACGGCCGGGTATGCCTTGAACGAGGGCTTCCTGGCCGGGTTGCTACCGGTGGTCGTGCAGAGTGGACAGCTGTCGGCCGCAGCGACTCAGGCAGGCGTGAGTCAGATGCTGTCGATCCTGCTGCTGCGCGGAGTACTGGCACCGCTTGGGCATGTGGCGTGGACGGCGATTGCAGCAGGCGCGTTGTGGAGGGTGAAGGGCGACAAGCCGTTCAGTCCGATGATGATGTTGGATGGGCACTTCCTGAAGGCGTTCTTGATTCCGGTGGCGCTGCACGCGATCTGGGACGCGCCGTTCCAGTTGCCGCTGATGGGGAACCAACTGCTGACGGGACTGGTGTCGTGGTACGTGGTGTTCGGCATCGTGCAACAGGGGCTGCACCAGGTGAAAGGCGAGCAGCAGGCTCATCTGCAGGCCACGCTGAATCAAGTTGAGGCGTCGATGGGAACACAGGCGGCAGCGGCGGTTTGAGGGGCAATGGCGGGAAAAGTTTACGGTGAGAGTGGGCGGTTCGAAAGACCTATCCATGTCCTTCAGCACGATTGACCAAACAGACCCATTACCAAGTGGACACGGGCTTGGCGAGGAAAGTGAGAGGTTATGACATTCTGCAAGAATTGCGGTGCGCAGTTGGAGGGCAATGAGAAGTTCTGCGTAAAGTGCGGAACACCGGTGGAGGCGAATGAGGGGGCAACACCGCCGCCCGGGCCGGGTTCCGGAGTGCCTGTGGCGGCAGCGCCGATGATGGCAGCCGCGGCGGCGCCAGCGCATCCGGCGGCGGTGATGCAGCCATATCCAACCGCGGTGGTGCAGCCATTTCCCGCGGCAGGACCGTATGCATCGTTCGGCGGGCCGCCGATAGCGGTACCACTGCCGCAGGCTGCGCCAATGAAACATAGCTGGGCGACGACGGTGATCGTACTCGTGGTGTTGGCGGCGGGGGGTTATTACTACCAGAAGTACCAGGCAGCGCCGGCTGCCCCGCAACCGGGGACTGCACCCGCGCAGCCGGCTCAGGCACCGCAGCCGGCCCAGCCAGCTGCGCCGAGCCAGCCGGGGGCTGCGCCGACCGTACCTGGAGGCGGACAAGGCGCGGCGCAACTTCAGGTGTTTGCAGCGCACTGGCAGGTGACGAACGGAAGTGTTGTGATCTCGAATGGGGTTTGGAAGAACAACGCGACCACTGCCATGCAGTCGGCGGTGCTGGAGTGCGATCAGTTCAACGCGGGACGCACGGACCTGGCACAGATGAAAATGACGCTGAATGGGCCTGTGCCACCTGGGGGCACCGTGACGTTCAATGCCTTCCAGATGGGCGCCGCCGTAATGAACATGCAAACGGTGGACTGCGGGATTGTGGACGTGACTCCGGCGAACTGACGGGCTAAGGCCGGGTCAGCGGCCGTGCCAGGTAGCGGGACGTTTTTCGAGGAAGGCGCGAGTGCCTTCGCGTTTGTCCTCGGTGGCGCAGAGGCGGCCGAAGAGGGTAGCTTCGAGGGCGAGGGCTTCATCGAGCGGCCGGCCAGCTCCGCGGTCTACGGCTTCGATGGCCGCGGCGAGGGCGAGGGGTGGCATCGAGGCGAGGAGTTTGGCCAGGGCTTGCGTTCGCAATGCAAGTTCCTCAGTGCCTCCGGGGACAACTTCGTCGACGAGGCCAATGCGAAGGGCTTCAGGGGCGTCGACGATGGCGCCCGTGAGGATCATTTTGAGCGCGGCGCCGGGGCCGACGAGGCGCGGCAGGCGCTGGGTGCCGCCGTATCCGGGGATGAGGCCGAGCTTGATCTCGGGCTGGCCGAGGCGCGCGGTGGAGGCGGCGATGCGGAGGGTACAGGCCATGGCGAGTTCGCAGCCGCCGCCGAGGGCGAAGCCGTCGATGCAGGCGATGACGGGCTTGCCGAGGGTTTCTATGTGGCGGAAGATGCGGTGAGTGCTTCCGGCGAGGAGTTCTCCGGAAGTGGCGTCGAGGTCCGTGAGTTCACTGATATCTGCGCCGGCCGCGAAGGCTTTGCCGCCCGCTCCGCGGAGTAGGACGACGCGGACGGTGTCGTCGATGGCAAGCGCGGCAAAGAGTTCGTCGAGCTCGCGGAGCATGGTGGAGTTGAGGGCATTGAGGACTTTGGGGCGGTTGAGGGTGACGGTTGCGACGCTGTCTTCAATGGAATGCTGCAATGTTTCGTAGGCCAAGAGGTCCTCCGGGCGGCTTTGGACTGTCAACGGAAGAATAATTGAGAATCGCAAACGCGGGCCGACTCAAGCGGAGGGGCGAGATATCTCCCATATGGGGGATGCCGGGGGGCGCAACTGCCTGTAGGGTAGAGCGAATTACTCCAGATTGACCTAAGGAGCAACTCCTATGCGCGTTCGACTTCTCTGCCTGTTGTCCCTCTTGATTGTGTTGCCGAAGGTTGCTTCAGCGGATACGGTTTATACATATACTGGGAAAGATTTCACGACTCTTTCCAATAACACGGCATTCACGAACCAGTTCACAACCTCGGATTTCATCACAGGATACTTCGATCTTGCATCGCCGCTGGCGGCGAACCTTACCGCTACTGCGATCACCCCGACTTCATTCAGTTTCTCCGACGGGGTTGACACTATAGCCGATGCCGACGCCGCCAGTTCCAGTTTTGATGTGTCGACGGATGCGACGGGAAGGATCACCGCCTGGACCATCTATCTGAGCGCGGGATCTAGCTTTCCGGTTGAAAACATATCTTCGGTCAATACATCCGCCCAGATAGATGTTGGCTACGACGTATTTTCCACGTCACGAACGGGCAATTCCTCGTATTCGGGCGGCAATGGGAATGCCGCCGGCACGTGGACCTCGGAGACGGTGACACCCGGTGCGACGCCGGAGCCTTCGGGGCTGATGCTGCTGGGGACGGGGATGGTGGGCATGTGGGGTATTGCGAGGCGGCGGCTTCGGTGTCAGGCACCGCCCATGGATTAGTTGCTGAGGCTCGAATTGCGGCCTTTCCGTGGACTCTTCCCGAGTAAGAAACTTGCAACCCAAGGAGCCGACATGCGCAACAAAGTCTTCGCAGCTTTTCTCTGTGTCATGGTCTGCGGGATATCCAAAGCAGACCCAATCCTGGCCGCCGATTGCACCATCACCGCAAGTCTTTGCTCCTATACCCCGAGCGCTGTCGGAGGCTTGCAACTTAGCGTATCGGATATCCATGGCGCCGTGTCCAGCTACACCGTCAGCGACGTATCCAGCGCGAGCCATTCGGTCACGTTTTACGACCCTTTGGATACAACCTTCGCCGTCGCCACGTCCTCAGCCACCGTGGTTGCTGGATACGATGGCATACACGGATCTTCCAGCATAACGACAACGGGAACCGGGTGCTGCGATTCGGGGGATGCGGAGTTCAGCGGCGACATCTACGACCGCTTCCAAATTCTGGGAAGCTTGCCTGCGGGGGCACAACTTGAATTCACCTATGGCTTCGATATCCTTTCAGACGCAGCGCCAGGAAGGAACAATTACAGCGCTTTCTTAACGCTCAACAGCAATGTTTGTGAACTGACCGGCCCCGGACTCTATGGAAATCTTAGTAAGACCTGTACCTCGTTCGTTGGGATTGGGGGTGGGTTAGCCGACCTGGATCTGAGTTTCGGCACGGACCTTTCCGGAGCCGGTCCCGCTACCGTGTATCTCGACGCGACGAATACGGCGAAAATCGATTCGGTATCGGTTGTCGACTCCAGCGGCAATCCGATCGCCGGTGTTTAGCTCTATGACGCCTCTGGGTACAACTACAATGCTCCCTTAGTAGGCGCGACGCCGGAGCCTTCGGGGCTGGCGCTGCTGGGGACGGGGATGATGGGGTTGTGTGGTGTGGTGAGATCACGGCTTCGGCGTGAGCGTTCGACCCAAGTCACACTCCGGGTAGGCTGAGCATCAGGCGCATGAGTTCGCTTTGGCGGCGTGCGCCGGTCTTGCTGAGGATGCGCTTGACGTGAAAACGGGCGGTTTCAAGGGTCATGGCCATCTTCGCAGCCAGTTCGCGAATTTCGAGGCCGGCGAGCAGATGTTCGGCAACTCGCGTCTCGGTTGGCGTAAGGCCATAGAGTGCTTGTAACGCATGACTGCGCGATGCGGGCTTGCGTTCCGGGTCGTATGCGATGACCAAGGCGGTGATGTTGTTGGCGGGGGCCTTGCCGTCCGGCCGGAAGGGGGCTGCGCTCAGGCGTAGCGGCTGCGTGTGGTTGGAACGATCGATGCAGATGTATTGGGGCGCGTCGACCTGCGATTGGATGAGGGTGAGGTTGAGTGCCGACTTGATTAGCAGTTGCAGGCTGCGGTCGGCGTCCGGGAGCGCGGCACGGAGGCGGTTCTGGACCAGGCGGAGACCGCTGTTGGTCCGGAGCAGAGTTTCACCGAGGCGATTTGAGAAGACTACGAGTCCTGTTGCGTCGATGCAGAAGACGGCCTGGTCGAAAGCATCAAAGGCCGCGCCGAGACCCAGAATCCGGGTCTTCATCTGCGACGTCTGGTAATGCAGTATGAGAGCACGCCGCAAATGGGGTAGGAGCGTCCGAAGGACGAGTCCTTCGCTTTCCTCGAAGGGCCCATTAGATCTGGCGCGCTGGCTGCTGATGAACGCAGGAGAAAGGTTGGAGCCGAGTGGAATTTTGAGGCCAGCGGCATATTGCATGTCGTTCTTGACGAGGTAGTCGTTATAGAACTCGGTTCGTTCGAGCTCTGGGTCCGTGATGACTCGATGGCTGTAGCGGACGGCCCCGTCGGGGACAAACGCATCACCGCGTTCCATCCAGACGTTAATCGATGCGTAGTAGGAGCTGAAGACGTTCCAGGCGGCGGGGTCCATGCGGGCGAGGGAGAGGACGCTGGTTTCTGGGAGGGCTGCGAAAAGGCAGGTGGATTCGCCACGGATGAGCTCGGCTATCTCTTCGAGGACGATACACCAGCGGTCAGGATGGTTTACAGCGGAGTAAATTGTTTCGATGGTGTCCAGCAGCGGGGCGGTCCCGCCAAAGGCGTGCTCTGGATTCTGGAACATTGGGACTCCTGTGCGGCTTGTGGGTTATCGAACAAACCTTTCTCGCCCCATCGCTTGCTTGCACAGGGTTTGGTGAGAATAGCAGAGGAATGATAGGGGGCAAGAAAATATCTCCTATATCGTTTTAGGTAAACTCAGTCCATGAAGGGAGTATCCGGTTCGGTTTACCGGCATGACGATGGCGCGAATTAAAGAGGACAAGATCGCCGAGGCGTGGAACAACTTTGACTTCATGACGATGTTCCAGCAGATGGAGTAGAACGGTCGGCTGAGAACGACGCA
>Ga0302198_10000101_pt1 | contig 83273 bp, 70 predicted proteins | sample II_Bog_N2_2_FD_193521 | JGI IMG/M metagenome (GOLD analysis project Ga0302198, IMG submission 193521) | Peat permafrost microbial communities from Stordalen Mire near Abisko, Sweden - II_Bog_N2_2 | ecosystem: Environmental > Terrestrial > Soil > Wetlands > Peat | place: Sweden: Abisko...
CCCGGGCCCCGAGTTTCTGCTCGCAGAGCCGGTAGAGCTGGAAGGTGTTGGACGAGTTCTTGCCCCCGATCACAAAAGCGGCGTCAAGCGGCTCCTCCAGCGCCCGGGCAAGCGCGTCCTGGTTCACCTGGGTCGCGTAGCATAGGGTGTCGTTTCGGCCCTGGCCTCCCACCCGGGGCGCCCCGGAGGGCCGGTCAGGGCCGTAGCGCTCGGCGAACACGTCCCTTAAGTACGCGATGATCTCCCGGGTCTCGTTCATCAGGAGCGTGGTCTGGTTCACGACGGCCACGCGCTCCAGGTCCCGATCGAACCGGAACCCCTCCGTGAATCTCCCGGCGAAGCGCTCGCGAAAGCTCGCCTCGGCACCCGGTCCGGCCCCGCGGATCAGCTCCCCGAGCTGCCGGGTCTCGTCCAGGTTCCTGACAATGATAGCCGGGGCGTAGCGGCGCGTGTTGGAGAAGGTCGCCTTAGTCTCCTCGTGCTCGTGCTTGCCGTGGATCACCACCGTGTAGCCGTCGCGGCCGTAGGCCCGGGCGGCCTTCCAGACCTTCTCCACCAGCATGCACGTGGCGTCGTACTGCCGGACGGCGATGCCCTTCCGGACCAGGCGGCGCTTGTCCTCATCGGTGGCCCCGAAGGCCGGGACGATCACGATGTCCTCCGGCGAAAGCGTGTCCCAGAGATCCGGGCCCCCGGGTCCCGCGGGGTGGGGGACGCCCTTGTCCGTCTGCAGGTAGCGCAGTCCCCGGCTTATCAGGTCCTCGTTCACGAAAGGGTTGTGGATGAGCTCGGAGAGCATGAAGACGCGCTTCCCAGGATTCTCCGCGAGGGTCTCGTAGGCCCGCTCGATCGCATTCTTCACACCCAGGCAAAACCCAAAGTGGCTTGGCACGAGGTAGTGGACGGCGCCGAAATCCAGCGTCACCGGGCCCGTGGCGGTGCGCTCGTGGCGCCGGGCCAGGGCCTTAATGGCCGCGCACAGACGGGACTGGTAGATCACGAGCGCCTGCGCGTCCTGGTCGTAGATGGCGGTGTTGCGCTCCTTTTCGGGCCGGAACTTGTAGATGAAATCGTTCTCCCCGAGATTGAGGTAGGGGATCTCGATCAGGTGCGGGTCGATCGCCTCCAGTATCCCGGCCAGGGAGGGCGCGAGCGCCCCGGGCTCCGAGGAAAGCCTCTCGATGGTTTCAAACACCACCTCCGGGTCCGCGGAGCGCCCCTCCACCTGCGCGAAGTGGACGCGGTAGGACCGCCCCCCGGCGCCCACGCTGAACCGCGCCAGGGGCGCCGTGTGCGCCTTGAACGAGGATTCCAGGCGGGCGAGCGCCATCTCCGCCCCCGTGCCCGTAAAGGGCAGGCCCGCCTTGGACCCGAGCCGGCGCACCGCGAGGCGGTTGTTGCCATCAAAGGCCAGGATGCAGTCGAGCTGCGAGACGGCGACCCCTGTGGGCATGGGCATCAGGCCAATGTGCCGGCGTTTCAGGGCCTCGGCAAGGGCGAGGCGAGGATTTGCTGGAGCTTTGCAACCTCGCGGCCGCCGCCCATCGCGAAGTCGGGCTTTCCGCCGCCCTTGCCGCCGAGTTCCGCGCTCATGAGGTTCACGATCCTTCCGGCCGCGTAGCCGGCCTTGATTGCGCCGGGCGAGGAGAACGCGACGACCGCGGCCTTGTCCCCGAAGGCGGCGCCCAGGCGGACGACCCCTTCGCCGATCTGCCCGAGCACCTGGGAGCCCAGGGCGCGGAGCGCGTCGGGGGTCTCGGCCGCGACGACGGCCGACACGAACCTAAGGCTCCCCTCGACGGCGGCCTTGGACGCCAGGTCGCCGGCCAGGTTCGCCGAGGCCTTCTGCTCGAAGGACCTGAGCTTCTTCTCGGCCTCGGATTTCTCTACGAGGAGGGACTCGACCCGCGCCTGGAGGTCCTCGCGCGCCGCGCCCAGCCTCTGTGCAACAAAGTCAACGGTGTCGAAGGCGTGCAGGGCGTGGCGGTAGGCGCCTTCCCCGGCCACCGCCTCGATGCGCCGGGTTCCGGCGGCGATCGCGCTCTCGTGGACCACCTTGATGAGCCCGATCTCCCCGGTCGTCGCGACATGGGTGCCCGCGCATAGCTCGCGGCTGTAGCCGCCGATGTCGACGACCCTCACGACCTTTCCGTACTTCTCCCCGAAGAAGGCGAGCGTGCCCTCGGGCTTCTTGTCGAAGTCCACCTCGTAGGCCATCACCGACGCATTGTCCAGGACCCGCTGGTTGACGAGCTCCTCGATCTCGCGGATCTGGGCATGGGTCACGGCCTCAAAGTGCGAGAAATCGAAGCGCAGCCGGTCGGGGGCGTTGAGCGAGCCGGCCTGGCGGACGTGCGTGCCCAGGATCTTTCGCAGCGCCCAGTGCAGCAGGTGCGTGGCCGTGTGGTTGCGCTGGATGGCCCGGCGCCGGGATTGGTCCACGGAGAGCTCGGCATGCGCCCCCGCCTCGGGAACGGCCGTGCCGGGGGAGACCTTGTGCAGGTGCCGTCCGGACTTGTCCTTGACCGTGTCGATGATGGAGAAGGGGGAGCCGCCCACCAGGGCGTGGCCCGTGTCCCCGAGCTGCCCGCCCATCTCGGCGTAGAAGGGGGTCTTGTCGAACACGAGGAAGACGCCGTGGTCGGTATTGACCACGTCCTGGAGCGTGGCGTGCGTGCCGCGCTCGCGGTCCAGGAGGTACCCCGTGAAGGCCGTCGGGGCGTGCGCGGTCGAGGCCGACCCCTCGGTGGCCGCGACGATCACCTCCTTCTTCTGGGCCGCGCGGCCGCGCTCCCGTTGCTCCTCCATCAGGGCCTCAAATCCGCCGACGTCGACCGCGATTCCGCGCTCGGCGGCGATCACCTGGGTCAAGTCGAGCGGGAAGCCGTAGGTGTCGTAGAGCTCGAAGACCGTCTGGCTCGGGAGCTTTCCCGAGGCCGCCGCGTCGTCAAAGCGCTTGAGTCCCCGCTCGAGCGTCCTGCCGAAGCTCTCCTCCTCGGACCGTATGACCCGGCGGATCGTGGCCTCCTGGCGACGAAGCTCGGGAAACACGTCCCCGAGGGAGGCCACGACGGGGTCCACCAGCCTCTCGAAGAAGCCCGTGGAGAGGCCGAGGTGGCGCCCGTAGAGGGCCGCCCTCCTGAGGATCCGGCGGATCACGTAGTTGCGCCCCTCGTTTCCCGGGAGGATCCCGTCGGAGATAGAGCATGAGACGCAGCGCGCGTGGTCGGCAAGGACCCGGAACGCGACATCGATCCGCTCCTGGTCCGAGAGCCCCGTCCGTCCGCCGGGGACCGTTCCCTTGTAAACGTGGCCCGAGAGTTCGGCGATCCGGGCGAAGATCGGGGTGAAGACGTCGGAATTGTAGTTGGACGGCTCGGCCGAGAAGTCCGTGAAGCCCTTCGTGGTCGCGACGATCCCGGCGACCCGCTCAAAGCCCATGCCGGTGTCGACATGCTTGGCGGCCAGGGGCGAGAACGTGCCGTCCGAGTTGGCGTTGAACTGGATGAAGACGTGGTTCCAGATCTCGATGCAGCGCGGCGAGCCCGAGTTGACGAGCGTGCGGCCCGCGGCCTCGTCGTCTGAGGCGAGCAGGTTCACGTTGATCTCGGAGCACGGCCCGCAGGGGCCCGTCTCGCCCATCATCCAGAAGTTGTCCTTCTTGCCGCCGCGCACGATGTGCACGGCCGGGTCGAGACCCGCCCTCCTGAAGATCCCCGACCAGATGTCGAAGGCCTCCTGGTCGAACTCCGACGGGTCGCCCTTCGCCTTGTCCGGGGAGTACACCGTGGCGAAGATGCGCCTGGCGGGCACCCCCCAGGTCTTTGTCACCAGCTCCCAGCCCCACTCGAGCGACTCCTTCTTGAAGTAGTCGCCGAAGGACCAGTTGCCGAGCATCTCAAAGAGCGTGTGGTGGTAGGTGTCGAAGCCGACATCCTCCAGGTCGTTGTGCTTTCCGCCGGCGCGTATGCACTTCTGCGTGTCCGCCGCCCGCGTGTCCTTCGCGGGCCTTGCGCCCGCCCACTGCGACAGGTCCGCCGCCCGCTCTCCGAGGAAGATGGGCACGAACTGGTTCATGCCGGCGTTCGTGAAGAGGAGCCCCGGTGAGTCCGGAAGGAGCGAGCTTGAGGGCACGATCGTGTGTCCGCGCGCCGCGAAGAAATCGAGGAACGACTGGCGTATCTCCGAGGAATTCATAGGGCGGCAATGACTGCGTCCGCCATGGCGCGGGTGCCCACTGAGGGCCCGCCGAAGGAGATGTCGGCGGTCCGCGAGCCGGAGGTCACGGCCTTCCTCACGGCCGCCTCGATGCGGGCCGCCGGCTTCTCGAGCCCGAAGCTGTTGCGCAGCATGAGCGCGGTGGAGAGGATCTGGGCGCAGGGGTTCGCGATCCCCTTGCCGGCGATGTCCGGTGCCGTGCCGCCGGCGGGCTCGTAGAGCCCGAAGGGAAGGCCGAGCGAATTCCTGCCCGCACCGAGCGAGGCCGAGGAGAGCATGCCGAGGGAGCCGCAGATCACGGCCATCTCGTCGGAAAGGATATCGCCAAACATGTTCTCGGTTACGAAGACGTCGAACTGGTTTGGACCGCGGACGAGCTGCATGGCCGCATTGTCCACGTACATGTGGCTCAGTTCAATGTCGGGGGCGTTCTTTGCGACATAGTCGGAGACGGTCCTCCGCCAGAGGACGGAGGTCTCTAGGACGTTGGCCTTGTCGATGGAGCAGAGCCTGCGCCTGCGGGAGCGGGCGGTCGCGATCGCGGTGGCCGTGATCCGCTCGATCTCGCTCTTCCTGTAGATCATGGTGTCGACGGCCTGCAGGTCCCCGTCGGGGAGCGTCGTCGTCTCCTTCGGCTTCCCAAAATAGAGCCCGCCGGTCAGCTCCCGGATGCAGACGATGTCGATCCCGTCGGGTATCCTCTCCGACTTGATGGGGGAGGCCGCGAGGAGCTCCCGGTACAGGAGCCCGGGCCTGATGTTTGCGAAGAGCGTGAAGTGCTTCCTCAACGGAAGGAGCGCGGCCCGCTCCGGCTGCTCCTTGGGGGGCAATTTCTCCCATTTCGGGCCACCCACCGAACCAAAAAGGATCGCGTCGCTCGCCTCGCAGATGCGCAAGGTCGAGTCAGGCAATGCCTTGCCATGATTGTCGATCCCGGCCCCTCCCACGTCAGCCGGCCGGGCGTCAAGCGCGAGCCCCTCCTGGCGGGCGACGTGCTCGAGGACCCGGAGGGCCTCGGCCATCACTTCCGGTCCAATGTAATCTCCTGCGAGTACGGCGAACTTGAGGGTCGGCATGTAAAAGGGGTGTATCGCTATCCGCTGGGGGCCCAAAGGTGAAGGGAATTTTCGCCGTTGCGGAACACGGGGATTGCCCTCTCTTTGCGGCGTGAACGTCCACTGCCTGCCTGCCGGGCCCCTTCCGACCAACGCCTACCTCCTGGCCGAGCCCTCGCGGGGCACGGCGGTGCTGATCGACGCCCCCCTGGGCATTTGGGAGCGGATCGAGCCCGTGCTGGAGAAGGAGGGCTGCCGCCTCGAGGCCCTTTGGCTCACCCACGGACATTGGGACCACACGCAGGGCGCCGCCGAGGTCGTCCGGCGGTCAAAGGTCCCCGTGAGCGGCCACCGGGACGACCAGGTCCTTTTTGAGACCCCCGAGGTGATGCGCCCGCTAACCCCTGAGGAGATCGTCCTCGAGGCGGTCAAGGTGGACCGCTGGCTCGGGGACGGGGATATCCTCGAGACCCTGGGGGAGCGGGTCGAGGTGCGCCACGTGCCGGGCCACTGCCCGGGCAGCCTCCTGTTCTATTTTCCCCGGAGGGGGGTCGCCTTCGGCGGGGACGCCCTCTTCAAGGATTCGGTCGGGAGGACCGACCTGCCCGGAGGCGACCCCGCGGCCCTCATGCGGTCGATCCGAACGCGGATCTACACGCTTCCCGAGGAGACGACCGTGTTCCCCGGCCACGGCGGCCCGACGACGGTCGGGTATGAGAGAAAGAACAACCCCTATGTCCGCGCCTGATCACGAGGCGCACATGGCCCGCGCGCTCCTGCTCGCGCAGAGGGCGTGGGGCGCGACGCACCCTAACCCCATGGTCGGCTGCGTGGTGGTCGAGGACGGCAGGGTGACGGCGGAGGGTTTTCACGAGAAGGATGGCGGGCCCCATGCCGAGCGCGTGGCGCTTGCCTCCCTCCTGAGGAACCCGGCGGCGGGCGCCACCCTCTACGCGACCCTGGAGCCCTGCTCCACCCCGGGGCGCACGGGCGCCTGCACGGATGCGATCCTTGCGGCGGGCATTCGCAGGGTGGTCGTGGGCGCCACGGATCCGAACCCGGCCCACTCGGGCCGCGGCTTCGAGGTGCTCCGGAAGGCCGGCGTGGAGGTGACGACGGGCGTCCTTGGCGCCGAATGCGCCGACTTAAACCTGATCTATAACCACGGCGCCGCGGGCATGGGCCCGCTTTTGGCCGCCAAGGTGGCGACGACGATCGACGGCCGCATCGCCACGCGGACGGGACTGAGCCAGTGGATCACGGGGGAGGCGGCTCGCGCCGATGTCCACCGCTGGAGGCGGCTCTTCCCGGCGATCGCTGTCGGTGCAGGAACCGTGATGACGGACAACCCGCGGCTCACGGCCCGCATCGCCGGCGAGCCGGAATGGTGCCCCATCCGCTTCGTGTTCGACGGCCGACTGAGGTCGGTCGTGGACCACCGCCTTCCCAACGCCTATTCGGACGAGTTCGCGGCCCGCACGATCGTCGTCACGACCCAGCACGGGGGGCTCGGCTACGTGCGCAAGCTCCGGGGCCTGGGTGTCGGCGTCTGGGTGTTCGAGTCCCCGAGTGGCCGGGTGCCCTTTGCGCAGTTCCGGGCGCGCTGCGCCGAGGAGAAGGTCGGGGGCGTGCTCCTGGAGGGCGGGGCGCAACTCCTGAGCCGCGCCCTTATTGAGCGCCAGGTCGATTATTTCTTCGCGTACCAGGCACCCCTCCTCTTTGCCGACGAGAAGGCCAAGCCGGCCCTGAGCGGCCTAAGGACCGAGAGGCTCGAGCAGGCGGTGCGCCTCTCCGAGATCCGCAGGAGCGCTCTGGGCGACGACTCCCTTCTTCGGGGCAGGGTCGTCTATCCCGAGAAGATCCAGGTCGATGAGACTCTTTTTAGCCTCGGGTAACCCCCACAAGGCCTCGGAGCTCCAGGCTCTCTCCGATGCGCTCCGCTCCGGCGGGCCGGCGGTCGAGATCGTCTCGGCCGCCTCGGTCGGGGGCATGCCCGCCGTGGACGAGGACACGGGGACCTTTGTCGGCAACGCGCGGAAGAAGGCGCTCGCCCTGCGCGCCCTCCTGCCCGAGGGCGGGTGGGCCCTGGCCGACGACAGCGGCCTCTGCGTGGCGGCCCTCCGAGGCGGCCCCGGGGTCGAGTCGGCGTACTTCGCGGGACGGCAGCACGACCCGGCGGCGAACTTGGCAAAGCTCGTCACGGTGATGGCGGGGATCCCGGAGGCGGAGCGCGCCGCGGAGTTTGTATGCGTCCTCTTCCTGGCGGGTCCCGGCGGGTCCGAGGCCCACTTCGAGGGCCGCTGCCCGGGACGCCTCTCGACCAAGCCCCGCGGCACTGGGGGGTTCGGCTACGACCCGCTCTTCATCCCCGACGGGTTTGCGGGCACGCTTGCCGAGATGCCCCCGGAGGTGAAGGCCCGGGTGGGCCACAGGGGCCGGGCCTGGGCCGCCCTCGCGGGCTGGCTTGCGGCGCGGGGCTAAACTGTGCTTGGATCGACCCTCCATGGCCGACTTCTACATCACCACGGCGATCGACTACGTGAACGGATCCCCCCACATAGGCCACGCCTATGAGAAGATCCTCACGGACGTGATCGCCCGCACCCGGCGCCTTAGGGGCGACACGGTGCACTTCCTCACCGGGACCGACGAGCACGGCCAGAAGGTCCAGCAGACGGCGCGCGAGCGCGGCGTCCCCCCGCAGCAGTTCGCCGACGGGGTGAGCGCCGAGTTCCAGGCGATGCTCCCGCGCCTCTTGATCTCCAACGACGACTTCATCCGCACGACCGAGGAGCGGCACAAGAAGGTGGTCCGCCGGATCCTCCAGCAGCTCTTCGACAAGGGGGACATCTACAAGGGCGAGTACCGGGGGTTCTACAGCACGCGCCAGGAGCAGTTCCTCCAGGACAAGGACCGCAACCCCGACGGGTCCTGGCCCGAGATCTATGGCGAGGTCCAGGAGATCGTGGAGCCGAACTACTTCTTCAAGCTGAAGTCCTACCAGCCCTGGCTCGTGGATTTCCTGGCGGCCAACGAGAATTTCATCTTTCCACGGTACCGCCAGAAGCAGGTGACGGAGTTCCTGAAGGAGCCCCTGAACGACCTGTGCATCTCCCGGCCCCGGGAGCGCCTGGAGTGGGGGATCCCGCTTCCCTTCGACGAGGCGTTCGTCACCTACGTGTGGTTCGACGCGCTCGTGAACTACTACTCCGCCGTGGCCGACAAGCCCGGCGTATGGCCGGCCTCATGGCACGTGATCGGAAAGGACATCCTCGTCCCGCCCCATGCCGTCTACTGGCCGATCATGCTCCATGCCGCGGGGATCGCGCTCCCGAAGGGCGTCCTCGCGCACGGCTGGTGGATGACGGGCGGCTCGAAGATGTCCAAGAGCAAGGGTAACGTCCTGGACCCGCTTGCGCTCGCGGACGAGTTCGGCGCCGACGCCCTGCGCTTCTTCCTAATTCGCGAGATGAACGTCGGCCAGGACGGGGACTTCTCCCGCGAGCTTTTCCTCACTCGCTACAACAGCGACCTGGCAAACGACCTTGGAAACCTCGTGAACCGGGTCCTCAACATGACCAACCGGTTCGCGGGCGGGTCCGTCCCTTCGCCCGCGGGGGAGGGGGAGGCCGAGGCCGAGCTCCGCAAGCTCTGGGATGCGACCCGCGCCGAGTACTTGCCCCTCTTTGACCAATTCCAGTTCCACACCGCACTTGAGCGGCTCTTCGTCTTCATCCGCTCCATAAACGGCTACATCGAGAAGCGCGCGCCCTGGAAGCTCGGCAAGTCCCAGGAGCCGGCCGACAAGGCGCTGCTCGCCACGTCGCTTGCGACGATGGCGGAGGCGCTTCGCCTGGCCTCGGTCGCCCTTAGGCCGGTCATGCCCGGGGCCACGGGAAGGATCAACGCCGTGCTGGGCTACTCCCCCAGGGGTGCGTGGGAGGAGGAGTTTGCCTGGGATGGGAGGCTCGCCGGCTCCAAGGTCTCCGAGGCCCTGGTTCTCTTCCCGAGGCCCGCCCCTGCGCCAAAGGCCCCGTGACGATCCTCCCGCTAGATCCCGTCGCGAACCAGTCGGGCGAGGCGCTCAGCCGGTTCCTCTCGGAGTGCCGCGACAGCGCGGCCGAGGCGGGCCGGCCGATGCTCGTGAGCATCACGATCCAGGTGGAGAGCCTGGACCCGCTCGCGGTCCTGGAGTCGATCTTTGAGCCCGGCGAGCGCCATTTCTACGCGGAGCGCCCGAGCGAGGGATGGGCCATCGCGGGGGCCGAGTCGGTGCTCTCCTTCACGGCATCCGGCCCCGGGCGTTTCGAGGAGTGCCAGGGCTTCATCGACAGGGTTCTCGAGGACACGATCGCCGTCGGCGACCAGGATGTCCCGTTCGGGGGCCCGCACTTCTTCGCGGCGTTCACCTTCCTGGACACGGTGGGCGAGGGGGATCCCTTCGAGTCCGCCCGGCTGTTCGTCCCCCGCTGGCAGGTGGCGCGCCGCGGGGGGCACACGACGGCCGTCGCGAACCTCTTGATCCATCCGGACTCGCCGATCGACCCCATCGCGGCGAAGGTGCTGCGCGCCCACGCAAAGTTTCGGTCCTTCGAGTTCCGGGCCCCGGGCCTGCCCGAGCAGCACGCGCGCGACGCCACGTCGATCACGGACGTCGGGGGGCGCAACAGCTATTCGACCGGCGTGAGCGAGGCCTCGGACGCCATCGCTCGAGGCGAGATCGAGAAGGTTGTCCTCGCGCGCGCCAAGGACGTCAGGTCGCCGGCGCCGCTCCACCCGCTCCAGATCCTGAACGGGCTTCGCCAGAGGTTCCCCGACTGCAACGCCTTCTCGGTGGCGAACGGCCAGGGCCAGAGCTTCATCGGGGCGAGCCCCGAGCGCCTGCTGAGGGTCGAGTACGGCGTCGTCCTGACCGAGGCCCTTGCCGGCTCGGCCGAGCGCGGGGCGACCGCGAGCGAGGATGCGGCGCTTGGAAACAAGCTCCTTGCGAGCGAGAAGGACCTGCGCGAGCAGCGCATTGTCCTCGACTCGATCGTGCGCAGGCTCTCGCCGCTGGGCCTCGACCTGAGGTATTCCGTGAGGCCGGGCCTCAAGCGGCTCTCAAATATCCAGCACCTGCACACCCCGGTCGAGGCGCGCCTGCCGAAGGGGGTCCGGCTCCTCGACATGCTGGGCCGGCTGCACCCGACCCCGGCCGTGGGGGGCACCCCGCGCGAGCGGGCCGTTCCGCTCATCACCCGGCTCGAGGCCTTCCCGCGCGGACTCTACGGCGGGGCGATCGGCTGGATCGATTCCCGGGACGGTGGAGAGTTCATTGTGGCCCTGCGCTCCGCCCTGGTCTCGGGCCAGGTGGCGCGGATCTACGCCGGAGGCGGGATCGTCGAGGGCTCCACGATCGAGAAGGAATATGAGGAGACCGAGCTAAAGTTCAGGGCGATGCAGGACGCCCTCCTCGGCAACTAGGCTCCCGCGCCGCCGCCATGAATCCCCCGTCGCTCGACTTCCGAAACGTGAACGCCCTCTGGGGGAGCGTCGTGGCGGAGACGCTCGTCAGGTCGGGCGTGGCGACGGCCGTCATCTCTCCCGGCTCGCGCTCGACGCCGCTCGCGTTCGCGCTCGCGAGGCATCCGGGTATCGACGCGATCCCCGTCCTAGACGAGCGGTCGGCGTCCTTCTTCGCGCTCGGGCTCGCCAAGCGCGATCTCCGGCCCGTCGTCCTCCTCTGCACGAGCGGCACGGCCGGGGCCAACTATTTCCCGGCCGTCATCGAGGCGCACGAGGCGGGAGTGCCCCTGGTTGTCCTCACGGCCGACAGGCCCCCGGAGATGCGCGCCTGCGCCTCCGGCCAGACCATCGACCAGCAGCGGCTCTACGGCTCCTTCGTTTCCTTCCACCACGAGCTTGCGGTGCCGGAGGCGTCGCTCCCGCTCCTCAGGTACCTTCGCCAGACCGTGGCGCATGCGGTCGAGCGGTCGCTCGCACCGTTCCGGGGCCCCGTGCACCTGAACGCCCCCTTCCGGGATCCCCTTGTCCCGGCGGAGGACGGCGGGGCGACCGAGGCCTTTGCGGGCCGCGTGGACTGGGGGCGGTTCTTCGAGCACCTGAACCCGCCTATCCCGGTCCTCGCCGTCTCCGAGATCCCGCCCTTTTCGCACCGGGTCCACGGCATCATTGTCGCAGGCCCGGTGCTGACCGCCGACCCCGCGGCCCATGGGGCGGCGGTGGCCGAGATCGCTCGGAAGCTGGGCTGGCCGGTCTTGGCGGACGGCCTCTCTCCTGCGCGCAACCAGGGCGGCATCCCGCACCTGGTGACCCGCTACGACACGATCCTGCGCTCGCCCAAGGCGGCGGAGTCCCTCAAGCCCGAGTTCGTGCTGTGCCTAGGGGAGTGGCCGACCAGCAAGGTCCTGCGCGCGTGGATCGAGGCGAGCGGGGCGCCCATCTTCTTCGTCACGGACAGGCCCGACAACCGCGACGCCCTCCACGGGGCGACACGCCGGATCGTGTCGCCGCTGCCGGACCTGGCGCTTGGCCTGCCCACGGCGGATGCCCCGAATGGCTATGAGCGCCTCTGGGCGAGCCACGAGGCCCGGGTGCGCTCGGCCCTCGACAGGCGCCTCGAGCGGGAGGAGGCCCTCGTCGAGCCGAAGGCGGCGTGGCTGCTCGGGTTGCGCCTTCCCGCCGAGACCCCGGTATCGGTCTCCAACAGTATGCCCGTCCGCGATGTCGAGTACGTTTGGCCCGCGAATGACCGGGGCATGAGGGTCCTTTTCAGCCGGGGAGCCAACGGGATCGACGGCACCCTATCGACCGCGCTCGGAGCGGCCCACGAGGGCCGTCCCTCCGTCCTTTTGACGGGCGACCTGGCGTTCCTGCACGACACAAACGGGCTCCTCATCGCGCCCCGGCTCAAGGGGAGCCTGACTGTGGTCCTCATCAACAACCGCGGAGGCGGCATCTTCGAGCACCTGCCGGTCTCCCAGTACGGCCCCGTGTTCGAGGAGTTCTTCGCCACGCCCCAGGAGGTCGACTTTGCCAGGCTCTGCTCCGCCTACAACGTGGACCACGTTCCTGTTCGCGACTGGACCCATTTTGAGTCCTTGATCGCGGCGCTCCCGGAGCACGGCCTCCGCGTCCTGGAGATCAAGACCGACCGCAAGGCCGACGCCGCCTGGCGCAAGGAGGCATTTGCCTCAGCCGCCGGATGAGCCCACGCTCCCTTTCCTTACCCGCCATGGCCATCCAGTGGAAAACCGCCAAGACCTACTCCGACATCCTCTACGTGAAGTCGGACGGGATCGCCAAGATCACGATCAACCGGCCCGCCAAGAGGAATGCGTTCCGGCCGGAGACGATCACGCAGATGATCGATGCGTTCTCCGACGCACGCGACGACCAGAAGGTGGGCGTTGTGCTCCTGACCGGAGCCGGCCCCCATACCGACGGAAAGCACGCCTTCTGCGCGGGAGGGGACCAGAGCGTCCGCGGGACCGCGGGCTACGTCGGGGATGACGGCGTCCCGCGGCTCAACGTGCTTGATCTCCAGAGGCTCATCCGCTCGATGCCGAAGGTCGTGATCGCCCTTGTGGCAGGTTACGCGATAGGAGGGGGCCACGTCCTGCACGTCGTGTGCGACCTGACGATCGCGGCCGACAATGCGGTCTTTGGCCAGGTGGGCCCGAGGATGGGCAGTTTCGATGGCGGCTTTGGTGCAAGCTACCTGGCGCGGGTGGTGGGCCAGAAGAAGGCGCGCGAGATCTGGTACCTTTGCCGGCAGTATAGCGCGGCGCAGGCACTCGACATGGGCCTCGTCAACGCAGTCGTTCCGGTCAAGGACCTCGAGAAGGAGGGTGTCTCCTGGGCGAACGAGATCATGCTCAAGAGCCCGCTTGCGATCCGTCTCCTAAAGAGCGCCTTCAACGCGGAATTGGACGGCCAGGCGGGAATCCAGGAACTGGCGGGAAACGCGACCCTGCTCTACTACATGAGCGACGAGGCCAAGGAGTTCCACTCGGCACAGCGGGAGAAGCGCAGCCCCCAGGCGCGCAAGTTTCCCTGGCTTCCCTAGGGGGCACCTAGGAACGGTTGGAGAACCCCTCGCGCGGGCGACCGTAGGGGTACCGGTCGCCGTGAAGTCCTTGTAAGCCATCGCGTTGGCGGGCTGCATTCCGCCTGGCCACCTGGCGAGTTAGGGTAACACCCCATATATATATCGCGCCGCACGGCAGAGTATTGGCCACCGGCCGCAGGGTGCAGCCTTGGCGCGGTGCTCGGCACGAAACACCGGGGAGGCAGCGATCTTTTAAATGTCCAACCCCAACCTATGGTATTCGAAAACAAGGCGAACCTGCTGGCGCGCGTTCAGAGGGATCTAGCGTCGTCGGAGATCAAGTACCGCAGGCTCTTTGAGGCCGCAAAGGATGGCATCCTCATCCTGAACCTGGGTACCGGGAGAATCGACGACGTGAACCCCTTCCTGTGCCAGCTCCTGGGCTTCAGCGCGGCGGAAATGATCGGAAAAACCGTGGGGGAGGTGAGCCCGTTCCGGGACACCATTGTCAACGATGCGATGCTCAGACTTTTGCAGAAAACCGGCTATGTTCGCTACGAGAACCTCCCGCTGCAGGCCAAGGACGGCCGTAAGATAGCCGTCGAGTTTGTGTGCAACGTCTATGAGGCGGATGGCATCGATGTGATCCAATGCAACATCCGTGACATCACCGAGCGCCAGAAGACCGAGCAGCAGCTCGCTCTCATGGCAAAGTGCGTGGACGAGCTCAATGACATCGTTCTTATCACGGAGGCCGAGCCGCTCAGTGAGCCAGGTCCGCGGATTGTCATGGTCAACAAGGCGTTTGAGCGTATCAGCGGCTACACCAAGGCCGAGGCCATAGGGAGGAGTCCCCGGTTCCTCCAAGGTCCGAAGACCCAAGGCAAGGCCCTTGAAGAGATCGGCCGTGCCATGGCGGAAAAGGTGCATATCCGGAGGAGGGTCACCAACTACAGGAAGGACGGGTCCGAGTACTGCATGGAGGTCGACATTGCGCCCATCTTCGACCGTGCGGGCACTTGCACCTACTTTGCCGCAACCGAGCGCGACCTCACCGAGACCGTGAAGGCCGAGGAGCAGATCGTGGAACAGGCTGAACTGTTGGACAAAGCCCGCGACGCCATCTTCGTGCGCGACCTGAAGGGCAAGATCGCGTACTGGAACCAGGGAGCCGAGCGCATCTACGGATGGAAGCGCGAGGAAGCCGTGGGCCGCTTCAGCTTCGAGCTGCTCTCAATAGACAAGAGGGTGTTTCGGGAGATGAATGAGGCTACGATCGCTACTGGAGAGTGGATAGGCCAGGTCGAGCAATGCTCCAAGGATAGGGGCGCGCTCAGTTTGGAGGGGCGCTGCACGCTCATCAGGAACACGGATGGGAGCCCCAAGTCGGTCCTAGTCATCTCAACGGACATCACGGAGAGGAAGAAATTGGAGTCGCAGCTCCTGCGCGCCCAGCGCATGGAGAGCATCGGCACGCTCGCCGGGGGGATCGCGCATGATCTGAACAACATCCTCTTTCCGATCATGCTCTGCATCGGGATGCTCAGGAAGGGGTCCTCCGATCCCGAGACCCTGGAGATCCTCGCCACGGTGGAGACAAGTGCCAAGCGAGGCGCGGACATCGTCCGCCAGGTTCTCACATTCGCGCGCGGAATAGAAGGAGAGCGCGTGGAAATCCAACCCAGTCACCTGCTGCGCGAACTCGAGTGCATCATCAAGGACACGTTCCCGAAGGACATCCGCCTTCGGATCTCCGCGGCGGCGGCCATCTGGACGATCCTTGCGGATCCGACCCAGATGCACCAGGTGCTCCTCAACCTTTGCCTGAACGCACGGGACGCCATGCCAAATGGTGGCGTCCTAAGCGTTAGCATTGAGAACCGGATGATCGACGAGCATTATGGGGTCACTAACATCGAGGCGAAGCCCGGCCGCTATGTGAACCTGCGCGTGACGGACACCGGGACAGGAATTGCACCGAAAATCCTGGAAAGGATATTTGAGCCCTTCTTCACCACGAAGGACCCGAACAAGGGCACGGGTCTGGGACTTTCCACCGTAATGGGCATCGCCAAGAGCCATGGAGGATTCGTGAACGTCTACAGCGAGCTGGGGCACGGGACGACCTTCAACGTTTACTTCCCGGCGAGCACCTCTGGTACGGGAGTCCTGGAGGAGGTGGCGGCAGAGGAGCCGTTGCCGCGGGGCAATGGGGAACTGGTCCTGGTCGTGGACGACGAGCCATCGATCCTCGCCATCACGGTCCGGACCCTGCAGCGATTCGGCTACAAGACGGTGACCGCCACCGACGGGGCGGATGCGATCGCGATCTACGCCCTGCGCAAGGGAGAGATCGCCGTAGTGATTGCCGACATGATAATGCCGGTGATGGATGGCGCGGCGATGATCAAGGCCCTCACCTACATTAACCCGTCCATCAAGATATTGAAGGTGAGCGGGTTAGCGACCGGGGTGGGAAAGGAGGAAATCGCCCGCGGCCGTGAGGGCCACTACTTGGCAAAGCCCTTTACCGCCGAGACCCTCCTAAGGACCTTGAGGGACATCCTTGGCGAAAACGTGCTGCCTGGTGCCACGCGAGCACAATAAAGCCGGCAGGCGACACGCCGGCCGGCTTTGTTGGAATTGAAGGGACGATTACTTCCCGAGGGACTTGCGCAGGTCGGCCAGCTGGTTGGCCGAGCCCAGGAGCACGTTTCGGCTCGCGATGAACTTCGCGTACTCGGTCATGAAGATCTTGCCCGGCGGGCGGAAATCGAAGTCCTCGGGCTTGTCGCGGAAGTACTCGCGGTGGACGCGGCTCCACACCAGGCGGCCGTCGGTGTCGATGTTCACCTTGGTGACGCCCAACTTGGCGGCGGGCAGGTACTCCTTCGGGTCGACTCCCACGGCGTTCGGCATCTTGCCCCCGGCGGCGTTGATGCGGTCGACCTCGTCCTTCGGGACCGAGGAGGAGCCGTGCATCACGAGCGGGAAGTTCGGCAGGAGCGCCTGGATCTTCTTGAGGACGTCGAAGTGGAGCGACTGGCGGCCCTTGAACTTGTAGGCGCCGTGGCTCGTCCCGATCGCGCACGCCAGGGAATCGCAGCCGGTCTTCTTCACGAAATCCTCGGCCTCGGCCGGGTTCGTGAGCGTCGCGTGGCCGTCCTCGACCTTGATGTCCTCCTCGACGCCGCCGAGCATGCCGAGCTCGGCCTCGACGGAGAGACCCTTTGCGTGGGCCGCCTCGACGACGCGCTTGGTGATCGCGACGTTCTGGTCGAAGGGCTCGTGGGAGGCGTCGATCATGACCGAGCTGTAAAAGCCCGACTTGATGCAGTCGTAGCAGGTCTCCTCGTCGCCGTGGTCCAGATGGACGGCATAGATCGCGTCCGGGAAGATTTCGCCGGCGGCGCGGATGATCGCCTCAAGCATGCGCTTGTCGGTGTATTTCCGGGCACCCTTGGAAATCTGGATGATGAAGGGGGCCTGGGAGTCGATACAGCCCCGGAAGAGGCCCATGGCCTGCTCCGCATTGTTGATGTTGTACGCGCCCACGGCGTACTTGCCATAGGCATGCTTAAAGAGCTGCGCGGTGGTTACGATCATAGAGGGGCGTAGCGTACGCTCCGCACACGCGGGCCCTCAAGCGTTTTAATTGGGCCGGGTCGGCAATCCTAGCCCTTGCCGCCGGCCGCAGCCGGCGCGCCGGGCGCGGAAGGCGCTCCCTGAGAGGGCGATCCCGTACCATTACCTTGGTTTGCGGCCCGCATTAGCTGCTGCATTTGTTGCTGCGCCTGTTGCTGCTGCTGGACCTGCTGGAGGACGGCCACCTGGGGCGCCGAGAGGACACCCTGGGCCTGGGCGATCGCGTCGTCGGTGACCCGGGCGTTTCCACCCCCGTTTATGAGGGCCATGATCCCGGGCCCGGGACCGCCCGCGCCGTCGCCGGTACCGGAGGTGCCGTTGCCCGCTCGCTGGGGTTGGTTCTGCTGAAGGAGGGAGATGAGCGCGTTTGCCTGGTCATCGGTCAGCGGGGTCTGGGTGTAGCTCAGCTGCTGCTGGAGGCTGTTCACGACGTTCCTCTCGGGAAGGGTCTGCTGGTACTGCTGGTACTGCTGGAACGCCCCGTCGCCTATGGCCTGCTGGATGCTCTGGTCCGTCTGGGCCACGGCCTGGCTCATGAGCGTCTTGAAGCCGTCCGGGTCGGTGCGGGGGTTTATCCCCTGCTCGCGCGCCGCCTGCAGGACATCCATCATGGCCTGCTGCTTGTCGGCCAGGAGTTGCTGGAACTGCGCCAGCTGGTCCGGGCTCAGGTTGAGCGACTTGAAGAGGGCACCGTAGGTCTGGGCAATCCGGCCCTTTGCCTGGATCGCAAGGAGCTTCTGGAATTCTGGGTTGCTGCCGAGTGCCGCGAAGCCGCCCCAGCGGCCGCCGCGGCCCCTGCCGTTGGCGCCGGCGTTGTTGTCCGGATTGTCCCCGCCTGCCGCGTCCGCACCTTCGCGCATGCCCCGGCCCCTCAAGGCGGCCAAGCGGTCCTCCAGGGAGCGTATCGTCTTCTGCGCGTCGGCCAGCTTCTTGGAAAGCCCAGATGAATCATTGGCAGCGACTTGGGCGCGAAGGAGGATGAGTTCGCGGTACTGGCTGTAGGCCAAAAGACCCACCGCCAAGACGCTGGCGGCAAGCAGGGCGATCAGGATGTTGCTCGGGGATTTCACAGGAGGTGCGTACGGTTAGACGCAGGGCGGGGGTGAAGGTTGCCCGATAAGGGTCCGATTGGCTAGGCCTTGGGCTCTGCCGGCGGATCCGCCTTGGCCTCCGCGGGCTTGCGCTTCGACCGGCGGCCCTTCGGCGGCGCATTCGGGTCCTTGGGAGCCCGCGGCGCGAACTCGAATCCCGTGGTGCCGTCCTCCTTCAGCACCAAGAACGCGCTGAACGGCCGGCGGGTGCGCTGGCTCCAGAACTTCTCAAGGAGATCGGTCTTGCCGGTCGAAAGCATCTTCATGAACTGGTCGAGCGGGATGTCGCGCGAGAGGATCCGCTTTGAGCAGCGCGTGAGGATCTTGTCCTCGCCGTTCGCCACCGAGCGGACGACGTAGCTCTGGGGCGTCTCGTAGACCTGGGTCCCCGGGGAAAAGCGCGGCGCCGGGGCCTCCGCGATCGGCTGGAGCCCGGTGAAGTCGATCTTGAATCCACCGTTGGCGTCCCTCTGCCCGTCGAACACGAACTCGGCCTTCTTCTCCTCCTTGTTGTAGCGGAGGACGGCGCTGAAGGGCTTCCCGGCCTTGGAGCGGAATCCGTCCAGGGGCCCGATCTGGCCGTTCACCAGCAAATCCCGGACCTCCGACTCGGCCATCTTCCGGTTGCCGATCACCTTGTAGATCATGAGCTCCCCGTCCTTGGACTTGTAGCCCCTCAGGGTCTCTATCAGGGGCTTGCCATCGGTGGGCGAGAGGATGTCCGTCTCCCGCGCAGCCGAGTCATCCTCCTCGAAGGACTTCACGCGGTCGACGATCCCCTTGGTGGTCTCGACCACCTCGGACATGAACTTCTCGCGTGCGAACTTGCCGTGCTCCATCTGCCGGAGCTTGAACTCCCACTCGCCGGTCATGGCCGGGCTCGTGATGCCCTCGGCCTTCACGGCGGAGAGGAACTGGAGGATCTGCTCGGCCTTGGGCGTGGGGACGAGCTCCCTCTGGCTGCGCTCGACGTAGCGGGTGTTGATCAGCCCGTCGATCGTGTCGGCGCGGGTCGCGGGGGTCCCGAGCCCGCGCTCCTTCATGGCCTCGGCCAACTCGTCGTCCTCGACCAGCTTGCCGGCCCCCTCCATCGCTGAAAGGAGCGTGGCCTCCGTGTAGCGCGGAGGGGGCCGTGTCGACTCCTCATGGATCTGGGGGTCCTTCACCGCGGCGCGCGGGGGCTTCCCATCGGCTTGGTCGAGGGCGGGCAGCGTCTTCGAATCGGGTGAGGAGTCGTCGAGCGCCGTCTTCCCGTAGACCGCAAGCCAGCCCGGGAACGTGAGCACCTTGCCCTCGGTCTTGAAGTCGTGGCCCGCCACCGAGCTGATCCGCGTCGTGATGTCGAACTCGGCGGAAGGGTAGAACACGGCCACGAAGCGCCGCGCGATCATGTCGTAGATCTTGGCCTCCATGTCCTCGAGCGGCTTCGGGGTCTCGACGGTCGGGATGATGGCGAAGTGGTCCGAGATCTGGGCGTTGTTGAAGATGCGCTTGTTGGGCCCAAGCCACTGTTCCTCGAGCACCTTGTTCGCGTGGGCGGCCAGGTCCCCCTGGAGGTTGAGAAGCGCCTGGCGGCAGGTCGGGATGTAGTCCTCCGGGAGCGCGCGCGAGTCGGTCCTGGGGTAGGTGATCATCTTGTGGCGCTCGTAGAGCGCCTGGGCGATCTGCGAGGTGCGCCGCGCCGAAAGGCCGAACCGGTTGTTCGCCTCCCGCTGGAGCGTCGTCAGGTCGTAGAGCCGGGGCGACGCCTGGGTGCTGGCCTTCCGCTCCTCGGTTACGAGGGCCTCGGCCGTCGACTTGCAGGCCGCCAGGATGGCCTCGGCCCTGGCCAAGTCCCAGATGCGGTCGATCCGGTCGTGCTCGTCGTTCTCCGCCTTCTTGAAATCGGGCCTCTGGTAGATGCCCTCGTAGGAGCCCTTGGCGACCTGGAACTCGGCCGAGATCTGCCAGTAGGAGCGGGGCTTGAAGTTCCTGATCTCGAGTTCCCGTGCATAGACGATCGCGAGGGTGGGGGTCTGCACGCGCCCGACCGAGGCCACGTTGCCCGCCCGGGAGCCGAACATGCGCTTGGTGAGGGCGCGCGTCCCGTTGATCCCTATCAGCCAGTCGCTCTCGCTGCGGCAGCGCGCGGCGTCGGAGAGGCCGCGCATCTTCTCCCCGTCCCTAAGGTTCCGGAAGGCCTCGCGGATTCCCTCCTGCGTCATGGTCTGCATCCACGCCCGCTTCACCGGCAGCTTGCACTTTGTCAGTTGGTAGATGTACGTGAAGATGAGCTCGCCCTCGCGCCCCGCATCACACGCATTGACAACGGTTTCTATATCCTTCCGGGCGAGCAGCTTCTTCAGCAGGTCAAAGCGCTCCTTGGACTCCTCGATCGGCTTCAGCTGGAACTTCTCGGGGATGATGGGCAGCGCGTCCAGGCGCCAGAAGCCGTATTTCTTCTTGTCGATGTCCTCGGGCATCTGCAGCTCGACGATGTGGCCCACGGCCGACGAGATGACGTAGTCGTCGTTCTCGAAGTGGTCGCCCTTCTTGGGCACCTTACCGAGCGCGCGCGCCAGATCAGCCGCAACAGACGGCTTCTCCGCGATGATGAGTGACTTCATGAAGCCGCGAGCCGATAGGCCCCGTGCGCTTGGAAATCAAGTATAAGTTTTTTTGACAGGGGGTTAGGCCGCAGCTTTTGGCGTCTCGGAAAGGGCGCTGTTGAGGGACCCGATGAGCGCTGCGATCGTCTCGTCCGACTCGTCCCCCATGTTCGATATCCGGAAGGTTTTCCCCTTCAGCTTGCCGTAGCCGCCATCGATCACCAGGTGGTGCTTGGCCTTGAGCGTCTTGTTGAGCGCCGCCAGGTCGTAGCCCAAGGTGTTGGCGAAGCAGTTGAGCGTCACCGAGCCGTAGCCTTCCTTCGCGAAGAGCTTGAAGCCCTTTTCGGCGCCCCAGTCGCGAAGGGCCTTGTTGAGCCGCGCGTGCCGGGCGTAGCGGGCCTCCAGGCCCTCGGCCTTGATGTCCTCGAGCTTCGACCTCAACGCATAGATGAGCGGTATCACGGGCGTGCTCGGGGTCATCCCGTTCTCGTGGTTCTTCTGGAACTCCTGGAAGTCGAAGTAATAGCCCCGCTCCTGGATGCCCGTGGCGCGCGCAAGCGCGCGCTTGGAGACGGACAAAAGCGCCAGGCCCGGCGGGAGCGCGAGGGCCTTCTGGGAGCCGGTGATCATGATGTCGATCCCGAGCGCGTCCTTAGGGACCGGCAGCGCGCTGAAGGAGCTCACGACGTCGACAATCGAGATCACGTCGGGGAACTGCCGGATGACGGCCATGAGCGCGGCCAGGTCGCTCATGCACCCGGTCGATGTCTCGTTGTGGATCAGCGTGATCGCGTCGTAGCCGCCCTTCGCGAGCTCGGTCCGCACGGCCTCGGGGTCGACCGGCTGGCCCCACTCGAACTTGAGCGCCGTGGCCTGCTTGCCGCAGCGCAGCGCCACGTCGTACCACTTGTCCGAGAACGCGCCGTTCATGCAGTTGAGGACCTTCGCCTTCACGACGTTGCGGATGGAGCCCTCCATGGCCCCCCACGCGCTGCTCGTGGAGATGTAGACCGGGTCGGTCGTGCCGAACAGGGTCTGCAGGTCGGGCTGGAGGGCCTGGTAGAGGGCCACGAAGTCCGCGCTGCGGTGACCGATCATGGGCTGCGCCATTGCGCGAAGCGTTTTTTCAGATACGGCGATGGGGCCGGGGATGAAGAGTTTGTAGGCCATGTGTGATCCGCGTGGAGTGTTGAAAACAGTTTACGTAGACCGCGGCGTCAACCTTCATTCCCCTTGGGCTCCGGAAACGGCGGCCCGCCCATGCCGCAGTCCTGGATCAAAAGAAAATTCCAAGCGTTCGAGCTCTACACGGTGGACGTCGTGCTCGGGCGCCGCGCGGACACCGGGGCGGTCATTTTCGGGTCCTTCCTGCACGTGCTCTCATGGCTCTTTAGCGGCATCGTGCAGCTGCGCCTCCTCCTCTACCGCAAGAGGATACTCCGGGACCATCCGCTCGGCTGCCTGGTGGTGGTCGTCGGAAACCTCACCGTGGGGGGGACCGGGAAGACCCCTGTTGTGGAGAAGTTTGCAAAAGCGCTCAGGGACCGTGGCCGGAAGGTGGCGATCCTATCGCGGGGCTACAAGAGCAAGGCCCCTCCCTTCTGGAAGAAGGCCTGGTACGGCATCACCCATACCGACGAGCCGCCCCCGCGCGTCGTGAGCGACGGCCAGAATGTCCTCCTGGACAGCGAGGAGGCCGGGGATGAACCCTACATGCTCGCCCGGAACCTGCCCGGGGTCGTGGTCCTCGTGGACAAGAACCGGGTGAAGGCCGGCGCCTTCGCCATCAAGAAGTACGGCTGCGACACGCTCGTCCTGGACGACGGGTTCCAGTACCTTCCGCTCAAGGGCCGGCTGAACCTGCTCCTGGTCGACAAGACGAACCCCTTCGGCAACGGGCACCTCCTCCCGAGGGGAATCCTGAGGGAGCCGGTCAAGCACCTTAAGCGCGCCAACTACATCTTCCTCACCAAGTCCAACGGCACGCGGGACGCCGAGCTCGAGGCGCTGATCACCCGCTATCGGCCGGACGCCGATGTGATCGAGTGCGCCCACAAGCCGAAGTACCTGCAGAGGCTGGACGCTTCCCTGGCCGGATCCGCCGGGCGCCAGCCGCTGGAGTGGCTAAAGGGCAGGAGGATATTCGCGTTCAGCGGCATCGCGACACCGGAGAGCTTCGAGAAGTTCCTGAGGGACCTGGGCGCGCTCCTGGTGGGCCGCGAGCGCTTCCTCGACCACTACCGCTACACCCCCGAGGACCTGGATGACCTCTACACGGCGGCCGAGCGGGAGGACGCCGAGTGCCTGGTGACGACCGAGAAGGACGCCGTCAGGATCTCTGACCCCGCGGGCAGCCCCCTGCCGATATACTACCTGCGCCTGGAGATTGAGATCATCCGGGGCGCGGCCGACTTCGACGAGGCCGTCGGACGGATCTGCTTTCCCCAGAACCAGATAGCACAGGTTCCCTAGCCGATTTGGGGGCGGCCGTTTCCAGGGCGCCATGGACTCCTAAATCCATCGATCCTATGCTTGGAAACTCCGCAATCGGTCTTTACGACTTTTCCAGGTGAAACAATATCTGGCAGGCCGGTTGGCCACCGCATGCGAATTCATCACCCGGTCCAACCAGTGCGCCCACGGGATGGGCAACGGAAACGAGGAGGAAAACAGGAGGCAGCGAGGGCTTATTGCCTCGAACCTGAAGGCCGTGGTGCCGGAACTGGAGTTTTTGGAGCTGCGCCTAACGAAGATGTACGTGCAGCGTGTGCTGCCCACGGTGCAGAGCTGGACGGCCCGGGAGGTCTTGGACCATCTGGCGATTATCGACGAGCGGATGAAGGACGAACTCGCCATGTTCTCCTTGATCTTCCTCTCCCCCAAGGAGCGCGAGTATTACCAAAGATCGGACCTCCTCGGAGCGCCCTTCAAGGCGGCGTTCCCAGCCGCAAATGACGAGATCACGGAGGCGGGCACGTGCTTTGCGCTGGGGCGGTACACCGCATCCGTGTTTCACCTGGTCCGCGCGACGGAGATAGGCCTCGAGGCGATCCACGCGGCGCTGGGCCTTCCCGGCATTGAGAAAAAGCCGTGGACCTGGGACGACGCCCTCAAGGACATCGATGAAGTGATCAAGGACAACGACCGTGCGTTGATCGCCGATCCCGGATGGGTCGAGAATGCCGCCTTTTTCAGGAAGGCCTACGCCCTGCTCTGGGCCATCAAGGGACCGTTCCGAAACGAGACGACCCATGTGGAACTGACCTTCGGCGAGAATGAGGCGGAGCGCGTCTTTGACGCCGTGAAGGCGTTCCTTGCCCACCTGGCGACACGCCTGGGCGAGTGAAGGGGAGAAGGCGGGCGCCCGGCGAAGGACGTGATCGCGGGCGCTTATGGGGTTCCCAGGGGGGATGGCCCCGAGGACTTCCCCCAGAACGCTCTTGCCCGGCGGGCCGCCGCGGGCGTTACTGACCCCCTGCCATGATCATCGACAACCGTTTCACACAGCTTGCGGATGGACTCACGGGTTTTTCTACAGCCCTTAAGAAGGGCGAGAAGGTCCTGATTGACGCGTTTGATGTCCCGGACGCCATGGTGATCGCGCTCATCCGCGCGGCGAGGGCCAGGGGCGCCCACCCCTATGTGCAGATCCACCGCGCGCGCGTCACCCGCGAGATGTCGCTCGGCGCCGACGAGGCCCAGTTCGAGTCGCTCTGCGAGGTGGAGCTCCTGCGCATGAGGCAGATGAACGCCTACATCGCGCTCCGCGGCTCGGAGAATATTTTCGAGGCCTCGGACGTCCCGTCCTCGCGCGTCCAGCTGGTGAGCCGGATCATGAAGCCCGTCATCGACCACAGGGTCAACAAGACCAAGTGGGTGGTGCTCCGCTGGCCGACGCCTGCGATGGCGCAGCAGGCGGGCATGAGCACGGAGGCCTTCGAGGATTTCTACTTCAAGGTCTGCACGCTCGACTACGCGCGGATGCGGCCGGGGATGAAGGCCCTCTCCGAGCTCATGGGCCGAACCGACCAGGTGCGTGTCACCGGGCCCGGGACGGACCTCCGGTTCTCGATCAAGGGGATCGGTGCGAAGGAATGCGGGGGCCAGTACAACATCCCGGACGGCGAGGTATTCTCCTGCCCGGTCAGGGACTCGGTCGAGGGTGTCGTGCAGTACAATGCGCCGACCGTCTACCTCGGATCCTCCTTCGACAGCATCCGGCTCGTCTTCAAGAAGGGAAAGATCGTCGAGGCGACCTCCAACAACACGGCCAAGCTGAACCAGATCCTGGACAGCGACGCCGGGGCCCGCTACATCGGCGAGTTCGCGATCGGGTTCAACCCGCACATCCTGGAGCCCATGCGCGACATCCTCTTCGACGAGAAGATCGCGGGCTCGTTCCACTTCACGCCCGGCCAGGCCTACGAGGAGTGCGGCAACGGCAACAGGAGCCAGGTCCATTGGGACATGGTCTGCATCCAGCGGCCCGAGTACGGCGGCGGGGAGATCCACTTTGACGGGAAGCTCATCCGCAAGGACGGGCTCTTCGTCCCGAAGGCGCTCCACAAGCTGAACCCGGAGTACCTGCTGGCCGGTTAAACTTGAACATATCGACGAATACGGATTCGTTGATGGGTATGGATAATCCGACGAGAGCTGACCTGGACGCCTTTATCCAGGCGCTCCCGAAGACCGAGACCCACCTCCATATCGAGGGGGCGCTGCCCTACGACACCCTGCTCAGGCCTATGGACCCGAAGGCCTACAAGGCCGACCCCGATTTCCGCAGGAGGAGCTACCGCTACCCCTCGTTCCCCGACTTTGAGAAGACGCTCCTGGCGCACGCCCTTCCCTGGTTCACCTCGGCCGAGCGCTACCACGAGGCCGCGCGCGTCATCTTTGCCGAGCACGTGCGCCAGAACGTCCGCTACGTGGAGACGAGCTTCCACCTGGCGGTGACCCAGTTCATCAGCGTCCCGGGCCCGGAGATCATCGCCGCGATAAAGTCCGCGGCGCCGCCGGGGCTAGAGGTGCGGGTCTTCACCGGGATGCTCAGGAACGCCTACGAGGGCCCGCTCAAGGCGACTATCGACAGCCTGGAGGACTGGGATGGGCTGGACGGCGTCGACCTCCATGGATTCGAGCAGATGCCGACCGAGCCCTGGACGGCCAGGATCTGGGAGCGCGCGAGGGCGGCCGGAAAGGTGACCAAGTGCCATGCCGGGGAATTCGCCGGGCCCGAGCGGGTGCGGGAGGCGATCGAGCTCCTTGGAGTCCGGAGGATCCAGCACGGAGTCCGCAGCGTCGAGGACCCCGCCGTGGTGAGGCTTGCCGCCGAGAACGCCGTCACCTTCGACATCTGCCCGCTCAGCAACGTGGGCCTGGGGGTCGTGGCCGACATCGCGTCGCATCCGATCCGCAGCCTGATGAGGGCCGGCGTCGCCTGCACGGTCTCGACAGACGACCCGCTCAACTTCGCGAACACGCTCTCCGAGGAATACCTGGCGCTGGCCCTTGAGGGCGGGTTTTCCCGGGCGGAGCTGGCCCAGGTCGCGCGAAACGGCTGGTCCGTCGCGAGCATCCCGGAGGCGGCGCGCCGGAGGTGGCTCGCCGAAATCGACAGGCTTGCGGCGTGAGCACCCCTGTCGAGTACACGATCCCCGAGTCGGTGCGCACCGCGCGCGCCGACAAGGCGCTCGCGCTCGGCTTCCCCGAGCACAGCCGCATGGCGCTCCAGCGCTCGTTTGACGCGGGCCTCGTGTCGCTCCGGGGAAAGCCGGTCGAGCGCTCGACGAGCGTCCACGCCGGCGACGTCCTCACCTTCGAGTTTCCCGAGGTCGCGCCGGCGGGGCTTAAGGCCGTGAAGATCAGGCTCAAGGTGATCTTCGAGGACAAGTCGCTCCTGGCGATCGACAAGCCCGCGGGGATGGTGGTGCACCCCGGCGCGGGGACCCGCGAGGACACGCTTGTCCACGCGCTCCTCTCCCACTGCGCCGGGAGCCTGAGCGGGATAGGAGGAGTCGAGCGCCCCGGCATCGTCCACCGGCTGGACCGGGAGACCTCGGGCGTCATCATTGTCGCGAAGACGGACCAGGCCCACCGGGACCTGGCGAGGCAGTTCGCGGAGCGCTCGGTCGTGAAGGAATACCTGGCCCTGGTCTCGGGTGTCCCGCGCCTGATGAGCGGCTCGATCCAGAAGGCGATCGGAAGGAACAAGAGGCACCGCCACAAGATGGCCGTGGTCGAGGAGGGGCAGGGCAGGGCGTCATGGACCGACTGGACGCTCGTCGAGCGCTACGGGGACCTCGCCGCGCTCCTCTCGTGCACCCTCCACACCGGCCGCACCCACCAGATCCGCGTGCACCTCTCCTCGATCGGGCACCCGCTGCTCGGCGACTCGGCCTACGGCTGGAAGGCCAACACGCGGATGAAGGGCGACCCGGGACGGGTCATGCTGCACGCCGCGCGCCTGCAGGTCGTGCACCCGAAGACCGGCAAGGTGCTCGACCTGAGGGCGCCGCTGCCCGCGGACTTCAAGGCGCAGATCAGGGCGCTCAAGGCCGGCTGAACGCTCCATGCGAGTGCTCCGCGCGAGGCCCGAGGACGCGGCAACCCTGACCGCAGTCGCTTTCGAGGCGAAGCGCGCATGGGGCTACCCCGAGTCCTGGATCGGGGCCTGGTCGGCCACGCTCACGATTGCGCCTTCTGCCGTGGCCAGTTTCCCGACCTTCACGGCCCTGGAGGGGGAGGAGGTGCTCGGCTTCTGCATGGTGAGCGTGGCCGGGCAGGAGGCCCGCATCGAGCACCTGTGGGTGAGGCCGGCCCAATGGGGCCGCGGCGTGGGCCGCGCGCTCTTCAGGCACTGCGAGGCCGTGGCGAAGGCCGCCGGGGCAACGGTGCTCGCGATTGAGTCCGATCCCCACGCGGAGGGTTTCTACGTGGCCATGGGCGCCGTGAGGGTGGGGAGCGTCCCGGCGGCCATGGAGGGGGTCGAGCGCGTCCTCCCGGTGCTCGAGAAGGGAATCGTTTAATCCAGGAGCGCGGCGGCAAGGCCCCACCGCAGGTTGCGCAGGGAATGCCGAAACGCCGTGATTGTTCCCAGGTTCGCAAGGGCGACCAGGGTCGCCAGCGCCGCGGGGAACACGTCGGCCCGCGCGGCGGGAAGCCCCGGCACCGCCCTCCGGGCCTTGATGTCGAGCGGCGCCAGGAGCGAAAGAAGCTCCCTTAGGCTCGCCACCCGCACCGTCGTGTCGGACGCCTTGAACGGGATCCCCTCCCGCGCCGCAAGGATCGCCCTGACGGTCGTGAGCGTGCCCCCGGTCCCCACGACCGCGGTGCCGGGCGCAACCGGCAGGGCAAAGCCGGACCTCGTGAGGATCGCCGTCACGTGGCTTGCGATCGCCGCCAGCTCCGACGGGGCCACCGGCCCCTCCGCCAGCGCCACGAACATCTCCGTCATGCGGACGCACCCGAGCTGCAGGCTCACGGCGCTGCCGAGCGTGCGGTTCCTGAACGAGAGGCACTCGAGGCTCCCGCCGCCCAGGTCGTAGACGTGGAAGTCGCGAAGGCCGGCCAGGGCGGGGTCCGTCATGAGTCCCCGGCCTATACCGTCGGCCTCCTCGGTCCCCGAGAGGATCCGCAGGGATAGGCCCGTCTCCCCTAGGACCCGGTCCCTGAAGGCCGCCCCGTTGGCGGCGTCGCGGACCGCGCTCGTCGCGACCGCGTCATACTTCTCGGCCCCCAGACGCCGCGCGTCCCCCACGAGTTCGCCTATGGCCGCGATGCCGCGCTCCATGCCCTGCTCGGAAAGGCTCGGCTCCGCCGAGCCGATCCCGGTCCCGATCCTCGCCTCGAGCGTCTTTGAGAGGACCTCGGTGATCCCGCCGGCCGGGAGACCGTCGGCCACCAGGAGCTTGATCGAGTTGCTACCGACGTCGACGACGGCTGCGCGCATGGGGGTAGGCCTAGAGTTTGAAATCTGCGGGCGCGATCAGCAGCGTGAACTCGCCCTTCGTGCTCGCCTTGGAGAGGCGCTCCCGCACGTCGGAGGCGGCGCCGACCCAGAAGGTCTCGTGGACCTTGCTGACCTCCTTGGCGACGCAGACGACCCGCTCGGGCCCGAGCGCCGAGACCACGTCATCCATCGCCTTCAGGATCCTGTGGCAGCTCTCGTAGAGGGCGACCGTATAGGGGAAGTCCCGGTGCCCCTCGTAGAATGAAAGGCGGGCCGAGGTCTTCGGGGGGAGGAACCCGGCGAAGAGGACGCCGTTTGTCGGAAGCCCGCTTGCCGACAAGACCGCCGCGAAGGCGACCGGGCCCGGCACGGGGACCACGGGAAGCGAGCGCCTGCGGCAGGCCCGGACGATCCTGAAGCCCGGGTCGCTAAGTCCCGGGGTGCCGGCGTCCGAGGCGAGCGCCACGGACTTTCCCGAGGCAATGATGTCGGCAAGGCGCTCGGCGGCCTCGACCTCATTGTGCTCGTGGTACGAGACCAGCTCGCGCGAGACCCCGATCCGCCCGAGCAGGACCCCGGTCGTCCGGGTGTCCTCGCACGCGACCAGGTCCACGGAGCCCAGTATGGCGCGCGCCCGGTCGGAGAGGTCGGAGAGGTTTCCTATCGGCGTCGCGACGACGTAGAGGTGGCCCGGCTGGGCCGTGAGCGACGGGTTCGTCGTCTCTACACTCAATGCACTTGGCTGCCGCTGCCGCTCATGCCCGGGATCTGTCCCTCCCAGTCCGCGGGCTGGTTCCAGGGAATCGAGGATGCCACGGGCGAATCCGAGGCGCAGCCGGCCAGAAGGGCGCCAAGGGCGACCAGGAGCACCGCCGCCGCGCGTTTCATGGGCGTATTCATTCTTGGTGGGGAAATTAGACGCTCCCCGGCGGGAAGCAAGTCGGCTGTGGTCAAATGAAGTAGGTCGATTCGAACCAAGGCTTTCTGGAATTGTGGCGGACCGAGCCGTTGGAGGAAAGGTGCTCGAGGATCTTGAAGGCAAGCTCCGGGTCGCCCCCGACCTTCCCCGCCAGGGACTCGGCCGTGAACTCCTTGCCCGGTTCCGCCTTCAGGGCGGCCACGAGGCGCAGCTGGAGGGCGATGACCCCCGTCGCGGCCTTCTTGCCCGCCTCCACTCCCGGCTGGTCATAGGCGTTGATCGAGATCAGGGAGGCGTAGAGGCCCACGACGCGCTCGTAGAGCGCGATCAGCATGCCGAGGGAGCGCGGCGACACGTCGGGAAGCGTGAGCGTGATCGACCAGCGGTCCTTCTCGCTCAGCGCGTCCCGGGTCCCGAGGAAGAACCCGTGGAGGTAGTCGCCGGCCGTGATGCCGGGCTCAACCTCTTCGCCCTTCTTGTCTCGGTCCTTGAGGACGTCGATGAAGGTCACGAAGAAGTTCTTCACGCCCTCCCTGAGCTGCTGCACGTACGCGTGCTGGTCGGTCGATCCCTTGTTGCCGTAGACCGCGATCCCCTGGTTCACGACCTGGCCCTGGAGGTCGAACTCCTTGCCGAGGGATTCCATGACGAGCTGCTGGAGGTAGCGCGAGAAGAGGAGGAGCCGGTCCCGGTACGGGAGGACCACCATGTCCTTTGATCCGCGCCCGTCGGTCGCAAAGTACCACATGAGCGCCAGGAGCGCCGCGGGGTTCTCGGCCGTCTTGGTCGTCCGGGTGAGGACGTCCATGGCGGCCGCACCCCCGAGCATCGCGTCTATGTCCAGGCCCTGGAGCGCGGCCGGCAGAAGGCCCACGGCGCAGAGTTCGCTCGTGCGGCCCCCGACCCAGTCCCACATGGGGAAGCGCTCGAGCCAGCCCTCCTTGATCGCGGTCTTGTCCAGCTTCGAGCCCGCGCCGGTGACGGCGACAAAGTGCTTCGCAAAGGGGATGCCGGCCGCCGTGAACGCGGCGGCCGCTGCGAGCTGGCCGTTCCGGGTCTCGACGGTGCCGCCCGACTTGGAGATCGCTACCACGAGCGTCTGCTTCAGGTTCGCGCCGATCTCCGCCAGCACCAGGTCCATCCCGTCGGGATCGGTGTTGTCGAAGAAATGGACCTTCATCCGGTCGCTCCCCGGGTGGCCCAGGGCGTGGCTGACGAGCTGGGGCCCCAGGGCCGAGCCTCCGATCCCGATCACCAGCAGGTGCGTGAACTTGCCCCCGGTGCCCACGATCGCCCCGGCGTGCACCCGGGCCGCGAAGACCTTGATCGCGGCCAGGGTCGAGCCGATCTCCTCGGTGATCTCGCGGGTGGGGGCAAGGTTCGGAGCCCTGAGCCAGTAATGGCCCACCATGCGGTTCTCGCTCGGGTTTGCGATGGCGCCCTTCTCGAGGGCTGCCATCTGCACGAACGCCTTCTGGATCGCGGGCTCCATGGAGGCCAGGTACCCGTCGGGAAAGGGGATGCGGCTTATGTCGAGCGCGAAGCCGAGCGAGTCGTACTGGCTGCGGTAAAGCTTGAAGCGGTTCCAGGTCATGGTGGGATTTATTTGTCGGTTACGGCTCCCTCGGAGGCCGAGGTGACCAGGCGGGCGTACTTGGCGAGCGCTCCCCGGGTCTCCTTGGGCTTCTTCGGGCGCCATGCCTTCTGGCGGGCCTTTATCTCCTTTGCTGACAGTCCTAGCGAGAGGGTGTTCCCGACGGCGTCGATCGTGATCGGGTCCCCGTTTCGGACGATCCCGATCGGGCCGCCCACGGCGGCCTCGGGCGTGATGTGCCCGACGACGAACCCGTGGCTTCCGCCGGAGAACCTGCCGTCGGTGATCAGCCCCACGTCCTTGCCGAGGCCCTTGCCCATGACGGCGCTCGTCGGGGCGAGCATCTCGCGCATGCCCGGGCCCCCGACGGGACCCTCGTTGCGGATCACGATCACGTGCCCGGCCTTGACGCGGCCGTCCAGGATGGCCGCGAGCGCCGTCTCCTCGGACTCGAAGACGATAGCCCTGCCGGAGAACGTGAGCCCCTCCTTGCCGGTGATCTTCGCCACCGCGCCGCCCGGCGCCAGGTTCCCGTAGAGGATGCGCAGGTGGCTGTCCGCCTTGATGGGGTTGTTGAAGGGGCGGATCACGTCCTGGTCCGGCGGGTAGGGCGCCACGCCCTTCAGGTTCTCGGCGACCGTGCGCCCGGTCACGGTCAGGCAGTCCCCGTGGATCAGGCCCTGCTCCAGGAGCACCTTCATGAGCGGCGGCAGGCCGCCGATCCGCACCAGGTGCGAGACACCGTACTTGCCGGAGGGCTTCAGGTCGGCCAAGACCGGCACCTTCTTGCCGATCCGGGTAAAGTCGTCGATCGAGAGGCGGACATTGGCCGAGTGCGCGATCGCCAGGAGGTGGAGGACCGCGTTCGTGGAGCCTCCGAGCGCGATCACGACCGTGATCGCGTTCTCGAACGCCTTGCGGGTGATGATGTCGCGCGGCCTTATGCCGGCCTTCAGGAGCGCCAGGGCCGCCTCGCCGGCCCGCTCGCAGTCCTGCCGCTTCTCGGGGCCCACGGCGAGCTGCGTCGAGCTGTTCGGAAGGCTCATCCCCATCGCCTCGATGGCCGCGGCCATGGTGTTGGCCGTGTACATGCCCCCGCAGGAGCCCGGCCCGGGAATGGAGCAGGCCTCCACGTCGTGGAGCCCCTGGTCGTCGAGCGCGCCGGCCGAGTGCTGGCCCACCGCCTCGAAGACCGAGACGATGTCGCACTCCCGCTTTGAGCCCGGGTGGATGCCCGGCAGGATGGTGCCGCCGTAGACAAAGACCGAGGGCCGGTTGAGCCTCGCCAGCGCCATCAGGCACCCGGGCATGTTCTTGTCGCAGCCGCCGATCGCCACCACGGCGTCGAAGCCCTCGGCGGCGGCCACGGTTTCCACGGAGTCGGCGATCACCTCGCGTGAGACCATGCTGTAGCGCATCCCCGGGGTTCCCATGCTGATCCCGTCGGAAACGGTGATCGTCCCGAAGATGATGGCCTTGCCGCCCGCCCTGTCGGCCCCGGCTGCCGTGTGGCGCGCCAGGTCGTCAATGTGCATGTTGCACGGGGTCACCATGCTCCAGGTCGATGCGACGCCCACGATCGGCTTCCCGAAGTCCTCGTCCGAGAACCCCACGGCCCTCAGCATGGAGCGGTTCGGGGTCCGGTCGGGCCCGTCTACGACGATGGAGGAGTGCCGCCTAAGCGGTGCTTTGGGATCGCTCATGGATGAACGGGGAGGACACCATACGGCCGGGATGCGGGCAAGCGGTGTTTTCGTGGTTGCGTGGCCCGTCGCGGAGCCCATTCACTCGTTGCCGATCCCCCCGCATGGCTTTCAACCTGAAAAAAGTGCTCAAGGCACTGCTCTATTCCTCAAGCCAGCCCCTTGCGATCAAGGACATCCAGGCCGCCTTTGAGCGTTTCCATCGCCAGGCCCTCCCGGCGCCCGCCGCCGAGGCGGCCGCGGCCCCCGCGGAGGCCGCGGAGGCCCCCCTCGAGCCCCCCGACTCTCCCGACCTCTACGAGGACGTGCCGAGCCTGGTCACTTCCTCCCAGATCCGCGAGGCGATGGACGAGATCGCGGCGGAACTTGCGGCGGCCGATGACGGCCTTGCCCTCGTGGACGGGGCGACCGGCTACAGGCTCGCGACCCATCCGCGCTTTGCCCGGTGGATCCGGATCCTGCGCGAGGAGCCGCCCCCGGTTAAGCTGAGCCAGTCCTCGGTCGAGACGCTTGCCGTCGTCGCCTACCGCCAGCCCGTGACCCGTGCCGAGATCGAGTCGGTGCGCGGCGTGTCGGCCGACGCCGGCCTCGCAAAGTTGATCGAGCGCGAGCTGGTGACCGTGGTCGGCCGCGCCGACCTGCCGGGCCGGCCGATCCAGTACGGTACCACGGACCATTTCCTCGAGTTTGTCGGGGTCAAGTCCCTGGACGAGCTTCCCGCCTCCGACGTCCTCTCCTCGCGCCAGATCGACGAGTGGCTCAAGGGCAGCACGGGGGGCCACATGCCAAACGATGCGGACATGGGCCTGGATGAGCTGGCGCTTTCCGGTTCCGCGGAGGATCCGCTGCCGGCCGGCGTGGGCGCCCCCGCCGCCGACCCCGGCGAGCCCTCCGGGACCGCCGCCCCCTAAATGGACCTCGGGCCCATCCGCAAGAAGATCGACGCCCTCGACACGAAGCTTGTCGAGCTCGTGAACAAGCGCCTGGCGCTCGCGGCCGAGATCGGCAAGATCAAGCGGAAGACGGGCGGGGAGATCTACGTCCCCGAGAGGGAGGACGCGGTCATCCGGAAGGTGAGCGCCCAGAACGAGGGCCCGATCAAGAATGAGGCGCTCCGCGCCATCTACCGCGAGATCATGTCGGCGGCGATCGCGCTCGAGAAGCCTCTGCTCGTGGCCTACCTCGGACCCGAGGCGAGCAACACTCACGCTGCGGCCATGAAGAAGTTCGGCGCGAGCGTCGACTACCACTCGATGGCCACGATCGGCGACATCTTCACCGCGGTCGAGAAGGGCGAGGCCGACAATGCCGTGATCCCGATCGAGAACTCGACCGAGGGGAGCGTGCGCGAGGCCCTAGACAGCTTTGTCGAGAGCGACCTGAAGATCGTGGGCCAGATCTACATGGAGATCTCGCACGCCCTGGTCTCGCGCTCCCCGCTCGACAAGGTCGAGCGCGTCTACTCGAAGGACCAGGCGCTCGCGCAGTGCCGCCACTGGCTCCAGCGCCACGTGCCCCACGCCCAGCTCCTCGAGGCCCCGAGCACGACCCGCGCGGCGCAGATCGCAAAGGACGACCCGAAGGCCGCCGCGGTCGCGAGCGAGGCCGCGGCCGCCTACCACGGGGTGCCGGTCCTCGTTCGCAACATCCAGGACAAGGCCGACAACACCACCCGCTTCTTCGTCCTCGGAAGGAAGCCGGCCGGACCAGTCGGCGGCGGCAAGGACATCACGAGCTTCCTGATCTCCCTCGGGGACGAGGCCTCCGCCCACTCGGGCTCGCTCCTTAAGATGCTCATGCCCTTCGGCAAGCGCGGGATCAACCTGTCGAAGATCGAGTCGCGCCCGAGCAAGAAGCGCCCGTGGGACTACTATTTCTTCATCGACGTCACGGGCCACTATGACGACCCGTCGATGAAGGCCGCGCTGGGCGAGCTGACGAAGTTCTGCCCGCTCGTGAAGTGGCTCGGCAGCTACCCCTCGGTCACCTGACCGGGTTTAGTGCCCCCGGGCCGACCGGGCGAAGGCGTAGAAGGCGAGGACCGCGCCGATCATCAGCACGAGCGCCACGACGAAGTACAGGATGCAGCCCACCTTCGTGCTCCGCGTGATCGAGGCCGGCTGCGTCCGGTACTCGGCGAGGATCGCCTCGGCGTCCCTGTCGTCGACGGGAGCGGGTGCGGGCGGAGTAAAGCTGGGGGGCTGCCATGCGGTGGGCGCGGCCCGGGGGGCTTCCGATTCCGCGGCAATCTCCCGCTCGAGCCAGGCGAGATGCTCCCTGAGGAGGTCCCTCTGCCGCCGCAGTTGGTCAGAGCGATCGGACACGGATGTCCGCCGGCCGGTCTTAGACCGCCGGCACGACCGATACCTTGCGGTGGAGCTTGTCGAACTTGACGACGCCGTCTTTCAGCGCAAAGAGCGTCCAGTCGCGGCCCACGCCGACATTCTTGCCGGGATGGTGCTTGGTTCCGCGCTGGCGGACGATGATGTTGCCGGCGATGACCTTCTCGCCACCGAACATCTTGATGCCAAGACGCTTCGAATGGCTCTCGCGGCCGTTGACAGATGTTCCCTGACCCTTCTTGTGCGCCATGACGTGGTTCTCCTCAGATTGTGATCGACTCGATCTTGATGACAGAAAGCTCCTGGCGGTGGCCCTGCTTGCGCTCGTAGCCCTTGCGCTTCTTCTTCTTGAATACGATGACCTTATCGCCGCGCTTGTTCTCGAGAATCTTCGCGGAAACCGAGGCTCCGGGAAGCGTGGGTCGGCCGATCTTGAAGTCTGCGCCCTCCCCGGCGGTCAGCACGTCCTTGATCTGGACGGTCGCTCCGGCTTCCGTGTTGGGGAAGCGGTTCACGATGAGGATGTCCCCCTCCGTAATGGTGAACTGCTGGCCTTGGGTTTTGATAGTGGCTTTCATGAAATAAAACCGCTGACTAAGCCGTTTTGACCGAGTCAAAGCAAGGCTATTTTGGCGGCTGATATTCGATAAGGCTCGCGGTGCCTGTTCCAAACCTAAAACCCACCTCAAAACGCACCGGGAGACGGCGGTCGTCGTCGGTCTCGATCCACACCCGCACGGTCGAACCCCGCTTGAACATGCCCTTGGGAGCGGTCTTTTCCATCCGGGGGACAAGCACCACGGTGTTGAAGAACCCCATCGCGGTAAAGATGTAGTCGGGGTCCGCCTCGGGTCGGATCGTGAGCGGGTAGAACTGGTCCTGGAAGATGACAAGGGCGTCGCGCGCCATGTCCGGGGTGACCTTCCAGAAGCGCGTGTTGATGAGCGCGAGGATCAGGTCCGAGGGATCGCCCTCGGGGATCGCCACGGAGTGGGATTTCTCGGGGTGGATGTCGTCGCTGAACTCCGCGGACATCTTGCCGTAATTGAATATGATCGAGTCCTTCACCTCCTTGTTGCGGTAGGTGCTCCATTCGCTCGACGAGAGGAGAAGCCCTGTCTTCGCGTCATAGACCGACTCGCCCCGGCCGTCGAAGGGGAAGAGGGCCCGGGCGGGGCCGCGCGTCCAGGTGACCGTTGTGACCCGCAGGACGGACCTGCCGTCCTGGGTGAGGGTGTCGGCGGAGATCTTGATCCTCCCCACCGTGGGGATGAGCCCCCAGCGCACGTTGTACGTGAGCGATTCCCCGTCCCGGAGGGCGACGCTCGGAAGCTGCGGATCCGCGGCCGCGCTTGCCCCCGTCGCCAGGGCCGCCCAGAGCGCGAGCAGCCGCACGCAAATGAGCCCGATTGCGTTTGCGCTGCGGCGCTTTTGGATACGTTTGAGGTTTGCGATCATGGAGGCGGCGACACACATACACGTAAAAGGGGCGCGGGAGCACAACCTAAAGAACTTGGACCTGCGGATTCCCCGCGGGAAGCTTGTGGTCATCACGGGTCCGAGCGGCTCGGGAAAGTCGTCGCTCGCCTTCGACACGATCTATGCGGAGGGGTACCGCAAGTACATGGAGAGCCTCTCGACTCAGGCCCGCCAGGTCCTCGACCAGTTGAAGCGGCCCGACGTCGACTTTATCCACGGCCTGTCGCCCGTCCTGGCGATCGAGCAGCGGACCGGCAACGTCTCCCCGAGGACCACGATCGCCACCGTTTCCGAGGTTTCGGACTACTCTCGCCTCCTGTGGGCGGTGGCGGGCGAGCAGCGCTGCCCGAAGGACGGCGGCCGGGTCGTAAGGCGCTCCCTTGATGACAACGTGAACCGGGTGCTCGCGGAGTGCCCGGGGGAGCGGATCATGATCCTTGCGCCGGTCCTCAGGGCAAAGCCGAGCGTCCTCAGGGACGAGCTTCCCAGGCTCCGGCAGCGGGGCTTCCAGAGGGTGAGGATAGGCGGCATCGTCCGCGAGCTCGACGAGGCGAACCTTGTCCCGGCCGCGGCGGCGGAGATCCCCGTCGACGTCGTAGTCGACCGCCTGGTCGCGGGAGCCGAGCACCGCAGCCGCATCGCCGACTCCCTGGAGCTTGCGTTCCGGGAGGGAGGCGACCGCGCGTTCGTGCTCTCGCAAAAGGGCCCTGAGGCGCCCTGGGCCGAGCTGAGCCTGAGCCAGCACCTGGCCTGCGACGTCTGCGGCGACCTCTTCGACCGGCTGACACCGCGCTCGTTCTCCTTCAACCACCCGGAGGGTGCCTGCGCGGCCTGCGGCGGCCTTGGGCGCAAGCTTAGGCCGGTTGCCGAGCTCGTGATCCCGGATCCCGAGAAGTCGGTCCGTGGCGGAGCCATCAAGCCGTGGAGGATAGGGGGTAAGAACCTGATCATTAAGCATAACGCCATCCTTAAGCAGCTCGCCGAGCAGCTGCCCTTTGATCCCGAGACCCCGTGGAAGGACCTCCCCGAGGAGACCCGAAGCGCGCTCCTCGATGGGACCGGCGACCGCCTCTTTGCCTTCAAGCTCCGGCGCATGCGCGAGGCCAAGGCGATGCCCTTCGGGGGCATCCTCTCCGACATCGAGCAGAGCTTCAGGGACACCGACAGCGAGGGGTTCCAGGCGAGGCTGTCCACCTTCATGGTCTCGGGCCCTTGTCCGGAGTGCCAGGGGGCGCGCCTGAACAGGAGGAGCGCCGCCGTCCGCGTGGGGCCGGCGGGCTCCGGACTTTGCTTCCCCGTCTTCATGGCCCAGGACATCGCCGCGGCCCATGCGTTTGCGGAGGGCCTCGTTGAGCTCCTCTCCCAGAATGAGGCCCTGCGCGAGGTGGTGGTCGGGATAGAGCGGCGCCTCAAGTTTCTCTTGGACACGGGGCTCGGCTACCTGACCCTGGACCGCGACTATGCGACCCTCTCTGGCGGCGAGGCCCAGCGCGTGCGCCTGGCGACGCAGCTCGGCATGGGGCTTATTGGCGTGATCTACGTCCTGGACGAGCCGAGCATCGGGCTTCACCCGAAGGACAACGAGAGGCTCCTCGCGCAGCTGAAGGGGCTAAGGGACCGCGGCAACACGGTCCTCGTGGTTGAGCACGACGAGGAGACAATGCTTGCCGCCGACGAGATCCTGGAGCTCGGCCCCGAGGCGGGAGTGGAGGGCGGCAGGCTCCTGTTCCAGGGGACCCCCGCGGAGTGCGCGGCGCAGCCGGCCCGGACATCGCAAACGGGGCCCTTCCTCGCGCGCAAGATGTCGGTCCACAAGGACGCGAAGACGAAGCCCGCGTCGGGCGAGTGGCTCACCGTGCGGGAGGCCCGGGAGCACAACCTGCGCGGGATCGATGCGCGCTTTCCCGTGGGGCTCCTGACCTGCGTCACAGGGGTCTCGGGCTCGGGGAAGAGCACGCTCGTGAACGACATCCTCGCGGCCGCGGCGGCCCGGAAGCTTAACGGCGCGAAAGCGATCCCCGGCAAGCACCGGAGCATCGAGAACCTCGATCTCTTCGACAAGCTGGTCCAGGTGGACCAGGACCCGATAGGGCGGAGCCCCCGGTCGAACCCCGCTACCTTCGTCGGCCTCCTGGACCTCCTCCGCGACCTCTTCGCGCAGGTCCCGCTCGCCCGGGTGCGCGGCTACAAGGCGAGCCGCTTCTCGTTCAACGTCCGCGGCGGCCGGTGCGAGCGCTGCCAGGGCGACGGCTACATCAAGCTCGACATGCAGTTCATGGCGGATGCCTACGCTCCCTGCACGAGCTGCGGCGGCCGCCGGTACAACCGGGAGACCCTGGAGATCCTCTTCCACGGGAAGTCGATCGCGGACGTGCTCGACATGACGGTGCGCGAGGCGATCGCGCTCTTCAGGAACATCCCGCGGGTGCTCGACAAGCTCCAGACGCTCGACGCCGTGGGGCTTGGCTACCTGGCGCTTGGCCAGTCGGCCGTGTCGCTCTCGGGAGGCGAGGCCCAGAGGCTCAAGCTTTCGCTGGAGCTGAGCAAGCGCCAGCAGGGCCCGACGCTCTATGTCCTAGACGAGCCCACGACGGGGCTCCACTGGGTCGACATCCAGAAGCTGATGGACCTGCTCTTCAAGCTGCGCGACGCCGGAAACACGATCCTGGTGATCGAGCACAACCTGGACGTGATCAACCTGGCGGACTGGATCGTCGACCTGGGGCCGGGCGGGGGCCGGAGCGGGGGAGGGATCGTCTTTGCGGGGCCGAGGTCCACGGTCGAGGACTGCGCGGAGTCGGCCACCGGCGTAGCCCTCAGGCGATGGTCCAGGCGCTCGCGCGCTACTTCTTGACGATACCGAGCGCGAACGCGCCGCCCACCAGGAGCACGGTCCCGCAGACGTAGTACTTGGTCTGGGTCGTCATGTGGTAGCTCCCGTCGATCTTCTGGCCGAGCGTCGATAGGGACTCCGCGGTCTTTCCCGCGACCGACTGCTGCCGCTCGTAGCCCATGTAGATGAGGACGGCTCCCAAGGCGATCGCCGCAACAGAGAGGAGCTTAGACATGGGACGACCCTGCAGAAGGAAGCTCCCGGAGGCAAGGCCGGCGGTGCCCCAGGTCGGCCTTAAAAATACGCAAAATACGCCGTGGCCAGCCAGGGGGAAATGTGTTCGGGTCCGGGGCGCCCTCCGATCCTGGCCGCCTTCCGTGGCGAGAACCTTTTCCCCATGAAATCCCCGCTCTACATCGCCTGTGCCCTCCTTATCTGCAGCGCGGCCCGTGCCGCGGTGCCCTCAAACGAATCCCTCGAGAAGCTCCTTGTCGTGACGGGCTCCGAGAAGATGGTGGCCGCCGTCCAGGGTCAGATGGAGCAGGCCATGAAGGCGGGCATGGCCCAGGCCTTCAAGAACCAGAAGCTCGACGCAGAAGCGCAGCAAACGGCCGAGGCTCTCGGCAAGCGTATCACGGCCGACCTCCAGGAGGAGCTGAGCTGGGACAAGCTTAAGCCGATCTACCTCCAGGTCTACAGCGAGGCGTTCACGCAGGAGGAGATCGACGGGCTCATCGCCTTCTATGACAGCCCCGCCGGGAAAGCCTATGTGGCCAAGATGCCGGTCGTGATGCAAAAGACCATGGTGCTCATGCAGCAGAGGATCGGCCCTATGATGCAGAAGATGCAGGTGTCGATCCAGGCGGCCGCCCAGGAGGCGCAGGCGGCCAAGCAGAAGAAGGATGCGGCGGCGGCGGGCCAGACGCCCGCACTGGCTACCCCGCAGTGACCTGATTCCCGCGCCGGCCTTACCGGATTTTGCGCGCCAAGGGGTGTCGCGTACCCGCGAGAGGGCGGGAAGAGAGCGGAAAAAAGGCGAGGTGCCCGTTGGGCACCCCGCCTGAAATTAACCGAGGCGATCCTTTGGAGGGATCAGTAACGGCTGTTGCCGCGGGCCTGGAAGGCGCCGGGGCGACGGTTCGGGCTGTCGAAGCTGCGACCGCCGCCGCCGCCACCTGAGGACTCCTTCGGACGGGCCTCGTTGACGGTGAGCTGGCGACCATCGAGGTCGACGCCGTTCATCTTTTCGATGGCGACCTTGGCCTCATCGGCGGTCGAGAACGTGACGAAGGCGAAACCGCGGGGGCGGCCCGTCTCGCGGTCATTGGCGATATAGACGTCGGTCAGGGTGCCGAACTGGCTGAAGGCGGCGCGGAGCGCCTCTTCGTTGGTGTTGAAGGACATGTTTCCAACATAGAGTTTGGAATTCATAGTGATGATAAATCGTATACTTCGTCTGCTGCCAGAGTGTTCCCGGGAATCGGGTTTCGAATCATCACATGAGGACCCACCAACCGCTGTCATCTAACGCTATTACGAGCCCGCACCCTCGCAGGGTACCCTTCGGAAAGCAAGGTGCATCAAGGGTTTTTGCAGGTATTTCCGGAATCTGGGTGGATTATTTCAGTGGAACTACTTCGCCTGGGCTCACTTCGCCTTTGGCAGGAACGTGGCGCGCATGAGCGCCACGTATTGGGCCTCGGAGGTCTCCCGGCGGGCCGTGACAAGCGGCAGGATGTCCGCCGTGGCGACATAGCGCAGCCTGTCGCTCCCGTCGGTCGCCGCCTCCAGTATCACCCGGGCGACGTCATCCTCGGTGGCCTTCCTGGAGGCCCGCAGGCCCGCAAAGACCTCGTTCGCACCCGCCACAAACCGGTCGTAATCGGGAAGGTGCAGGTTCGCGGCTGCCTCGGCCCCGCTCCTCTTGCCGAAGTGGGTGGTCACGACGCCGCCCGGCTCCACGATCTTGACCGTGATGTTCTGCGAGGAAAGCTCGTAGGAGAGGGACTCCGAGAATCCCTCGAGCGCGAACTTGCTCGCGCAGTAGAGCGAGAGCATCGGGAGCGTGAAGACTCCCGCACCGGAGCTCACGTTAATGATGAGCCCCCGCTTGTTGGCCCTGAAGTGGGGCAGGATCGCGCGGATCGTGTCCATGACCCCGAAGACGTTCACGTCAAACTGCTCGCGTATCTTCTCCGGAGGGGTGCCCTCAAAGATCCCAAAGAGGCCGTAGCCGGCGTTGTTCACCAGGGCATCGATGCGGCCGAAACGCGCCAGGGCGTCATCGATCGCGCTCCCGATGCTCGGCACGTCCTGCACGTCAAGCCGGGTGACCAGGACGCCCGGGAGCTCGGCAAGCGCGGCGCCGTCCTCGGGCCGGCGCATCGTCGCCGCGACATTCCACCCGCTCCGTGCAAAGAGTTGGGCGGCGGTCCTTCCGAGGCCCGTGGACGCGCCGGTGATCAGGACGGTGGGCTTCATGGGGGGACCTCAGGGCAACCCGAGCCAGACGGCCTTGTAGGGATGGTGGTCGAGAGGGGTCGGGCTCCATCCGTGGACGGAGGGACGGATGAGGAACACATGCGTGTAGTGGTAGAGCGGGATCACGGGGGCCTCGGCCAGGAGGACGTGCTCCGCCTTCGCGTAGAGCGCGTTCCGCGCCGCCGGGTCCGCCGTGCGCTCCGCGGTGAAGAGGTACCCGTCATAATCGGCGTTCGACCAGCCGGTGAAATTGTTGCCGCTGTCGCCGCGGAAGATGTCGAGGAACGCCGAGGGGTCGGCATAGTCCGCGATCCACGAGGACTGCAGGAGCTCGTAGTTGCCGGTGGTCCGGGCCTCCTCCTTCACCTTCTCGTCCTCGTTCACGAGGCGCACCTGGACCCCGAGGTCGCGCCTCCACATCTCCTGCACGGCCTCGGCGATCGTGCGGTGGGTCTCCGAAGTGTTGAAGGTGAGGTCAAACGGGGGGAGGCCGGCCCCGCCGGGATGGCCCGCCTCGGCGAGGAGCCGGCGCGCATCGTCGAGCCGCCTCGAGGTGCCCGCCTCCGGAGCATACCCCCCGAGGCCCGGGGGCGTGAACGCATACGCCGGGCTCTGGCCGCCGTGGAGGATTTTTTCCACGATGGCCTCCCGGTCCACCGCCAAGGAGAGCGCCTGGCGGATCCGCGCATCGCTGAGCGCCGGCTTTCGAACGTTTATCCGCAGGAAATACGTGCCGAGGAGGGGGTCTATTCGGAGGAGCCCCGGGGAGTCCTTGCGATACGCGTCGATCCGGTCGGGCGGCAGAGTCTCCGTGACGTGTATCTGCCCGGCCCGGAACGCGCGTTCCTCGGCGTCGATCGAGTCGAAGGCATGGAAATGGATGGCCGCGAGCCGAACGTGGGCCCGGTCCCAGTAGGTCTGCGACCGGGTGACCACGATCTCCTGCCCGTGCCTCCAGGACTCCAGGTTAAAGGGCCCGTTCCCGACCCACTTGCCGGGCACGGCCCATGCGTTCCCCCGGTCTGCCAGAGGGCCGTTCCTGAGGATGGTGGCCAGGTGCACCGGCATCCAGGCCGGGCTTGAGAGGAGCGAGGGGAACCAGGGCGCGGGATGCTCAAGGGTCACGGAAAGGGTCCGGCTGTCGGCCGAAGAAAGGCCCACCTGGGAAAAGTCCGAGACACCCCTGTTGAAGGCCTCGGCGCCCTGGACCAGGTAGAGCTGGCTCGCGTACGCGGCACCGAGCGAGGGGGTGAGGATGCGCCTCCACGAGCCGATGAAATCGGCCGCGGTCACGGGGTCGCCGTTGGACCACGCGGCGTCGGGCCTGAGGTGGAAGGTGTACCTGAGGCCGTCCGGGGATTCCTCCCACCGCTCGGCAACCCCGGGCACGGGGGCCAGGGTCGCGGGATCCTCGGCCACAAGGCCCTCAAGGAGCGAGGACAGGACCGTGTAGTAGGAGGTCTGCGTCGCCAGGTGGGGGTCCAGGTCTTGCAGGTCGGGGCCGATGCTCCGGTGGAGAACCTGCGAGGCGTCACCCGACGCCACATTGGCGCCCCGGGAGCATCCGAACAGGGCGAGCGATGCCGCCAGGAGCGCGGCAAAAGCGGCTGTCCCCGCCCTCATGCCCTTTCGATCAGCGCCACGGCGTGGGCCGCGATCGCCAGCCCGCGTCCGATGTCGTCGATCCCCTCGTTGGTCGTGGCCTTCAGGCCGATCGAGGTGGTGGGAAGGCCCGTTGACGATGCGAGAACCGCCTTCATCTCGGCGATACGGCCCGAGATCCGCGGCTTCTCCGCGATCACCGTTGCGTCCAGGTTGACCGGCTCCCACCCGTTCTCGCGAACCACCTCGATCACCCTCCTAAGGAGGACCTGGGAGTCGACCCCTTTCCAGGTGGGGTCCGTGTCGGGGAAAAAATTTCCGATGTCGGGAAGGCCGGCTGCGCCGAGGAAGGCGTCGCAGATGGCATGCGTCACGCAGTCGGCATCGCTGTGGCCCAGGAGCCCGAAATTGGCCTCGAACCGAACCCCGGCCAGGACGAGCGCCCGGTTGGCGGCTGTCCGGTGGATGTCGTACCCGTGGCCGATTCTAATGGGCATCGCAGGAGCCTGGCCGCCTAGGAGGGGTGCGCCAACAGGAATTCGATGTGCGCGAGGTCCTTGGGAAGGGTGAGCTTGGGATTGGGGTGCACGTTCTCGAGGAGCGCCACCGGGTAGCCCAGGAGCTCCACGGCGGCGGCGTCGTCGGTGATGCGCTGCCGGCGGCTCGCGACGCGCGCGTAGGCCCGGTTTATCAGCGCCTTCGAGAACACCTGGGGGGTCTCCATCGCCCAGAGCTTGGAGCGGTCGAGCGTCCTCAGGCGCCCGTTCCCGCTGTGCTCCTTCACGGTGTCGGTCACGCGGTGCGCCAGGACGACGGCCTGCTCCTTGCGCACGATCTTGTGGAGGGCGACCAGCTGCTCGGGCCGGATGAGCGGCCGCGCGCAGTCGTGGATGAACACGTAGTCGATGTCGCTCGGGAGCGCCGCGAGCGCCGCGGCCACGGAGTCCTGCCGCTCCCTTCCGCCCTTCACCAGGATGGCCGGGGTGGGGGCGAAGGCCGAGAGCGCCGTCATCTGGGAGCGGTCGCGGTAGACGACCGCGTAGAAGTCGGCCACGCCGCTGGCCGCGAAGGCGGCCGCGGAGTGCGCGAACACGGGCTGGCCGGCCAGGGGCTCGAGCACCTTGTCGCGCACGGCCCCCGCCATGCGCTTTCCTGCGCCGGCTGCTAGAAGTATGACCGCGGTTCGCGACATGGTTTGGCTTGGCCTTTCCTGGGGGACGGGGACGCTATAGGGGTGCCCCGGCCGAGCGCCACACGGAAAATCATGGCGCGCCGCGATTTTTTTGAGAGGATCACGCTCCCCTTGAGCGCCCACGAACTCCCCGCACCCGCCAAGATCAACCTTTTCCTAGCCGTGACGGGCAGGAGGCCGGACGGCTATCACGACCTGGTGTCGGTCGCGGCCCCGCTCCTCTGGGGCGACGCGCTCGCGGTCGAGCCGCGGGACTCGGGCTTCACGGTGGAGGCCGACGACAAGGGGATGCCTACCGACGGCTCGAACCTGGTGATCAAGGCCGCGGCCGCCTTCGCGCTCGAGACCGGCTGGAAGGGCGGGGCCCGTTTCATCGTGAAGAAGAGGATCCCGATGGGGGCGGGCCTCGGGGGAGCGAGCTCGGACGCCACCTCGGCCATCGTGGCCCTGAACGAGGCTGCCGGAAGACCGCTAGACGCGGCCGGCCTCCTGAAGGTCGCCGGGTCGGTGGGAAGCGACTGCGCCCTCTTCCTGTCGAACGCGCCGGTCGTCATGAGGGGCAGGGGAGAGCGCGTCGAGGCGCTCCCCAAGGAGGCCTACCGCAGGATCCGGGGGATGAGGGTCCTCCTTTTCAAGCCCGGCTTTGGCGTGCCGACACCGTGGGCTTACGCCCGGATGGCGGCCGACGCGCCGCGGGGCTACGTGACCCCCGGTCGGGCCGAGGCGATGCTCTCCTCGTGGATCTCGAAGGAGGGCGCCCCCGTGGAGGAGCTCCTCTTCAATTCGATGGAGAAGCCGGTCTTCTCAAAGTTCGCCGCGCTGCCCGTCCTCCTTGAGGCGCTGCGCTCGCGCTTTGGCCTCTCCGGGCGGATGACCGGGAGCGGCAGCGCGTGCTTCCTCCTGCTCCATGAGGCCGTGGAGGCGGCTCCGATCGAGTCCGCGATCCGCGAGGCCTGGGGTAAAACGGCATTTGTCGTCGAGACGCGCATCGCCTGAGGCGTTTTTCCAAGTGCACGCGGATCAACGCGGTAAATCGCATTGACCGATTCCCCACCTGGGCCAGTGATCTTCTGGCGGCATATGGTCACAGGATCCTACCGCCGCTTAAGCCATGGCACAGGAATCGAGCTCAAAGGAAGAGGTTGTCGTGCAAGGCATCGCCGCCTCGCAGGGCATCGCCTATGGCCAGATTTTCGTGTACCTGCAGAGCGAGGTGGAAATCCCCTCCTACCAGGTGGATCCCGACAAGCGCCTGGACGAGATCGCCCGCTTCGACAAGGCGCTCCTCATCACGCGCCAGCAGATCGCGAAGATCCAGGACGAGGTGGAAAAGAGCCTCGGCAAGAACGAGGCCCTGATCTTTGACGCGCACCTCCTGGTCCTCGAGGACCAGGCGCTCATCTCGGAGACGATCCGCGAGTTCGAGACGACGGGCAGGAACATCGAGACGTGCTTCGACATGGTCTCGAAGAAGTACATCCAGGCCTTCTCCGAGATCGACGACGAGTACCTGAGGGAGAGGGCCGGGGACATAAAGGACGTGGCCCAGCGGGTCCTCCAGAATCTCCTGGGCCAGGCGAAGAGCTCGCTGAGCCGGCTCGTGGAGCGGAGGATCGTCGTGGCGAACGACCTCTCGCCCTCGGACTCGGCGGGCATCGACAAGGGCTCGGGGCTAGCGATCGTCACCGACTCGGGCAGCAAGACGAGCCACGCCGTGATCGTCGCCCGCTCGATGCAGGTGCCGGCCGTTGTCGGCGTCCGCGACCTGACGCAGCGCGTGAAGACGGGCGACTGGGCGCTCGTCGACGGCTACGACGGGATCGTCATCCTAAACCCCTCCGAACAGACCCTTTTCCGCTACGGGAAGATCCAGTCGAAGAAGAAGTCCTTCGAGGTCCTTCTCCTCGAGGCCAACCGGCAGAAGGCGGTCACCAAGGACGGCGTCGACGTGACGCTCATGGCCAACATCGAGAAGGTCGAGGAGGTGACGCTCGTGAAGGAGTTCTACGCCCAGGGCGTGGGGCTGTTCCGCACCGAGTACCTCTTCCTCAATTCGGCGCGGATCCCCACCGAGCAGGAGCAGTTCCTGGCGTACAAGGCGGTCGTGGAGGGCGTGGCGCCGAACCCGGTCATCATCCGCACGCTCGACCTGGGGGGCGACAAGCCGATGGCCTCCGATCCGGGGCTCTTCCCGAAGGAGGACAACCCCTTCATGGGCTACCGCGCCATCCGCTTCTGCCTGGACAACCAGGAAATCTTCAAGGACCAGCTCCGCGCGGTCCTCCTGGCGAGCAAGCTCGGCAAGGTGAGGCTCATGTACCCGATGATCAGCGGCGCCGACGAGCTCGCCAGGGCCAATGCCGTCCTCGAGGAGTGCAAGGCGGAGCTCCGCCAGCGGGGCCAGACCTTCGACGAGGACATGGAGGTGGGCGCCATGATCGAGATCCCGAGCGCGGCCGCCACGATCGACATCCTCGAGAAGCAGTGCGACTTCTTCAGCGTCGGCACGAACGACCTGATCCAGTACATGCTCGCGATCGACCGGGGCAACGACCGGATCGCCCACCTTTACGAGCCCGCTCACCCGGCGGTCGTCCGAACCCTGAAGCTGATCGCGGACGGTGCGCACGCGCTGGGCGTCCCCGTGAGCGTGTGCGGGGAGATGGCCGGCGACCCGATCTATGCGCCGCTGCTCCTGGGGCTCGGCTTCGATTCCCTCAGCATGGCGCCTCCCGGGATACCGGCCGTCAAGTTCCTGGTCCGGGCGATGAAGATGTCGGCCGCAAAGTCGCTTGCGACCGAGGTGCTCGGCCTAACCTCAGCCCGTGAAATTTACGCTAAGTGCAAGGAATTCAATCGCTTGCATATGCCGAAGGAATAGCGTGGGCTAGGGCTTGGTGCCCGTGGCCAGGAGCGTCTCAAAGAAGGGCTCCACGCTCTCCTTGGAGACCGGGTTCACCTCGATCTTGATGAACTTCGCCCGCTTCAGGAATTGCTCGAGGGCGCTCTCCTTGAAACCGAGCCAGTGGTCCTTGTAGAGGTCGCGCGCCTTTTCAAAATCGTGCTCGGCCAGCTCAAGGACCAGGACCTGGCCGCCGGGCCTGAGGATCCGGTAGGCCTCGTCCACGGCCTTCTGCGGATGGATCGCGTGGTGGAGCGCCTGGCTGAGGATCGCCAGGTCCACCGACTCGTCGGCGAGCGGCACCTGCTCGATGTCGCCCAGCTTGTAGGTCAGGTTTGAGAGGTCGTTCTTCCTCGCGAGCTCGGTGCCGACCTCGACCATCCGCGGGGAATTGTCGATGCACCAGACCTGCTTGGCATTGCGCGCCAGGAGCTGCGAGATCAGGCCCTCGCCCGCCCCGAGGTCGGCCACGACGACGTTGGGGACTAGCCGCAGCGCCAGCCGCCCGATGGCCTCCCAGGAGCGGCCGGGGCAGTGGTTGCGGCCCAGGCGCCCGGCGATCGTGTTGAAATACTGCTCCGACACCCTGCGGCGCTTGCCGAGGACGCGGTCCAGATGGCGCGCGTCCTCGGTGATGACATCGAGCGCCGAGACGCTCTCCACGGCGGCCTTTAGGAGCGCCGACTGGCTTGCCGGCAGGTTCGGCCTCAGGGAATAGAAGGCCTTCTTTCCGTCCCTGCGGTCGGCCACAAGGCTCGCCTGGCGAAGGAGTGCGAGCTGCGAGGAGATGCGGGACTGCCCCATGCCGAGGATCTCCTGGAGCTCGGCCACGGAGAGCTCCTCGCGCATCACGAGCGCGATCAGGCGCAGGCGGGTCGGGTCCGAAAGGATCTTGAGGGTGTCCCAGGAGGTGTTCACGGCAGAGCCGAAGGGTGCGGATTTCCCGCACTAAGGCAACGCCGGAACCCCTTGGCCCCCTTAGGCGTAGCGGGCGATGCTCACGATCGAGTATTGGTCCTCGCTCGCGCCCATCTTCACCTTGACCGTGTCGCCGGAGCGCTTGCCCATGAGGGCCGCGCCAAGCGGGGTCTTGTAGGAGATCACGTGCCGGTCGGGATCGCCGTCCCAGACGCCGAGGATCGTGTAGGTGAGGGAGGCGCCGCCGGGTCCCTTGACCTCGACCACGCTGCCGACGCTCACCTGCTCGACCGTCGCGTCCTTGAAGTCGGTGATCCGGGCCCGCGCGAGCTCGCGCTCGAGCTGGCTCTTCTGGGCCATGAGGACCTGCTGGTCCTGCTTGGCCATCTTGTACTCGGAGTTCTCCTTCAGGTCGCCGTGCTCGCGGGCCGTGGCGATGGCCTTCGAGTTCTCGGGAATCTTCTTTGAGACGATCGTCTCGTACTCTGCCCGCTTGCGCTCGAAGCTCTCGCGGGAGACCAGCAGCTGGTCCTCCTTGGCCTCGGCATCGACCGCGACGAGCGACTGGATGTTGGGGAAGATCTTGATGAAGCGGGCCAGGAGCGACTTCTTGGTCAGTTCCTCGAAGCCCTGGTTAAGGAGGAGCGTGTTCGCAAGGTCGCGGGCCGTCTCGGGGTCCGCGGTCGAGAGGAGGTCGGCGATCAGCTCGGTGTCGTCGCTCAGGATGTCGCCCAGGGGGATCCGGCGGGCGCTCGCGGCCTGGAGAGCCTCGTAGTCGATCGCGAAGAAGATCGCGCTCAGGAGCCGGGGGGTGATCAAGTCGTTGAGGAGCTTCGCGAACTTCTTGGAATGGCGGTTCTTCACGATCCACAGGAGGACCGGCGCCCGGAGGTTCTGCTCGGTCTGCCAGCGCTTGAGGGTCGCGGCCAGGTCCTCGGAGTAGCCGTTCTCGACCAGGAAATTGATGCACTCGGTCGTGAACTTGCCCTGCGAGACCTTCAGCAGGTTGAACACGATGTCGCGGCACTCGATCGGGTGGGTCTCCTTGATCAGCTCCAGGAAGTGGCTCTGGAACTGGACCGGGATCTTCTCGGCGATCGCCGGCAGGTCGCGCAGGTTGGCGACAAGCGAGGCCTGCGAGGGCTCGAAGGTCGATGCGTCGACCCCGGCCACCTTGGCGATGCGGTCGCGGACCGCGGCGCCGTAGAGGCGCTCGGCGGCGTCAAGCTGGTTGCTGTCCTTGACGGCGTCGGCGACGCCCTTGAGGACATCGGAGAGGCTCTGCTGGGCGGCCTTGTGGGCCGATGCGGCGGCAAAGTCCTCGGCGAGCGAGATCCTGCGGCGGGCGGAGCGCGTGGAATTGAACTGGTCGAAGATCTCGTCCTCGGCGGAGACGGGCGTCTCGCGCAGGATGTAGCACTCGGTCTTCTTCTCGGGCACCGAGACGCGGGGGTCCTTGGCGTCGGCCCACCACTTCTTGAACTTCTCCTCGCCGATCACCTGGGCGAGCGTGATCTCCAGGTCGATGGCGGTCGTGGCCCGGTTCGGGTAGGACTCCAGGGCCTCGACGATCAGCTGGGCCGGGTTGTCGGCGATGAGCTCCAGGATCTTCTTCGGCTCGACCTCCTTGCGCACCAGCAGGTGGTTGTCGGGCAGGACCTCCATCGTCGTCACGCAGAACGCCGGGTCCATGGCGTGGCTCTTCTTGCCCTTGAAGTCTATGACCAGGCGCAGGGTCGTGTCGTCAAAGGACTTGATCTGGCCGAATCCCCAGCTCCTGTGGACCACGTACGCGCCGGGCTTCATGGCCTCAAGCTTGGTCTTTGAGGCCTTGAGGGCGGGATTTTTTGCTAGGAGCGCGGAGACGGCTTCGGAATTCATAGTTGCGCAAACGAGCGCGTGAACCGGAGATTCAAAGGGATTATGACGAACCTTGTCAAACCGAGTCTCCAAAACACCTGGTCGCCCGCAGTTCGTCTAATAGCGCGCTGGCTCGACCTCCGGGAGCGGATTGACGTGCTTTTGGAGGCCCTTCCGCCCGGGATGGAGGGCGCGGAAAGGGGCCGCTGCCAGCACCTGGTCTTCGGCGTGGTGCGCAATTACAGCAGGATTGAGTCGGTTCTGGGCACTTTGGTGGCCCATCCGCCCCGGTTCGTCACCCGGGCGGTCCTCTATGTGGCGGCCTTCGAATTGATCGAATCCGCGGGGGACCAAGCGGACCCCGGCCAGGCCGCAAAGATCGTGCACCATGCCGTAGAGAGGACCAAGGAGCTGGCGAGCCCCGCCGAGGCGCGGCTCGTGAACGCGGTCGTCCGGAAGCTGGCGTCCATCCTGCCGGCCCAGCAGGCCCCAGGCCCGATAGCCCCGGCCGAGGCGCTCGCTAATTTTTTCTCTCACCCGGAATGGCTCGTCAGGCGCTGGCTCGCCGACTTCGGGGCGGGCCCGACCCGGCGCCTCCTCGAATGGAACCAGGCGCCGGCCCCCCTGCATGCCCGCTGGCGCGACGCCGAGAAGCCCGTCCCGGAGTGGCTCCAGCCTACCCAATGGAAGGGCTTCTACGCGGTCGCCTCCGGGCACTGGCCCGAGGTGGGGCCCCTCCTCCGGTCGGGATCCCTCTACCTGCAGGACCCGGCGACCCGCATCGCGGTGGACCTCCTTGCCCCCGTGGCCGGGGAGACCGTCCTTGACCTGTGCGCGGCCCCGGGGGGCAAGAGCCTCCTGATCGTGGACGCGCTCGTTACGGGAAGGATCGTCGCCATGGACCTGCCGGCCTCCCGGATCGACCGGCTTAAGGAGAACCTTTCCCGGACGGCCGGGGTCGGCGCGGCCCTCGTCCAGGCGGACCTCCTGGAGGGCGGGGCAAAGGCCCTGAAGGAGCACGGCCTCCCGGCCGAATATGCCGCCGTCCTTATAGATGTGCCCTGCTCGAACACGGGCGTCATGCGCCACCGGGTGGACGTCAAGTGGCGCCTCCAGGAGGCCGACTTCGCCAAGCACGCCCGGCAGCAGACGGCGCTCCTTTCGGCGGCCTCGAGGCTCCTGGCCCCCGGCGGCCGCCTGGTATATTCCACCTGCTCCCTAGACGCGGTGGAGAATGAGGGGGTCATCAAGGCCTTCCTCGACCGCAACCGGGGCCTCAGCCTTAAGAAGAGCACGGTTGCCGTGCCCTGGATTGATAGGCACGACGGTGCAGCAGCCTTCCTCCTCCAGAGGGACTGATCCCCAATCCCACCCAGAATTCGTCCATATGATGATGCCCCGCAGCCCCGCACTCCCCGCGCTCGTTTTCTCCCTCTTTTGCGCCGCCTCGTTCGCGCAGGGATCCGGCAAGGACTGGTCCGAGTACCTGGGCGGGCCCGACCGGGCCCACTATTCGAGGCTGGACCAGATCAACACCGCCAACGTCGGGGAGCTAAAGCTCGCCTGGGAATACCATTCCGGGGTGTTTGGGCAGATGCAGTGCAACCCGATCGTGGTCCACGGGGTCCTCTACGGCGCCACGGGGACAAGCGACATCTTCGCGCTCGACGCCGCGACGGGGCGGGAGCTCTGGCGGTTCAGCGTGGCGGCGAAGCTGGACGCGGTCCTCGCCAACGACCGGGGCGTCACCTACTGGACCGACGGCACGAGCGAGCGGATCCTCTGCACGGTGGGCTCCTATTTGTACGCCCTCGATGCCAAGACCGGGGCCCTCGTGAAGGACTTCGGGACCGGGGGCAAGGCGAGCCTTAAGGCGGGATTGGGGCCCCAGGCCCAGAACAAGTTCGTGATCTCGACGACTCCGGGGACGCTCTTCGGGGACCTGCTCGTCATGCCGACCCGGGTCGACGAGGACCAGGACGCAGCCCCGGGCACAATCCAGGCGTTCAACGTGCGGACGGGCACCCTTGCCTGGACGTTCCAGACGATCCCATACCCGGGCGAGCCCGGGTACGAGACCTGGTCGAAGGACTCGTACCGCAACATCACGGTCGGCTCGGCCAACTGCTGGGCCGGGATGGCGATCGACCGCAAGCGTGGCATCCTCTACGTGCCCACGGGCTCGGCGGCGCCGGACTTCTGGGGCGGCCACCGGATCGGGAAGGACCTCTATGCCAACTGCCTCCTGGCGCTCGACGCCGCGACCGGGAAACTCCTCTGGTACCAGCAGACCGTGCACCACGACCTGTGGGACCGCGACCTCCCGTCGCCCCCGGTCCTTGCGACCGTCCGCCACGCCGGGCGGAAGGTGGACGTCGTGGCCCAGACCACGAAGACCGGGTTCGTGTTCGTCTTTGACCGGGTGACCGGGGAGTCGCTCTTTCCCATCGAGGAAAGGCCGGTCCCGAGCTCGACCTTGGACGGCGAGGAGTCGTGGCCGACCCAGCCGTTCCCGACGGCGCCCAAGCCCTACGTGCGGCAGAACCTGACCGAGGCCGACGTGAGCCCCCTGGCGGAAAACCGCGAGGAGCTCCTGGCGCTTTTCCGGGGCGCGCGCACCGGGATCTTCCAGCCCTTCGGGAAACACACGACGATTCTTATCCCTGGCTTTGACGGGGGCGGGGAGTGGGGCGGCCCTGCCGTCGACCCGAGCGGCATCCTCTATGTGAACGCGAGCGAGATGGCCTGGGTGGCGTCCCTGAGCGACACGCCGAAGGAGGCCGACCTGGCGGGCATGGACCTGGGGCACCGCCGCTACACCGAGTACTGCGTCGCCTGCCACGGCCTGGAGCGTAAGGGCCTCCCGGCGGGCGGCATCCCGTCCCTTGTGGACGTTGGAAAGCGCATGAGCCGCGAGGAGGTCTTTAACCAGATTACGACCGGCAAAAAGATGATGCCGGGGTTCACGACCCTGTCGAAGGCCGACAAGGACGCCGTTGTCGGCTACCTCTTTGGCGACGGCGCGGTGGCGGGGGCCTCCGCCTCGGCCGATGCGCCGCCGAGGATTCCCTACCGCTTCAACGGCTACAACCGCTGGGTCGACAGCAGGGGCTACCCCGCGATCTCTCCCCCCTGGGGCTCCCTCTCGGCGATCGACCTCAATACCGGCGAGTACCTGTGGAAGGTGACGCTCGGGGAGTTCAAGGAATTGACCGCGAAGGGCATCCCCCCGACCGGCGCCGAGAACTACGGGGGCCCGGTCGCCACCGCCGGAAACCTGCTCTTTATCGGCGCGACGAAGGACGGCATGTTCCGGGCGTTTGACAAGAGGACCGGCAAGGTTCTCTGGCAGACCGCGCTCCCGGCCTCGGCGTTTGCGACACCGAGCACCTACATGGTGAAGGGCCGCCAGTATGTGGTGATCGCCTGCGGCGGGGCGAAGGTCGGCACGGCGCCCGGCGACAGCTACGTCGCCTTTGCGCTGCCCTAGGAATCGAATCCCGCGGCTAGAGGCTTTTCTCTAGGGCACCAGGCTGAAGACGGCGATCGTGCGCGTGCGCTCCTGCGTTCCCTCGATGAAGGTAAAGTCGATCGTCGAGGCCCCCGCGACAAGCTGGTCGTAGCGCACCGGGTCCCACGCGGCCGTAACCTCCCCGTTGATGCGGGAGACCAGGTCCCCCTCCCGGACGCCGGCCGCCGCCGCGGGCGAGCCCGGGACCACCCCGACCACCTTCCAGTAGACGGGCGTCTTTCGGAAGCTCATCCCCGAGGCCTTTAGCGCCGGCTCGCGGAGCTGGTCCGCCGCGTCGCACTGGAAGAAGGCCTCGTCGTGCTCCTGGTCGAAGGTGATCGTGAAGTGGCTCAGGATCCCGCCGCCCAGGGACGAGAGTTCGTCGGTCACCTGGGCGACCGGCTGCGGCACGTCAAAGGATCCGATCTGCACGACGCCCGAGAGGCGGCCCACCCGGGACGGCCGGTCGCCCGCCAGGGTGCTCACGGTAGGCCCGTCGACGGGCCCGAACTGGAAGGACGGCGAGAGGCCCGCGGGATTGATGCTGAGCGCGGCGGCGCTGCCCGAGTCGATCAGCGCCGCGAACTCGTGGTCCCCGAGGCGGACCGGGATCAGCGGGATCTTGTCGGCGTTATTGAAGAGGATCGTCTCACCGGGGATCCCGTCCTCGGGGATCTTCGAGCGGATCACGATCCGCTCGTTGGGGTAGTCGAGGGTGAGGACCGTCTTGCGGAACAGCGGGAAGCCGAGGATCCCGTCAATCCTCACGCCAAACTGCGCGGAAAGGTCCGAGCAATCGTAGATGAGCGCGGGGACGTACTCGAATTTCGCGCCCCCGAGCTGGAACTTGGAAAGGGTCACCGGGACCAGGCTCGCGTACCCGCCCTCGGACGAGCGCACGCGCACCGGGGGCTCGTCCGGGGGCGGCGACCCCTTGTCGGCGTAGCGCTTGGCCAGGTCGGGCGAGACCAGGGTGACCGAGCTTCCCGTGTCGACGATGAAGTGGTAGGGCCCGAACTTGTCCCACTTGTCCTCGACGACTAGCACGTTCCCGATCACGTGGCCCGGCAGCACCACGGCCTTCGAGCCCACGGTGGTGATGCCCGGCTTTGGAGCCGTGCGCTGGACGCTGAAGCAACCCGATACGAGGAGTCCTGCCAGCGCCGCAAGAGCGAAGAGCAGGCGTCTCATCACCGGACGACCTTTGTCAGCCGGGCGCTCAGGGCGAGCGCCACCACCGTTAGGACCGCGGCCCACACGAAGACGCTCGTGGCGCCCGAGACGAAGAAGACCGCGCCCGCGAGCATCGGCGTGAAGGCGCGCGCGAGGGAGCCGAGCGAGCGGAAGATCCCGAGGACCCGGCCCTGCTCGTCCTGGGAGGAGTAGAGCGAGATGAGGCCCGTCGTGGACGGGTTCACGAGCCCCGAGCCCGTGGCCACGAAGGCGAGGCCCGCGTAGAGCATCCAGGTCTGGGTGCTAAGGCCAAGGACCAGGAGCCCGACCCCGGTTGAGACGAGGCCCCCCGCCAGGACGGGGATCTCGGAGGCCCGCTTCAGGAGCATCCGCACGATGACACCCTGCGTGAGGATGGAGCACAGGCCGAGGAACCCGAGCATCATGCCGTTCTGCCCGGCCGTGTAGTGGAAGCGCTGCGCGGCGAGGAACGTGACCGAGGCCTCCATGGCGACAAACGCGATCGCGTACACGAAGGCGACGATGTTCGCGCGCCGGACATCGGGGTTCGTCAGGCCGAGGATCGCCTTGATCGGGTTCCTGAGGCGCGTCTCGGGCTTGTTGGCCCGCGCGCTCTCGGGGAGCGTCTCCTTGAAGCTCCGGTTGACCCAGAGGAGGTTCGCGATGCAGAAGGCGAGGGACACGAGCGCCGGCACCGAGAACGGGTTCACGCCGAAGCGCGCGAGCGAGGGATGCGAGGAGAGGAGGTTTAGCTGCGCGCAGGCCGCGCCCACGACCGGCCCCGTGACGAGGCCGAGCCCGAAGGCCGCGCCCACGATCCCCATGGCGCGCGAGCGCTCCTGGCGGGTCGTCACGTCGGCCACGGCCGCCGTGGCGACCGAGAGGTTCCCGCTGAAGGCGCCGGAGACGATACGCGAGATGAGGAAGAGCCAGAACGAGCCGCTCACGACCCAGAGGAGGTAGCCCACGGCCGTGCCGGCCACCGTGAGCCTGAGGACCCCGCGGCGGCCGCGCTTGTCGGAGAGGGCTCCCCAGAAGGGGGAGAACACGAACTGGAGGATCGCGTAGAAGGAGGTCAGGATCCCGCCGAAGAGCACGTCGGCAAAGGCGTGGCTCTGGCCGAGCGCGTGCGCGATCGATTCGCTCCCGGCAAGGAAGGCGCCGAGGACGCCCGACTGCCCGTCAATCTTAAGGTAGTAGGCGACCAGGTCGGGGCCGAGCGGGAAGATGATCGAGAAGCCGACCAGGTCGATCAGGAGCGTCAGGAAGATGACGCCCAGCGAGAGGGCCCGCTTGGGCGCCGGAGCCTGCGCGTCCGCGGTGGGGGAGGGGGCGCTCACCGGCTACGGCGCGTACGGCAGCGGGAAGCGGGACGTGAGCGCGGTGGCGCGGGCCTTTGCCGTCGCGATGACCGAGGCCTCGCCGGCGCCGCCTATCGACCGCAGCACCGAGTCGATCAGTTCCGCGATCTCCTCCATCTCCGGCTCGCGGAACCCGCGGGTCGTGACGGCCGGGGTGCCGAGCCTGATCCCGGAGGCCTGGAACGGCGAGCGGGTCTCAAAGGGAACGGTGTTCTTGTTGCAGGTGATGTTGGCAAGGTCGAGGGTCTCCTGGGCCTTCTTGGCCGTGAGCTCGGGAAGGTTCCCGCGAAGGTCGACAAGGAGCAGGTGGTTGTCCGTCCCCCCGGAGACGACCCGGTAGCCGCGCGAGCTCATCGCCGCGGCGAGCGCCCGCGCGTTCTTTATGATCTGCTCCGAATAGGTCCTGAACTCGGGCTTAAGGCACTCGTTGAAGCAGACGGCCTTCGCCGCGATCACGTGCATGAGGGGGCCGCCCTGGGCCCCCGGGAACACGGCGGAGTCGAGGGCCTTCGCGTGGGCGGCCCGGCAGAGGATGAGGCCCCCGCGGGGCCCGCGCAGCGTCTTGTGGGTCGTGGTCGTCACGAAGTCGGCATGCGGGACCGGCGAGGGGTGGAGCCCGGAGACGATGAGGCCCGCGATGTGGGCCACGTCGGCGAAAAGGAGGGCGCCACAGGCGCGCGCGATCTCCCCCATGCGGGCGAAGTCGATGACGCGCGAGTAGGCGCTCGCGCCCACCGTGATCATCTTCGGCCGCTCCCGGAGCGCCACCTCGGCCAGCTGGTCGTAGTCGATGAGGCCGTTGTCCTCCCGGACGCCGTAGGCCACCACCTGGTAGAGCTTGCCCGAGAAGTTGGCCGGGTTGCCGTGGGTCAGGTGCCCGCCGTGGCTCAGGTTCATGGCGAGGATCTTGTCCCCGGGCTGGAGCACCGAGGTGTAGACCGCGAAGTTGGCCTGCGAGCCGGAGTGCGGCTGCACGTTCGCGTGCTCGGCGCCGAAGAGGCGCTTCGCGCGATCGATCGCCAGGAGCTCCACCTTGTCCACGAACTCGCAGCCCCCGTACCAGCGCCTGCCGGGATATCCCTCGGCATACTTGTTGGTGAGGACGCTCCCCTGGGCCTCGAGGACCGCGGGGTACGTGAAATTCTCGGATGCGATGAGCTCGATGTGGCTCTGCTGGCGGCCGAGTTCGGCCGAGATGGCGGAGGCGATTTCTGGATCGAGGCTCTTTAGCGGCGCTGTGTTGAGCATAGGGGAAAAAGGCAACGCTCGCGCAATCTGGTCCGGAGGCAAAACTTTTTGGTGTCACACGGGGGGACACCCCCCCTTGCCCTAGCGGCGCGAAACGGCGTCGGCGGGCAGCTCCGAGAGGAACTTCACGATCGAGGGGATCGCGTCCACGAGCTCGTCCCGGCACGCCTCGTATGCGGACAGGTGCATCCCGTAGGGGTCGGGGATCTCCCGGCCGAGCGGGTCCCCCGTGAACTCGCGGAAGAGGCAAAGCCTCCCGGGGACGGGGTTTGCCGAAAGCTCGATCATGTCCCGGTGCGACTCGGTCATGCACAGGACCAGGAGCGCCTGGTCGAGCATCTCCTGCGTGATGCGCTTGCTCGAGTGCCCCTTCAGGTCGATCCCGACCTTCTTGAGCGCGGTGACGGCGTTCGGGCTCGCGGGCTCCCCACCCAGGGTCGCCACCCCCGCCGAGTGGACCTTGAGCGACCTAAGGGGCTCGGGCTGGGCCCGGAGCGCATGCTGCAGGAGCGCGGCGCCCATCGGGCTTCTGCAAATATTCCCCGTGCAAACGACTAATATATTTCCCGGATCCGGCATCGGCCCCCATAAAGGGCATGGAACTGGGAAAAAGGCAAAACCGGATCGGGCGCCCCCGCGCGATTGCTAGAGGCGCTTGAGGGCAATGAGCCCGCGGTCCAGCTGGACCGCGCGCTGCAGGAGGAGGTCCACCAGGGGAGGGGCTGCCTGGGGCTTGTCGGTCGGCACGTCGGGGGCCTGGCTGTCGGGGATGTGCTCCTTCTCAAGGTAGGCCTCGTCGATCCTCGGCTTGTCGGGGTAGTCCGTGAGGAGCGCCTCAAGGGAAGCGCCCTTCTCAAGGGCGTCGTAGGCCTTCTGGTCGGTCTCCGGGGAAACCGCGACCTCGATGTCGGGCGCAAGCCTGGCCGAGACGGGCGCGAGGACGACCAGGCCCTGGGCGCCGCTAGGCGCGATCGCCGCCCTGAGCGCGGGAGCCGTCCCGGCGTTCTCGATCGCGAAGACAGGCGTCCTCGGCGTCGAGTTGAACATGACCCAGGCCTTGAGCGTCGCCGCCGCCGCATCGTCAGCCTTCGCAAACCTTAGGTCGAGGACGCAGGGGCCTGGGCCGGTCCCGGGGTTCGTGGGCAGGTCGGCAGGGAGCTCGTGGACCCGGTAGTAGGAGAGACCCTGGCCCAGGTCGCGCGCGGGCTGGGACCCCATCGCCCCGGGGGGGAGGAGGATCGCCGCCGCGGCGAGGGCGCATGTTGGGAAAAGGTGCCTCACGCGCGCCTAAGTTGGCGGGCCCCGATGTCCCGGCGATAGTATTTTGAGGTGCACCCGATAAGCTCACACCCGGCGTAGGCCGAGTCCACGGCCTGCCGGAGCGTGGCGCCGGTGGCGGTCACCCCGAGGACCCGTCCCCCCGCGGTCACCAGGCGGCCGGCACTGTCCCTCGCGGTCCCGGCGTGGAGCACCGCGACCCCCGGCGGGAGGGAGTCGGGGATCTCGATCGGGTCCCCCGAGGCATACTTCTCCGGGTAACCCCGGGCGCTCACCACCACGCAGACCGCGAACTCGGGGCGCACCTCGAGCCGGAAGCCCCCGAGAGTGCCCGTGGCCGCGGCCCAGAGGAGGGAAAGCGTGTCGCTTGAGAGCCTCGGGAGCACGGCCTGCGTCTCGGGGTCGCCGAAGCGCGTGTTGAACTCGAGCACCTTGGGGCCCCCCTCGGTCAGCATGATCCCGATGAAGAGGGTGCCGCAGAAATCGATCCCCTCGGCCGCGATGGCGTCGACCGACGGCCGCACGATGTCCCGCTCGATCGCCTCCAGGAGCGCCGGGGTCACGACCTCAGCCGGGGAATACGCGCCCATGCCGCCGGTGTTCGGCCCCGTGTCGCCGTCCCCGATCCGCTTGTGGTCCTGGGAGGTCGGCAGGATCACGTAGTCCCGGCCGGAGACCACGACGAGGATGGAGGTCTCCTCTCCGAGGAGGCAGTCCTCGATCAGGATCTGGCGCCCTCCGTCCCCGAACCTTCCGCCCTCAAGCATCTCCCGGACGGCGTCCTCGGCCTCCTGGGGTGACGTGGCGACCACGACCCCTTTGCCCGCGGCAAGGCCGTCGGCCTTGACGACGATCGGGGCCGCGCGGCCGCGCAGGTACGCGAGCGCAGGCCCGGTCTCGCCGAAAAGGCCCGCGGCCGCCGTGGGGATGCCGTACTTTATGAGGATCTTCTTCGTGAAGGTCTTTGACGCCTCGAGCCGCGCGCCCGCGGCCGTGGGACCGTAGACGGGGATGCCCGCCTCGTGGAGCCGGTCGGCGAGCCCGAGCGAGAGCGGCACCTCAGGGCCCACCACCACGAAACCCGCCTTCTCCCTTCGCGCGAGGGCGACCAGCCCCGCGACGTCGTCCGCCTTCAGCGCGAAGCAGGCTGCGTCGGCTGCGATCCCCGCGTTCCCGGGGGCGCAGATGACCCTCGGCCGCGCCGGGCTGGCCGCGAGCGCGCGAACGAGCGCGTGCTCCCTGCCGCCGGCTCCGACCACGAGGACAGTACCTGGGAGTGCTTCCGGTTTCAAAGGACCTGGAGCTTCTTCCTGTAGAAGGCCACGACCTCGGCGGGGTCGTCGGAGAAGAGGATGTAGTCGGCCATCCAGGCCGGCGCGCGCCCGGTGCGGATCATCTCCTTCACCTGGCGCCGCAGGTCCCCCCAGTACTTCGAGTTGAAGAAGACGTAGGGGATCCTCGGCCGGATGCCGAGCTTCAGGTTGCAGAGCTCGATGCCGATCTCCTCGAGCGTGCCGACACCGCCCACGTTGAAGATGCAGAAATCTGCGACCTCGAACCACTTCTGGCGGAAGTGGCGCGACGACTCCTGGAAGGTGTTGAAGAAGTCGACGCCGAGCTCGGGCGGCTGCGCCTCGAGCTCTAGGAAGCACGCCCCGGTCAAGGCCCCGTTGCTCCGGGCCTGGTCGGTCGCCAGGCGCATGACGCCCCCGCCTCCCCCGGTGAGGACTCCCAGGTTAGGGCCGATGAAGGCCGAGAGCTGCTCCACGAGTCCCGAGATCCTGTCCGTGTCGGGCTTGTCGAGACCGACGGCCGACCCGTAGAACGCGAGGATCGTCGCCTCCTGGAACTTTCTCCCCATCTCCTCGCGGATGAAGAACCCGTGCTCCTTCTTGTAGGTGTGCAGGTAGAGGTCCTTCGTCAGCTCGTCGTACCAGTACACCTGCACGTTGATCGCCTCGAAGGTGTCCAGGCGCGCGTGGGCGTTGCTCGAGAGGAAGTAGCCGTGGGTGCGCGACGCCTTCCTGAAGAGGATGCGGCGGAGCTTCACCTCCGAGATCCGGGTCAGGAGCTCGATGTGCTCCAGGAGGTCGGGGAAGTAGTCCAGGACCAGCGTGTCCGCGTCCTTGGGCGCCGCGTCCATGGCCTGGATCATCGTCTTGTGCCCGCAGGCGCCGTTGTTCTCGGCGTAGAGCTTCTTCACGTCCTCGGCCGTCCCGGCCCTAAGGCATATCGCGCGGTTCTCCATCGTGCTGCTCTGCCCCTTGACCGAGATGATGGTCTTCGGCCTCGCCTCCGCGGAGTCCCTGGGCGGGCGCTCGTCCAGGTTCGTGTAGAGCTCGGTCGCGGCGCCCAAGAGGCGCAGGCGCCGCCGCGAAAGGGTGTTGAACTCGGGGTCCTTCTCCTCGGGCGCGCGGTAGATCTCGACCGACACCATGGGATTTACTACCGGGTGGTCGCCGGTGTTGTAGATCTCGAGCATGATGTTTGTCCCGAAGGTCTTCACCGGGTCCAGGAGGACGGCGCTCGTGTGGATCCCGAAGTTGCCCGCGCCCTGGTTAAGGACGACGAAGTGCTCCTTCAGGTACATGGAGCAGCTCGTGAGGAGCCCGGAGTGGGGCGGGATCGTGAGCGGCGAGGCGTCGTGGCGGACCTGCACCTTGTCGAGGAAGTTGCGCCCCGCCGCGCCGCTAACGATCAGCTCGAAGTTCACGCGCTGGAGCCTCGGGTTCAGCGTGTAGCTCACCTGGTGGGGCGTAAGGAACACGGATCCCTGGCGGTCGATGCTGATCGTGTTCGGGAGCTTAAGCCGGTTCTCCTTTATCGCGGCCCAGATCTCGTCCGAGGAGAGCTTGGCCGTGGCCGGGGCGTGGAAGAGGCGCCCCACGGGGATCCCGGAGCGCATGAGCTTCTTCCAGTAGCCCGCGTTCGGGAAATTCATGTCGAAGGCGAAGGCGTCCACGCAGAGGACGAGCCGGTTGCCGTCGACCTCGAGCCCGCCGGTCACCTGCATCTCGATCCCGATCCGCGCCAGGGAGCTCCTCTCCGTGAACTTGAGCTCCGCCATGAGCGATTTCATGACCTCAAACTCGGCCGGGTTGCGCGGCCAGAAGGCGAGGGTCAGGGCGACGGAGTTCTCGTCCTTGTTCTTGACGGTCAGGATTTGGCCGTCCTGGCTGGTCCAGAATTGCTCGGGGTTCATTATTGGAACCGCAGACACTGGACCGGGCTCCCCCCGGACTCAAGCGCTACTGCCGCTAAAGAATTGCAAACGGGCGGGGCATGGGGCATGTGTCCTCGCTCCCCCGAATGAAAAACAACACCTTTTTAAAGGCGCTGGCCCTCTGCCTTGCCGCAGCTTCAACCGCGTTTGCCCAAGACGCCAAGGCCCCGGCACCCGCGGCCGCCGCCGCGCCGACCGCGGCCGCCGCCGCGCCGACCGCGGCCCAGCCCGCCGGCACCGTGGTGGCCCCCACCTTCACCGACTCCCAGCTCCTCGAGGAGTTCGGCTGGTACATCGGCAAGCGCACGGGCCTTTCCGAGCTCAACCTCTCCGGTCCGGACTCGGAGCAGCTGGCCAAGGGCCTCCTGGCCGCCATGGCCGGCAAGGAATCGCCCTACGAGATCCAGAAGGTCGGCCCGGCGATGACGGAATTCATCCAGAAGAAGCAGGCCGTGGCCCTGGACACGATCAAGCAGAAGAACCAGGAGCAGGCCTCCGCGTACTTCGCGAAGCTGAAGGAGATCAAGGACGTGGTGGAGCTGCCGAGCGGCCTCCGGTACGAGATCATCGAGCCCGGCACCGGCAACCCCCCGAAGGCCACCGACACCGTGAAGGTCAACTACAAGGGCGCCCTCGTGGACGGCACCATCTTCGACAGCAGCGAGCGCCAGGGAAAGCCCATGGAGTTCCAGCTTAACAGCGTCATCGCCGGCTGGACCGAGGGCCTGCAGAAGATCTCCAAGGGCGGCAAGATCAGGCTCTTCGTGCCGCCGGCCCTGGGCTACGGGGACGACGGCCGCCCCGGGATCCCGCCGGGATCGGTCCTGGTCTTCGAGGTCGAGCTTCTTGACATCACGAGCGCGCCGGCTGCGGGAGCCCCGCCTGCGGCGAAGTAAGGGAAGGCCCCGGGGCGCCTCCTCCTGAATCCCGAGGACGTAAACCTTTACCTGGTCGGTTTCATGGGAACCGGCAAGACCACGGTGGGGCGCACCGTCGCCCACCGGCTTGGCTTCCGGTGCGTGGACAGCGACCACGAGATCGAGCGCTCGGCCGGCAAGCCCGTGGCGAAGATCTTTGCCGATGAGGGGGAGGCCCATTTCCGGACGCTCGAGCGCCGCTTCATCGAGGGCGGGCACGATCCCGAGAAGCTTGTGGTCGCCTGCGGGGGCGGCCTCGTGATCCAGCCGGGGATCCTCGGCCTGATCAAGGAGCGGGGGGTCGTTGTCTGCCTCCACGCCTCGATAGAGACGATCCTCTCAAGGACCGGCCGCCACGGTCCGACCCGGCCCCTGCTCGACGTCCAGGACCCGGACGCGCGGGCCCGCGCCCTCTATGCCGAGCGCGAGCCGATCTACAAGGCGGCCGGGACGGTCATCCTGACCGACGGCCGACCTCTTTCGGAGGTGGTGGCCCATGTGATCCGGGTCTGGCGCCGCGAGTCGCAGGAATTCGCGCGGGGCCGCGCCATCGGGGGCGGCTAAGGGCCATGGGAGACCGCCAGGAGGACCTGAGGCGGAGGCTCCACGAGCTCGGCTTTGACGAGGTTCGCTTTGCGGCGCTTTCCCCGGGGCCCGAGGGCGGCGGCCTAAGGCGCTGGCTCAAGGCGGGCTTCCACGCGGACATGGACTGGATGGAGCGGACCGCGGAGAAGCGGATCGATCCGGGCCAGGTCCTTGCCGGGGCCCGCTCGGCAATCCTCCTGGCGGCCAGCTATTTTGGGGACAAGCCCAAGGGGGAGGGCGCCCCGGGGCTTCCGGTCTGGGCCAGGTATTCCCTCTACGAGGACTACCACGACACCCTGAGGCCGGCCCTCGCTCGCGCGGGCAAGCTCCTTGAGGAGACCCACGGCGCGTCGCCCTCGGACTACCGGTACTATGTCGACACCGGGCCGGTCCTTGAGCGGGCGCTCGCGGCAAGGGCAGGGGTCGGCTTCGTCGGCAAGAACGCGATGCTCATCTCCCGCACGCACGGCAACTGGCTCTTCCTCTCGTGCATCCTGACGCGCCTGGAGTTTGCGCCTGACGAACCCGTGCGCCGCCGCGGGGAGCCCGGCACGGTCGGGCTCCTCTGCGGGAAATGCACGCGGTGCATGGATGCCTGCCCGACACAGGCCTTTCCCGAGCCCGGGGTCGTCGACGCGCGCCGGTGCATCTCCTACCAGACGATCGAGAACCGGGGCATCATCCCTGTCGGCCTGCGCGCGGCGATCGGGGACCGGGTCTACGGATGCGACACCTGCCTGGACGTCTGCCCGTGGAACCGATTCGCCAGGGAGGGCCGGCGGATGATCCTTTCCGCGCGGGCCGACATCGCGGGTATCCCGCTTGCGGAATTATTGGAGCTCACGCCCGAGCGCTTTGCCGCGGTCTTCAAGGGCACGCCGATGAAGCGCGTGAAGCTCGCCGGGCTCCTCAGGAACGCCTGCGTGGTCGCGGGCAATTCCGGCGACGCGTCCCATGGGGAAGCCCTGGTGAGGCTCGCCTCGCATGCGTCCCCCGTCGTGCGCGCCCATGCGGTCTGGGCCGCAAGAAGACTTGGAGCGGGAGGAAGGCTCGGTGCTGCACGCGCGGCGGAATCCGACCCAATTGTCCTTGCCGAATACGGGGACGGTTAGGATCATCATGTACCGGCCAACCCCGCCGCGTACTCATGAGCGAAGCATCGGAGGGAGCAAGGGGTGGCACGGCCTGGAAGCAGGCGTTTGGATTGGCTGCGGTCCTTGCCCTGGAGTGGACGCTTTTCCAGGCGCAGGTGGGCGTCCACTACGCGTGGATCCACCCCCGCTGGTTCGATCAGGCCCAGTACCTGCGGGACGCCTACGGCGCGTTCGAGCACGCGCGCTCCGGGGGATTCCTCGAGGGCCTTGGAGCCGCGCTGGGCCGCGGGTCCGCGCAGGGGGCGCTCCACGGCGCGTATGCGCTTCCCCTGTTCGCGGTGGCCGGAGCTGGCCGCTCCGCCGCGCTCGCCGTGAACCTTGCCGCCTTTGTTCTCCTGCAGGCTGTCACGTTCATTGCGGTGCGCAGGGTTTCCGGAAGTTACGCGCTTGGATGGGCGGCCGTCGGCCTCCTGGCGGCGTACCAGGTGCCCTGGTCGGGCGACGCCGGCTCTGCATCGGACTTTCGCCTGGATTGGATGGCCGCATGCCTCTACGGCGCGGCCCTCGGGGCGGCCATCCTCGGCGAGGGCCTACGGTCGACGCGCGGAGCCGTGGTCCTCGGTGCCCTGGTCGGGCTCGTCCTCCTCACCCGGTACCTGACCGCGGTCTACTTTGTCCTCATCTTCGCCGGATGGCTTGCCTGGCTTCTCACGCGGCGGGAGGGCCCGGGGCGCCCGGCCCGGCTCGCGCTCGCGGGCCTAATCGCGGTCGGGATATCGGGATGGGCATTTTGGCGAACCCGGCGGCAGATCTATGACTACTACTGGATGGGGCACTTTGGGGGCCCCGAGAGCGCGCTTCGAAATTCGCACCTCACCCTCGCCGAGTCGCTGGACTGGCTCCTCTCGGAAAGCCTCTTGAGGCAGCTTGGCCTCGTGGCATGCGCCCTTGGCGCGGGTGCCGCCGTCGCACTCAAGCTCGCATCGGCAAGGAGGAATGGCGGCGAGGCTTTCCCCGGCGGGCGGGGCGGACATGCGGCGAACCCCTGGGTCCCCGTGCTCCTCTTCCTCGCGGCGCCGGCGGCGGTCCTTTTTCTGCATCCGGACAAGGCGGCGCAGCCTCTTGAGATCGTGGCGGCTCCCCTGGCCTGGGTGATCATCCTCGTATGGGTGCGCCTGGCGCCCCGGGTGGAGGGCCCCGTCCTGGCGCGCATCGCTGCCGGGGTGGCCGCGCTCGGGTTCGCCTATTACGGCTACGCCCAGTTGAGGGACCCGGTCCCGGCGGCACTGCAGGCGCAGTACCGCGACGAGAACGCGCTGGGCGACTACCTCTTTTTCCGTTCGGAGGAGGCCGGGATCTTCCACCCCCGGGTGGCGGTCACGTGGGTCCTGGACGGGATCGGGGCCGATCCCTTCGAACTCATGGGCTGGGAACGCCACGGCAGGTGGCTGCGCTTCGTCGCCACGCTGCCGACCGGGCTCCTGCCGGCGCCCGAGGGCGTGATCCGTGAACGCCTCTCCGAGAGCGATTTCGTGTGCCTGGTGACCCGCGCACCGGTCGAGTGGCCCTCCGACAAGCAGATGGAGGCCCTGCTTCCGGAGATGCGCCGCTGGTGCGACGCGAACCTGAGGCGGGTCGCAGCGCTCGACGAGGCCGAGTTTTCCGCGGTCATCTACGAGAGGCGGACCCTCGCGCGCGCCCCGGCGGGCCACCAGGCGGATTTCCTCGCGATCCTTGGCCGCGGCCGACGGGGCCCGCCCAACGCGGCGGCCCTGCCGCCCTCCGCCCCATTCCTGCCGAGGATGCAGCCGATCCTCGTTTCGGCCAAGGCGACCGCGGGTTTTGGAATTGCGGTCGCGTACAGCCCCTTCCGCGTCCAAGCGGAAGGCCTTCCCAAAGGCGCCCGGATTGATCCCTCATCAGGCGAAATCACGGGCGCCTTCCGTCCGACAGCCGACGGGAAACTCCTTATCCATGCGACGAATCCCCTGGGATCGTGCTCCGGGGAGCTCGCCTACAAGGTCGTGGACTCGGAGTTTGACGCCGAGGCGGATGCTCCGGCGGTGTGTGCGGTGGGCGAGACGGTTGATATCCGGGCCCGGGCCTGCGACGCCCTGGATGGCCTGAACTTTATCGATGTCACCGACCTGACGACGGCCCGGGTGCTGCGCAGGATCGAGACCCCGCGGGACATGGGGCAGGCGTGGCAGACGGTCTGCCCCGTTTCATTTGACACAGTGGGGCGGCACACGGTCCTTTTGAGGACCGTCCGTTACCACCCCGGGAGGAAGGATCCCTACTCGTTCGTGGACAGGAGCGTCACGATCGAGGTGCTGCCGGGTGGCGGGGCATCCCGGGGCCTGGCGTCGGCCTCGAACCCAAATTGACGGGGAGGCGCCGAGCCCGTAGAAAGGCGCCTCCATGACCCGCGTCCTCCTCACGACGACTTCGTTCCAAGACACCCCCGGGGTCCACCACGACCTCCTGGCCAAGACCGGATTTGAAATCGTCCGGGAGCGGGGGCCCCTCACCGAATCGAGGATGCTGGAACTTGCCGGAGGCTTTGACGCCTACCTCTGCGGCGACGATGCCCTCACCCGGGCCGTGATTAGGAAGTCCCTGCCGAGGCTCAAGGTGATCAGCAAGTACGGGATCGGCCTGGACAAGATAGACGTGCAGGCGGCCACCGACATGAAGGTGCCGGTCCTTTTCACGCCGGGGGTTAACCACACGACCGTGGCCGAGCACACCTTTGGCCTCCTCCTTGCCGCGGTCCGGAACATCGTGACCGAGGCAAACCACGTGGCGCAGGGGCGCTGGACGCGGATCACCGGGACGGAGCTCTTCGGGAAGACAATGGGGATCGTGGGCCTGGGCCGGATCGGCCGGGAGGTGGCGGTCAGGGCGCGGGCCTTCGGGCTGAATCTCGTGGGGCTCGGGACGGAGTGGGACGGGGCGTTCGCGGCGGCCCACGGGATCGAGCGGGCCGCCTCGATAGAGGACCTCCTTCGCCGCTCGGACATCGTGACGCTCCACACGAAGCTAACGCCGCGGACCCGGCACCTGATCAACGCCGGGAACATCTCGCTCATGAGGGATGGCGCCGTGATCGTTAACTGCGCCCGCGGGGAGCTTATAGAGCTTCCCGCGCTCGTCGCGGCGCTCAGGTCAAACCACCTCCTGGCCTATGCGGCCGACGTCCTGGACCAGGAGCCGCCGCCCCGGGACCACCCGCTCCTTGGGCTTCCAAACGTGGTGCTCACGCCCCACATCGGCTCGCGGACCCACGAGAGCGTCCAGCGGCAGGCAACCTGCGCCGTCGAGAACCTCTCGCGGTTTCTCTCGGGCCAGCCGCCGATCGCCCAGGCCAACGTGGTTTAGCGCGGGAAACCCCTAGCGCACGACGCGCGCGCCTCCGCCCTTCATGAGCTTCTCGACTTCCTTCTGCGTGGCCATCGAGGTGTCGCCCGGGGTGGTCGAGGCCAGGGCCCCGTGGGCGGCGCCGTAGTCGACGGCCGCCTGCGGGTCGTTCCTCGACAGGAAGCCGAAGGTGAGCCCGCTCGCGAAGCTGTCGCCCCCGCCGACGCGGTCGAGGACCTCGAGGTCGGGGTACTTGCGGCTCTCGAAGAACGTGCCCCCGTGCCAGAGGACGGCGCTCCAGTCGTTGCGGGTCGCCGTGATGACCCGGCGCAGCGTCGTCGCCGCGACCTTGAAGTTGGGGAACGCCGCCACTGCCGTCTCGATCATCGCCTTGAATGCGCCGGCGTCCACGTGGCTCAGCTTCTCGTCGACGCCCTTCACCTCGAACCCGAGCGAGGCCGTGAAATCCTCCTCGTTGCCGATCATGACGTCCACGTGCTGGGCGATCTCGCGGTTCACCTCGCGGGCCTTCTTCTGGCCGCCGATCGTCTTCCATAGTGACGGCCTGTAGTTCAGGTCGTAGGAGACCACGGTCCCGTGGCGCTTCGCGGCCTTCACGGCCTCGATCGTCAGGGCCGCGGTGGATTCGGAGAGGGCGGCAAAGATGCCCCCGGTGTGGAACCAGCGGACACCCTTCTTCCCAAAGATCGTGTCCCAGTCGAAGTCCCCGGGCTTGAGCTGGGAGGCGGCCGTGTTGCCGCGGTCGGGGACCCCCACCGCGCCCCGGACGCCGAAGCCCCTTTCGGTGAAATTGAGCCCGTTTCGCACGCTTCTGCCGATGCCGTCGTCCTCGCGCCAGAGGAGGTGCTCGGTTGAGACGCCCCCCTGCATGATCAGGTCCTCGATCAGGTGCCCGACCTCGTTGTCGACAAATGCAGTGCAGACGGCTGTCCGCAGGCCGAAGCACTTCCTTAGGCCCCGGGAGGTGTTGTACTCGCCGCCGCCCTCCCAGGCCGTGAAGGAGCGCGCGGTCCTGATGCGGCCCTCTCCCGGGTCCAGGCGAAGCATGACCTCGCCTAGCGAGAGCTGGTCCAGGGCGCATTCCGATGCGGGCTTGATTTGTAGGCTCATGATGGGGAAGGGGAGTATTCGCGTGGCCTAGATGACAACCGACCTGTGCTCGGTGGTCTTCCAGCGGGGGACACCCGCCTCGTCGGCCAGCTCGTTAAAGGCCTCGACCTCGGCCGCCGTGAAGAGGAGGCCCCCGGCGCTCGCGGTGCGCCTGGCCCACTCGGCCTCGATCTGGCCGGGCAGCATGCATTTCTCGTTTCCGTGGCCCAGGATGTCCGCGATCACGGCCTTCACGTTGGCGGCCTGGGTGCGGCCCTTTGCGAACGCGCCCCCGCTCAGGGCCTCCGGGTGGATCACCTGGAAGAAAAAGGTGCAGGTGTGCTTGTCCGAGGGATCCTGGTCCCAGCGGCTCCGGAGCGTCGGGAGGGAGCCCCCGATGAAGGCGCCCACGATCTCGTCGATCAGCGCCAGCCCGTAGCCCTTGTGGGCCCCGAAGGGCAGGAGGGAGACGGCCTGGTGCGGGTCGACCGTGGGGTTTCCCGCCCTGTCGAGGGCGGCGAGGGGCGGCAGGGGAAGCCCCTCGCGCTTAAGCTGCTGCACCCGTCCCATGGCGATCACGGAGGTGGCCCAGTCGATCACGATCGGGTAGCCCAGCGCCTCGGTCGTCGGGAAAGCCCACGAGTGGGGATTGGTGCCGAGCGTCGGGAACTTCCCGCCGAAGGGCACGACCTCGGCGAGCGCCGCGGTGCAGTTGGTGTAGGCGACATAGCCGCGGCGCGCGGCATCCATCACATAGCCCCCTCCCCAGAGGTAGTGGAAGGCGTTGTCGACGGCCACCGTTCCGACGCCATAGCGGTCCGCGAGCCGGATCGCCGCGTCCATGGCCTTGTAGGCGGTCGGCTGCCCGAGCTTCCGGTTTGCGTTCCAGGAAAGCGAAGCCTCGAAGCGGGACGGGCGCTCCTCGATCGTCGCCCCCGGCACGCAGCCCTTCGAGCCCGAGCCAAACAGGTGGTCCAGGTGGAGGGCCTTGATGGCGTTGTGCGTCCGGATCCCGTGACGGGTGGCCTCGGCGCACAGGCGCGCCCCGTCCGCGGCCTCGTCCGCGAGGTAGCCCCGGTGGCGGTAGGCCGCCTCCGTGACGAGGTTGTGCTGCGACTCCGGGATGATGAAGTAGGTTTCGGACATCGTGAAGGGTGTCTAGATTGCGGCGGCCGCGGCGGCCACGAACTCGCGGGCGCGCGCCGTGAGCGCGGCCCAGTCCCTTGCCTTGAGCGCCGCCGGGTCCACGAGCGCGCTGCCGGCCGCCGTCGCATAGGCTCCCGCCCTCAGGAAATCCCCCACGGTCTTCGTCGTCACCCCGCCGGTCGGCATGAAGTTCAGGGTGGGGAAGACCGCCTTGAGCGACTTGATATAGGGCGGCCCGAAGAATTCCGCAGGGAATATCTTGATCACGTCGGCTCCCAGGTCCGCGGCATGGGCAATCTCGGTCGGGGTGAAGGCCCCCGAGAGGATGGGCGCGCCCAGGCGCCGGCAGGCCGTGATGACCTCGGGGCGGACGCCCGGGGTCACGATGAACCGGGCTCCGGCGTCTAGGCCCGCCTGGGCGGTCTTCGGGTCGAGCACCGTGCCGAGGCCGAGCATCACCTCCGGCAATTCCCGGGACACTGCACGAAGGAGTTCGATCGCCCCGGGGGTCGTCATCGTGAGCTCGATCGTCCTTAGCCCCCCCGCGGCCAGGGCCCGGGCGCACTCGACGAGGCTCCCGGGGCCGTCGGCCCGGATGAGCGCGATCACCTTCTCGGTGCGGATTCGGTTCAGGATGTCTGCCTTGTTCATGTGCGGGGGAGGGGATCCCGGGGCCTGTTCCGGGTCGCCCAGGGGAGGGGCCATTATCGGGCGGCGGGCCCGGTGATCAAGAATCTCGTTTAGGGGCCCTGTCGATTCCTCTCGGCGGGGGCCTCCCCCGTCCCTTAGGTTTTGCGCCCTCCCCGATGGTCCCCCAAGTCACGTGGCCCCCGTCTCCTTGAATCCCCGGAGCACCCCCCCGATCGGCCGGTACCGGTTTCGCATCCTGGCGCTCCTCTTTGTCGCGACCACGATCAACTACATGGACCGGAGCGTCCTCGGCGTCCTTGCGCCGACCCTCCAGTACAAGGTCTTCCACTGGTCCGACAGCAACTACGCGACCATCAACATCGCGTTCAAGTCCGCCTACGCGATCGGACTGGTGTCGATGGGCGCCGTCATCGACCGGGTGGGGACGCGGGTCGGATACGCCCTCTCTATCGCGATCTGGAGCCTCTTCGGGATGCTTCACGCGCTCGTCAGGCCCGCCTTCAGCCTCATCGGCTTTTCGGTTGCGCGCTTCGGCCTGGGACTCGGCGAGTCCGGCAATTTCCCCGCGGCGATAAAGACGACTGCGGAGTGGTTCCCGAGGAGCGAGCGGGCGTTCGCCACCGGCGTCTTCAACGCCGGCGCCAACGTGGGAGCGATCATGGCCCCGCTCCTGGTGCCGATGGTCGTCCTGCCGGACGGCACCCACTGGCAGTACGCGTTCCTGACGACCGGCGGGTTGAGCCTCCTCTGGATCTTTGCCTGGCTAAGGACCTACCAGCCCCCGGGTGGCCATCCCTCGCTTTCGAGGGAGGAATACGCCTACATCCACGCGGACTCCCCGGCCACCTCGGGCGAAAAGATACCCTGGAGGAGGGTGCTTCCCCTTAGGGAGACCTGGGCCTTCGCGCTTGCGAAGATCACGGACGCCGTCTGGTGGTTCTACCTCTTCTGGGGCGGCAAGTACCTCTACGACCGCTACGGCCTGGACATCAAGGGGCTGGCGCTGCCGCTCGTCATCATCTTCGTGGTTTCGGACGCCGGGAGCATCGCGGGGGGATGGTTCTCCTCGCACCTCATCAAGCGGGGCTGGTCCGTTAACCGCAGCAGGAAGACGGCGCTCCTGGTGAGCGCCCTCTTCGTCCTTCCGGTGGTCTTCGTGACCCTTGTCCCGACCCGCTTCAACACGGACGAGCTCTTCTACGCCCGGCTGGGGACGGCGCGCGTCACGCGGGTCGAGGACACGAGCGGGGCGATACTCGTGCACGCCCGCAGGGTTTCGGAGCCCGTGCCGGCCGAGGCCATCGCCTCGCTCCGGAGGCTTGCGGGCAGGAGCTTCGGCTCGGCCAAGGAGTTCATAGCCGCCGCGGGCTCCGTTCTTCCCCAGGCCTCGGAGCGCTCGCTCGAGAGTGTCCTGGTCACGAGCGCCCGGAGCGACCAGTTCTACTGGATCGCCGTGGTCCTCATTGCCCTGGCCGCAGCCGGGCACCAGGCATGGTCCGCCAACCTGTACACCACGGTCTCCGATGTCTTTCCCAAGGCCGCCGTGGCCTCCGTCATCGGTTTTGGCGGGATGTTCGGGGCCCTGGCGGGCCTCGCCGCGGACTGGTCGCTCGGACAGGTGTTGTCCTCGAGCGGCCCGGTGGGCTATCTTTTTGCCTTCCTGATCGCGGGATCGGCGTATCTCTTCTTCCTTGGCGTGATCCAGATCCTCATGCCGAGGATGACGCCCCTGGGCGACGACCTCCGGCACCGCGAATCCCCTCTTCCATGAAAACAAAATCATTTTTGGGCGGCCTTTTCGGACTCAACGACCGCGTCGCGGTCGTGATCGGCGGCACGGGCGAGCTCTGCGGCGCCATGGCCGAGGGATTTGTCTCCGCGGGAGCCGAGGTGGTCCTCGTCGGGAGGAACCCCGACAAGGCGGCCGGCCGCCTGAAGCGGATTTCGGAGGCCGGCGGCCGGGGCTGGTTCCACGCCGCCGAGGCATCGAGCAAGGCGGAGCTCGAGGCCCTCCTGGCGGAGGTCCTCAAGAGGTCGGGCAGGGTGGACATCGTGGTGAACGGAGCGGGCACCAACTCGCCGACCCCGTTCCTCGACATCAAGGAGGACGAGTTCGACCGGATCCTCCAGGTGAACCTTAAGTCCGTGTTCCTGAGCTGCCAGGTTTTCGGAAAGCACCTTGTGGCCGCGGGCAAGGGCGGCTCGATCATCAACCTCGGCTCCATGTCGGGCCTGGTCCCGCTCTCAAAGGTATTCACGTACTCGGCGACCAAGGCAGCCGTCCACAACCTCTCGAGGAACCTCGCGCGCGAATGGGCCCCCCACCGGGTCCGCGTGAACACGCTTGTCCCGGGCTTCTTCCCGGCGGAGCAGAACAGGAAGGTCCTGACCCCGGAGCGCGTGGCAAGCATCATGGGCCACACGCCCATGGGTCGCTTTGGCCAAGCCCCGGAGCTCGTTGGGGCGGCGCTTCTCCTGGCGAGCGACTCGGCGGGTTCCTTCATCACGGGGACCGAGCTCGTGGTCGACGGGGGATTCAACTGCATGGCCATATGAAGGGGATCAACCGGTTCCTCCTGGACGGGGGCCTCTCGATTGCCACGAACCCCTGCGTGAGCCCGGACTTCTGCCTGGACTGGCAGCGCCTGGCGTCCCGGATATCCTCGGGGATAGTCCAGGCCGTCCTCGAGCACCCGAAGTCGGCGTTCGCGACCGCCGCGGGGCCATGGACGCTGGTCGAGGACCCGGAGTCGGGCGATTGCGCCTGGCGGCTTCAGGCGAAGGGCGCCGGCGCGTCCACGAGCCCCCTTTCCGATGGGATAACGAGCGGCGCCGGGACCTACTTCCCCGCGACCTGGGAGAACCTCCTAAGGCTTAAGAACCTCGTCCAGGAGCACGACCCCCTGTCGACGATCTTCCCCACGGCCGCCGGGAAACTGGGCGCGAGCACGCTCGGGATCGGGGCCCGTTTCACGACGCTTCACTGGCCCGCGGTCGAGTGGGCGATGAGCGCCTTGGAACTCGGGGTCACGGCCAACCAGAACAGCATCCCCAGGGAGCTTGTCTACGATGTGGACGCGATGCTCGAGAAACGCCTCGACACGGTCCCCTTTCCCTTCATCGGCACCCGCGTACCCGAGGGCCACCAGGGCCAGAGCGTCGAGGGGATGAGCCACGGGGCGGTCCTTTCGAAGCTGAGGACGGGCTTCCACCGCCGGGGGATCGCCTGGAGCTTTAACGCCGACCACCAGCCGATCGGGGGCGCCTTCGACGCCCGCGAGGATGCGCTCGTCCGCGGCTGCCTCCTGGCAAGCTACATCACCTTCGACCTTTCCCCGGAGCTCGCGCTAAAGAGCCCGGCCGCGCTCGCCGACATCGATCCGGCGCTCCTGCGAACGATCGGCGATCGGGTGGGGGCCCTGGGGCTGACGCTCGAGCGCTCGGCCTTCGAGGCCCTCATCTGCTCCGTGTGGACCGCGGTCCAGAAGATGAAGCGCCGCGACGAGAAGTACCGCGCGGCCCGCGAGCGCGCCTTCACGACGGAGGCCGGGCGCCGCTACCTGCGCGAGCTCTCGATCGACGAGCTGCCGGGCCTCACGACCCCGGAGACGACCGCGGTCATGCTCGCCCTCTGCGAGGCCCTGGGGATGCCAATCCAGTTCATCGCGCCCGCGTTCGGGTTCCAGAAGAACATGCCCTATCCCGACAACGCGGAGCTCCGCGGGCTCGTGGAGCGCCAGTGGCGCGTGGCGCGCGCATTCGGGGCGAGCATCGGCTTTCATTCCGGATCCGGGAAATCCGCCGAGAACTACCGGGTCATGGGCGAGGTGACCGGGGGCCGCCTGGAGATCAAGACGAGCGGCCGCTACACCTACGAGATGGGGGTCGCCCTGTTCCGGTCAAAGGACCCCTCCGACAGGGCGCTCTGGGCCGACTGGCACAGGTTCACGCTCGAACTGGCCCTCCTCGGGGCGTTCAGCGCCGATCCCACCGAGAGCAGGATGGCCCGGACGTTCATCGAGGCGTCGCTTGGGGCCCCCGCCCCCGCCGGCCTCTACGCCACCCCTGCGGACTGCCGCAGGGCGCTCGAGGCCCTTTCCCCAAGCCCCGAGCACATGTTCTTCTTTGAGTACAATTTCCTGTTCGTCCTCGCCGCGGGGGGGCGGCCCGAGAAGGCGGCGCTCGGGGACCATTCCCCGGCCGGCTACAGGCAGCGGGCCCGTTTCTACGCCATCAGCCCCGGGGCGCGTCTGCTCTTTTCAAAGGGCGTCGCCTCCTACATCGTGTTCCTGGCCGAGCACACGGGCCTCGTCTCAAAGGAGCGGTGCGCCGCGGTGCAAAGCCTCTTGTCCCGGATCCAGACCTACGGCGAGTTCCTAGACGAGATTTCCAGATGAAACCCTTTATCCACGAAGACTTCCTCCTGCAGACCGACGCGGCGCGCGAACTCTACCACCGCCACGCGAAGGCCGAGCCGATCTACGACTACCACTGCCACGTCTCCCCGCAGCAGATCGCCGAGAACCACCAGTTCGCGGACCTTTCGGAGATCTGGATCGGGGGGGACCACTACAAGTGGCGGGCGATGCGCGCAAACGGGGTCGACGAGCGCTTCTGCACGGGGGACGCGACGCCGCACGAGAAATTCATGGCCTGGTCGGCGACCCTTCCCCACCTGCTCGGGAACCCGCTCTACCACTGGTCGCACCTGGAGCTTAAGCGCTACTTCGGGATCGGCGAACTCTTGACCACCGAGTCGGCGCCGGGGATCTGGGAAAGGGCCAATGCGAGGCTCCCCGGGCTAAGGGTCCGCGATATCCTTGAGGCGAACCGCGTGGCGGTGATCTGCACGACGGACGACCCGGCGGATTCGCTAGAGACCCACGAGAGGATCCGCGCCTCCGGACTAAGGACCCGTGTCTACCCGACCTTCAGGCCCGACAAGGCGCTCGGGGTTTCCAATCCCGCGGCCTTCAATCCCTGGGTCGAGCGCCTCGCGGGGGCGGCCGGCTCGAAGGTCCGGTCCATGGGCGACCTCCTTGAGGCGCTCAAGTCGCGGCACGACGCGTTCCACCGGTTTGGCGGCAGGCTCTCCGACCACGGCCTGGAGACCGCGCTCGCGGAGCCCTGCACCGAGGCCCAGGCGGCGTCGATCTTCAAGGCGGCCCGCGGCGGCAAGGCGGCCGCCCCCGAGGATGCGGCCCGGTTCGGGTCATTTCTCATGCTCGAGTTTGGCAGGTGGGACGCCCACCGCGGCTGGACGAAGCAGCTGCACCTGGGCGCGCTCCGGAGCACGAACACGCGCCTCCTGGGGAAGCTCGGACCCGACACGGGATTTGACTCGATCGGGGACTTTCCGCAGGCGCGCGCCCTGGCCCGCTACATGGATTCCCTGGACCAGACCGGGCAATTGCCGCGGATGGTGCTCTACAACCTCAATCCCGCCGACAACTACGTTTTCGCGACGATGGCCGGGAACTTCCAGGACGGCTCGGTCGCCGGGAAGATCCAGTTCGGGAGCGGGTGGTGGTTCTTGGACCAGAAGGAGGCGATGGAATGGCAGCTCAGGGCCCTCGCCAACCTGGGGCTCCTCAGCCGCTTTGTCGGCATGCTCTCCGACTCGCGAAACTTCCTCTGCTACACCCGCCACGAGTATTTCAGGAGGGTCCTCTGCAACGTGCTCGGCACGCAGATGGAGCAGGGGGAGCTGCCGGGCGACGCGGCCCTTGTCGGCTCGATGGTGGGGCGGATCGCCTTCGAGAACGCCCGCGGCTTCTTCGGCCTGGAGGTCGACCCCTCCTTTGGCTGAGCGTCAGGCGAAGGCCCTGGCGATCAATTCCGAGGCCCACGCCGGGGGCCGCACGGGCCGCCCTTCCCGGTCGACAAAGGCATGGACGCTCGCGCCGGTCGCCAGGAGCTCGTCGCCCCGGCGCACCTCGTACTCGAGCCGTATCCTCAGGAGCGGCCTCTCCCGGATCGTCGTCACGACCTCGACCGTGTCGTCGTAGACCGCCGGCCTCAGGTACTTGGCGGAGATCTCAAGGACCGGAAGCCGGAATCCCTCCTCCTCGAGCTTCCTGTAGGGGACCCCGATCTCCTTCAGGAGCGTCGTCCTGCCGACCTCGAACCAGGGAAGGTAGTTCGCGTGGTAGACGATGCCCATCATGTCGGTCTCGGCATACCGGACCGTCACCTGCACGCGCGACTGGATCATTCGGGGGTCTTGGCCCTGGCGAAGAGGGTGGAGGCGTTCTCCTCCCAGCGGTTGCGCATGGCCCAGATCCGTCCCGCGACCCCGAGCCTTTGGCGCATCTTGTCGTCGTGGATCAGCTTCTCGAAGGCGGCGGCGAGCTCGGCGGGCCTGTCCGGCGTCACCAGGAGGCCGGTGACCCCGTCGCGGACCGCCTCGGAGACCCCGCCGACCCGGTGGGCCACGATCGGCAGCGCGTGCGCCGCGGCCTCCAGGTACACCAGGCCAAAACCCTCGACGCTGCTCCCGTGCGCGATGCTCGTAAGGGCGAAGATGTCGGACCTCTTGTACACGTCGGCAAGCTCGGCGTCGGGTATGTTCCCGAAGAAGCGGACCGTGAGCGACGAGTCGGCCGCGGTCTGCGTGCGGAGCAGCTCCTCGTAGTTGCCCTTGTTGCGCCCCCCGACGATCCAGTACTCGAGCTTGCGCTTCACCTCCACGGGCAGCATCTGCAGCGCCTTAAGCGTGATCAGCTGGCCCTTCCTGGGATGGAGCCTGCCCACGGTGAGGACCACGATCTTCTCGTGGGTGCGCGCGGCCCTCTCGGGAACGACCGCGAAGTCGGATCGGAGCGCCCCGGGCGTCAGGAAGATCTTGTCGGCAGCGTGCGGGAAATGCTCCAGGAGCAGCTCCTGGGTGTAGGTCGTGAGCGTGCTGACGCGCGCCGCGTGCCGGATCAGGCGGCCGGCGAGCCAACGACGGATGGGGCTCTGGGCAAAGTCGAGGATCTCGGTGCCGTGGAAGGTGAGGACCAGGCGCCGGGGCCGAAAGGCCTTGAAAAACTGGAGGAGCATCATGGCCAGCATCGGGCCCGGCTCGGGCAGGTACACGGTGGCGTTCCTGAGCTCCCGCCTCCGGGCCACGAGCTGCCAGGCCAGCTTCATCTGGCAGATGAGGTCATGGGATCCCTTGAGGGGGAGCCGGTGGACCCGGAAGGGCCATTTTTTCTCGATTCCGGCGGGCGCAGACTGCGCCCAAACCTCCACGTCGAACCCCAGGCCGGCGGAGGCCTTCGCGATTTCCTCGGCGAAGGTGGCTATGCCTCCGCTGACGGGGTAGAACTCATGGGTGATGAGAAAGAGAGGCGAGGAGGGTACTGCGATTGAAGGTGCGCTCATTGAGCGGTTTGTAGAGTCAGGGGTATTACTAGGACGCCCATAGATCAAGCACGGTTACAGTACTGCGGTCCTGCAAATCGTTCCCAACAATATAGGGCCCTTTGGTGGCGGGAAGTGCGGCAGGGACGGTCCTAAGAAATGGGTTTACTTTATTGGCCACCGTAACATACAAAGAGCGACAGATGCCAGACCAAGTACAACCTAACGCGGGTGGGAATAAGGCGCTAACGCTTGCTACCAAGCCTTTTGCCCCGGACGACGAGGCGGCACTCAGGGAGGCGCTGAAGCGCTGCTCCCCCTCAACCTTCGAGGCGGCCGTGCAATTCCGGAAGACGGGCAATGCCGACCACATGCCCGCGGTGGTGATCGGCGTCATTGAGCGCTTCGTGGAGCCGGACCTCAGGGCCAAGCTCAAGGATGCGGACGACGACCTTCGCCTGATCGAGGACCTGGGCATCGATTCCCTAACGATGATGGAGATCGTGATCCTGGTCGAGGACGTGCTCCAGCTCACGATCAACAACGACGAGCTTCGCAACCTCCGCACGGTCGGCGACGTGAAGACGTTCATCGACTGCAAGATCAGGGGTCTGCCCCTGCCGCGACCGACCAAGTTCCTCCCGATCGAGCACATCGGGGCCGTGATGCCGGTCCAGCCCCCATTCCTATTCCTTAACGAGGCTTCCGTCAGCTCCACGGGAGCCAACGGCAAGTACAAGATCACCGGGCAGGAATTCTTCCTCCAGGGCCATTTCAAGGACAACCCGGTCATGCCCGCCTCGATCATGCTCGAGGCCCTGGGCCAGCTGGCCGTCCTCTTCCTCATCGAGGGGGCCCCGACCGAGCCCGGAAAGGCGATTGGCGCAAATACGATTTTCTTCACGGGGTGCGAGGGCGTCCGCGCCCACCGCATGTGCAAGCCCGGCGATATCCTGACCCTCTCCATCAAGCCCAAGCGGATGAAGATGCCGCTCGCCACCTTTGAGGGGGCGATCCGGGTCGGCCAGGAGAAGGCCGTCATCGCCGAGGACATCACCCTTACTTTCGCCTATGTTGACGCGGCGGTTGCGCCGGTAGCGATCGACGGCGCCGCGCAGCCGGCCCCGGCAGGCGACAATTCGGCGAACCCGCCTCTGCGGGTCGCCATTAACGCCTGAGGTTGACCGGTTCGTGACGCGCGTCACGATGGGCCGGGCAGCGCCCCATTAGCATGCCCAGAGTCTTCATCACCGGCCTTGGTTTCGTCACAAGCATCGGAAACGATGCCGCCTCCGTGGCCTCGAGCCTGCGCGAGATGCGCCACGGCTTCGAGACCTACCCGCCGTTCCAGAAGCCGGACGTCGCCTGCAAGGTGATCGGGACGGTCAAGGGGTTCTCGACCGACTCGGTCGATCCGGAGGATTGGACCTTCCCGGCCGCCTACACGATAAAGCGGGAGACGATCCGCTCGATGGCCCCGCATGGGCTCTATGCCCACTGCGCCATGATCCAGGCCCTCGCCGACGCCCGCCTGGGGGAGGCGGACATATCGAACCGGGACACCGGGCTCTTCGCGGCGTCGGGGGGCTCGCCGATGCTCACCCACTACCACCACAAGAGGATGCTTGATCTCGGGCCCGCCCGGTGCTCCCCGCTCGGGATCGTGGCCTCGATAGTCGGCACGCTCAATTTCAACCTGGTGGCATCTTTCAAGATCCAGGGGGCCTCGTGCGGCTTCTCCTCGGCCTGCGCCTCGTCGGCGCACGCGCTCGCCTACGGCTTCGAGGAGATCTCCCGCGGCCGCCAGAAACGGATGTTCATCGCGGCGGGCGAGGATGGCAACCGGGACGCAATCCTGCCGTTCGCGGGCATGCGGACCCTTTCCCTCCAGACGGACCCGGCCCTGGCGTCGCGGCCCTTCGACGTGGCGCGCGACGGGTTCGTCGGCACCGGGGGCGGCGGCGTGGTGGTCCTTGAGAGCGAGAAGGAGGTCGAGCGGCGCGGGGTGAAGCCCTACTGCGAGCTCGTGGGGTGGGGGCAGGCCTCGGACGGCTACAACGTGGCGATCTCCCACCCGGACGGCACGGGCTTGAGGACGGCCATGGAGAACGCGCTCTCCGCCACGGGCATCTCGGCCGCGGAGGTCGACTACGTGAACGCCCACGCGACCTCGACCCTGATTGGTGACATTTCCGAGGCCCGGGCCCTGAGGGCGGTATTTGGGGAGATGGGGATACGACCCGCCATCAGCAGCACCAAGGCCCTGACGGGCCATGCGCTCTCGCTTGCCGGGGCCATGGAGACCGGATTCTGCGCGCTCCTGATGCGCGAGGGCTTTACCCCGGGCTCGGCCCACATCACCCAGCTGGACCCGGCCTGCGAGGGCCTGAACGTGATCAGGGAGACGGTGAAGGTGGCCCCTCGGGTGATCCTTAAGAACAGCAGCGGCTTTGGCGGAGCCAATGTCGCCCTCTTGCTGAGGCGCCCCTAGATGGGAATCCCGGCAATACGAGCCCCAGCGGGTCCCCTCGAGAGGATTCTTGCAATGGGGCCCTTTGTCGTTCGCCTTGGATCCTCCGCGAACGCCGCGGCCGGCTCCCTCCCGTAGGCAGACACCGCCCGGGCACTCCCCTCCATGTCCAAGATCCGAATCCTCGTCCTCACGTCCTCGACCGGCGGCGGCCATGACGCCCGCGCAGGGGCCTTCGCGGACTGGTGCTTCCAGCTCTACAAGCACGACGTCGACGTCCGGATCGAGCAGATGCTCGAGAAGTCGAGCGCGTTCAACCGGGTGAACGTCAATTTCTACAACAAGATCCAGGCGAGCGCCCCCTGGGTCCACAAGGCCTTCTACGCCTTCGTGGAGCTTCAGAGCATCCTGAACAAGGACACGGTCTCCTTCGGCAGGCGCTACTACGTGAACGTCCTCAAGGAGTACAAGCCGCACCTGATCCTGAGCGTCCACGACTGCCTGAACCGGGGGTATTTCCAGCTCGCGCGCAAGGTGCTCGGCGCGGACAAGGTGAGGTGCGCCACGTACTGCGGGGAGTTCTCCGGGGGTTGGGGGTACTCGCGCAACTGGATCGAACCCACGGTCGACATGTACTTCTCGAGGACCCAGACGGCCCAGGACTACGCCGTGAAGAAGGGCATCACCCCGGACAAGGCGCGCGTCAGGGGCTACCTCATGCACCCGAACGCCCACTTCGAGACCGTGGCGCCGCACGAGCGGGGCATCTTCCTCGAGGAGCGCCTGGGCCTTCGCAGCGACCTCTTCACGGTGTTCCTCGCCACCGGGGGCAATGGAGCCAACAACCACTTTGACCTGCTGCCGGCGCTCGTGAAGCGGGCCGACCGCTGCCAGGCGATCGTGATCTGCGGCAGGAACAAGCAGGCCTACAACGACCTCGTCCACTGGAGGGCCAACCACCCGGAGTTCAACTGCTACATCGAGGGGTACTCGGAGATCGTGCACCTGCTCATGCAGGTGAGCGACGTGATCGTGACCCGCGGGGGGACGACCACCTGCGCAAAGGCGCTCCACTTCAAGTGCCCGATCATCTTCAACGCCGTGGGCGGCATCATGCCGCAGGAGGAGCTCACCTGGAAGTACCTCCGGAACGGGGCCGCCTCCGACAAGATCGAGTCCGGGGACGACTTTGACAGGATCATAGGCTCTTGGCTCGAGAAGCCCGAGGCCTATGCGCGCATGCGCGACAACTTCCTGCGGCTCCGCTCCGAGGAGGATCCGACGGTCCTGATCGACGAGCTGGTGGCGCTCGGCGCGCAGGTCGCCGAGGAGAAGGCCACGAGGCTCCCCTTCAAGCCCCACTCGCTGCCTCCCTTCACCGGGGTTTTGTGACCTCGATGAAGGTGGTGACGACCGGCCGTCCCACGCCGTAGCACCAATTCTCCCTGGAGAAGTCCGGCGTGTTCCGAGGGGAGGTCACGGGGTAGGGGCCAAAGAGCGACTCGAGCTCCCCCTCCGAGAAATACCGGACACCGTTTGAATACGGGACGGGCTCGGGGGAGCAGTCGGTCGTGATGAGCAGCCGGCCCCCGGGCGCCAGGATCCGGTACATCTCCCTCAAGCCCCGCTCGACATCCGCGACGTGCTCGATCACGGAGAGGGAGACCACGCAGTCAAAGGACGCGTCGGGGCAGCGCAGCCGCGTCAGGTTCAAGTTCCGGACGGGGACCCGGGCCTTGCGGTATACCCCGAGCCACTCGAAGAAGGGCGCCTCGGTTGCCTTGTCCGGGGCGAGGCCCAGGCGCCGCTCATAGCTCTTCAGTAGGCGCCTCCAGATCAGGTCGGAGGCAGTCAGGCGGTAGCCCGAGGAAGCGAGCGCGAGGGGCAGGTACGTGTTGTACGAGCCGGTGTCGAGGACGTTCGACCCCACGGGCACCGAGCGCACGGCCTCCAGCACCCGGGCCAGCTCCCAGTCGCGCATCCGGATCGGATGGCGGTAGGCTTCCCCGACAAACTTCCTCACGGTCTCGTCGTAGCGGGCGAGCAGGCTGGCGACGTCTGTCGTCAGGTCGCTCCGGCGGTAGTAATTCATGAAAGGTCCTGAAAAAGCATCACAGCGCGGAGCTTCCCGCGAGAGAAAAAGGGGGCGGCCATTCGGGCCTGCGGAAGAATCTTTCCGCGAGCCCCCCAAAGCGTCTACTCTTTCCGGGAATTGAACTCCGAAGGACCCGCAATCACGTACCTCTTCACGACTTTCCCAAAGACGACCGAGATGTTCCTGCAGCGGGAGATCGCGGCCCTGAGGACGCGGGGGGTAAGGCTCCGGATCTACTCCATGTGGGGCGGCGGCGG
>Ga0302198_10000104_pt1 | contig 82764 bp, 78 predicted proteins | sample II_Bog_N2_2_FD_193521 | JGI IMG/M metagenome (GOLD analysis project Ga0302198, IMG submission 193521) | Peat permafrost microbial communities from Stordalen Mire near Abisko, Sweden - II_Bog_N2_2 | ecosystem: Environmental > Terrestrial > Soil > Wetlands > Peat | place: Sweden: Abisko...
GTCGCTCCAGTTCTGTGCGCGAAGTTGGATCGAGTACGACTGCAGGGGCAACACGCATGGCAAGGTCTCCTCATCATAAGATGAACCGTGCCACTTAACTGATTCTATTTATGACGCACTACACTAGAAAGGAAGACGCATCGTAATCACGGTGGCGTGGTTGTAAGTGTGGAAATGCGTCAAGGCGATCTGCTGCCCTGCGCCAAACGTCAGGCCAAGACGTCCCGGCCTTGCGGCCGTACCGCGAGAAAGCGGAATCCTTCCGACAATCAGGCCGGGCGTTCCGAACGTTGCGACCCTTCCATCGTTCGATCCGCCCTTGTAGAAAGTCGAGTTGGTTTCAAACTCCGGCCAGAAGAAACGCGCCACTCCGCTCTTCGCTGCACGGTACTGGACCACGTTGTTCCAGGTCACGTTGTGTCCCAAACCAATTGCGTTGGTCACGGGCAATGAGCCGCCCGCTGTTGAAGTGAGGGCAAGCAGCCCGAAACCTTTTCCCACCGCAAGCGTAGGCGTCACCACCGCGCAGCAGCTTCCGTTTCCATTCTTGCCGGTGGGAATCGATCCGGCAAGAAATGCCGTCACGATCGCATTGCCATGCTCTTCATTGCGCGCAAAGAATCTCTCTTTGGCAAGAAAGGAAATGTCTCCGAACCCGTCCGATTCGCCATTCGAGCGATTGAAGAACGGAGGCACATTGACGATGATCTCCGTGTGCCGTTCGGGGATCATCTCTAGGCCTTTTCCGTTGCCGTAGTTCCACACGGCGAAGCCCTTGGTGTTGTATTGGTGCACAAAATCGCTACGGAATTCCTGCTCAAGGCGGGGCGTCACCGTAACCAGCGGCGTGACCCAGTGCGGCTGTTCGGCCTGCGTGGCGCTTACCCGCGCCTGGTAGCGCTCGATGAAGGTGTTGGCTTGGCCGGAAAGCGGAATTGCGGCCCCGGCAATACCCAGGCAAGTGACAAGAATGCGATGATGGCGCTTTATCATGTACTCCTCCTCAAGAATGAATGTGTCGCGTGACGAAGGGAACAGCTCCCCCTTCCCTGGAATCGGCAAGCACCGTACTCTCCTCTTCCCAGGCGCTCGAACAATGACGAATGAATTCGATTGAGATGTATTGTAGGCACGACATTGTCGTGAATACAATAAAGACATCTAAGGAAATGAAAGATTTTTCGCGGCCTTGAGATCCCAGCCACGTCGAATCTGCAAGAATGATAAGCAAATCCGCTCTTGTCTGCCGAGGATTCGCAAAGAGGAATTCATGAAAGTACAGAACCGTTTGGCCGAATTGCGCGCAGCCCGCGGCCTGTCCGCAGCCGAGTTGGCAACAGCCATCGATGTTAGCCGGCAGACGGTCTACGCCATGGAGTCCGGCGTCTACACCCCCAATACAACCGTCGCGCTCAAGCTGGCGCGCACGTTGCGTGTGACTGTAGAGGAAGTCTTCCAACTGGACGCGCAGGCTGCGTCGCCCCTGATGGACCAGGCGGAATTGCTGGACGAAGGCCACGCGGCCGCGCCCGGCACGCCCGTCTCTTTGTGCCGCGTCGATGGCCGGTTGATCGCCACCTTCCCGGAACCGGGAACGTGGAGTCTGCCCCATGCCGATGCCGTTATCGCGCCCGCCGCGGGCAAGCCTCTTCGTCCATCGAAGACCGCTGTGGAATTGTTTGCGCCGCCGCTCGATTTCGATAAGCGCCTGCTCATGGCGGGGTGTGATCCCGGCACTTCCATCCTCGCGCGCCACCTGGGACAGCAGGGCGTCAACCTTGTCGTCGCGCATCGCAACAGCACCAAAGCCCTCGCGCTGCTGCATGACGGCAGCATTCATGTCGCCGGTTGCCACATCCGTGACGAGCGCACCGATGAATCCAATCTGGCCGCGATCGGAAGCATCTTCCGCAAGCAGGACATTGCCGTGGTCTCTCTCGCGCTCTGGGAAGAGGGCTTGGTCGTGGCGCGCGGCAATCCCAAGCAAATCCGCATAATCGCCGACCTTGAGCGCTCCGACGTGACTATTGTGAATCGCGAACGCGGCGCTGGCAGCCGCCTGCTGCTCGATGCGCGCCTGCGCAGCCAGGGCATTCCTCACGGGCGACTGCACGGATACGAGAGCATTGCTGCCGGTCATCTTCCTGCGGCGCGCCGGGTCCAGGCAGGAGAAGCCGACTGTTGTGTCGCCGTTGCGTCGGCCGCCCGCATCCTGGGTCTGGGCTTCATCCCTCTGGTTAGCGAGAGATACGATCTGGTGGTCCACCGGCGCCATCTTCAGTTGCCGCAAGTGCAAGCGCTCTTCAATACGCTCGCTCTGGCTGCATACCGGCGTGAACTCGAGCACCTGGGCGGGTACGACACATCTGTCACCGGCCACCGAGTCATCTAGCTCGATCGCTTCCCGCATAGAAAAGCACTTAAACGCCGATCATCACATTGGAAGCCTTCACGATGGCGCTGACCGCATCGCCCGGCTTTAATTCGAGCGCCTTCACGCTTGCCTTCGTGATGGAGGCGGCGATGCTTGTCCCGGCGGGCAGGCGAATCTCTACCTCGCTGTTCACCGCTCCGTCCACAACCCGCGTTACTGTCCCCGGCAACACGTTGCGAGCGCTCAGCCTCACGCCTTCAAGGCCCTTGCCGACGATCACTTCCGAGGCTTTGACGATTGCGTAGGCCACAGTCCCAACCGCAAGCTCCAGCGACTGAACGCTCGAGTTGGTGATGACCGAAACGACCAACTCGCCGCCGTCAAGCAGGATCTTGACCTGGGCATTTACTGCTCCTTTGGTGATCTCCTGAACCTTCCCTGAAAGTACATTGCGTGCGCTGATCTTCATTTTCTCCTCATTCCTCTCGGGTCTTGCCCGGTAGTTCACAGATCGAGTATTGCTACCCTAACAAATCCGGCTGCGCTGGCGAGGAGTTCCGCGTTGCCATGCCGAATCGCGAACCGCATTTTCTCGCTTGTGAAGGGCGCAGAGCACAAACGGAGCACCACACGTGCAGTGATCACCGCTCGAATTGCCACGAAGTCTCGCCATGGCAATTCGGTAGTGCACTCATGGCGGAATCGGTAATGAAAAGTGTGCGTCCAGCGTCCGGGAATCCAGTTGATCGGCTACAAATCGGAGAAGCTGGCGCTTAGGCGGGATGGTCCCCATTCGTCGCAATCCTGACGACGCAGGTACAGCAGCAGTACACTCGTCAGCTCCGGTCTTCATTGGAAAGCTGCGCTAAACTACGCTTGCTCAGCCATTTAGCCCTAGGCCTAATTTCGCTTAGATCTGCTGTATTATCAAAGACTTACAGTGATAGGGCCGGACTCATAATCCCTTGGTTCGGGGTTCGAATTCCTTCAGGCCCACCAATAGAACATACCTATTATCAATGTGATACAGAGAATTTCCAGGGCATTCAGACGATCCTGGAGGAACCGCAAGGCAAATTGGCTGGAGGAGTTCAATTCCCGGTCATCCCGGTTCCAGGGGCGGGTTCTGCAGGCAGCATCAGCCGATGCCGCTTTGGCCGGAGCAGCACGGACACCGGTGAGCCGAGCTTTGCCCATGAGGTTTCCCGGAATGCCGACCGTGGCTGCTTTGACCTTGTCTTCCACTCGGATCTCGTGGGCGCTGGTGGGCTATGGCACGCGCGCCTGCCGCGCCCCGGCCGAGTGTAAATTGCACGATTCACCGGAAAATGTCGATAGTAAACCTGCGTGGACACCCGCCAGAGCGGGGTGTCGCCAAGCTATTGAATCCATGGGGTCTTGACTGGCCGCAGTTTGGCCCGGCGATTGCTACTCCATGGGTGCTGGCTGATTTTGTAAAAGGGGGGCCCTTGGTATGCACTTGATTGCTGGGTGGTCAATTCTCTCTGTTTTGTCGGTTGTGACCGTGCTTGTGGCGACGCAGGCGGACTCGCGTAGCCGCTGCATCGTGAACTGGGTGATTCTCCCCGTTCTGCTTGAAGGGGTTGTGCTGAACTGCCTTTACCTGAATCTCCACTAGGCGGGTAGGGCAAGCCGGCGCTTGATCGCCTGGCGGACATTTTCAACTGTTTCGGGTGTGACGGCCTCTGCGAACCTGCGTAGCCGCCACACCTAGAACCGTTGGGCGTGGACACGGCAGGGCAAAGGCAACTGCGGCGCCGGCTGCAATCCCCTGCGGCAGACCGCCTTGCGGCGGCGCATTTGCTCGCGCAGGAATGGTGAGCGAGTGACAAACTGCTCTGAAGACTCTCAGCAGAGCCCGGTTCATGCAGGCTTCTGGCCTCGGCCCAGCGACAATCGAAATGCTCGACCCGCCCGAAAGAGCAGACCCCCCAGGACCCCCTTCCGATTTGATCCTGCCAGGAAGTTCGAGGATTACACGGCCCTGCTTGCCTCCATCATCGGTTCATTCACTTCAAAAGGCATGTCCGGTTCGTCTAGCCGGATGAGCCGATGCAAATAGGCCCTGGAAATGCCAAGGTTGCGGGCAGCCATCGTCTTGTTTCCGTGGTTCTCTCGAATGGCTGCTTCGGCAAGGCTGATCTTGAAATCGCGAAGTTGCTGCTCAAAAGAGCCGGAAGGGAGACTGGCGTCGATGCCGATCACATTCTCCTCCTGGATGTGCAGGGGTAGATCGGCAGGGTGAATTGTGTCCCCGTCCGCAGTGATGATTGTCCGCTGAATCACGTTTTCCAGCTCGCGCACATTGCCGGGCCACGGATAGTTCTGCAGCAGGGTCATCGCCGCGGCGTCAATCTTCTCCATCGGCTTCTGATACATCTCGGAATAGTGGCGCAGGAAATGCGTGGCAATTTGAGGGATATCCTCAGCATGTTCCTGGAGTGTCGCAGTCTCGATTCTCACCACGTTCATGCGGTAGTAGAGATCTTCGCGGAGCTTTCCCTGGGCCAGCATTTCCGTCAGATTCTGGTGGGTGGCGAAGATCAGGCGCGCCCGCAGCGGAATGAGCCGGTTGCCTCCCAGGCGGCTGAACTGGCGCTCTTGCAGGACGCGCAGGAGTTTAACCTGCGTAAACAGGCTCAACTCAGCGATCTCATCGAGAAAAATTGTGCCATCTCCCGCCTGCTCGAAGTAGCCTTCGCGGGCTCCCACCGTGCCGGTGTAGGCGCCCTTTTCATGGCCGAACAACTCGGCTTCGATCAGGGTCTCAGGAATGGCGCCGCAGGGAACGGCAACAAACGGGCGACTGGCGCGGTTGCCCAGGCTGTGAATGGCGCGGGCCACCAGCTCCTTGCCGGTGCCGCTTTGGCCGGTGATCAGTACGGAGACGTTGATGTCCGTGACGGAATGGATGAGCTGGTAAATCTTCTGCATCTTCGGGCTGGACCCAATCATGCGGTCGCATCCGGTGGCGATCTCCAATTGCTGCTGCGCGGTGTGGAGTTGCCTCTCCAGCGTGGACTGGTCGCATGCCCGGCGCAGCATGACCCTCAGGTCGCGAATCGAGGGGGGGCGGCGGCAATAGCCGAATGCGCCCAGGCGCACCAATTCCAGAGCGATCAGGCGAAGCGGATCATCGGCCATGATCACCCAGCGTGGCTGCGATCCAACCACACGGCGAGCGCACTCAATGCGCTCCTGCACAGAATGATGGTCCGCGTTCAGATCGAGCAGGGCCACATCGCAGTCTTCGGCGGAAAGCTTGCGGCTGATCTCGTCAACATTCGAGACCATGAAAACATGGAATTCCTTCCCCAATGCCGAACTGAGGAGAACCTGCAGCGCACTGTCTTCCGAATACAAACGCACCTTGATCATTGCCGGCGATCCGCTCTTGCTGGTGATTCCCGCATTTAGTTTTGAAGTCCCTAACGGAGCTAACGGCCATTGTGGGGAATTGTTTAGTGATGAATTGGTTGCATCGCACTTTGGTAACGTGCGTGGCCGGTGGCGGCGGGTGCTCCGGCAGGCAAAAAGGCGCGCCAAGTCTACGCCTATATTGCTGAATACAAAATGTCTAGTGGGGAATCAACGGACTTGCGCGCAGCCGGGGACGAGGAGCTCTGAGCAAGGTTGCGGGCCCGTGCGGACCACAAAGTGTAAATGCCTTGTTCCACTTTGTGGCGTTGGCTGTGTACGTTTGTGCACACTGGACTCCGCTGAGTCCCGTGATTTGAGGCCGCTCTGAACGCGGGCGATCCCCGCCGGGCGCCCTTCCGTCTGGTTCGAGCATGAGGGCTTTGGCCAGAATGCCCAGGGGTGGGGTTCGGCGGCGCTTGTGTGTGATACATTGGCGCCATGATATTGAGGGGATTGGCGATATTCGCAGTGCTGTTGGCAATCATGCAGACGCCGGTGCCAGTTCGCGGGCAAGCAACAAAACACTCCGCGGTCAACCAGCAGAATTCGCCCCTTTCAGCCCCTTCCAACACTCTCTCGCCAGGCGTGGGTGGCCCAACGGGCAGGACCGACTGCAATGGCGCTCCCTGCGAGGAACAACAGCCTCGGGTCATCGTCAGCGTGCCGGCTCCAGCCACTGCGCCCTGGACAACGCATGATCGAATCGCGTGGGCAGCTAGTCTGGTGCTTGTGATTTTGGGTTACGTCGGCATCCTGCTGGCGGTGTCTACATTGAAGAAGATCGAGCGCCAAACGCGCTCGCTTGAAGCCGTTGCCTCCGCCGCTGCCGACAACGCCCAGGCCGCACTCTTGAACGCGCAAGCTGCCGCCGCTTTTGAGAGGCCTTGGCTCCTGATCACCGTCGAACCATCTCTGAATATCGAGAACGGTTTCAACGTGATGGTCACCAACCGGGGCCGCACTCCCGCCAGAATCGTCGCCACCGCGGAGCAGTTGACCTTTGCAATCGATGAATCCTATCTTCCGGAGACGCCCGAGTATCAGAGAGAGGAAGTGGCAGGCCCTTCGCCGTCCCCCATCATTCTGGTTCCGGGTGAATCCGCAGCAATCCGGAAGTTCTGCCGCAACGATGTCAAAGGGCTTTGCGAATCGCCCGAAAGGTTCAAACGGATCGAAGACTGGGAAGAGAAGCTCTTTATCTACGGAAAGGTCGTCTATCGGGATTTAATTGCGTCTCTGGACAAGCCAGCCCATGAAACTGCCTGGTGTTGCTGGTACATTCACGGACGGCAGAACAGCGGTCTGGTGATCGCTGGTCCGCCCGGATATAACGCGCACTCTTAGAGCAGATTCTCAATCGATGCGTGCCAGCCGGCGCGGGGCAGCGCGGCGTTTTCTTGAGGAAGCGGTGCACGCTGGCGGCGGTTTCGGCGCCTGGCAATGCGGCGCTCACGAGTTCGCCGTCTTCTCCATCTCCAGCTCGAACATCGGGTCGGTTTCGGAAAGCCGGATCAAGCGATGCAAATAGGCCCGGGAGATGCTCAGGCCGCGGGCAGCCAGCGTCTTGTTTCCGTTGTTCTCACGAACGGCCGCCACGGCCAACTTGACCTTGTAGTCGCGGAGTTGCCTTTCAAAAGAGCCGGTTGTCTGGTAATCGCCGATGTCGACAACGTCACCCATGTCGGAGCCGTCCTCCTCCTGGGTATTCAGCGTCAGGTCTTCCCTGCGAACGGTCTGTTCCGGGGCGAGCACGATGGCCCGCTGCATCACGTTCTCCAGTTCGCGCACATTGCCGGGCCATGAGTAACTCTTCAAGAGGGCCAGCGCCTCAGGCTCAATCTCCTCCATTGGCTTTTGAAAGGCCAGTGCATAGTGCCGCAGGAAGTGCCTGGCAATCCGCTGGATGTCTTCAGGATGCTCACGGAGCGGGGGCGCCGTAATGCGCATGACGTTGATACGGTAGAAGAGATCCTGACGGAAGGTTCCCTCGGCCACCATTTTGCCCAGGTCGCGGTGAGTGGCGAAAATCAGGCGCGCCCGCAAAGGGATAAGCCGGCTGCTGCCCAGGCGGCTGAACTCCATCTGCTGCAGAACGCGCAGCAGCTTGACCTGTGTGAAAAGGCTCAGATCTCCGATTTCATCCAGGAAGAGCGTGCCGTCGCCCGCTTGTTCCATGTAGCCTTCACGCGACCCCACAGTGCCGGTATAGGCGCCCTTTTCATGGCCGAACAACTCAGCCTCGATGAGGGTTTCAGGGATGGCGCCGCAGGAGACAGCCACAAAAGGCTGGGTGGAACGGGAGCCCAGGTTGTGAATGGCGCGGGCGATCAGCTCCTTGCCGGTTCCACTCTCGCCAGTTACGAGCACCGCCGCGTTGAGATTGGTTACCCGCTGCACGAGTTGATAAACCTTCTGCATCTGGGGGCTTGAGCCGATCATGCGGTCGCAGCTTGCCGCCTCCTCGGGGCGCTGCTGCGCAGCCTGCAACTGCTGTTGCAGCGAGGAGTTTTCGTAGGCCCGGCTAAGCAGGGTCTTCAGCTCTCGAATCGAGGGCGGTCTGCGGCAGTAGCCAAAGGCTCCCAGCCGAACCAGTTCAAATGCGGCCGAACGAAGTCCATCGTCGGCTAGAACTACCGCGGGGACGGGAGATGCGATCAAGCGCCGGAAACAAGCAATGAGTTCCTGCTGCGATTCGGGATTCGAGATCAACTCCAGAACCATGACGCCGCAGGCACCCGCAGACAGCAGGGTGGTCATCGCGTCTTCGTTCGACACCAACTGAACCTGAAATTCCTTCCCCAGCGCGGAGGAAAGAAGCAGGAACAGTGTGTGGTCTTGCGAATAAAGTCCGACTTTGATCATGAAAGACGCTCTTTCTCAACTTGCTGCCTTACCGCTCCCCACGGGGATGGGGGGTATCCATCATCATCACGAATGGGATGCGCCGTGCCAATCCCTACTCGGTGGCATACCGGTGAACCATTGGTAATGTGCCCGAAGTGTTTGCGGGTACCTGCCCGCTGAGGGGGCAATGCTCGCACCTTGCCACGGCCATGCCGCAGACAAGACTCAAAGACTGCCTCGAAGCATTTGTTGATCCGTACCAACAATGGTAGGAACGCTCGAAAATCAGGTCAATGACCCTTTAGTTACGAACCTTTGAGATTTGCGGCGTAAATACACAGTAAACCTAAAGAAATGAGCGCCGTGCGGTGCTTTAAGGAAGAAGCTCAATGAAGTTTCAGGAGAAGTAACTCTTCTGGTCCGCACAGCTTGCGCAGGCTATCGCTTGGTGGAAAGGAGAAACCTGGCCATCCGGACGCGCGGAGAACGGCGCAAGAAATAGGTAACACTTTTGTGTTATGTCAATACCGCCGGGGTAACAAACCAAGGGGTATCTATTACTCAGGCAGGTTCCGGTCAATGATCGCTTCCCTTGCCGCGGAGGGACCAGGTGGCGCGCCAATTGACTGCGCGTTCAGCAAACTGCCCGTTGGGCGGCACGCTGGCAAAGAGGGAACCCAGGGTTGTGGATCCTTTGATCCCTCCTGCCAAAGGCCAAAGTGACCTGCTCCCGGCAGAACCGGGTGTACCTGGGCCCGGAAAGCCGCCAAATCACGAAGGGGGCATTGCCGACCGGTCGCTCCATTCCGGGGACGCCTGGCTTGCGGGCCAGCAGAATCGCCCGGCGCGGTGTACACGCTTCGCTTCACTTCTGGCCGCCTGCCGTAAACATCTGTGTACACTCCCCGGACAGTGCGCCGTTAACTAACTGAATTCAAGCCTCTTCCATCGCCGCCGGTTTGGCCGGGAAAATGCAACAACACGGCTGTTCCCTGAGAGTGGAGGGAAAAGGAGTCTGGGGCATGCACTCGTTCGCCTGGTGGCCAACGCTCGCCGTTCTCGCCGTGGCGACCTTCACGGATTTGCGCACCCGCCGTATCCCGAACTGGCTGGTACTGCCTTTTCTGGTGGTGGGCATCGCTGTCTCCGGTTGGTTGCATGGGTGGCACGGGCTCGGCCAGAGTTTCGAAGGGCTGGGACTAGGCATCCTGATCTACGGTGTTCTCTTTCTGATGGGAGGCATGGGAGCGGGGGACGTAAAGCTTTGTGCCGCGATCGGCGCCTGGATCGGTCCCGGTCAGTTGTTCATCGCGCTTGTCATTACCGGGTTGGCCGGGGGGATCATGGTCCTCTGCTGGGCCGTATTTGGCGGATTTGTCAGTGAGCTGTTTCATGGTGCAAGCGACCTCGTTTTTGGCTCGACGGAGCGCGGCGTGGAGCCGGCTCTCTCCAATCCTCTGAGGCGCAAAATACCGTACGCTCCAGCCATCGCCATCGGAACACTCATTTCGTTTTTTGGCCGATAAGGATTAGAGGGCAACATGTGGAACTCGGAGACGACCCATCAATTCGGATTCGACCAACAAGGGACAGCAGATATCCCATTAAGCGGCTATTCAGCGAAATCGAGTTCTTCGCCGCAATTCGATTCCCAGCTTCTCGACTCCCTTGGCGAGAATCCGCTGACGATTGCGCTGATCGGCCCGGACGAGTCACGGCGCCATGCGCTAGGCATGGCTCTGGCCGGGTGCCAGAGTTGCGACATCCGCGGCTATTCTTCCTATCCTCCCAGCCTCGACGATCTACCCCGGCTGCTCGATCAGAATCACGATGTCATTATCATTGACCTGGACAGTGACCAGGAATACGCCCTCGAACTGGTAGAGAGCATCTGCGCCAGCGGATCGACGACTGTAATGGTTTATTCGGCGAAAGCCGATTCGGATCTGCTTGTCCGCTGCATGCGCGCCGGGGCCCGCGAATTCCTCACCCTGCCCTTCTCTCACAGCACCATGGCGGAGGCCCTGGTTCGGGCCGCGGCTCGCCGCCCGGCAACTCGCCCCAAGAAGAAGTCAGGCGGCCGGCTCCTGGTATTCATGGGCGCCAAGGGCGGTGTCGGCGTGACGACTATCGCGTGCAACTACGCGGTGGCCCTGGCTCAGGAGTCCGAACAAAGCACCTTGTTGATCGATCTCGACCTCCCGCTCGGAGACGCGGCGCTCAATCTGGGAATTGCTGCTGAGTACTCGACCGTAAACGCCCTTCAGGATTTCAGCCGGCTGGATTCGAGTCTTCTCTCCAAGCTTCTGGTCAAGCACAGCTCGGGAGTCTATGTGCTTGCGGCTCCCGGCAAGTTCCCCGATTTTCATGCCTCTGATGAGGCCATCAGCAAGCTGCTCCTTGTTGCGCGGCAGGACTTTGACAACGTCGTGGTCGATGTGGGATCGAGACTCGACTTTACCGGCACAGCTCTCTTCAAGGAAGCCTTCACGATCTACCTGATTACCCAGGCGGGCATCCCTGAGCTGCGTAACTCAAATCGCCTCATATCTCAGTTTTTCTCCGCTGCCGGGCCCAAGCTCGACGTGGTTCTCAACCGCCATGAGCCGCGTTCCCTGGGCGTCACGGATGAGCACATCACCAAGGCGCTTACCAGGCCAGCCGATTGGAAGATCCCGAACGACTATGCCTCAGTCCGGCAGATGCAGAACACCGCCACGCCGTTTGCGCTTGGGAACTCGAACATTTCACGGCAGATCCGGCAGATGGCCAGGTCTGTTTGTCCACAGCCGGCCGCCCCGGCAAAGAAGAAAGCCTTCAGCCTCTTCGGATGACGATTCTTTGATTACGGGTACGCCTCGAAGGAAGGAATAACGTGGAACTGCCGAGCCTGGAAAAGTACAAATCGGAGATTCACCGCACGCTGATCTCCAAGCTGGATCTGGAGAAGCTGTCGCGCGTCAATTCCAGCCAGGCACGTCAGGCCGTGGCCGGCATCGTCAAGGAAATCATCGCAGACCAGCGGGTGCCGCTGAACTTTGAGGAGCAGGAAAAGATCCAGGCCGACCTGCTCGATGAAGTTTTTGGACTGGGTCCGCTGGAACCCCTGCTGCGGGATCCGAAGATCTCCGACATCCTGGTGAATGACAAGGATCATGTTTTTGTTGAGAAGGGCGGGATTCTCGAGCGAGTCAACACTTCTTTCCGCGATGATCGTCATCTGTTGCAGATCATTGACCGTATCGTGTCCAGGGTGGGCCGCAGGGTGGACGAATCCTCTCCCATGGTCGATGCGCGTCTGCCCGACGGCTCTCGCGTCAATGCCATCATTCCGCCGCTCGCGCTCGATGGGCCCTCGCTTTCGATCCGCCGTTTTGGCACTGGCCCCCTGGCCGCCAATCAACTGGTGATGTTGAAGAGCATCTCCGCGGAAATGATGGAGATTCTCTCCTGCGCCGTCCGCGCGCGCATCAGCATTCTGATCGCCGGAGGCACCGGTTCGGGCAAAACCACGTTCCTGAACATCCTGTCCCAGTACATTCCGCGCAACGAGCGCCTCGTCACCATCGAGGACGCCGCCGAACTCCGGCTCGCCCAGGAGAACATTGTGCGGCTCGAAACCCGCCCGCCCAACATCGAGGGCCAGGGAGCGATTCGCCAGCGCCAATTGCTGATCAACTGCCTGCGTATGCGACCCGACCGCATCATTATGGGTGAGGTGCGTGGAGAAGAAGCTTTCGATATGCTCCAGGCCATGAATACTGGCCACGAGGGCTCGATGACCACCATTCACGCCAACACGCCCCGCGACGCTATCTCCAGGCTCGAATCCATGGTCGCGATGGGCAACATGAACATGCCTGAAAAATCCGTACGCCAGCAGATAGCCTCGGCCATCACCATCGTTGTCCAGGCCAGCCGCATGAGCGATGGAACCCGCAAAATCACCAGTATCTCCGAAATCACGGGCATGGAAGAGAACATCATCACCATGCAGGAGATATTTACCTTCAACAAGAAAGGCATTGGGCCAGATGGCAGGGTCATTGGCTCGTTCCAACCTAGCCACATCCGTCCCAAGTTTCTCGATCGGCTTCGCGTCGCGGGCATTATGCTGCCGCCAGATCTTTTTGAGCGCGAAATGTTCGTCAACTGAGTAAGCAGAGGTCAACAGTCATGGAATTGATCATTGGGTTGGTTTTCTTAGGAGTGTTCTCGGTCGTTGGCCTGCTGATGATCGCCAGCGGGACCGGCGCCTCTCAGCAGGCCAAGCAGGTCCGCGCCGCTCTCGATTCGGCCCTGACCAACGACAGTGCGCAGGCCCGCGCTCAAATGCTCGATCTTCGCAAGCGGGACCTGATGAGCACCATTCCCTGGCTGAATCGGAAGCTGTTGAAGTTTCAACTGGCGCCGATCCTGCGCACCCTGCTCCATCAGGCCGACCTCAAATGGACCGCGGGCGGCCTGCTTGCCGGTTGTGCTGTCTGCTTCGCAATTCCGGCATTGGTGGTCGACACCTTCTTCAACAGTCTTCCTCTTTCTCTGGCGGTGGGGGTGGCGTTGGGCTTCGCACCTTTTGCCTGGGCGCTCTATAAACGCAGCAAGCGCTTCAAGCTGTTTCAGCAGGGCCTGCCGGAAGCGCTGGAGATGATGGTCAGCGCTCTCCGTGCCGGCCATAGCCTCATCGCCGCCATGGGCCTGGTGGCGCGTGAGTGCCCCGACCCCATAGGTTGTGAGTTCAAGACATGTTTCGAGGAACAAAACTACGGCCTTGAGTTGAAGGCTGCCTTGGATAATCTGACTACCCGCGTTCCGCTCCAGGATCTTAGAATTGTCTCCACCGCGATTATGATCCAAAAGGAGAGCGGAGGTAACCTTGCCGAGGTCCTTGACAAGACCTGTCATGTAATCCGGGAGCGCTTCCGGCTGAAACGTCAGGTCGGCGTCCATACTGCTCAGGGACGCCTTACGGGGTGGATTCTCACCCTGCTTCCGATTGTGTTGGGATTTGTCTTATACCTCGCCAACCCGGTAATGATGAGCGTGTTGTGGAAGACTCCGCTGGGCATCAAACTCCTGTGGGCTAGTTCCGGGATGCTGGTGGTCGGCGGTCTGATCATTCGCCAGATCGTGAACATGGACGTTTGAAGGGAAGCATATGGTATTCGCAGTTCTTGTGTTTTTCATCATCTTCCTGTTGATCGGGAGCGGCGGTCTGCTCCTGTTCTATCGCGAAACCATGCTTCGGCGAATCTCCGAGGTCATTAACCCGCGCCCCAAACCGAAATCCCTGCTCAATACCATCCAACAGGCAGGCCTTTCGATCGGCGGGGTGGTGGAGCACTTCGAGAACGTTCTGCCAAAGAGCCAGGCGGAGGTCTCTCTGGTCCGGCAGCGGCTCATCAGCGCCGGCTATCGCAAGGAGACCTCGGTCAAGGTCTTCTACGGCTCCAAAGTGGTGGTTCCCCTTCTGCTCTGCGCTGTGGCTCTATTCAGCGGATTGGGGGATATGTCCCCGTTCTTCGCCTATGTCTGTTCCCTTGGAATCGGATTCCTGGTGCCAGACTTCTGGCTGGGAAGAAAGGTTAAAAGTCGCCAAAAATGTATTCGGACCGGCTTGCCTGATGTGCTCGATCTCCTGGTGATCTGCATCGAGGCCGGGCTGAGCCTAGATCAGGCCACGGCGCGCACTGCCGAGGAACTGCGCGGAGGCCAGCCGGAACTTTGCGATGAACTGCGCATTGTCGTCCTGGAACAACGCGCGGGTCGGCCCCGTTCCGAAGCCTGGAAGCATCTGGCGGAGCGCACGGGCGTGGATAGCGTGCGCAATCTTGTCTCCATGCTGGTTCAGTCGGAGCAGCTTGGCACCAGCATCGCCCGGACATTGCGAGTTCATTCAGACACTCTTCGAACCCAGCGGGTTCAGGCGGTGGAGGAGATGGCGGCCAAGACCACGGTCAAGCTGGTTTTCCCGCTTGTGTTTTTCATCTTTCCCTCGCTTTTCGTGGTAACACTGGGTCCGGCGGTCATTTCCGTGATCGAATCGTTCAAGGTAATGAATCATTGAGAAAGGAGGAAATCTTATGGACAGTGTCATGATTATCCGGATTGTTGCCGGCGTAGTGGTTGTCGCAATTCTGGTTCTTCTCATTCAGCGCCGCCGCACGCGGACCAAGTAACGCGGCGAGCGCTTGTATTCTCAGCGGCGTCCAGGAAACGGTATGGGCCCCGCGGGACGGCTCTCCTGTACCCTGCCCGGGATGGGGAGCAACTGAAGCATGCTGTTAGGAGAAAAGGAGAATTTATGGACAGTGTCATGATCATCCGGATTGTTGCCGGCGTAGTGGTTGTCGCAATTCTGGTTCTTCTGATTCAGCGCCGCCGTACGCGGACAAAGTAGCGCGGGCTTGATGGGCGGCGTGGCGTCGCCCAGGAAGTTGCGCGAGATCGGCTGACCGAAGCGAAAGTACCGCTGGCGGAAAACCGGCTGAATCGGTGATGAGTGTCCCCCTATCCCGCTCCGGCGGTGGGAGAGGTGGAGTATGCGCTCTTGTCGCTGTCCGCGAAGCTGAATGCAGGTTTTACGCCTGATGGCGCAAAGCCAGCCTTCAGCTTTGCGGAGGCCGGGAAAACAACTTTCACCAACGTATCTGACTGTTGAGGTTGAAATGGCTACTGGGACACTGCAACATAATCAGGCTGCCGGGTACTCGCCTAGGGCGGGAGGCCAAATGGAAACACGGACAAACTGCGCATACAACCATACGCGGGAGTGCTTTCTCGGCCTGCAGGTCTCTGAGGCCGATATTCAGTACGCGAACCTGCCGGACCTGACGGCCCAGCTTACCCTCAAGTCCGGTGAGGGCCTCTGGATTGTGCCGTTCAAAGAGATTCAAGCCACAAGCACAGGGATATCCCTGGATCTGGTCTATCTGGACGCCAATTGCGTCGTCATTGAGGTGGCCGAGTCCTTTCTTACCACGCGCAGCGCCTCCTCAAGCCGGCGGGCAGCAAGTGTTCTGGCGTTGCCAACCCACACAATCTATTCGTCGCAGACCCAACCCGGCGACCAACTGGTAATCTGCGCGGCCGAAGAGATGGAGTGCCGCCTGGAGGAGCTCAACAACCTTCATGTCCAGGCTGTAGACGTGCAGAGCCCCACCTTGTTGAGAGAAGAGCCGTTGTGGAATGGCGGCTCCGGCCTGGCGGAGCCGGAGAGTCGCTCCACCGTGGAGCGCCCCGAGCCTCAACAGCCGCGCGAGGCGAGCTCCCTGGATCCGGCGAAAAGGAACTTTGTTCCGCGGAGGAATTGGCTGCAGCGCTGGTGGTCCCCGGATCCCAGGAAGGCTTCACGCGAGGAAGTTCTCGGCGTTACCGCCTACTACTGGACCGGCGCCTCTCCGGCGGCGCACCACATTCGCGATATCAGTTCGACCGGGTTGTATCTGGTTACCGAGGAACGTTGGTACCCTGGCACGCTGGTCCTCATGACCCTGCAGAGGACCGACTGCGATGAACAGGACCCCGACCGTTCGATCCATGTGCACTCAAGGGCGGTGCGTTGGGGCAACGATGGCGTGGGCCTCGAGTTTGTCCTGGCAGACCCCCAAGAAACTGGCCAGGGAGACAGGCCCGTGGCTGGAACGGTAGGCAGAAAGGAACTCGACAACTTTCTAGAGGCCCTCAAGAAAGGGAAGAGCTAGATCCTGCTTGAGATCGCCTGAACGCAGGCAAATGCCCAGTTGCAAGACGGCAATTTGAACCCTGATTTGTACGGCAACTGGTGCCGGGAGGTAAAAGGATGAAGATTCCAAGCGGATTGTGCCAAAGGGAAAAAGCGACCATGCGCGGCTGGAACCGGGCTGGCCCGCCCACGAGGGCGATTGCTGGCTGCCGGATTCTGGCCCGCCTGCGCAACAGCGAGGGAGGAGCACTGGTTGAGATGGCCTTGGTCCTTCCGGTTTTTATGCTGGTCATGACGGGCATATTTTCGATCGGGACTGCCTACAGCAACCAGCTGACGCTGACCCAAGCTGTGGGTTCCGGCGCTCAGTATCTGCAGCAGATCCGAACCAGCACGACAGACCCCTGTAGCGACACCTTCACAGCGATCAAGAACGCGGCGCCTGGGTTCAGCACAGCCAATCTCAATGTCACCGTCACCATGAATGGCGTCACTCCCACGCAGACAGGGAACTCGTGCGCAGGGGCTCAGACGAACCTTGCGGAGGGCACAACCGTTTCGGTGGCGGCCACTTATCCATGCAACATCTCAGTCTACGGATTCAAGTTCTCATCCAGTTGTCTGCTGAACGCGCAAGTATCGGAGTACGAGTACTAGTCGGAAAGCAATGAGGAATGTCCTATGAAGAAGATCAGTATGTTGTTTGTCCGGAGATTTCTAATCGACCAGAGTGGGCAGACTCTACCGGTGGCAGCGGCCATTATGACCGCCCTTCTGGGAGTGGGTGGGTTGACGATCGACGCGGGCCACGCCTACGTCTATCGCGGCGAACTGCAGAACTCGTCCAATGCGGCGGCGCTGGCGGCGGCCGGAGTGGTCTACAATACCTCCTCAACCGATAACGCAATAACCTTTGCCAACAACTACGCCAGCGGCTCAAAGACGAATCAGAACTACGATCCCAAGCTGGGAACAGTCAACACAAGCGTAATCCCCAAGTGCCTCAACGTGCTGATGCCGCCTGGAACCAAGTGTGTTCAGGGCACAACCCCCCCCAACGCCGTTCAGGTGCAGCAGACGGGCACCATCGGAACCTATTTCATGGCGCTGTTTGGCTTCAAGACGCTTACCATCACAGCCACCGCAACCGCGTCCATGATGGGGGTGGCGCAGCCGTGGAACGTGGCGATCATCGAGGATGCGACGGGATCGATGGCTACCGCGGATAGCAACTGCGGCGGCATCTCGGAGTTCCAGTGCGCGTTGAACGGGATTCAGGCGCTGCTGGCTGCCACCAATCCCTGCCCGCCGGGTTCATCGACCTGCACCCCCGCCACCGCGAACTTCCGCGTCGCCCAATTCACATTTCCCAACATCATTACCGCCGACCTTCCTTCTGCCAACGCGTGCAGCGGCCAGACGTATACCACTCCCTTGCCGTATCAGGTGTATACATTGCCGGTGCCAGGGCTGACCGGCTACACCCCCCTCAGCTATAAGGAAAACGGGACCACGTGGACCGCCAGCTATGAGGTGACCTACGGGGCCAGCGATGCGGATGCGAACGGCTTCGTCAGCGACTATTACCAGCCTACCAATACCTCTAAGGGTGGTCTCAACCCCAATTCTTCGATTGTGCAGGCCGTCGGATATGGCGGCAGCGGCAGTGGAAACAAGGCCGGCTGCATGACAACCGCTCCGGGGGGCATTGCTCTGAACGGCGCTACCGGCACGGGCAACAGCAATTCGACTGTCAATACCGTCAATGTCGGCGAAGGCATCACTTACTATGCGAGCGCCATTTATGCGGCGCAGTCGGCGCTGGTTGCCGAACGGAATGCCCACCCAGGGTCGCAGAATGCCATCATCCTGCTCAGCGATGGCCAGGCGAACACGCAGTGGATCTATTTCCCGCAAGGCTCGCTTAGCCAAACGCCCTCGGCGAACACATCGACCCCTTCTACCATTGCGACTATTTCGGCTTCTTCAGGGTACGACACCCTGAAAAGTACCCCGAATAAAAGCGCAAAGGTGGCTTCTGCCCTGTCAACTCCCAATCTGGAGGCTAGCGGCACCATCTCGGGGCTTTATCCGGATTTCCTGGATGAGTGCCAGCAGGCCATCACGGCTGCCCAGGCCGCTACGGCGGCGGGAACCAGGGTTTACGCGGTTGCTTATGGAGCGGAACAGACTGGATGCGCTTCGGGAAGCAAAGCCGACGACTATACCGACGTCACATTGGTTGCCACTGGCGCCAATGCGCCTTTCACGCTCTCCCAGCTCACGCCCTGCGTGACCATGGAGAACATCGCCTCATCTTTGGAGTACTTCTACTCCGACTACCTGCAGAGCGGGTCTTCGGTTTCCACCAGTTGCGTGGACAACTCACATACGGTTACCAGTCTGCCGATGATCTTCCAGTCGATTGCGGCCACTTTCACGACTCCGCGGTTGATTCCCAACAGTTCCACCTAGCCGCCTGAAGGCGCAAAGAGTCCGCATCTCCGCGGGTCCGCCCATTGGACCCGCGGGATGTGGAACTTATTGTTGGACCTCCGGGATAATCAGCAGCACTTCCACTCTGGCGGCCTTCCCACTCTGCACGGCGGGCCTGAATTGCCACTGTGCGAGCGCACCCAGAACAAACTGCGCCTGAGGGAAATCCGGGGGGAAGGCGATGGTCAGCGCCTCAAACCGGCCAGCCTCGTTGACAAATCCGTGGACCATGAGGGCGTCGGCATTGATTTCGCCGGCGGGGATGTTGGGCCGTACGATGTTATACGGCCAGGGCGCCTCGATGCGGGTGATGTCCCCCGCCGCAGCGGCCTCGGCGGAGCGCGGCAGGGAATACTGCAGTATCCAGCTCCTGGCCGTGCCCACGTGCAGATATACGGTGTAGGCCAGCCGGTCGCTCCATAGCTGGGCGGTCTCCGGGTATTTCTCTTCCAGCGAGGAGCCTACCACCACCACTCCAAACTGGCCGTCCTTGGGCAGGCTGATGTGATCGGCGAATGGCTGGTTGCCAGCGGCGGAGGCGCCCGACGAGCCGCTGTTCGAACCGTTTTTTTCGCCATTCGGGTCAGGGTCGGCCGGTTTGCCTGTTGGGCTCCCCGCGGCCTGCGCCGTGCCTCCCCCGCCCGCGTTGCCATCCGTCTGGCCGTTGCCATCCAGGGAACTGCCTCCCTTCTGCCCGGCCTCGGTTTCATTCACTGGCGGCAGGGTGACGGTTCCCTCCGGCATGTGCAGATCGGACATCGAGATGACCGCAGCGGGCGTGGGCTGACCGGGCGAGACCGAGGTCGTCACCGGCGCCAGTTGTGTCAGCTCAGGCCCTTTGACAACCAGGGGAGACGTGGTGCCGGGGAGCACCGGCAGCGTGGGCGCAGTCAGAGTCCTGGCGGCGGCGCCAAGGTCGGAAAGGTCGATCTCTTCATTGGGCGGCTCCAGCGAAGGCCTGACATCGGCGGCCGTAGGGGGCTGCGGCTGGGGCGGAACGATGGTTTTGGCCAACTTCTTTTCCGGCGTCCAAATCACGACTTTCGGGATCGGGATCTTCTGGGCGAGCTTCAGATGGGTGGGGAGATTGGGCTGCACCACCGTCTGGGGCCCTGGCGTCAGTTGCGGCATTCGTCGCGCATTGTCTGGTTGCGGGCTTGCTCCGGCAGGAGGCGCTTGCACCTTGGCCTGCGGTCCAGGGTACCTGATACTGCCGGCGGCGGATCGCTGCGGGTGCGGCTCCGTCGGGTGAAGATCCAGGTGCCGCAAGTCATACCGCTCACTGAGCATCGGGTCTTTGATCACCGGTGCGGAAATGATCCCGTAGTACAGCAGGCCCAGCACAGCGCCATGCGCCAGAATCGAGACCGCAAAGGAGGTTGGCTGCTGGCTCACTTCCGGCCGATCCGAGAACAGCGTAATCGTGCGGGAAGACCTCATGACCGGATGAATGCTCTCCCTTGCGCCGTTTGGATCGTCTGTTGCCTCGCCGGAGGGGTTATATTCCAAGCGCTAGCGGCTTGGCTCAATCTTGGGCGCAGGGTCAACGCCCTCTTCAGGAACCAATTGTAATCTCTTTCCCGATTTCCCCGATTGGGCGCCCTCATAGCGCTTTTGATACCCCCGGGCAAACCCTTTGGACATGCGGCCCATATAAGACGATAAGGGGGTATACACTGAACTCGCCATTGGACTTGTTTGCCCACCTTCAGATTCTCCGGGGAGTTCAAAGCGGAATCGAAACTCGTTTCCATGGATGCAGCAATTGCCGTAGGGGCAGAAGGGCGGGACTGGCGGTGCCGCCAGTTCAAAACGGGCTTCTAAATGAACCGAAGACTACTGACGATTCTCCTCTTCGCTTTTGTCATCGCCAGTGCGTGCGCCTGGGGCGTGTACCGCTTGATAGGCAACCGCATTGTGGCGTCGCGGCCCGCGGCCACTACGCGCGTCGTGGCTGCGGCCGGGGACATCAAACTCGGCACTGTGCTGTCGGCCTCCAATCTGACCACAATCGAAATTGCCGGAGCGGTTCCCAAGGGCGCCCTTCTCAAGCCGGAGGATGCGGTTGGACGGGGCGTCATCTCGGACCTTTATGAAGGCGAGCCGATTCTGGAGAACCGCCTGGCCGTCCCCGGAACGGGCGGTGGGCTAGCATCTACCATTCCCAACGGCATGAGAGCGTGCGCAGTCAAGGTCGATGATGTGGTAGGCGTGGCTGGCTTCGTTACCCCCGGAATGCGCGTGGACGTTCTGGTTTCGGGCATTCCTCCCGGCGCCCAGGGCGAGTCTGCCAACCAGGGCACGGTGACCAGAACCATTCTTCAGAACATCCAGGTTCTCTCGGCGGGGACCGATTATCAGAAGGATTCTCAAGGCAAAGCCAAGCCGGTGCAGGTAGTCAATCTGCTGGTTACCCCGGAACAGGCCGAGACCCTGAGCCTGGCCAGCAACCAGGTGAGAATTCAGCTTGTCCTGCGCAATCCGCTCGACACCAAGATCACCAAGATCAACGGCACGGCCATGGGGAGCCTGTTTGCGGGTGACAATGGCGGCCCGGCCAAGACGCAGACAGCAGCCGTCCCCAGAAGGATCAGTCACAAACCCGCCACCCAGCCGTATTCAATCGAGATCATCAACGGCTCCAAGCGGAGTGAAGAGAAATTTGCTGCTCCCGAGGAAAAGAAGTGAGAGCAAAGGTCGCCTTTCCCATCGCATGGTTCAGCGCATTGTCGCTTGCACTCTGCGCCTGCCTGGGCCTGCAGGCTCAAACCTCCTTGCCGCAGTCCCCATCCGCCGCGGCCACCATTCAAGACTCCGCAAATGACCTCTCCGTCGCGGTGGGAAAGACTGTGCTCATCGACTGTGCGCGGCCCATCGCGCGGGTCGCCATCGGCCTGGGTGATTTTGCAGAAGCCTCCGCCATCAACCCAACCGAGATCATGCTCAATGGCAAGGCGCCCGGAGAGACCAGCCTGATTATCTGGGACACCAGGGGAGGCCGCCAGTTTTTCAATGTCACGGTGCGCCCCAGCGATTCCGTCGCCAACGATCACCTCGACGCGATCCGCCGCGAACTGAGGACGGAGCTTCCCGGACAAACCCTGAAGATCAGTTCGGAGAACGGCATCCTCTTTCTGCGTGGCACGGTCAAGAACCTCAACAGTTCCGCGCGCGCGGTGCAAATCGCCTCCACGGCCGGCAAGGTCGTCAACCTGCTCAACGTCGATGTGCCTTCCGCCGAGCCGCAGATTCTTCTCAAAGTGCGCTTTGCCAGCGTGGATCGCAGCAAGAGCAAACAGCTCGGCATCAACCTGTTCAATAACGGGCTGGGGAACACTCTCAGCTCGATATCGACCGGACAGTTCACTCCCCCATTGACTGACTCCTCGGGGACGACTATATCGACCGATCAAAACCTTATGGCCGCCTTCCCCGGCCTGAGCAATTTTGGCGCCACCATCCAGGCCCTTGAGACCAAAGGTGTGGTGGAAGTCCTCGCTGAGCCGAACCTGCTGGCCGCGAACGGCAAACAGGCCAGCTTTCTTGCCGGCGGGGAGTATCCGTATCCGATAGTGCAGGCCGGTTCGGGCGGTGGGGGATCGTCGGTAACGATCATGTTCAAGGAGTACGGAGTTCGCCTCAACTTCATCCCCACCATTACCCCGCGCGGGACAATCCGTCTTCAGGTTGCCCCCGAAGTCAGCTCGCTGGACTTCAGCAACGCTGTCGAGGTTTCAGGATTCAATGTCCCCGCCATTTCCACGCGGAAAGTGAACGATGAGGTCGAACTGGCCGACGGCCAGAGCTTCATCATCGGCGGACTGCTCGACAATCGGGAGACCGAGACCTTTGAGAAGATCCCCTTCCTGGGGGACATTCCGATTCTGGGAAAGTTCTTCCAGTCGATCTCGAAAAACAGAACCAATACCGAGCTGATCGTGATCGTAACGCCGGAGATTGTGGCTCCCATTACGGCCGGAGCTTCCCTGCCCGAGTTGAAGTATCCTGATAAGTTTCTTCCGTCCAACTCCGGTATCCCCATGCACAATCCAGACGCCAAGACGTCCGCCAACACTCCAGCGCCTGCGCCGGCTACCATGCCCGTCGAAAAGCTGATTGAGAGCATGAAGCCAGAGACCCCGCTGGTGATCGAAAGCACCGCGGGAGGCTTTGGCGCCGCGTCCCAGGGGGCAACCGGCAGTGCTGCACCCGCTACCCCACCCCAGTAAGTTCGCGGCGGGCCGTCATGCCAGACGGCCTGCCGCAATGGACAACGGGTGCTTCCCATCCAAGCGCAGTTTCAGACGGGCAGAGGCAGGCGTGGATGCCCGCGCTCTGCGAATTCGGACCAACCCCGCAGTCCCTTTGGGCCGCGACTCCAGACAGTGGAAAGAACCGGGGACACCGGATGAATGAGCTTGGCCGATTCTTCAGAGGGCTCTGGGGGCGCCTCACTCTTGGTAGCCCGGCTAGACCGGTTACCCTCCTGAAGGTTTCAAACCTCACTCGTCATACGGTGCTTGCTACCCGCATGGCAGTGGCCGATCAGGGGGAAACGCGCAGGAAGGGCCTCCTGGGCCGCAAGGGGCTCCCTCCGGGTGAGGGCCTGTGGATCATCCCCTGTGAAGCGGTGCACACCTTCGGCATGCAGTTTTCCATCGACCTCGTCTATCTGGATCGCAAGAACCGCATCAGGAAACTCAGAAGCGAGGTGCCTCCGTGGCGGCTGTCGGCCTGCCTGACCGCGCATTCCGTGATGGAACTCGCTCCCGGCACAATTCGCAACAGCCGGACAGAACCAGGAGATATTCTCGAATTCGCCTCAGAACCTTCTGCAAAAGAAAGTTGCGAACCGGAATTGGAGGTATAACTGCCTCGCAACCGACTAATGTTGCGTTATAGCACATCGTCGCAAGTGTCTAATAGAGGGCTATCGCCTCAAGCAGTTCGCCGAAGGGAAAGCAGAGAGGCTAAAGATGACAAGGGCGCGGCAAGACGGCCTGTGTTTGCTGTTGCTGGGGAGTGTCGTATTCCTTTTGCTAGGCACCGTCATGGAGCGTTCCTCCGTTATCTCGATGGTGGATTTCAAGGCGGTTTACTACGGGGCAAAATGCCTGGTCCAGCACCGCGATCCTTATGAGCAAGGAGAGATTCTGCGTGTCTATCAGGCAGATGGAGGGGGATTTCCATCGGACCCTATCAATTCTCGTCTGGTGCATGAGGCGGTGCTCGTCTTCGTCAATTTGCCTACAACATTGCTTTTTCTTGCTCCCTTCACGGCTCTGGCGTTCGGCCCCGCGCATCTTCTTTGGATATCGCTCATCGATGCGAGCCTCATCGTCGCATCGCTCCTGATCTGGGATATTGGCGCAGACTTCGCGCCTGTGCTCTCTGGTGCGCTCATCGGCATCCTGCTCGCCAACAGCGAAGTGCTGGTGATGGTGGGCAATACAGCGGGGATTGTCACAAGCCTCTGTGTCGTGGCCGTCTGGTGTTTTCTTCGGCATCGATTTGCGCTGATTGGCATCCTGTGCCTTGCTGTCGGCATGGCTATCAAACCTCATGATGCGGTCCTGGTTTGGCTGTTCTTTCTGTTGTCGGGCAAGGTCTACCGCAAACGCGCCCTGCAAACGCTATTTGCCGTGGCTGTCTTCAGTTTGACGGCGTTTTTGTGGGCCTGGCACGTCGCACCGCATTGGATTCAAGAGCTGCAATCGAATCTCCTGGCGACCTCGGCAAGTGGCGCCATCAATGATCCGGCCCTGGCGTCACAGGGGCAACATGCCCTTGGCATGATAATCAATCTGCAATCGGCCATAAGCGTGCTCTGGGACGATCCCCGCATCTACAACCCGGCCAGTTATCTTTTGATTGCGCCGTTGCTGCTGATTTGGGCGCTGGTTACGCTATGCTTCCGCTCCTCTCCAGCAAGAGCGTTCCTGGCGTTGGCGGCCATAGCAGCCCTTTCCATGCTTCCCACCTACCATCGGCCATACGATGCAAAACTCCTGCTGCTGACCGTTCCCGCTTGCGCCATGCTTTGGGCTGAAGGCGGGCTGATAGGGCGGCTTGCGCTGGCGGTCAATGCGGCGGGGTTCCTGGTGACTGGCGACCATCTCTGGATTGCCCTCCAGGCTCTCGCCGGCAAATTCCATTTCTCCGCGCCGGGAATGGCAGAACGGCTGCAGACGGCTATGTGGGTATTTCCAGCTCCGCTGATTCTGCTGGTCATGGGTGCGTTTTATCTGTGGGTCTACGTGCGGCGCTCTTCCGCCCAGGACATAAACGCCAACGGCCTTGGCGCCATGCCGGAGGCTCCGGAATCCAGCTGAGTCAGCGGTGAAGTTCCACTCCGGGCGCGGTAGCGGCCTCGGCGGCGCGCTCGGCCGGAATGCGCCACTCTCTCAGGACCTCCAGAATCGCCAACGCCATCGTAACCGCAGCCAACCACCGCAGCAGGCCAGAGTGGGCAAACAGGAACGGGTACTCAAACCGGACCGCAAGCGGCCATGACAGCACCACGCCCAGGTAACCGAGGGAGCGCCGCACGTTGCGGTATTCCACACTGGCCGCGAAGCATCCGAAGGCCAGCCCCGCCACAAGATCAATCGCGTAATGCTCTCCGGCAGAGAGGGTTGCCAGCGCTGTGGCGGCCAGAAACGCCAGGGAAACCCCGCGCCACACCTTGCCGGGGGCAAACAGCACAAGCACGAAGGCCGTCGCCACGTGAAAGGAGGGGAAGACGTTGGGCATGCCCGCGAGCCGGATTGCGTTTGCGGGCGCGCTGGGGGATGAAGCCACTGCGCGCCAAAGGCATAAATGGGCCCGCATGCCGGCAGTATCGCGTACCTGAGCGGTCCGCAAACCAACTCGGCAACATAAGCCAGCACCACGGATCCGGCCCATTCCGGTATCGGGTCACCAGGAACCAGCAGATCATCATGGGAACCATGAGCTGATAGACCACTACCAGCGGAAACCGGAAGGCGCCTTGCAGCGGCCGCGCAATCGAGGCCGCCGAGACGCCCATCGAGTCGTCCATCAGGAAGAGAACATGATCGTACTTCAAGGGCAGCAGGCTGCTTTCTCCTGCCATGAGAACGGTCATGAGAAAACCGAAGAGGAGATTCAGCGCCAGGGCGAAGACAAGTATGGGGCTCGTTCTGTCACTCTCGTCCCTGAGCATCCAGAGCACGGCCAAGAAGAGGGCCAGCGTACCGATAGTGCCGGGGTTCAACAGGAGCGCAAGCAGATGCATACCCAATCCAGCTGATCCTTCATGGGGCAAGGTTTGCCTGCGGAGAGGTCAGTGTAGCGTAAGCGGCCTGGCAGAACCGGACGCCGCATTCCGGCCGCGCTACACGCTCGCAGGCTGCCCAGCCGGCGCTCGCTTCGCGGAGGCGCTAGCCAGCAGATACCAGGCCAGCCACGCGGGCGCAGTCCAAAGATGAAGGGCTGAAGTCAACTTGAAGCCGCTGGCCGCTTCAATCCACAGAACGATGCTGGCAACAGCGAGAGTGGCCAACAGTATCCGGGACCGGGTGATATACGCACCCTGCAGCAGGGCCGGGATCGCCAGTGTCTGATCGAATAACCAGCAATACGGAGCCAGAACAATCGAAACCAGCATCAGCAGGCTGCCGTCCTTCATCCAGTCCCATGTGTGCCGCCGCGGCCAGAAATACCCCAGCGCCCAAACGCAGGCCAGCGCAACCGGCAAGTATTGAAGCCACATGGTCTGTGGGCTCACCCTAAGGCGCAGCACGATGCTCAGGCAGGGAATAAACTCCTTCTCGATCCCCGAGGTGCGCATCATCTGTGCGTAATCGGTCCATGCCGTCGGGTCAACGCAATAGACCACCGCGCAACTGGCGGCCATGGCCACCGCCGCGCCGGTCAGAAGTCTATAGCTACGGGAAACAACGATCCAGGCCAGCAGCACCACGCCGAAAGGCACAAAAAGGTGAGGCTTCAGCGCGCAGAGCCACAGGGACATCCCCGCCAGGAATGGGCGCGTACGATGCAGACGCAGGAAAAGGACCAGGCCCAACAGGGCGAACAGTGCGGTCTGTCCCGCGATCAGGCAAATCAGCGCCGGAGCGAACGAAAGCCCCAGCCAGTGCAGGTAATTCCCTGGGCTGCCGTGCAGCCGCCAGAGCATGTGGACGGAACCAATCAGACAGGCGAGCAGAATCAGCGACCAAAGCAGCGTTCCGACGCGTACGCCGATCAGCCCCAGCGGAAGCGTCAGCGGCAAACCCCAGGGAGGGTTGCGCATGAACCCCACGCCATACACGGCAGGCAGCTTCGCGGCGCGCTCAATCCGCGTCATCGCCTCCCGGTCATAGGGACTGGCATGATGAACCAGCTGCTGGCCCGTGGCCCAGTAAACGACGAAATCGCGCGCGCCGGCAATCTGGCCCGACAAGGGGGCCGCGCAGATAAAGATGGCGGTTAGCACCAGCGCGAGGCCGCTTACAACGGCAATCGAGAGTTCCACCAGGTCGGGGGTTGTCCTGGCCGCGGAGAGATCCGTCCTGCTCGTCATAGACGCCATTCTACTTCGAGCGCGGCACGGTGTTTCCAGGTTGATTGTTGACCCGGCTCGATCGGGCCGAGGCGCAGCACGGCAAACACCAGCGCAGGCCCCCCTTCGACGGCGCTGCGCCACAAGGTCAACCCTTGGCTGAAGCATCCGTTGGGGCCGGATCGATGAGTCTTCAGAGAGATTGAGGGGCTTCGGCCTTCTTTGCCTCCAGGCCTGGACCGGGCACTGCACGGTAGTTACTACACTTTAGTGTCGTGTATACGGCGCCGGTCTTTCCGCCCCGTTGTGTGTACGGGGGTTTACACAAGGACGCGATGGCCCTTCGGCGAGAATGCTGGTAAGCTGTTGAAATATAAGGAATATGCAAGCGCCTCCGAGAATGGCGCTCAACTTGCTATAAGTTGGGTGCCCGGCTGAGGCTGGGGAATTCAACCCACGGAGAACGCAAATGAATACCATGTTTATCAAGCTGTATTTGAAGTTGCAAGACCTGATGAACCGCGAAGAAGGCCAGGATCTGGTCGAGTACGCGCTGCTCCTCGCCCTCGTTGCCGCAGCCGCCATCACCGGGGTAGGCAAGGTTGCCACAGCCGTTACCACCGTCTTCACGAATATCAGCACCAGCATCACCTAGTCTCTGAGAAGGGATTGGCAAGGCCTCGCAGAACCGCAAACCCGTGCCTCCGTGGGAGAGTTACGCGCACAATGCCAGTGCAGAGACGTACTCTCCCATAAAGAGGGCTCAGGAAACCCATAACCTGCAAAGGAACAGCCGCATGCGACCTGGACCATTGTGGAAGCTCGCCTTCAGAGTGCAGTGCCTTCTGGTGCGGGAAGACGGTCAGGACCTGGTCGAATATGCTCTCATTGTCTCCCTCATTTTCGTTGCGGGGGTAGCCGCCTCAGTGAAGCTTGCCACCGCCATCAACACCCTTTACAGCAACATCTACGCCAGCATCTCCTGATCCTTGAAATACGGATGAAACGGCGGCGCGGTCCGTTCAATCATTTGCGGCAGAGAAAGAATGGGCAAATCGCTTGCCGAGACATGGATTTCAACCCCGGTTGGGATTGCCCTTATGCAGCTTTCGATCATGAATCCGGCCTTGAACCGGGCTGAGAGTCTGCCTCGGGTGCATCGCCGTCTTTTCGGCGCCCTTCGCGATACTGAAGCATAGAGCGGAAATGTTCCAGCCATCTGCCCAAAATCGCGACGTTACACTGGCGCTCATCGAAGGCGGCCTGACCGTGATCTTGGTCGCGGTTGCATTTATCTGTCCCAGGCTCGGCACCGCCTGGTTTTCGCGCATCGAGCGCGCTTTTGCGCGGCTGGCGCGGAGGAAGGTCCTGTCGGTTGCGCTCGTAGGCTGCGCGACCCTCCTCTTGCGTATTGCCATTCTTCCGGTATGTCCCATTCCATTGCCGTTTGTCCCGGACGATTTCAGCTTTCTGCTTGCGGCGGATACCTTCGCGCACGGGCGGCTCACCAACCCTACTCCTGCGATGTGGACCCATTTTGAAAGCATCCACATCACCATGCAGCCGACTTATATGTCCATGTACTTTCCTGCCCAGGGGCTGCTCCTGGCTGCCAGCAGAGTGCTCTTCGGACATCCCTGGTACGGCGTGCTGATTACCAGCGCACTGATGTGCGCTGGTATCTGCTGGATGTTGCAGGCGTGGCTTCCACCTACTTGGGCACTGTTGGGGGGGATGCTGGCGGCTCTCCGCCTGGGTCTCTTCAGCTATTGGGTCAACACCTACACCGGCGGCGGTCTCATCACGGCACTCGGTGGAGCGCTGGTGCTGGGTGCGCTGCCGCGATTGATGAAAACGGCACGATTCCGCTACGGTTTGCTCATGGCCGCAGGCATCATACTAATGGCGCTCACTCGCCCCTATGAAGGCCTGCTTCTTTGCCTTCCGGTAGCGGCGGTACTCGGACGCTGGGCGCTCTTCGGAAAGAATCGGCCGGCCACGAGGATACTGATTCGCCGTGCCGCCTTTCCCTTGGCACTGATCGTCGCGGCCGCAGCTTGGTTAGGCTATTACGATTACCGCGCGTTCGGAAGTCCCTTTACCTTGCCCTACACAGTGGATCGCGCCGCGTATGCTGTAGCGCCATATTATATCTGGCAGTCCAGGAGACCTGAGCCGCTCTACCGCCACGAAGTTATGCGCAGGTTCTACCATGACGCCGAGCTTACGGCCTACTCCAAGACTCATTCCTTATCCGGGTATTTCCCTCAGCTTCTGCTAAAGGTGGCCATTGCGGTCCTGTTTTACGCGGGGCTTGCGCTGCTTCCTCCCCTCATCATGCTCCGGCGCGTGTTTCTTGATCGGCGCATTCGCTTCCTGATTCTGTGCATGTTGGTTCTAATGGCAGGGATGCTGATTGAGATCTATCTGCTCCCTCATTATCTAGCGCCATTTACGGCGGCCTTCTATGCCATTGGCCTTCAAGCCATGCGCCACCTCCGGCTTTGGACTCCAGAAGGCAAGCCGGTTGGCGCGACCGTGGTGCGGCTAACCGTGACCCTCTGCTTTGTACTGGCTGGAGTGCGGTTGTTTGCCGGACCGCTGCATCTGAAGGCGCCCGAATGGCCGGTGAGCAAGTGGGCAGGGATGTGGTACGGACCAGAGCAATACGGTACGGAACGTGCTCGGATTGAGGCCGGACTGGAGCAACTGCCGGCAAAGCAACTGGTGATTGTCCGAGAGTCAGCCAAACGAGAAACCCTGGACCAGTGGGTCTACAACGCCGCGGACATCGATGACTCCAAAGTCGTATGGGCAAGGGAAATGAATCCGGTCGATAATCTGGAATTGGTCCACTATTACCGGGACCGAAAGGTTTGGCTGGTGCAAATGGACACATTTCCGGCCACAGTCTCTCCTTACCCCATGCCAGCCAAGTTGACCCCTGATCCACGGTGACTTAACTGACGATAGGGTATACGCAGGAAGAAAGCTTCAGGATCTGAAACCATGATCAATGGAAAGAAAATCGCGGTGGTAATGCCGGCATACAATGCCGAAAAGACTCTTGAGAAGACGGTGCGAGAACTGTCCGACGTTGTCGATATCAAGATTCTTGTGGACGACTCCAGCAAGGACCAGACCGCGCTTCTGTCCAAAAGGCTCGGGGTGCATACCTTCATCCACGATGCCAACTACGGCTATGGACGCAACCAGCAGACCTGCTATCGCGAGGCTCTGGCCGCGGGCGCCGACATCGTGGTCATGGTCCATCCCGATTACCAGTACACGCCCTCCCTGGTTCCGGCCATGGCCGGCATGATCGCCAGCGGAGTCTACGACATGGTTCTGGGTTCGCGGATACTTGGAGCCGGAGCGTTGAAAGGCGGAATGCCTCTCTATAAATACGTCGCCAACCGCTTCCTGACGGCGCTGCAGAATCTCTTTCTGGGGGTCAAGCTGTCGGAATACCACACCGGCTTCAGGGCCTTTTCGCGGGAATTGCTGCAGAAACTTCCCCTGCTCGAGAACTCCGACGACTTTGTCTTCGACAACCAGATGATCGCCCAGGCGGTGATGTTCGGCTTCAACATCGGAGAAATATCCTGCCCCACGAAATACTTCAAGGAAGCCTCTTCCATCAACTTCAAGAGGAGTGTGAAGTATGGGCTGGGAGTGCTGAGCACCACAGTCAGCTTTGTTGCGCATAAGTGGGGAGTCATACGCGCACCAAGATTCAGCGCCGCGGGCAGAAAAGTAACCCCTGCCTATTATTCCGAGATTGTGCAGAATTCCTAGGTTTCTGACCGCTTGAAGTTGTACCAACTTGGGTGCCCCAGGTCTCGCTTCTGAGACCTGGGAAAGCATGAACTCAAGGTACGAAATCATCCGGTCAGAGACCTAGTGAGCGGTTCGCGCGTCTTTCGAATCATGATTCCACTGATAAGATCCTGACGGCGCTGGAAGCAGGATGCGCAGAAGCCGGCAAAAAGCTATCCTGAAGGCATGAGTATGCCCGGTCACCAGGGGGACAGCATGCAACCGCAAGCGGAGGTCATCGAGGAGCCCCGGAGCTCGCGCGATGCCCCTTCCATTCCCAGCCAGCAATCAAATTCCGCACTCCATGGCCTGCCCGCTCTGGCGCGAGCGCGGTGGCCTGAATGGGCTACGATCGCCTTCTTTGCCGCGTTGGTCGCATTCGCCATTCCCTATCATGAGCCATGGTCGGACGAGGCCCAGGCATGGCAACTCGCGCGCAGCCTCTCGCTCCATGACCTCTTTCAAACCTACATCCGTTACGAAGGGTCCCCTGGCCTTTGGCACTTCTTTCTATGGGTCTTGATTCGTGCCCATGTCAGCTACTCTGGCCTGCACTGGATTTGCGGAGCGATCGCGGTTGCGGCCACGTCGCTCTTGGTGTTGAAGTCTCCTTTCCCACGCTACCTGAAACTCACGCTGCCGTTTACCTTCTTTCTGCTGTTTCAATATGCGGTCGTGGCGCGCAGCTATGTTCTCGTCCCGGCTCTGCTTTACTTGATAGCTTTGGAATGGAAAAAGCGCCCCCTGGTCCTGGCGCTGCTGCTCGGCTTGCTGTCGAACGTCGCTCTTCATGCCTCAGTGATCTCCGTGGGGCTCGCCGTGGTGTACTTCGCTGAGAAGATTCGAAATGGAGCCTTGAAAGACCCTCGCCGACGGAGCCAACTTCTGCTCTTCTCGTTCATCCTGCTCTGCTTCTTTGCCTTTGCGCTCTGGACTGCCTGGCCGCCGCAGGACATCTCGAACCACATCGCGTCGGTTCGCGGACAATCAAGGCCATTCGTAACCATGGCGCTTGGATCTCTTTGCCTGGCAATCTGCCAGCCCTGGGTGTTGGCCATTCCCTTCTGGATTGCGATTGCCCTCTGCCTGCGCGCGCGGCGCGGACTCATCTATCTCTTGCCCGTAGTGCTCTTTGTCGCCTTTTGCGGCGCAGTACACGCGCACCTCTTTCATATGGGTCTGCTGGTACCCCTGGTGATTTGCATTCTATGGATCACCTGGCCGGCATCCGGTTGCGGAAGATCCCGGAGCGAAACGGCAGGCCGGGTTGCGCTCGGCTTCATGGTCGGAGTCCAGATTCTCTGGTCGGCCTATGCCCTTGGATACGATCACTTCAACGCGTACTCTCCAGCTCCTGCAACTGCGGAATTTCTCAAGCCCTTTGTCCGGAATGGCGATACCATCGCTGTCACTTATCTCAGTCAGGTGGACAGCCAGGACTATGAGGCTGTTGCGATGTTGCCCTACTTTGACCACAACATCTACGCCAACCAGCAGCAGCCATTCTGGTGGTGGGGCAATCGGGATTCCACCGAAGATCGCTTCTACGCGCTCTTGCCGTCCCATCCGCGGATTGTCCTTGTCCACGCGCGCCCAAAGCCCGGTCAGCCCATCGACCTGAACGACCCCAAGGCACATCTTCTCTTCCAATCTGGCTACCGATTCACCAACCAATTCTGCGGAACAATTCCGGCACGCCTGGGTGCCTTCGGCGATCCCCTCTGCTTCATGGTTTTTCAGCCCGTTGACAGTTCCCGGCAACCTTCCAAAACCAGGGTGGACCACGTTCCCCAGGGCAGGTGACCTGCGTTGCGTGCCGGGGCAAGCGGAGGCGATAACCTCCTTCGGCGTTTGCACTGGCGATGAAAGCATCGCATTGGGGTTGGCTTCGGACCCGCTTGCATTTCCCGAGCGTCGGGATTCTAATGCGGTCCTGGTGAAAGCGCCTGCTCAGTCCGTCCCGTCTCCCTTTGACAAGAAGCTCTCGCCCGCCCTGATCGCGGTTTTGGCGCTGGTGGGATTCAGCGCGGTTATGGGCCAGATCGTCCTCATGCGGGAGCTGATCGTCGTCTTCAGCGGCAACGAGATTTCGCTCGGAATCATGCTCGCCACTTGGCTCTTCTGGACCGCTGCCGGCAGCAGCCTGAGCAGTGCTTTCCACCTCGGCGGGAGCCACGCCCGCCGCACAGTGGCCGCGCTGGAGTGCCTGCTGGGCCTCAGTCTGCCGCCCACGATCTGGGCCCTGCGTGCCTCCAAGGGCCTGTTTCAGACCGTACCTGGCGAGTTGGTCGGGCCGGTCCCGATGCTGCTTGCTTCGCTGCTATGCCTCAGTTTGTTTTGCCTGGTCTGCGGAGCGCTCTTCGTGGCCGCTGCGCGCATAGCGGAGCAGGAGTGCGCCCTCCCGGGCCGCCTTGCCGCCAGCGCGGCTTACCTGTTTGAAGCCGCAGGTTCGGGTCTGGGGGGAATTCTGGCCAGCCTGATCCTGCTGCGCTCTCTGGATGCTTTTCAGATTGCGCTCGTGGTGGTTCTGCCCAACTTCTTCATGGCGGCGCTTCTGTTGTTCCGCATGAGATGCAAACAGTGTGCGGCGCTTGCGGCCGCGGCGGCGCTGGTTGCCGTTCCTTTGTTCTTCTTCATTGCTCCGGCGCTGGACCAGTCCGCGCAGGCGCGTCTGTGGCGGGGCTTTCATCTGGTTGCATTGCGCAACTCGATCTACGGCAACCTCGCCGTCACGGAAACAGGCAATCTGCGCAGCCTGTATGACAACGGCGTGATCCTGGCCAATGCGCCCGACGAGGAGGCTGCCGAGGAGGCGGTTCACTATGCCCTGCTGGAGCATCCCGCGCCGCACCATATCCTGCTCATCGGCGGCGGCGCCAACGGAGCTATCGCCCAGGCGCTGAAGCACCCCACCATCGAGCGAATCGACTACGTCGAGCTTGACCCTGCACTCATCGCCATGGCGCGGCAGTTCTTTCCCCAGCGGTGGGCGCCCTTCAACTCGGACGCGCGGGTACACATCCATTACGCGGACGGCCGCTCATACCTGCGCACCGTGCAAAGCAAATTCGATGTAATTCTGCTCAACGTGCCCGACCCGCAGACCGCGCAGTTGAACCGTTTCTACACGGTCGAGTTCTTTCGTTCCGCGCGCGCACATCTGGCGACCCGCGGCCTGCTGGCCTTCAAACTGCGCTCGTCAGAGGAAACCATCAGTCCCGACCTTGCGGATTTCCTGCGCTGCATTCAGCGCACTGTACGTGAGGTCTTTCCTTATGTGGTCACTCTTCCCGGTGAGAGCATCCACTTTTTCGCCGCCATGCAGCCCGGTGTCCTGACCGATAATCCGCAAACGCTGATCGCGCGGCTGAAGCAGCGCCACATGCAGACGCAGTATGTCAGGGAATACTTCATCCCCTATCGCATGATGCCCGATCGCATGGCGCAGGTTGGCGCGCAGTTGCGGCCACTGGCTTCGACGCCGGTCAATCGCGATTTCGCGCCCATCGCCTATTACTTCAACGTGGTGCTGTGGAGCGCGCAGTTCAAGCGGGGCTACTCCCAATGGTTCCAGGCCGCCGCACGCATCCCCTTCGGCACGGTCATGGGTGCGGTGCTGATTTCAATCTTTCTTGTCGCGGTGCTGCTGGCGTTTGCGCCCGCGCGCGCAAGCCGCGCCCGTTCCGCCGCAGCCGGCTGTACTGTGGCCACCGGCTTTACCGTGATGGCTCTGCAGATCTTCCTGCTGCTTGCCTTCCAGTCCATCTACGGCTATGTGTACCATCAGCTCGCGATTCTCATCGGCCTGTGCATGGCGGGCATGGCCTTGGGAAGCTGGCTGGGCATCCGCCGCATCGCGGCCGGCCAACGCACAACCATGGGCGACATGGCAGCCACGCAGCTTCTGCTCGCTCTCTCCGCGCCTGTGCTGATGCTTGTCTTCAGCCAGTTGGCCAGTGCCTCCGGACTGGCGGTTCCATGGATAGCTGCGCAGTGTATCTTCCCGGCTCTGGCTGCCTTGTGCGGAGGGTTGGGCGGTTATCAGTTCTCAATCGCCGCGCAGATCTATTTGCCTGACGGCAGTGGCCGGTCAAAGCTGGGCGTGCTCTATGCCATTGACCTGCTGGGCGGCTGCGCGGGCGCTCTTCTGTTGAGCGCCTACCTCATCCCGGTCTTCGGCTTCTGGAAGACCGCATGGCTTTGCGCCATGGTGAACCTGGCGCCGGTTTTCCTGGCCGTGTGGGCCAGGCTGACATAAAACACGCCCCCGGCAGGCTAGAGAGCATGCTCACAGAGCGTGTAAACAAGATGAGTGCCCCACCCTCGCCTCGCTTTTGCCCTTGCCACCCGGGTGAGATCGCACGATACCACAGGACTCAGACAGCAACAACGCATTCAGTCTCCTACGACTTGTGCTCGCCGAACACCACTGCGGTAAACATGAAGATGTCCGTGTCCTCATCCTTCCAGCAGCCGGCGTTCATCCCTGCCTTGCGGCAGGTTTCTTCCAGGAAGGTTTGGCGGTCCCACTTTTGCTCCACCGGAACCTGGGGCAGCAAAAGGCCCTCGTAGTCGCCATTCTTCATGAGCAAACCGTGCTGGCCCACGACGATCTGGTGAATGTCGGTCACGCGCCGCAGTGGAGACAGCACGGAAATCTCGTACTGAAGCTGCGGCAACTCGGCGACCGATACCGGCTGGAAGCGGGTGTCGCGCAGGGCAGCCAGCGTGGCCGTATCCCGCACCGTCAGGTAGAGAGGCTTGATGGCCGAGGTATAGCCGACGCACCCGCGCAGCTCGCCCCATTTCTTCAGCGTTACAAACGCGCCGCGTTCCTGATTCAGAGCTTCAGCGGTGCTGGCGGGCGGCTCATATGCCTTCCCATTCGTCACCGCGTAATCGACCGATTTGCGCGCCAGAGCCAGCAACTCCTCTTTCTCGCTCTCACCCAGGGAGAAGGGCGTTTCCTCCGACTTCCCGCTTGACGTCTTCACAAATACGTCCGCGCTGTAGCCAACCACGCGGGAGTGGTCGCCCGCGGTGTCGCCGGAGTTGGCGTATTTGAGCACCTTGGCCTGGTTTGCTCCCATGCGCTCGGCGGCAATCATGGCGGCTACGATGGGCGCGCCGCCGCAGGCTTCCCAAATCCGCGACTGAAAATTGCGCGACATGCTGAAGTAGTCCCAGGCCTCCAGCGCGTGCAGCGTCTTGTGATCGATCTTCACCGCTTCGTCGTAGGGGTGATAGTGGGATAGGTCGGAACTGGCCAAAATCAGCGTTGCGCCGTTCTTGTTGTCCATTTGAATCAGCTTTGCCAGGGCCACCCCCAGCGCGCGGCTGTTCTCGTAACTCTGATCTCCCATCACAATCGGCACCAGCTCGAAGTGGCCCAGCACGCGTTGCAGCCAGGGCAACTGCACTTCGATGGCGTGTTCCGCGCCTTCCGAAGTGGGAACGTGTCCGTGCCCGGACAACTGCATGGTCGAACTCATCTTCGCCAGTTGTGCGGCAAAGGTCTTGTCCACCGGCACGCTCCCCAGCGGAGTTTCATAGGCGTCGCCGTCGTAGATGGAGGTGAAATCGAAGCTCTCAAAGTGCGACGGGGCAATCACCACCACGCGCGAGAACTTGCGCCCTTTCAGTTGCGCATAGGTGTAGGCAGCCACGGGACCGGAGTACTGATAACCGGCGTGCGGCGCCACCACGGCCAGGATCGGGTCCTTGATCGGCGGTGTCGTCACATTGGCCAACATGCCGTCGATCATCGCCGTCAGCGCCGCCGGGTCGGCCGGATAAAAGCTGCCCGCAACTCCAGCCTCTCTCACCTTCGGCTGGCTTGCTCTGCAGGCTTGCTGCATGGGGGCAATCGCCAGCAGGGCGATGAGTTGCGCTGCCAGCCAGTTCTTTCCCGAGTTGATCTTGTATCTCATTTCCCCAACCTCCTCTGCGCCGCTATACATGCCAGACTCCTGGGATGGGGTGCCGGCAGAATGGGCAGGAACCATCCTTGCGGATGAGCATCTCGCTGGCCGTGAACCCTACGCGCTCCACCAGCATGTGGCGGCACTTGGGGCAGTAGGTGTTCTGCGCGGGGTGCCCCGGCACATTGCCGATGTACACATAGTGCAATCCCTCGGCGTCGGCAATGGCCTTGGCGCGTTCCAGCGTGGGCACCGGCGTAATGGGCAGATTCTTCAGCAGATATTCGGGGTGGTACTGGGTAAAGTGCAGGGGCACATCCACGCCCAGGTTGGTTTTGATCCAGGTTGCCAAGCCGTGGAACTCCGCATCGCTGTCGTTGAGCGTGGGTAGCACCAGGTACACGATCTCCGTCCACTTGCCCATCTTGCGCAGCGTCACCAGCGTCTCCAGCACCGGCTTCAACTGCCCGGTAACGACCTTTGCATAGTAGGACTCGGAGAAAGCCTTCAAATCGATCTTGACCGCATCCATCTTGCCATAGGCCGCTCGCAGCGCCTCTTCCTGGATGTAGCCGTTGGAGACCACAATGCTGCGGACGCCGGCTTCGTGCCCCGCGTCCGCGGTATCCATCAGGAACTCGCTGAAGACCACCGGCTCGCTATAAGTGTAGGCAATCGTCGGGCACCCGTATTGCCTGGCCAGGTCCGCGATCCGCTGCGGCGGAGCGTAGTCGGCGGGAATCTGCTCCGGCCTCGACTGGGAAATCTCCCAGTTCTGGCAGAACTTACAGTTGACATTGCAACCGGCCGTGGCCAGCGAGAAAGCATTCGTGCCGGGCAGGTAGTGGAACAGCGGCTTCTTCTCGATGGGATCGACGTGTGCCGCGCACACCCGCGAGTGCACCAGCGAGTAGTAAGTGCCGCCCCGATTCTCCCGCACCCCGCAATAGCCGCGCTCCTTGTCGCCCACCGTGCATTCGCGCGGACACAACTTGCACTTGATCTTCCTGTTTTGCAGCTTCTGGTAGAATTTGGCCTCGACGACGAAGCGCGCATCGTCCTGGCTTTGCGCTCCGGTCCCCAGAGGCATTGCGGCGGGCTTGCCGCTCACGCCCAAAGCCGCTCCCGACGCCAGCGCGCACTTCAGAAACCAGCGGCGATCCAGCGGGCTTTTTTCGCCGCGATCAACGGCGCTTTCACCTTCTCTTATATCCACTTCACTTAGCATCTTGAACCTCTCAATCGTCGCTCCAACCCATGAATCCTCCGACTTGGGCGCCCCATCCCTTCCGCGCTTCTTGCGGAAAGGGCGCGAGTCAAAGCCACTGCGGCGGGACAGGATCAATTCGCCCCCGCAGCTACACTTCCACCCTGGCAATGCGCCGGGGATCGTCTGTCCCCAAGCGGTGCTCCCGGTCGGCTGCGGTAGCAATGTACCTGGGCGCCCTGTCCTCGCCCTCCAGCGTCTTCAATCCCATCTCCGCGCGCTTGTGCTCGATGATCTGCCAGGCGGTGTAGTCCAGCGCCACCGGGTCCTGCGCCACCAGCAGGGTGTTGCACTTCCAACTGTGCTCTGGCTTGTAGCCGGGCCCGCCTTCGTACATGGCCGTGGTGGCATCGCAAATGACCAGGCGCATCCTCGACCGGATCTCCGGCAGCATGTTCACGTCTGCCACGTAGGGGTTGCAGCCGTTGGGGTGGTACTTGTTGGGGTTGTGAATGACCCCATACATGTTCTTCAAGGCGATGGTCACCCCGGCCCCGTCATGGTCTTTCAGCACCGGAACATTGATCAGCACGTCGCAGCGGCGGGTCAGTATCCTGGACAACTGGCTGCCGACGCTGCCGAACTCAACCAGCTCCGGCTCGTAACCGGCGCGATCGGTGCCGAAGCATTGCACGCGGTTTCCGCCCATCGCCAAATGAAATCCTGCGTGTTCCATCTCCTCGCTGTCGCGGTCCCAGACCACGATGTCGCCCGCCTGGATGCCGGCTTCCTGCAGCCGCTCGCAAATGGCTTCAACCAGTTGCAGGTTGCTGGAGACGCCACGCCCTCCCAAGGTATTCACCTTCAGCCCCACTGTCTGGCCCGGACGGACCACCCTTCTCCACGCTTCAACCGGGTGATCCCGGTCGAAAAGAGCCTGCATCGACCGATCCAGAAGGCTCAGCACACGCATCGCATCCACCGTGGAGCCCCCGCCCCGCAACAGGGCATCGCGCGCCACCACCACCCTGGATCTTGCCGCCGTCTCTGCCTGCGGCACTGCGGCCAGCAGTTCCTTTCCGCCGGCGCCCAGAATTGCGGCCCCGGCAAGGGCCTGCTTCAGAAAACTCCGCCGGCTGTTGCTGTTCATGGTTTTCATAAGAGGGCTCCGATGCTCCCCCGGTCGGCCGCGAGGCTAAACCCGCGAAAGAGAACGGCTTGAGCGGCTGAAGCCGAACGTCCAGGCCGCGGCGGTCAACTTCAAAATGGGCTTTGCACCTCGCTGCCGACTTGCCTAACATAACGCGTACCCCTGTACGGGCAGCATTTTCAGTGACGCCCGGCACTGGGGACGGCCGCCGCCGCGGCGCGCCTGGCTCCGGTTCGGCTTAATGGCCCTGGTGTTGCGGCGGGACATTCGCCCCTTCCCGATCCCGCTGAATGCTCTAGAATCAACATGTGAAGCACACCAATCCGCCAGCCTCCCCCGGCAAAGCGCGGCGGCCAACCTGGACGGACGCACATCCTCGAAAGACAGGTTCATGGGCTCTGAAGATAGATACAGGCGACTTTTTGAGGCTGCGCAGGATGGGATACTGATTCTCGACGCACAGACAGGAATGATCCTGGATGTCAACCCATTCCTGGCAAGAATGCTGGAGTCTTCTCATGCGGAGTTAATTGGGAAGGCGCTCTGGGATATAGGTCTGCCCAGGGATATAGAGAAGTCAAAACGAGCATTTCAAGAGTTAATCGCCAAGGGCCATATGCGCTACGACGATGTATCCCTCAGGATCAAAGGTGACTTGTGCATTGGCGTTGAAGTTATAGGCAATGTCTATCGGGTCAACGGAGATAAGGTCGTCCAGTGTAATATTCGCCGCGCCTTTCGCCGCAAAGACGGCGAGCGCTTGGAACCGCGAAGTCGAAAGGCTCAAAACATGGAGGCAGTCGGCCAGCTTGCAGGCGGGTTGGCTCATGACTTGAATAACCTCCTGGGGGTGATTGAGGGAAACTGCGAAATTCTCGAAGACCAGGCGGGCTTGCCCGACCCAACCCGCGCCATGGTCCGCGAGATTCACAATGCGGGCGCAACCGCCAGGAAACTTACCCAGCGTCTGCTCGCTTTCAGCCGTGGGCAGATGTTGCAGCTGGTGCCCATGGATCTGAATGAGACCGTTTATCGCATGGAGAAGGTGCTGGGCCGGCTGATTGGCAAAGGGGTTGAACTGAAGAGCTTGCCCGGCTGCGATCTGGGACGCATCAACGCCGACCCGAGTCAGCTTGAACAGGTCCTGATGAATCTGGTGATCAATGCTCGCGACGCCATGCCCAGGGGCGGGAAAATCGAGATTGAAACCGCGAACGTGGAGATTGATGAAACCCGAGCCTGGCAGTACCTTTCTCTGCGGCCTGGGAGCTATGTCATGTTGAGAGTGAGCGATACCGGAGTCGGAATGGACCCGGAAACTCAATCCCACATTTTTGAACCTTTCTTTACGACAAAGCCCGCGGGCCAGGGGACCGGCCTGGGGCTCTCCACTGTTTTCGGCATCGTCAAGCAGAGTGGAGGCGTGATCGCCGTTCAAAGCGAACCAGGGGCCGGCGCAACGTTCAAGATTTATTTCCCCCGCCCCGGCCAGGTTCCTGCCGTAGCCAGGCAGGGAAAAGCGAAGCCGGTGCACGGGGGGAACGAGACAATCCTGCTGGTTGACGATGCCGCCACCCTGCGCAGACTGATACGGCGGTTTCTCGAAGACGGCGGATACGCGGTGCTCGATTCAGGCGATCCAGCCGAAGCCCTGCGCATGGCGGCAGGGCATCCAGGACCAATCCCGCTGCTCATCACGGATGTAATTCTTCCCGGATTCAGCGGGCCCATTCTTGCCGAGCGAATTACCGAGGCAAGACCGGGAATGAAGGTGCTCTATACATCGGGTTACAACGATGACTCGATTGATTCATTGCGCGTGCCCGGCCAGGACTATGCCTTTCTTGAGAAGCCTTTCTATCGGGAGGAGTTGTTAGGGAAAGTGCGCCAGCTTCTGGACTCCTCGTTGAAACTCCCTGTACTGTCCGCGCCCTGCTGATCCTGCCCGAAAGCATTGCAGCACTGCACCCATTCTTTTCGCGCTTTTGCAAAAGGGTTGGGAGACCAGGATGTAGTCGTCATGGGTCTGATCAAAGGCCCGCGATGGCGCCATGTTTCTTTCCTGGCTGCGGGTAGAGGCTTAATTGTTATGACAAACTTCCGGGATTTCGCAGCCTCTTGCAGGCCGCGCTGATCGCCACGCGCATTCCATCGCGTGCTGAAATCTGCCCCGTGCTATTGAACGGGGAGTCCGGTCTTGCCGATGGAGGGGAAGCCAGTGTGCTGTTAATCGCAGCCTGCTCCGTAGATTCCCCGCGTTTTAGGAACCTGGCGGAAAGAGCTTTGCAGACGGGATGGAATAGAGAATGTCTTCGATTGGTGGGATTCTTGTTGTCTTCGCCTGCGTCGTCGCCGGCTACCTCATGGAAAAGGGCAAAATTGCCGTGCTCCTTCAGCCGTCCGAGTTGCTTATCATCGGGGGGGCGGCGCTGGGGACTCTGTTGGCGGCCAACCCGCTGCACATCCTGAAGAGGATTGCAGCAGGACTCGCCGATGTCGTCAAAGGCTCTCCGTTTACAAAAAAACGGTATCTTGAGACCCTCAAGATGATGTTCGACCTCCTCGCCAAATCGCGCAAGGAGGGGGCAATTGCCATCGAGGGCGACATTGAAGAGCCGTCGAGCAGTACGATATTGTCGCGCTACCCCTTGTTCCTCAAGGATGATCACGCTCGCGACTTCGTCTGTGACACCATGCGCATGGCGATCACCGGCGGCGTAAGTGCATTCGACGTGGACCAGATGATGGAGCTTGACATGGAGGTTCATCACCAGTCGGCGAATCAGCCGGGCGAGGCATTGACCACCGTGGCTGACGCTCTGCCTGGGCTGGGAATCGTCGCCGCGGTCCTGGGCGTTGTGGTCACCATGGGGTCGCTGGGCGGCCCGCCGGATGAAATCGGGAAAAAGGTGGCCGCGGCCCTGGTCGGCACCTTCCTTGGAATCCTGCTCTGCTACGGGCTGGTCGGTCCGCTGGCCTCCCACATGTCGAAGATCGTGGACGATGAGCAGAACTACTACCATGTTCTCCGGGTCATGATGCTCGCCTTCATCAAGGGCACATCTCCCATTCTGGCGGTCGAAATGGGCCGCCGGGCCATTCCCAAGCAAGCCCGCCCCAACTTCTTCGAGGTGGAAAAAGCATGCAGAGAGAAAGCAGGGGAGCCTGTGGCTGAGTCCGTAGCCGCATAGGTTCATACAATCATGGCAGCCGACGAGCAGGTTATCATCATCAAGCGGAAGAAGGGCCACGGGCGCTCCCATGGGGGTGCGTGGAAGGTGGCTTATGCCGACTTCGTCACTGCCCTGATGGCGCTGTTCATCGTGATGTGGCTGATGAACGCCAGCAAGCCCGTGCAGGATGCCGTCGGGGGATATTTTCGCGACCCGAATGGAACCGGCAAGAAGGTGGGAACCCAGTTGGGCGGGGCCGGCGACGCCGGTGCGCTGAAAAAACAGGACATGACCAAATTGAAGGAAGATCTGATGAGGGCCATGGGGAAAATGGCGAATTTCGAGAAGCTCAACAAACTGATCGAGATGACCGTCACCCCGGAAGGCCTGCAGATCGAATTGATGGAAGATCCCCATGGGACCTTCTTCGAGAACGGCAGCGCCCAGCCAACTCTCACGATGCAGAACGTGCTGAAAGTCCTGTCGCCGGAAGCGGGCAAGTTGCCCAACCCGATTTCCATTGAGGGCCACACCGATTCCAAGCCCTATTCCAATTCAGGGACCTACGACAACTGGGAGTTGTCCACAGACCGCGCAAACGAGGCCAGGCGCCTGATGGTGAAGTACGGTTTGCGCCCCGATCAGGTGGTGCAAGTGCGCGGCTACGCCGATCGCAATCTGCGCAAGCCCTCGCAACCGTTCGATGCCTCCAACCGCAGGGTCACGGTGCTCATTCAGTACATGCCGGATAATCCCCAGAGCATCGTAGTGACCGGCAAAGGGCCCTTGCCCAATATCAAGTGATCGGAAACGTCCTGGCGCCGGCAGGGATTGAGCAGGCCTTGATCCTCTTGATCCGGCCCGAAAGCAGGACAGCACCGTGCCGCCCATCCTTTTCGCGACTTCTCCGAAAAGGATGGGAAACCAGGATGCAATCGTCAGGATCCGGATCAGGAAGGCAGCGCTGATTCGAGATGCGGGCTGGCCGGCCAGCAATCCTCCGCAGGTTGCCTACGGGAATCGAACGACCATCGATGCGGCGGCATGCTTCGCAATGGCGGTCATAAACTCGTTGATTGTGGTGCGCTCCCAATCCGTCTCAGAAATAAACTCAAAGCCGACGTGGCCGTGATCGATATAGGCGACCTGGGCATCCAGCTTGAGCACGCCGGTGGGATGGTGAAGGACAAGTTTCCCGGAGTCGCCCACCGCCACAGCCCCATCCAGCTTGACTCGGATGCCGGCATCGCTGACATCTCTGCACAATCCGTGAAACGTCTCCTCGCCCGCCACAAAATCCACATCAAAGCCCGTGGGGACGCGACAGGGCCGATATTCGAATTTGCGGACGCTCTCAAGATCAGTCATTTCTGCAGACTCCTCTCGGTTCTGGAGGCGGGACCAGCAAGCCAGTCATATGGCTCATCGTGTCTATCGGCCGAACAGCCCTTGAATTTCAATATTGTGTTCCGAAACCCGCACCTTGTGCAACCGGCCGCTGCTGGTGGCCGCCCTCCGCAAGGAGCCGCGGACCGGGATCGATCGAAAACAGTAGGCGAGAGGCGCCTGTGCCTTCGTCGATGGGCAGTTCCAGCCCGGGCCGTCCTGCCTGGGGGAAGCAGTTGAAATCGTTGTGCGGTGTTTGGCGCCTGGCTTCGCATTTGTGGTTCGGCGTGCGGCTCGGCGGGCATCGGCGAAGCGGTCAGAAGAGGCTTGCGCATCTGGTCCAGGCGAGCCTGAAGAGGCTTGCGCATCTGGTCCAGGCGAGCCTCAAGTGGCGCTTTCAGCAGACTAATGGGCTCGGCAAGTCTGCCGCAGCCTGCAGAAATGACAGATATGTCCTTTGAAATCAGCAGCAAGCCCCTGCGCTGTATGACAGTCTCGACAAATGGGAAATATTGTATAATAGTACAATATCAGGTACAGTGAATGAGTTCGCAGTTGGTATCACCGAAGTCGCCGGAGAGTAATTTGCCTTCCGGCGGATCTTCAGCCGAATCTACAATTGATAGACCCCTACGAGATCAAGCACAGTCTGCCGGGCCAAGCATACTGGTTGTTGACGACGATATTCCCCTGGGCAAATTCCTCAGCCGCGAACTCAAGCGCAGGCATTTTTGCGTGGAAGTGCGACAGGATGGCGAAGCCGGACGTGACTGCATCCAGGAATCCACCCTCGATCTGGTTATTCTCGATCTCAACCTGCCCAAGATGGACGGAATGGCCCTCTTGAAGCTGGTCCGGCTGAGCCATCCGCGGCTGCCGATCCTGGTGTTGACGGCGAGGAATCGTACAGAAGATCTGGTGCTGGCGCTGGAACAGGGAGCAGACGATTGCCTGATCAAACCATTCTCGTTCATGGAATTGCTGGCCCGCGTCCGGGGCCTGCTGCGGCGCAACTCCGCCCCCCCGGTGAGTTCCTCAAGTTCCTCAAAGGTCGGCAATCTGATCATCAACCGGGAGGAGCACTGGGTGTTGCGCGGAGAACGCCGCATCGACCTGACCGCACGTGAGTTCGCCCTGCTGGAGTACTTGATGAACAACGCGGGCAAGGCGGTGTCGCGCGCCACAATCATGCGGGAAGTGTGGAACATCAACTTCGATTCCACCACCAACATTGTGGACGTCTATATGAAGTATCTGCGCGACAAGATTGACACCGAAGGGGAAGTGAAATTGATCCGCACCGTCCGTGGCGTTGGGTACGTCTTGAGCAATGATTAGTCAGAGTGATACAGGGCAAGCGCCGGTGCCGAAATCCGCGTCAGAAACGCTCCTCTCGAACTTGTCGAGGGGCATTCATGCCGTCGCGCAGCCGCTCGCCATCCTTCGGGCCAGCCTTGACAACAGTCATACTGGGCAGATGAGCGTGGAAGAGTTCAGGGAACTCACGGCAAGTTCGGCCATCGAGGTGGAACGGGTCTGCCGGCTTTTCAGTTGCCTGCAACAGCTTGTGAGCACAGAGAGCATCAAACCTCACTTGTCCGCAACGCCGACTCTGCCTTTGCTCGCGCACGTGGCCGATGGAGTGAATCTCCTGTTCGAGGCGGACGGAATGATCTTCCGCTCAGTGCTGCCCGATACCTGCCCGCCGGTTTTCATCAATCGGGCGCGTACCCTCCAGGCTTTGTCGAGCGTCCTGCTGATTGCCCACTCCGTTTCCAGCCCGCGGGACACCGTTGAGCTGATCGCTTCGTCCTCTCCTGCCAATGAGGTCAGAATCGAAGTGCAAAACCTAAACTCGCACGCCGACACAGTCAACGCTGAAGCGAGGCTCACCATGGCTCTTGCCGAGGCGGGCATGCGCAGCCAGCAGGCCGAGTTCTCCTGGAGCCTGAAGCCTTTCACCGTGCAAATCGAGCTGAAAGGGGCGCCGCCCGCGTCTTGTTGCTAGTATTAGGTCCTCTAGAGTCTCATGAGCACAACTGAAACCATGACCGTCCCCGAAGGTAGATTGATGAGCTCGGCCCCTCTTCCGAAGTTTCGCATGGACGAAAGCGCCATCATCGGCGTGCTGCTGGTAAGCCCGAACAGCAGGCTTCGCACGGAGCTGTGCGAGAAGCTTCACCAGCCGCGCTGGAAGCTGACCGAGGCCGCCAGCGGCGCAGAGGCCCTGGAGTGCCTGCATGAGAGCGTGAGCGAGATCCTCCTGCTCGACCCCATGCTTCCCGACCTCGAGTCCAATGAATTCAGCGCCATGGTGCGCGACCAATTTCCCAATGTTCAGATCCTCTCGGTCAATTCGCACACCGGGCAACTGGTCCTGGGCACATCGTCGCCCACCATCCTGTCGGCCCAACTGACAGAGATGCTCTATAGCGGCGGCAATGCGCCGTCCAATTCCCTCTCCCCTGAGCAGTTGCACCGCATGCGGTCCCGGAACGACGGGCGAGTCGGCATTCGCGGCATGATCGGGGATTCGGAGCCGATGCAGCAGGTTTATCAGCTCACCCACATGGTCGCCCGCCGCGATACCACGGTTCTGGTGACCGGAGAGAGCGGCACCGGCAAGGACCTCGTCGCCCAGGCGATCCATCTCATCAGCCTGCGCCAGAAGAACCCCCTGGTTCTCATCAATTGCGCTGCCATTCCCGAGGCGCTGCTCGAAGCCGAACTGTTCGGCTATGTGAAGGGCGCCTTCACGGGCGCCGCACAGTCGCGCATAGGCCGCATCCATGCGGCGCATGGGGGCACGCTCTTCCTTGACGAAATTGGCGACATGCCGCTCTCTCTGCAGAGCAAACTCCTTCGTTTTCTTGAGCAGGGCGAGGTGCAGAGGATTGGCAGCAACGACAACCTGAAGGTGGATGTCCGGGTGGTGGCGGCCACCAACGCCGATCTCCAGAGCCTGGTCAAGCAGCACCTGTTCCGCGAGGACCTGTATTATCGGCTGGCGATTTTCCCCATCAAGCTGCCGCCCCTGCGCGATCGCATGGGAGACGTCGAGCAACTCGCCGAGTCCTTTCTGCAGAAGTTCTGTCCCGGCGTCACCCTGAGCACGGAAGCGCTCGATGAGCTGATGCGGCACGATTGGCCAGGCAACGTCCGCGAACTGCGCAATGTTCTGGAGCGGGCGAGCATCATCGTGGGGAACGAGCGGGAGATCCGGGCTCGGCACATCCTTATTTGATAGAGGCGGGCGCGCCTTGGGGTCTTCCTGGGCCATGTGTCCATATATATAGGCAACTTGCGCCACCGTCCGATTTCTCACCGAAGGCTCCAAATCAAGTTGGCCATCGTCGTGCATATTCAATAGGCAGATGCTGCCTAGTTCTCATCTCGCGCCAATAAATCTCCCCTTCGCCGGCGGGCGCAGCGACGGCCAGGTCCACGGCCTGGTCGCTGAAATGCCCAACGGCTCCAGGGACGAGTTCGAGATGCAGGCCCGCAGCGCAGTGCTCCTGGCCGGCGAGTTCTCTGAGTTCATCGCCGCCGCCTCCCGCCTTGAGGCCTCCTACCGAGAACTGCAAGAGGAAGTCTCCCAGCTCGGTATTGAGCTGTCGGAACGGAATACGGCGCTGAACCGCAGCCTGGCTGAAAACGAGCGGATGCGGCTGGCGCTGCAGCAGATTGTGGATTCAATGCCTTGCGGCGTGCTGGTCCTGGATGGCGATGGGCAGATCGCGATGATCAACCCTGAGAGCCTCCGGCTGCTCGCGCTGGATGGGACCCAATTCGACACAGGAAATGGGGCAACCCTGCAGCAGATCTCCGACTGGAGCGGGGTGAATCTCGAAGCATCGTACTTGAGCGCCTCCAGCAGCGATACCGAACAGGAATTTTGCGTTCGCGGTTCCGCCGGAAAGCGCTGGATCGCAGTGCGCAATCGCCGCCTCTTCCGCCCAGCGGGCCAGGCGGGTGTGCTGGACAAGACGATCCTGATCCTGCGCGACATCACGGCGCAGAAGCGCACCGAACAGGAGCGCGAAGCCGGGCGCAAGGCCATGGCCCTGGCGGAGATTACTACCACCCTCGCTCATGAAATTAGAAACCCATTAGCGAGCCTGGAACTGTTTGCGGAATTGATTGAGCAGGATGGAGAGCGCCGCGGAGAATGGATTTCCAATCTGCGCGCCGGCATCCGCTCGCTGTCGGGAACCGTGAACAATGTCCTCAGCTTCCATGGCAACGGCTCTTTGGCGCTCGCTCCGGTGACTCTGTCCGCGGTCATCGGCAACGCCATCCAGTTTGTTCAGCCGCTTGCGGACCAGGCGACGGTCTCCTTGAACTGGCTGGGCGCTTGGGATCAGGCCCGGGTGATGGGCAACGAAGGCGCGCTTCAACAGGTCGTTCTGAACCTGGTTTCCAACGCCATTCGCCATACGCCGGCGGGCGGAAGCGTCGCTGTATCGCTCCGGACTCAGCCCGGTGACGCCATGGGCGAGCAGGTCATCGCCGAATTTGCCGACACCGGCTGCGGCATCCGCCCTGACCAGATTGACCACATCTTCGAGCCTGGCTTCAGTGGGAGTGGAGACACTTCAGGACTGGGCCTGGCGGTTTGCAACCGGATCATGAAACAGCATGGCGGCCGGATCTCCGCGTCCAATCGCGGCAATTCCGGCGCATCCTTCACGCTTCATTTTCCTTTACTCCCACTGGAAGTGGAAACGGCATGAACAGCGAACTCACAGAGAGCACCAACTCCTCCGTACTCGTGGTTGACGACGAGCCAGGCATGCGCACCGCGTTGCGGGCCAACTTCCTGCGCCACGGATGGCGGGTGGAAACGGCAAGCGGCGTTCAAGATGCGGCGCGCGCCTGCGAGATCAAGAGCTTCGATCTCGTGGTGAGCGACATTCGCATGCGCGACGGCGATGGCTTTGAGGTGATGTGTTCGGTGCAGAAGACTTCGCCCACCACCGCGGTGATTCTGTTGACCGCGTTTGGCAGCGTTCCTGAAGCGGTGGAGTCCATGCGCAGCGGGGCATTCGATTATCTGACCAAGCCCGTTTCGTTTGAGCAGCTTCAGGCCGCGGCTGCCCGCGTCATGCAGCGCATCAATGAGAAGACAGTGTCAAAGAATCTTCCCGGCAAGGTCGCGAGCTGCGAAGTCGTCAGCCACGGAATCATTGGCCGCGCGCCGCTGTTGCTGCAGACCCTGCAGCGCGCCCGCGCCGCCGCCAGCACCGATGCCGATGTGTTGATTGAAGCCGAAAGCGGCACGGGCAAGGAATTGCTGGCCAAGTTCATCCATCAAACCAGTGACCGCAGCCGCAAGCCTTTCGTTGCCGTGAACTGCGCGGCCGTGCCGGAACACCTGCTGGAGAGCGAACTTTTCGGGCATGCCAAGGGAGCCTTCACGGGCGCCAATGCCGCCAAGGCGGGCAAGTTCGAGTTGGCAAACGGCGGCACGCTGCTGCTCGACGAAATTGGCGAGATGCCGTTGAACCTGCAGCCCAAGCTGCTGCGCATTCTTCAGGAGCGGGAGTTCGAGAGGCTCGGCGAATCGCGCTCCATCCATGTGGACATCCGTGTTATCGCCACCACCAATGCATCCCTCGCCTCCATGGTGGAGCAGGGCACCTTCCGTTCTGATTTGTACTATCGGCTGAACGTCATTCCTCTTTCAATCCCTGGCCTGCGCGACCGGATCGAGGATATTCCGGCGCTGGCCAAGTACTTTGCTGAGAGATTCGCCACCGAAACCGACAGTGCGGTGCCGCAACTGGATCCGAGCTTCATTGAGAAGCTTCAGGCCTGTGACTGGCCCGGCAACGTAAGAGAATTGGCCAACTTCATGCGCCGCGTCCTTTCATTGCATCAGGGCCGCCTCATCGACGCGGAGTGCTTCGACAGGGAATTCCAACCCGTGGGAAAAGCGCCAACCGCCGCGCGCGTGCTGCCGGCGCCGGGCACGCCCATTCACGTCATTGAAAAAATGCACTTGGAAAACACGCTCGCCCTGGCGCACGGAAACCGGACTCACGCGGCCGTAATGCTGGGAATCAGTCTGCGCACGATGCGCAACAAAATCAGGGAATACGGCCTTCCCCCAAGGAGATATGCCTGATGTCATCCATGCCCTTACTCTCAACGCTCGAGACTTACCTGAAGCTGACTGAAAGCCGCGAACAGACCATCTCGGCCAACATGGCCAACGTCGACACGCCCGGTTATCACACGCGCGACATCGACTTTCAAGGAGAGCTGAACAAGGCCATGAGCGGCGCCCTGAATGTATCCGAGGACGGAACCGAGACCCCGCAGTTGAATCCTGTTGTTCAGGAAGTCCCCGGCCTCATGGAGCGCCCCGACGGCAACAACGTGAACATTGACCGCGAAGGGCTTCTCATGTCCGAGACCCAATTGCAGTATCAGATTGGCATCCAGTTGATTAAGTACCAGTTCCACCAGATCAAGAGCGCCATCAACGGAGGGAACTAACCATGAAGCTCTTCGACTCATTATCGATCAGTGGATCTGCCTTGGCAGCCGAGCGCCAGCGCTCTGAGATTATCGCGGCCAACATGGCCAATGCCGAGACAACCCACACGGAAGCCGGCGGACCGTACCGGCGCAGGGAAGTCGTCTTCCAGTCGCCCGGCGCATCGAATTTCCGCTTCGCTCTTGCCAGCACGGGCAATTCGGGCGGGCCCGTCCCCGGCGAAGTGCAAATCTCGCAGGTTGTCGACGATCCAACGCCTCCGGTGATGCGCTACGAGCCGGGCCATCCTGACGCAAACAAGGAAGGCTACGTCGCTTATCCGGCGATCAATCCGGTCATGGAGATGGTTGACCTGATGAGCTCGGTGCGCTCCTATCAACTGAATGCGTCGGCCGTGAACGCGGCCAAGCAGATGATCCAGCAATCCATCGACATCCTCAAGAGTTAAGCAGGAGTTTCAAAGATGAGCAGTTCAGTTCCAGGCATTGGCGCCCTTGGCTCCATCGGATCTCTCCCCAAGTTGACACCGCTTGAGCCTGCTTCCGCAGAGGGAGGTTTCAGCGGCGTTCTGAGCAATGCGCTTCAACAAGTGAACCAGCTGAACGGCGGCGCTGAACAGCAGATTGGCAACCTGCTCAAGGGCGGCAACACCGACATGAGTACTGTGATGATCGCGGTCGAGAAGGCGGATGTGGCGTTTCAGTTGATGATGCAGGTGCGCAACAAGATCGTAAGTGCCTACCAGGACATCGAGAAGATGCAGTTCTAGAAACAAGCGCCTCTTGGAATGCGCACAAGCACGCCGCTCCAGAAATAGTGCACTGGACATGCGGTTCTAGGGAAAAGGCAAAATCGGGGACCTATGGCTGGAAATAACCAAATAGCGGGCAAGAAGCAACCGGTGAGCTTCAACCAGGTGATCGCGCGCGCCAAGGCGTTCTGGGAAGGCCTTCGCCCCCAGCAGCAGGTCTATCTCGGCCTGGGCCTCGCCGTAACTCTGGCGGCCGCGGTCTTCTTTGCAAAGATGATCGCAACTCCCGATTACAAACAGTTGATGACCGGGCTTGAACCGGCCGATGCCCAGACTATCTCGGCGCAGTTGGCGGCCAAGAAGATACCTTACGTCGTCAGTCCGGACGGAACCTCCATCAGCGTCCCCAAAGACCAGCTTGACGCGGCCCGGCTTGAAGTCTCCTCACACGATGCTCCGCACAGCGGGCGCATCGGCTTTGAGATTTTCGACAAGGTCTCATGGGGACAAACTGAATTCGATGAGAAGGTGAACTATCAGCGCGCGCTGGAAGGCGAACTTGAGCGCACCATCCAGACCATCAGCAATGTGAAGAGCGCCAGGGTTCACCTGGTGATGGCCAGCGACTCGGTCTTCCTGGATCGCGAGCGCGGCGCAAAGGCTTCGGTCACGCTGCGCCTCAAGCGTGGCACCTTATCCCGAGATGAACTGTCCTCGATTTCACGGCTCGTTGCCGGGGCGGTTGACGAACTCAAGCCGTCTGACGTTGTCATTATCGATGCGGATTCCAACCAGACGCTTGGCGCGAGCGACGGCAATCCCAATGGAAGCGACAGCCTGGAGCGCGACTTGACCCAGCGGCTGATCTCCACGCTTGGTCCCGTCGTGGGAGCCGACCGCATGCGCGCCACCGTCAATGTGGAATATGAAACCGGCAGCAGCGAAGAGAGCCAGGACAAATACGATCCTGCGGTTAGCGCCCTGCTTTCCATGCAGCACTCCGAAGAAAGCGCCGGCCCCGGCGCGGCCAATGGCGGCATTCCTGGAACCTCAAGCAATGTGCCCAGCGCCAAGGCAAGCAAGGCCAAAGGGGCAGCCAAGGATCTGGGCCAATCCTCAAGCACGGATAACAACACCTATGGCGTGAACAGAACCACCCGCCATGTGATTGAACCGGCAGGAGGAATCCGGCGCGTCACCGCGGCAGTTCTGCTCGACGATGCGGTCGAACACAAGCAGGTGGATGGCAAGTGGGTCGAGATTCATCACAAGCGGCAGCCGGAGGAGTTGGCCGTCATTAGTCAACTCGCGCAGGCGGCCATCGGATTCAATAGCGCTCGCGGCGACGTGATCAGCGTGCAGAACCTGACGTTTGACCGCGGCGCGCCGGTAGACGACGCGCCTGTCACCTACCTTGACCAGGCGCGGAAGGGCCTGACCGACTATTCGTATGTCGTGCGTTATGCGGCTCTGCTGGGCCTTTTCATGCTGGTCTATCTGCTCATGATCCGGCCCATTCAGAAGCGTGTCCTTGCAACTCCGAGCCCGCTGCTGAAGGCTCCCCATCCTCCGGCCAGCGCTGAGCCTGCGGAGATGGCGATGCTTGATTCACCGGCCAGTCTTGCGCAGCGTTCCTTCGCGCTGAAAAAGCAACTCGCCGAGTTTGTCAAGGCTGAGCCTGAGAGCAGCACCACCGCCGTGCGTGCGTGGCTGCGGGAAGAAGCGCCATGATGCCAATGACAGAAAGAGTCAAACTCAGCGGCGCACGCAAGGCCGCGATCCTGCTGACAGTCCTCGGCGAGGACTCTGCTGCAACGGTCTTCCGCGATCTGAACGAGGATGAATTGCAGCGCGTTGCCGACGAGGTCGCGAGTCTGGGAACCATCCCCGTGGAACTGTCTCTTCAGGTCATTGAAGAGTACCAGCGGATGACCCAGGCGCAGGATTATCTCATCCAGGGCGGGTATGACCTTGCCCGCCGCCTGCTTATCCGGGCCTTCGGTGAGGCTGAGGCGGAAGGCATTCTGCAGCGCTTGACCAAGGCTCGCGAACTCAAACCCATGGAGTCGCTGCAGCGGGCCGATCCGCAGAAGCTCGCGAGATTCCTGGAAAGTGAACATCCGCAGACCATCGCTCTGATCCTCGGCCAACTCGGCGATCGCCAGGCATCGGCCCTGCTGATGAGCCTTCCCAGCGAGCTTCGCGCAGAAGCAGTGAAGAGACTCGCGAACCTGCGGCGCTTCTCGCCCGAGATGGCGGAAAGAGTTTCCATCCTGCTAAGCCAGCGGCTCAAAGCGGTTGGAGAGCAGGGCAAGCGAGCCTATTCGGGATTCCAGAGCGTGGCCGACATCATGAACTGCATCGATACGACTGTGGCTCAGGAGATTCTGGAAAACATTGAGAACGAGGAACCGACGCTGGCGATCAATATCCGCGATCTCATGTTCACCTTTGAAGATCTCCTGCAGGTTGGCGAGTCGCACATTCGCGAGCTTGCCGGAGCCATCGACAAGAGGACGCTGGCAACCGCCCTCAAGGGAACCGGCGAGGATCTGAAGAACCACTTCTTCCGCACCATGTCGTCGCGCGCGGTGGACATGCTCAAGGAAGATGTCGAATTGCTTGGGCCCGTTCGCAGCAGGGATGTGATCAAGGCGCAGACTGAGATTGTTGCGATTGCGCGGCAACTTGAGGCCGAAGGCAGGATCGTTTTGAAGGGCGAGGCGAATGATGAGTTTCTCGTTTAATGAAGTAGTCGACCAGGTTTTCTCGGACTCGGTTACCTCGTTCATGTACCGGGACATGGGTACTCCTGTTTCGTCTCGTGCCGAAGAAAAGGCACAGGGACAGGGTACGGCGGGACAGCAGACCCAGCCGCAGACGGAAGCGAGCCCGTCGGCGCAGGAGATTGAAGACAGGCTGAATAGCGCCCGCGCCCAGGCGGTAGCCGATACCGAGAAGCGCCTGCGCGCGGAGTATGAAGCGAGATCGGCGGCAGAGGCCGCCAGGATTCGGCAGGCTCTGGATAACTTCCTGATTGAACGGAAGAGCTACTTTTCGCGGGTTGAGGCAGACGTGGTTCAACTCGCCTTGGGCATCGCAAGGAAGATTCTCCATCGCGAGGCCCAGGTTGACCCTCTGCTGGTTGCGGCGCTGGTCCGCGTCGCGGTCGATAAACTGCACGACGGCTCCAGCGTGTCGGTGCGCACCTCGCCTGTGAACGCGGAAAAATGGCGCAGGTACCTGGCTACTGCGTCGAATGGATCGACCATCGCCATTGTGGAGGATGCGCATCTTGGCCCCGATGACTGCCTTCTCGAAACCGACCTTGGTTCGGCAAACTTCAGCATCGACGCGCAACTGAAAGAAGTTGAGCAGGGCTTCTTCGATCTGCTGGCGCAGAGGCCTGCGATCAAGTGAATACTCCTAGCCCACTTGCTCCCTACTTCGACCGCCTCGATCGCGGCTCGACCCTTCGCTGGCGCGGACGGGTGCTGCAGGTCGTGGGCAATCTGATCGAGTCCGAAGGGCCGTTTTGCTCGATCGGGGAGTCATGCGAAATCACCAACGCCACAGGCAAGAAATACTCCGGTGAAGTGGTCGGTTTTCGCGGATCGACGTTGCTTTCCATGGCCGTTGAGAATCCGCAAGGGATTCGCTTCGGTGACCGCATCGTCGCCTGGGGGACTCGGCCATCGATTCGGGTTGGCAGCGATATGTTGGGCCGGGTAATTGACGCCACCGGCTCACCCCTCGATTCAAAAGGCGAGTATCGCGGGGAACGGACAGTGTGGGTGGATGGATCGGCGCCCCTGCCGCTCGATCGCGTACCTATCCGCGAACCGCTCGGTTGCGGCATTCGCGCTCTCGACGCGTTTGTCACCTGCGGCCGCGGTCAGCGCATCGGCATCTTCGGGGGCAGCGGCGTGGGCAAGAGCACGTTGCTGGGTATGATGGCCCGCGGAACCAGTGCCGACATGACGGTTCTCGCGCTGGTGGGCGAGCGCGGGCGCGAGGTGGGAGAGTTTCTTGAAGTCATTGGCGAAGAGGGCCGAAGGCGCTCTGTCGTGGTTGTTTCCACCTCCGATCAATCGCCTCTGTTGCGTCTGCGCGCGGCTTTATCGGCAACCGCCATTGCCGAGTTCTTCGCCAGCACGGGAAAGAATGTGCTCCTGGTTGTCGACTCCCTTACGCGATTCGCCATGGCGCAACGCGAAATCGGCCTGTCGGCCGGAGAGCCGCCGACTGCCAAGGGTTACACGCCTTCGGTACTCAACATGCTTGCCCGCCTGGTTGAGCGCGCAGGCTGCTTCAAGGGTGGCAGCATCACTGCTTTTTACACTGTCCTGATGGAAGGCGACGACCAGCAGGATCCGGTGGCTGACACGGTTCGGTCGCTCCTCGACGGTCACGTAATTCTGGACAGAAACCTGGCCATGAGGAATCACTATCCGCCTATCTCGGTGCTTGAGAGCCTGAGCCGTCTTATGCCGAACATCACTTCGGAAGAGCACATGCAAAAAGCCAAGGCGCTTCGCCTGTTGCTGGCTTCCTATGAGCGTTCCGAGGATCTGATTCGAATCGGCGCTTATCAGAAAGGCGCCGATCCAACGCTCGACCGGGCGGTAGAAATTCTGCCGCAACTGAACGCATTTCTGCACCAGCGCCCGGAACAAATCATCAGCTTTCCCAGCGTAGTCAAATCCCTGCTTGAGATTGCGAGCTAATATGGGCTTTCAATATTCACTTGCTACCGTGCTCCGCGTCCGCGGAATTGTTGAAGAACAGGAAGAACGCATGCTGCAAAAGATCCTGTTCGAGATTACGCAGACTCTCGAAGCCATTGCGCGCATCGATGCGGACCTCGCGGAATTGGACGCTTCGCGCAGCGCAAACCTCTTCAAACCCTCTCTCGGTCGCAATCTTCACGCTTCCTATGGAGAAGTTGCGCAGCTCAAACAAAACAAGAAGGACCTCGCAGAGAAGTTGCAGAAGCTGGAACAACTTCGCGAGCGGCAGCTCATGGTTTATCGGGAGGCCCGCCGGAATCGAGAGATGTTGACTGACATGCGCGAAGAGCAGCTTGGCGTTTACGAGTCCGACATGGCTCGCCGCGAGCAGAAGACCCTTGACGACAATTTCATTGCCCGGCGGGGCCGCGTCTGATCCTCCAGTTCTATATCAATCAGTTATCCATATTCGAGATTAGAGAAGCCCCCAAGAATCCGCAGAACCTTGAACGGCTATGTCAGGCGCTTTCTTCAGAAAGAGCCTGACATAGTGCACCTGCATCCCATGCAGCGGCTCATAACTCGCCAGACCGGCCCGGAGCCGTTCGAACAGCGGCAGGTCTTATTCCGTTGTGCATCTTCCCTGCATCTCTGCGATCCTCGGCAGCCTGCTTGTGTCCCCCCTCCCCAAAAGGCCGCTCCGCCGTCGCCATTGAATCATCCGCCTGCCGGGCAACCCGGCAGCCTTTGCCTAGCCGTGATCCGGCAAATGTTGCCTGCTTTGCCTAGTGGCGGGCGCTGCGCCCAAAACGTTTATGTCTAGATCGTTGATTTCAAAGAAGAATGCGATTGAAAACGAGAGACCGCAAACGCCTTTTGTTTGGCCCGCGAAATGCCACAGTATAGGCGTGATCGAGATAGCCAAATTCGATGTGACGGCTCAAGCGCAGGGGGGATCTCGGGGTGCGGCGGTGCTGCAAACCGGCGGTGATTCCCAGCCGCTCTTCAGCGATTCGCTGTTTGCGGCAACCACGGTCTCTGCCAAGAAAGACAGCGACAGCGATGGCGGTGGCAAGGCTACGCAGCGGCAGAAGCCCGAGCAGGATACGAAGGTGTCCAGTGCGGTGCCCGATGCTTCCGCTGGTCTGTCGACGATCGCATCGCAGCAAGTGGCTACGCCTCCGCAAGTCATACTGCCCCAGCAGGCGCAGAAGACCGATCCGGCCACCATGCAATTGCAGGCGTCCAGTGACGAGGTCACGGCGATTGCAGATGCCTCGACCCAGGCGGCCGCCCGGCCACAGAGTGCTTTGACCGCGGCCACCTCGACGGGGACCAAATCAAACGCCGCCCAGTTGGCCGCCTTGCAAACGGCCGGCGTTCAATCAAATCAGGTGCAGCCGGCCAGCCACCCACAGCCGGCTCCGTCGCAACTTCCCGTTGCCGCGATTCAAGGCACACAGGCTGCGGCCGCTCCTTTGGCAAACAGCGCCAACGGCATCTCTGCGGCAACCACCAGCACCGCTTCGAACGCTTCCCCGAGCACTACGCTCAATCAAGCGCCGGATACGCTGCCGCCAACAGTGATGAACGCTATCACAAACGCAATTCAGAGCGCACTCGCGAATCTGGCGCAGAATTCAAACCCCGCCGTTCAAGGTGTTGTTTCAAATTCAGTACAACAATCTGCCCCGGCCGCTGTTCAGAACTCAATCGCGAGCCTGGTTCAGAATTCAAACCCCAGCGCCGCTCAAAGCGTAGTCTCAAATGCGCTTCACCAGACAATCTCAGTTGCTATTCAGAATGCAATTGCGAATCTGGTTCAGAATTCAAACCCCAGCGCCGTTCAGGGTGCAGTTTCAAATGCGGTTCAGCAGCCAGTCTCAGTCGCTGCTCAGAACGCAATCGCGAATCTGGTTCAGAACTCAGACCCCAGCGCCGTTCAAGGCGTAGGCTCGAATGCAGTCCAGCAGTCAGTCTCAGTCGCTGCTCAGAACGCAATCGCGAATCTGGTTCAGAACTCAGACCCCAGCGCCGTTCAAGGTGCAATTTCAAATGCGGTTCAGCAGCCAGTCTCAAGCGCTGTTCAGAACACAGTTGCGACCCCGGTTCAGAACTCAGATCTCAGCGCCGTTCAGAACGTAGTCTCAAATGCAGTCCAGCAGCCAGTCTCAGTCGCCGCACAGAACGCAATCGCGAACCTGGTTCAGAACTCAGACCTCAGCGTCGTTCAGGGCACAGTCTCAAATGCAGTCCAGCAGCCAGTCTCAGTCGCCGCACAGAACGCAATCGCGAACCTGGTTCAGAATTCAGACCCCAGGGCCGCTCAGGGTGCAGTTTCAAATGCAGTCCAGCAGCCGGTCTCAAGCGCTGTTCAGAACACAGTTGCGACCCCGGTTCAGAACTCAGACCTCAGCGCCGTTCAAGGTGCAATTTCAAATGCAGTCCAGCAGCCAGTTTCGGTCGCCGCCCAGAACGCAGTCGCGACCCCGGTTCAGAATTCAGACCTCGGCGCTGTTCAAGGTGCAATTTCAAATGCAGTTCAGCGGCCAGTCTCAAGCGCTGTTCAGAACACAGTTGCGACCCCAATTCAGAACTCAGACCTCAGCGCCGTTCAAAGTTCAATTTCAAATGCGGTTCAGCAGCCAGTCTCAAGCGCTGATCAGAACACAGTTGCGAACCTGGCTCAGAATTCAAACCCCATTGACGTTCAGGGAGCGGCCTCGAATGTGGCTCAGCAGCCAGTCTCAGCCGCTGTTCAGAACGTATTCGCGAACCTGATTCAGAATTCAAACCCGAGCGCCGTTCAGGGCGCAGTCTCAAATGCGGTTGAGCAGCTAGTCTCAGCCGCTGTTCAGAACGCGGTGGCGAACCTGGCTCAGAATTCAAACCCGAGCGCCGTTCAGGGCGCAGTCTCAAATGCGGTTGAGCAGCTAGTCTCAGCCGCTGTTCAGAACGCGGTGGCGAACCTGGCTCAGAATTCAACCCCCATTGCCGCTCAGGGCGCAGCCTCAAATGTGGCTCAGCAGCCAGTCTCAGCCGGTGTTCAGAGCGCATTCGCGAACCTGATTCAGAATTCAAACCCCAGCGCCGTACAGAATGCAGTTTCAAATGCAGTTCAGCAATCTGTTTCAGCCGCTGTTCAGAACACAGTCGCGACGCCGGTTCAGAATGCAAGCCCGGTTGCCGTCCGGACCGCAGCCTCGAATCCAGCGCAGCAATCGGCTCCCAGCGTCGTCCAGAATGCAGCCTCGAATCCAATGCTGAATTCGAACCCCGCTCCCATCCAGAGCGCAGTTTCGAAGGAGTCTTCCAACGGCAGCCCGGTTCCAGTTCTGCACGACGGCCTGAACGCGTCGGCAAAGGCCGCGGTCGCTTCAACGTTGAACCCCGTCTCCGCAGGTCAGTCAGCCCCGCCGCCGGTAGCTCCCAGTCAGCCCCCCGCCGCCATCGGCGTCAGCGTTCCCACGGTGACGGTCGATCAGGTGGTTGCATTGCCCGCGGCCGCCATTTCAGTCGGAGCTGGTGTGGCAAGCGTATTGGGCCTGAGCGCAACTTCGGCTGTCAAGCCATCGGCCACCGTTTCTGCGGCTGGCAAGGACGACACCAGCGACGCTTCGGGGGTGAAGCAACATGCGCAGCCCACAACCGAGACTGGAAGCAAAACGAATTCGCAAGATGCAGCGCCCTCCGGCGATCAGAGCCAGGGCGGCGCTTCCGCGCAGGCGCAAAGCGCGGCCCCGGCTCCGATCAACTTCGCCAGCCAAACCGCCGCTGCCACGGCCCAGGCGCAGAACATTGCCGTCGCTTCTCCGCTTCAGACTTCGCCGGTTCCGGCGGGCAACGCCGCGGCTGCCGCAAAGACGGTGGACCACGCCGCTCCGACCTCGACCGCTGCGCCGCAGGCCCTGCCAACCATCAATACCGCGCAGCTCATTCACACCATGGGGCAGTCTGAGATGCGGGTTGGCATGCGCTCCACGGAGTTTGGCAACATCTCGATCAGCACGTCCACGACCAGGGACCTGATCTCCGCGCAGATTTCGCTCGACCACGGCGAACTGGCCAAAACCATCGCCGCGCATCTGCCGGAGATGCAGTCCCGGATGGGCGGCAATCAGGCAATCGATGTCCGCATCGATATGAACGGAGCCGCAACCGGGCAGAACGCAGGAACGTCCGCAGGCATGTATAACGGCTCGGCTGACCAGTCGCGCGGCGGCAGGCAGCAAGCGGGTAACGCGCCATCAGGTTATGTAGGCAACGGAGTTGTCGAGCAGCAGTTGTCAACCGCGGCGGCGGCAATGACAGCCGGCTACGCCCCTCTCGAAGCCCGTCTCGATATCAGAGTCTAGGTACGGTCCAGGGACCACAACGCAATTGAGGAGGAACGATCATGCACAGTGTTTTAGCAAACTATACGATGCCATCGGTCTTGAGTTCGCTCATGCCGGCTGCAAGCAGTGGACTCACCAAAGCTGCCAGCGCTAACACCAGCGCAGCCAGTTCCACCTCAAGCACCAGCGGAGCCTCAAGCCTGGGCACCACCTTTCTGAGTCTGTTGGCGCAGGAACTGCAGAATCAGGATCCCACCGCTCCCGTGGATCCGACGGCGATGGTCGGCCAGATGATCTCGCTGAACCAGTTGGAGCAGCTCATCGGCATCAATCAGGCCATCAGCCCAACCACGACAACAGGCTCGACATCGGCCAATGCTTCGCAGGCCGCAGGTGCGACGCCCAGCACAACCGCACTTGGGGCAACCAACGGAGCAGCCGCCATGCTTTCACCTTCCGCGGCTGCCGCGGCCACCACTCAGCTGCCGTTCGACCCCAATACCTTGATGCCCCTGGGCTTCGGCAATGCCGGCGCCACAGCAGCTTCGATCAACTCTTCCATTAACCCGGCGGCCATGGGCTTCTCGGGTACAACAAACAATACCTCAGGAGGCAAATAATGGGCTCTTTCTCTTCACCACTGTCTGGACTCACGGCAGCTCAGCAGCAGCTGCAATCCGTCTCCAATAACCTGGCCAATATCAACACCGATGGCTACAAGGACCAGACCCTGTCCTTCAGCGACGTCTTTTCCCAGGCTGGCTCTCTCAATGGCAGCGGCGATCCCGTGCAGACGGGGTCTGGTGTGGCGGTTGCCTCCTCGGATACCAATTTTACCGAGGGGACAGTGAGTTCGACAGGCACAGCGTCGAATATGGCCATCTCTGGAAATGGGTTCTTTGTCACCCAGGACGCCAAGGGCTTGCAGGATTACACGCGCTCCGGCGACTTCACCACCAACAACTCCGGACAGATCGTCACGCCGAATGGGGAACTGCTGCTGGGATATCCGGCGGTCAATGGAGTTGTGAACACTTCGGCGGCGCTGCAGCCTTTGCTGGTTGGCAATGTGACCAGCCCGGCTGTGGCCAGCACCACCATGCAGATTACAGCCAATCTGGATGCCGACGCTACAGTGGGCACCACGGCGAGCAGCTCGCTTCCGGTTTACGACTCGCTGGGCACTGCGCACACCCTGTCTGTCACCTATACGATGACGGCGCCCAATACCTGGTCGTACAACGTCAGCATACCTTCTGCCGATCTGACTCCTGCCGGTACGGGAACCAGCACCACCGTAGGGTCGGGCACATTGAACTTCAACAGCTCCGGCACGCTGGTTTCCAGCCAGGCCACTGGAGCAGCTACCACCACCGCCCCTTCGGCCGGCATTGCGCTTTCAATTCCGCCAACCGGCACAACTCTTGCTGACGGCGCCGCCACCATGGCGCTCAACTGGAACCTTGACACGGCAGGCAGCCCCACCATTACCCAGACCTCCATGGCAAGCGCCACCAGCGCAACCAGCACCAACGGCTTTGCCAGCGGCACACTCTCAAGCTACACCGTGCAACCGGACGGAACCATCGAAGGCACCTTTTCAAGCGGAGCAACACGCGCAATGGGACAGGTCGCCGTCGCCTCTTTTGCCAACTACGAGGGTCTGGTCGCCACCGGCAACAATGATTACCAGCCGACCAATGCCTCGGGGGCGGCGGTGATCGGACTAGCCAACACGGGGGGACGCGGATCGATTGTCGGCGGCTCCGTCGAGGAGTCCAACGTGGATATCGCTGGCGAATTTGCCAAGCTGATCGTGGCGCAGCAGGCCTATTCGGCGAATGCCAAGGCGATCACCACCTTCAATCAGGTCTCCCAGGCAACAATCGCAATGCTGCAGTAGACGATCGCGGTTTCTTAGCATTGCATTAAGGACCAGCCGCTCAGCGTTTCCGCTGGGCGGCGGGGTCCGTTTTTTCTGAATGCTTCTCATACCCGGCTCACAAAGCCGCTGCAGTCCCTGCCCCCTGCTTCCCTCCGGCAAACCGCAGGCGCGGCTCCTCAAGTTCCTTTCCCCTTGCAGTACGGCCACTTAGCGGCTTTTTCCAGGCCCTGCTCCCGCTTCTCCCGCCTCTTTCGCAACAACGGTCTCTCGATTGCATTCACCCCTGTCGAAGGGGCGCAGTGCTTGGTCCCAGTCAGCTTCCATCCACATGAACCGCCAGCAGCGGCAACCTCGCCCGGCGCAGTTCGACGGATTTGGAAATGCCAGGGGAAGAGAGAGCGATGAATACCGCAATGAACTCCGCGATGCCGCTGTTGGAAAGCAAGTTGGCAGCGGGCCCGCAGTTGGTGGAAAAGCATCAGGACCGGGATCCGTCCGAACTCCTGCCGTGGCTCCCCTGTACTCTCGCGCTGGACATTCCGGTAGTCAGGTTCACGGTCGGCGATCTGCTCAACCTCACGGCAGGCGCCATTGTCGAGACCGCCTACCACCAGAGCAGCGATCTGCCCCTTCGGGTGAATGGACAACTGGTTGGATGGACAGAATTTGAAGTCGTCGGCGAGCGCCTGGCCGTGCGGCTTACGGACCTGTCATGAAGACTCACAGGTCGCGAGCACGCATCCCCGCGCAGATTCCCGCACAGTGTCCCGCACCCGCTCCGGCCCAGAGCGCTGCGCGAGTGCGCGCACAAAGCTCTCCACGAGTTCGCGCCCAGAAGCCCAGACGGCAGCTCGTCGACATTCCGGACCCGGCTACATTGCAGATCCTTCTAAACGCCTCCGTGATGCTCTCCGGTGCGCGAAAAAATGTCGAAGGACAATTATCCAGAGTGTGGAAAAACACCTCGGGTACGCTATCGCGTGCGCGCAAGAATGTCGAAGCGCGCTTCTCTCAGATGCGTAAAAGCGCCGCCGAGGTAATCTCGACCGCGCGGAGAAACGTTGAAGGGCAACTCGCCCGTGGATGGAGATCTTTACGGGCGCAACAGGCAGCCCGTTCCACTTCCAAGCGGTTGCGCGTGGCGGCAACAGTTTCGCTTGGCGAAAAGCGATTCATCGCCGTCATCCAGGTGGATGGAAGGGAGTTCCTCGTCGGCGGGGGAGCAACAAACGTGGCCCTGCTGGCTCCGTTGAATGCCAGAGAATCGTTCGACGCCCTGCTTTCGGGTGAGATGAAACTCCCTGATATGACTGCTGCCAAAAAACAGCCAGCCAGGCGTGCGAGCAAGAAGGCCGCCATGCCGGTGGCGGCGATGGCTGTCGCGAAGAAGCAGCCAGCGAAGCGAGTGAGCAAGCCGATTGACATGCCCGGCGTGAAGCAGGCAACGATCGCCAGGAAGCACCCTGCAAAGCGGGCAAACAAGCCAATCGCCAAGCCATTGGTAGGCCAAACGGGGGCACATGCGTGAGGAAGTCCGCAATCATCCCGGCCCTTCTCTACCTCATGCTGTCTCTGGCGGCCACACCCGCGAAGGCTGCACCCTGGCCAGCGGCGTCGGCTGCGGAGCATTTGGTCGGGCTCTGGCAGGCGGCGCCGGCGCTCTTGGCAGGGGTGCCCGCGCCGGCTGTCGCGCCTGCGCCTGCTGCTGCGCCCGCGCCAGTTGCTGCGCCCGCGCTTGCGCCAGCGCAGCCGCGGCAACTGACTGCTGCGCCTTCCGATCCAAACGAATTGCGGATCAGCGGCCTGGGCGGCGGCTCGACGCAGTGGACGATCATCGTCCTGCTGACTTTCCTCACCATCATTCCGTCCATCCTGATCTGCATGACGCCGTTTGCCCGCCTGCTCATCGTGTTTCACTTTCTCAGACAGGCGCTCGGCCTTCAGAGCACGCCCTCCAACCAGACCCTCATCGGCTTATCGGTGATCATGACCTTCTTCATCATGCAGCCGATCGGCGCGGCCATCTACCAGGACGCGCTCGTGCCGCTGCAGGAAGGCAAGATTACCGCTGTCGAAGCGCTCACCAGGGGCGGCGTCCCCATGCGCCAGTTCATGTCCCATTACGTTCGCGAAAAGGATGCCGAGCTCTTTCTTGAGATGGCCAAGGAACCCCGTCCCAAGAGCATCAACGATCTTTCGTTTCGCGTCTTGCTGCCCGCCTACATTCTGTCCGAACTGAAAGCGGGATTCCAGATTGGCGCGGTTCTCTTTCTTCCCTTTCTCGTCGTCGACATGGTCGTGGCTTCGATTACCACGTCTGTCGGCATGATGCAGTTGCCGCCTGTGGTCATTTCCACGCCGCTCAAGCTTCTGCTGTTTCTCATGGTCGATGGCTGGCACCTTCTTATCGGCGCTTTGATGAGGAGTTTCAACTGATGGGCGTGGATGAAGTAGTTCTGTTAGGCCGTTTGATGCTCCAGGAGGTCGTGATCCTGGTTGCGCCCATCCTGATTGCCGCCATCGTAGTCAGCCTGGTGGTCAACATCCTGCAGGTGCTCACCTCGCTGCAGGACCAGACCTTGTCTCACGTGCCTCGCCTGCTGGTGACAGGCGGCGCCATCTTCCTCCTGATGCCCTGGATGTGGCGGCACCTCGCGCACTACACCATCAACCTCTTAACCGACTTTCACGCGGTCCTGCAATGAGCATTTCCCTGATCCAGGTCTTCGGAGCATTGCTGACGATCAGTGTCCGCCTCAGCGGCATCTTCCTCTTTGCGCCTTTTTTTGGCAGCGTCGTGATTCCTGCCCGCGTGAAGGCCGTCCTGGTAATGGCCTTGACTGCTCTTCTGTATCCGATCGTCTCGGCCAAGATACCGCATATGGCCATCAGCCAGTGGCCCATGATGGTCTTCAGCGAGTTGCTCATCGGTATCGCCTTTGGCGTTGTCACGAATATTGTTTTCGACGGGGTGCAGATGGCCGGGCAGGTATTGAGCGTGCAGATGGGCTACTCGCTGGTCAATATCCTCGATCCGCAGACTCAGGTTGACTCCACGGTCATGGCCACGTTCCATCAGACGATTGCGATGCTCATCTTCCTGCGTCTCAACGTCCACCTTTGGATATTGCGTGCACTGGCACGCAGCTTCGTCTATCTGCCGCCGGCCACGGGCCACATCAACGCGAACTTTGTTGCGGCCGCGTTTCAGGCGGGGGCGAGCGTGTTTTCCATCGGCATCCAGATTGCCGCGCCGGTCCTCTCCGCCACACTGGTTGCCGACATCGCCCTTGGCCTGTTGGGCAAGGCGTCTCCACAACTACCGCTGATGCTTCTGGGCCCGGCAGTCAAAAGCATTCTTGGACTGTTGATTCTGATTTCGGCGCTCAAGTACTGGCCGGCGCTCTTCGAGCACTTGTTTCTCAATTCGATGAGCCAGGCTGACAACATTCTCCACCTGGCTAAGTAGGGACCTATGGCTGACAGCAGCAAAACCGAAGCAGCAACACCGAAACGGCGAAACAAGGCGCGGGAACAGGGCCAGGTCGCCCGTTCGCGCGAACTGCCAGGTGTGTGCGCGCTTGCTGCTGTGGCCGGGGTGCTGGCGCTGATGGCTCCGCAGGCGGTGACTCACTGGACCGTCCTCTATCGCAACACGCTTTATGCCGCCGCTGAGGGAAACATCGAGAGCAACGGCCCGGTGCTCTTCTGGAGTTCGGTCGAAGTGATGCGTTGGATCGTCCCCACCCTGCTGGCGGGCATGGCGGTTTCGGTGCTTACCGGGCTGGCGCAGGGAGGCGTGAATTTTGCGCCCGAGGCGCTGGCCTTGAAGTTCGAGCGGTTCAATCCCGTCAGCAAGCTGGGACAAATCTTCTCGCCCATGGGCCTCAGCAATCTGCTGAAGTCGCTGCTTCCGTTTTCAGCCATTCTCTGGGTTGCAGTGAACGCGGTGCGCGAGCACTGGGAGACAATGACCCACGCGTCCAGCATCGGATTGAGGCCGTTCGCCAGCTTTGTTGGGTCGGTGATGCTGGAAATGACCTGGAAGTCGGGCCTCATTCTGCTCGCCTGGTCCGCGGTCGACTATTTCCTGACCATGAAGAAGATGGACAGCGACATGAAGATGACCAAGCAGGAAGTCCGCGAGGAATACAAGGAAACGGACGGCAATCCAGTCATCAAGTCGCGAATCCGCCAACTGCAGAGGGCGATGCGCAAGCGCCACTCCTTGAAGGCTGCCGCAACGGCTACCGTCATCGTGACCAATCCAACTCACTACGCAATTGCGCTCCGCTATGAAACGGATATGCCCGCGCCGATCGTCGTTGCCAAGGGACGCGACCTGCTGGCAGAAAAGATCAAGCAAGTGGGGCGCGACCACGGAATCATGCTGGTGGAAAACCGGCCTCTGGCGCAGGCGCTCTACAAGAGCGTGGAAGTTGGCGACTCCATTCCGGCCAAGTTGTACCAGGCCGTGGCCGAGATCCTCGCCCTCGTCTTCCGGGCGCAGGCTGAGGTGCGGCGCAGTGACGCGGAACGGCGCTCCAGGAATGCCTCCGGGCAGAAGACTAACAATGCACAAGGATCATCCAACGCGCAGCCGGGGGTGCCGTCATGATGGAACGAATTGCCGCTTTGTTCCGCAAATGCAACGAATGGATCGCGCCGATTGCGGCCGTTTCTGTGGTCTTTGTGATGCTGGTGCCGCTGCCCAGCTTTGTTCTCGATCTGCTGTTGACCGTCAGTATTACTTTATCCATCCTGGTGCTGCTCACGGCCATCCAGATTCTGCGTCCGTTGCAGTTCTCTGTCTTCCCGAGCATGATACTGCTGCTCACCCTGCTTCGCCTCTCGCTCGAACTGGCCAGCACGCGCCGCATTCTGCTCCACGGAAATGAAGGCACCGCGGCAGCCGGCAAGGTGATTGAAGCCTTCGGCCAATTCGTGGTCGGCGGTAATTACATTGTCGGCTTCGTCATCTTCCTGGCGCTCGTTGCCATTCAGTTTCTTGTCATAAGTCACGGCACCGTCCGTACGGCAGAGGTTACGGCGCGCTTCACCCTCGATGCCATGCCGGGCAAGCAGATGGCCATTGACGCCGACTTGAATGCCGGCCTTATCAACGAGCAGCAGGCCCGCGCGCGGCGTGAGAGAGTGGCGCACGAAGCCGAGTTCTGCGGCTCCATGGACGGCGCGGCCCGCTTCAGTCAGCGCGATTCGCTGGCCACCATCCTGATCATGGTCATCAACATTGTCGCCGGCTTCCTGATCGGCGTCTTTCAGCAAGGCATTCCCTTCCAGGAGGCGCTGAAAACCTACACCATCCTCACGGTGGGCGACGGCCTGGTGTCGATCCTGCCGTCGTTGCTGGTCTCTGTAGCCGCTGGAATCGTCGTCACCAGGGCTGCGTCGAAGGACTCCCTCAGCGTAAACCTCAACAAGCAGATGTTCGGCAGTCCGCGCCTGCTGTGGATTGCGGGCGGCGTTCTGGCGGTTCTTGGACTGATCCCCGGGTTGCCCAAATTTGCCTTCTTCTCTCTGGCCGGCTTGCTCATGTTCGCAGCCAAGAAGATGAAGCCGCAGGAGCAGAAGGATGAAGTCGAAGAGCTGGAAAAGCTGGCCAAGGCCGCTTTGCCGGGCGGTGCGGCAGCTCCAGCGGTCGATCCCATGGACGCGGCCCTCAAACTGGACGAACTCATGCTCGAAGTGGGCATGGGCCTGGTACCTCTCGTCGACGCGGCAAAGGGGGGGCAACTGCTCTCCCGCGTGAAGTCCATGCGCAAGAATCTGGCCCAGCAGCTTGGCTTCCTGGTGCCGTCCATCCACATCACGGACAATCTTTCGCTGCGCGAGCGCGAGTATGTGATCTACCTGCGCGGAGTCGAGATCGCGCGCTGGGAATTGCGCCGCGACAGCCTGCTCGCCATCAGTTCCAATGCCAATGCGCCCGAACTGCCCGGCCAGGATACGCGGGAGCCCGCCTTCAACGCACCCGCAAAGTGGATCACCACGCAAACCCAGGGACAGGCGATCGCGGCTGGATATGCGGTGGTGGACGCGACCTCCGTGCTGGCCGCACACCTGTCCGAGGTGATCCGGCACAACGCTCATGAACTTCTGTCGCGGCATGAAACAAGAAGGCTGATCGACAGGCTGAGCGAGTCGCACCCCAAACTTGCCGACGAATTGATTCCAAAGCTCATGAGCCTCGGTGAAGTGCAGAAGGTTCTGCAGCAACTGCTGCGTGAGCAGGTTTCGATCCGCGATCTGGGAACCATTCTGGAAACCCTCGTCGAAGCGGCGGCGTTCAACAAGAACCCCATCGCCCTGGTCGAGGCGGTGCGCCACACCCAGGGACGGTCGCTGATCCGCCCCTTGCTCAACGAGCAGGGACAATTGCGGGTCGTCACCCTGGACACGGCAATCGAGGACGAATGTACTCGCGGGTCGAACCTGCAAGTGAATCAGGGCTCATCGACACCGCAACAGGTCACTTTGGCACGCCGCGTGCTGGATGGACTACGTATGAACTTTGGTGAGGAAATCAGCGCGGCTCCGCCGGTCCTGCTGTGCTCCTCGCCCGGCCGCTATTATCTCCGTCGTCTGCTGGAGCCGTTCATCCCCAAGATCGTAGTCATCTCGCCTGGGGAGATTCCGCCGCTGACGCCGGTGCAGTCTGTGGGGGTTCTCCGTTGAAGAAGTTGGGCAAACAATCGGCGATGGGCAAGCAGAACGGCACGAGAAGGAACATGGGCCTCGAATGCAAGGGCAAAAGTGAGCACCTCACAAAGGGAGTATTGCAATGACAACAGCAGAATTGGCCTACCGTGCGAGTAGCGATTTCGTGGACGAACGCAATGATCTCGTAATGCGCGAGTTGCCGCAGGTCTACTATGTGGCCGCGCGCATCCATGAGCGCTTGCCCAAGCATGTGGAAATCGAGGACCTGGTGCAGGCGGGCGTCCTGGGCCTGCTCGATGCATGCCGCAATTACGATTCCTCCAAGGACGCGCAGTTCTCCACTTTTGCCAAGTTCCGCATCCGCGGCGCAATCCTCGACAGCCTTCGCAAACTCGACTGGGGATCCCGCACCTTGCGCAGAAAAGGCCGCGAGATCGCCACGACTGTCTCCAAGCTTGAGTCGAAGCTGGGACGGCAGCCCCTGGAAGAAGAGATAGCGAACGACCTGCACATGCGTTTGGACGAGTTGCAGAGCACCATGACGCAACTGGACGGCCTGTACCTGGTGGGCCAGCAGACCAATTCCTCTCAGGATCATGCCGAGTCCTACGATCTGATCGAGTCGGCGCAAGGCACAGAAGAGAACAATCCCTTTGAACTTTGCCTCGAAGGCGAACGGAGAGAGGAACTTGCCAAGGCCGTCTCCAAAATGTCGGAGCGGGAGCAGTTGATTCTTTCGCTGTATTACCAGGAAGAATTGACCATGAAAGAAATCTCCCAGGTGGTGGGCATCGTGGTGTCGCGGGTCTCGCAAATCCACGCCGCTGCCATGGTGAAATTGCGCGCCTCTCTGAGCCATCTTCGCGAGGGTGCGACGCCTCCCATCAGCCGTATGCAGGCTGTTTGCCAGGGCGCGGATCACCGCCAGGCGAGAAGGCAGCCATGATCTCACCGTTCGCATTGAATCAGGCCGCGAAGGCGGCAAAGGGCGTTGTGCTGCCGCCCAGGGCGCGCACCGTCAATTCCTGCAACTTCCGCTATGCGGGCCGCCTATCGAATGAGAATGCGCGCTCATTGAACGCCCTGCATGAGAAGTTCGCCGCTAGCGTGACCAACTCGCTGGAACTGTATCTTGGCGCTTCTCTGCGGCTGAAACTGGCAGCGCTCGAGCAGATGACGATCTCCGAGTATTCCAGCAGGACACCAGCCAGCAGCTTCCTGGCCCCCTGTTCGCTCAACGTGATGGAGAGCAACATCCTGCTGGAGATGGACATCGATCTGATCTTTCCCATCATTGACCTTTTGCTTGGCGGCGTGGGCGCGGCGTCTGCGGTGGCACGCGAGCTTACGGAGATCGACGAAGAAATCCTGCAGAGTGTCACTGTCCTTATCGCAAAGGAGTTGGAACGCTCCTGGCGGGCCTTGAATCTGTCGCTGACACCAGGGCGTTGCATCAGGCCGGCGGCGCTCCCGCAGGTGTTTGCGGCCAATGAAAAGCTGGTGCTCTTGATCTTCGAAATGACCTTGGGTGAGGCAAACGGGGCCCTCAGCATCGCGATGCCCACCTCCTTTGTTGGCTTCCTTCTGCGCCACCTGAAGGCGGCGCAGTCGAAAAAAGCATCGACCCTCCGCACGTTGCGCGGCCCCACCCTGCGGGAACGGATTCTCGACTGCGAGTTTGTGGCGGCGGCTGACATAACCGGGATGCGGGTGATGGTGAAAGACCTGATCGGCCTCAAGCCGGGAATGGTCCTGAAGATGAGAGCGCCTGTCAAAAGGCCTGGGCGGCTCACCGTGGAAGGCGTTGAAATCTTTGAAGCGGTTCCCGTTCGCAACGGAACCCGCAAGGCTGTGCAACTCACAGCCCGGTCACAGGAACAAACGGCATAAAGGAGCGACATGACGACCGACAAGAACCCTAGCGACTTCCCAGGCGCATTCTTCAATGCCTTGGCGGGAGCGATGACTGCGACTACCGGATCGCCCTGGCTGATCGCTGCCGTGCCCGATGCCGAATTGCCTTCTGATGGCTCTGCACCGGTCTGGATCAAGCTTGTTCTCGATGGCAGCTTGCGAGGCGAAGCCCTGCTCGAGTTCCGTCGCGGCGAAGCCGCCATGCTGGCATCGAAGCTGCTTGGCAAGCCTGAAGGCAAATTCGGGACGGAACAGTCCATCGCGTTGATGAAAGTCATCAAAGCGGGAGCCGACGAGTTCTGTTCCGCGCATAGGGAAACATACGGCGCATTCACGATCAAGGTTTCCTCCGCGCCCGAGGGGCCTTCCAGTTGTCCGAATGGCGTGCAGGTCACCGCTGCCGACAACGACGAGAATCGTGTATCTATCCTGATGTGCCCCAACCCGGCGCTGACAGAGGCCTTGCGCCCTCATTCCCAGCCTGCAGGCAGGGCGGCGGAAGCGGCGGCCGCGATCAAGGAAGCCGCTGCGAAGATGAAGCCAGACCCGATCAACCTGAATCTGGTGATGGATGTTGAACTGAACGTTACTCTGCGCTTCGGACGGCGCCAGCTCACGCTGCGTGAAGTGATGGAACTGACCAGTGGATCTGTCGTTGAGCTGGATCGCCAGGTCGAGGAGCCTGTCGAGCTTCTGCTCGATGGCATCGTGATCGCCAGGGGCGAAGCGGTCGTCATCGACGGCAACTATGGTCTTCGTGTGACCGAGGTCTCGCAAGCCGTCTCTCCGCTGACACTCCATTGAGGGTCGCTGTTGAGGATGAAGCCAGTGAGATCGTAAAGAAGCAACGGAGGAGCACATGAATCTGATGCAATCGATAACTTTGCCGGCCTGGACTGCCCAGTTCAAGGTCGCCACCTCCAAGTGCGAGCGCTGCGACCGATCCCTGGTCCTGCGGCACTCTTCCGTCCGCAAGGCCGGCATCAAAATGCAGAACCGGTGGTATTGCAGCTCTCGTTGTTTTGCGGCGGCGGCACAAGAGGAACTCTCGGCCCTGGTCATGTCATCCAGACCGGTCAAGTCGAACCATATTACGCGCATGCCCCTTGGTCTGATCCTGATGCGTCGCGGCCTTTTGACCAATGCGCAGTTCAAGGAATTGAGAGTGGAAGAGAAAGAGGCCGGAGCGGAGATCGGCGAACTGCTGATTCGCCAGGGCTCAGTGAGCGAAAAGGATCTTACCGCCGTTCGCGCCACGCAATGGGGATGCCCCGTCTATACGGTGCCCAAGAATGGAGAGGATGCCGGGCTTCATATTCCGTCGACTTTTATCCATCTTTACTCCATGATTCCGCTTCATTATGTTGCGGCCAAGAACCTGCTGCTGGTGGGCTTCGTTCACGGCATCGAGTACGCCCTGCTTTACGCCATCGAGAAGATCACCGGATCCAAGACGCAACCCTGCTTTGTGACCCCCAGCGACTTTCTGGAGCAGGTACAGCAGAGAGCGCAGGCTGAGGACCAGCTTGGAGAGGACGCTCCCACTGAAGTCAAGTTCGACAGTGTTCAATCCACCGCCGAAATGGCCCGGATCCTCAGCAGCTATAGCGTCCATCTGGAGGCGGATGAAGCCGTTATCGGAAAATGCAAGGAGTATCTGTGGGCGCGCCTGAAGTGCGGCCCCAGGGACGTTGACCTCCTGTTCAAAGCGGGTTGAACCCCTTGCCCCGGTCCGGGGCGGTCAACAGTCCCGGATTTCCCCGGCATTTTCCTCATATTCTCCTCAGGATTGGAAAGTTGCGGCTTTCCTATGTACAGATCTGCTGGCCTTGCCGATAGGGGCACAGCAGGTGTAAACGAGTGCTCAATCATGCCTTCGATACGGTAAGCGATCAAAGCTGGGTTCCCTCATCCGCCTGGCGGGGCCTCCATTTCCTCGGCCAACCGGCGCTCGCGCCCAGAGAAGCAAACTTCCTGGATGAACTGCCGGTCATGTCCTCGACGGTTCTGGGATTGGATATGCTGCTGCAGGAGCCTTGTATCGACCTGCGGCTGGCCTCCGAACTCGTTCTGAGCGATGTTGGAGCGACGATTCAGATCCTGCGCCTGATTGGCAGAGAGTATGAATTCGACGCGGAGCGTCCCAGCCGGATGGGCGACTGCATCGCCAGTCTCGAGGTGGGCGCCTGGTTCGGCGCTATCTCTGCCCGCAGCTTTGTGCGCGACCACAAGCACTCGGCCGTCACCGCGGTCTGGAAGCACTGCCGCCTGGTGGCGCAGTACGCGCAACTGGTTGCCGAGTCCCTCGACGGCGTTTCCCCCGAAGATGCATATCTGGTTGGCCTGCTTCACGGAATCGGGGATATTCCAGAGGCCCTGGGATGGCCGAACGCCGGCCGCGGCGGCAAGGGCGCAGGCGCTTTGTTTGAAATGGAAGGCACACTGCCTCTCTTTGTCCTGTCTGCCATGCGCAGCATGAACGATTCCTCCTCTTCATCCAACTGGAGGTTCATTATCAACACGGCCCACGAACTTGCGGGCGTGCGCATGGATCGCGGCACATGCGCGCTCCACGGAGCCGGCCCCAGGCCCATCAACTCGCTCTAGCGGTTGGCCGCCGGCGCGCTGAACAAGGCGCGCCAAACCGGGCGCAACGGCGGCAAGTTGAAACGCCGATTCTGATTTGCCATTCTGGAAACTCCGCGAGTCTAGGCGGCGCTCGCCATCTCATGGGTTTCTCATCGACTCCTCATCCGCAGCGATGCCGCATCCGCAAATCGTGGTCTTTCTTTTCTCAAATCGAGTCAAACCCTAGATAAATCAGTCGTGGCATAAATTGGCCCCTGGCGTGCACATTACGTGGGCGAGGCCAAAAATGAGCAGTGGATACTACGCAGCTTGCACCGGGTTGATGTCTCGCACCCAGGCGCTGGATACGATAGCCAACAACCTGGCCAATGTGAGCACAACCGGATTCCGGGCGAGCCACAATGTTTTCAGCTCCATGCTTGCCACCGAAAGCAACACCGGCCTCTCTGTTCTCAATCAGGATGCGAATGACTACGGCGTGCTCAGCGGCGTCCAGTTGGATAGCACGCAAGGCGCTCTGGTGCGGACGGGCAACGATCTCGACGTCGCCATCGAAGGGCCTGGCTACTTCGCCGTGCAGACCGCCGGCGGCCCTGCCTACACGCGTGGAGGGAACTTGCGCGTATCGCCGCAAGGCCAGTTGACTACCTCGGCGGGCGATCCTGTGCTGGGTGATAACGGCCCCATCACGGTTGTCGGTGGACCCGTCTCCATCAGCACGGACGGAACCATTTCGGCCAATGGCGCGATTTCAGGCCGCCTGAAGCTGATCGAGTTTGCCCCCAATACAGATATACAGAGCGCGGGGGGCGCCTATTACAAGGTGCCCGTCGGCGCTGCGATTGCCGCAACCAAGTCGCAGGTGCGGCAGGGAACGCTGGAAAGCTCAAACGTGAACCCCGTCACAAGCGTGGTCGAAATGATAACCGCTGAGCGCGAGGTCGAAACCATGCGCCGCGTGCTGACCATGTTCAACGGTGAAATCGACAAGACCGCCACCCAGGAACTGCCCAAGGTCGGCTGATCGAAGGCCGAAGACCGGCCTCTCAAGATTTGAAAGGAACCTGATATGTTTCGTGCCCTCTATACGGCTGCCAGCGGAATGACGGCCCAGCAGTTGAACCTGGACAATATCGCCAACAATCTTGCGAACTCCAGCACCACGGGCTTTCAGCAGCGTCAGGTAAACTTCACCGACCTTCTGTATCAGAACCAGATCATGCCGGGCGCCGCTGCAACCCAGCAGACCACGGTGGCTGCGGGCCTGCAGATCGGCCTCGGCACACGCCCCGCGGAAACTGAGATCATCCAGACGCAAGGCGACTTCTCTACCACCGGCAACCCTCTCGACCTGGCCATTCAGGGCGCGGGATTCTTTCAGATCCTGATGCCCAACGGACAGATCGGCTACACGCGCGATGGCTCGTTCCATCCCGATGCACAGGGCACCCTGGTCACCTCCGATGGCAACCCGCTGCAACCCGCGATCACGATTCCCACCAGCGCGCTCAGCGTGACCATCGGCAGCGATGGAACGGTCAGCGTCACTCAGCCTGGCCAGACCGCCGCCGCGCAGGTGGGCAGCATTCAGACGGCTCTGTTCATCAATCCCGGCGGCTTGAACGCCGTGGGCAACAATATTTACCTGCCGACGACAGCATCCGGCGAGCCGGTGGTGGGAACGCCCGGCGGCTCGGAAGGATTGGGAACTCTGCAGCAGGGCATGCTGGAGCAATCCAACGTCAGCGTCGTCAACCAGTTTGTGGCCATGATCCTGGCGCAGCGCTCCTATGAGTCGAACTCGCGGGTCGTGAAAGCCGCGGATGAAATGTTGCAGCAGTTGAACCAGTTGGCCCAGTAGGATTCTGGCCTGGATGAGTAGAAGCAGCGGTTGCGAGGGCATATGACGGCGAAATGGATGACAGCTATGTTGATGTCGGCGATGAGCCTGGCCGGCTGGGGACAGCCCCAGCCCGAGCCGCAAGGCTCTTTTGCCATCACAGCTCACCAGGTCGCGCAGGCTCTCTCCGCCAACGGAGTTCAGATCGACGATCAGCAGGTTTCGCTGCTTGCCAAGGTAGTCTCCACCGAGCCCGCCCCGCAACTGGATGTTCTGTCGGTGCAGGCGCTCGAATACCAGCCATCCGCAAAGCGCAGCGAGGCTCGCTCCCTGGTTATGCTCACCTGCCGCCAGTCTGCCTCCTGTCTGCCCTTTTATTCCCTTGTGAGTTGGCCGGCAGGCATGGCGCCGCGCACGCTCGGCGCTGCCCCTGACGCTCCCGGTAACCTTTTGAGAGCGCATGTCGGCATCACCATGCGGGCAGGCGCGCACGCGACCCTGATGCTGGACGATGGCCGGTCGCATATCCAGGTCGCCGTCGTCAGTCTTGAGAGCGGAGTCACCGGACAAACGATTCGCGTTGCAAGCCCGGACCGCAAGCAAACCTATCTCGCCGAAGTGGTCAGTCCCAATCTGCTGAAAGGAAGCTTCTAAGATGCGGTCGAAACTGACACTCTTCGGACACGCCGCCATCCTTGCCTTGCTTGGGGTCTCCTGCGCCTTCGCTTTCGGCTTGCCCGGCAAGAAGGCCAATTCGAAGGACTCTCAGAACCTGCGCGCGGAGTACATCAAGCGCTTGCAGCAGCAGTTCGTTCCGGCAGCCGAGGAGCACACGGTCGGAAGTCTCTGGTCAGCGGATGGTTCCCTGAACGACTTCTCCACCGATTACAAGGCGCACCACCTCAACGACACCATCACCATCCTGGTCGCCGTGCAGACCACCGCTGCGCAGTCGGGCACCGTCGACAGCGAGCGCAGCTTCACCACCAGCTCCGCCATCACCGGCATCATGGGCCGCAGCCCGGCATCCACCAATCCTCTGCTGTCGGGGAACTCGTCTTCCGCGCTCAAGGGACAGGGCTCCACCGCGTCCAATACAACCTTCGAGACCAGCCTCACAGGCCAGGTCATCGCCGTGCTGCCCAACGGCAATCTGGTCGTCGAAGCGCAGCGCCAGATCTTCATGAACAACCAGCATGAGAATGTCACCGTGCGCGGCATGATCCGGCCCGGCGACATCGGCCCCAGCAACACCGTGGTTTCGTCGGCGCTAAGCAATCTCGAGATCGAGATGAAGGGCAAGGGCATCATCTCCGACGGTGTGCGTCCTCCCAACTTCATTACCAGGGCGGTCCTATGGCTATTGAACTTTTGATCGGCAATCCGCGCCCGCCGCGGCGGCATACGTGTCCCCACTGGACGCGGCGCTGTGCTCTGTTCGTCGCCATGGTTCTGCTGGCCGCGCTTCCTCTTTCCGCATCCGAGGCTGACCGCAAGGTCCTCATTCGCGACATAACCCAGATTGAAGGCGTGCGCGACAACCAACTCGTCGGTTACGGCCTGGCAATCGGCCTGAAGAATACCGGCGACTCGCAGCAGACGTTCTTCACCGTGCAGACGCTGGCGAATTCGCTGCAGCGGATGGGCGTGCAGATCACGCCCGGCATCGTGGTGGTCAAGAATGTGGCCGCTGTTTTTGTAACTGCCACGCTTCCGCCGTTTGCCCGGCCGGGCATGAAGATCGACGTAACCGTTTCGTCGGTGGGCGATGCCAAGAGTATTGTCGGCGGAGTGCTGCTGCTCACCGCGCTCCGCGCCGCCAACGGACAGGTCTATGCCGAGGCGCAAGGGCCGCTGGTCATCGGGGGCTACTCTGAAGGCGGCTCCGGCACCTCCAGAACCGTGAACCATCCCACCGTCGGCCGAATCGCTGAAGGCGCCACGGTCGAACGCGATGCAGCCGTCGATCTGAGCCGCTTTCACACCGTGTCCCTGTTGCTGCAAAACCCCGACTTCACCGCGTCGCGCGACGTTGCCGACGCAATCAACAAGGAATTTGGCAAGACGGTCGCTGCCGCAATCGACAGTCGTCGCATCGACGTCGATGTTGCCGCCAGCGACTCGCCCTCGGTGCCCATTCTCATTTCGCGGGTCCAGAACCTCTCCATTCGCTTCCGCTCACCGGCCAAGGTAGTTGTGAACGAACGCACCGGCACGGTGGTGATGGGAGGCGACGTGAGGCTCTCGCCGGTTTCTGTCATTCAGGGCAGTTTGACCATCGACGTGCAGACCACCCATGTGGTTGTGGAACCGCCGCCCATGACAAACGGCAAGGCGGAGACGCTGACGGAAACCAAGATGTCGGTGGGCGACGCGCCGGCACAATCGATCCAGCTGGAAGAAGGGGCCAACGTCGACGAGCTCATCAAGGGGTTGCACGCCATTGGCGCCACCTCTCACGACATCATTTCCATCCTGCAGGCCATCAAGGCTGCGGGTGGGCTGCAAGCCGACCTGGAGGTGATCTAATGTCCAGTTCCTCTTACCTGGGCGGCATCTCCGGGGTCGTCATCAGTCCGCTCACCACCAGCGCAAACAAGCTCCTACACCAGGCGCCCGCGCCGGGTGCGGAGAATGCCAAAATCGAAAAATCGGCGAAGGATTTCGAGTCCATTCTTCTGGGAAGCTGGCTGCAACAGGCCGAACAGAGCTTTGCTTCCTTGCCCGGCGGAGACGGCGACGACGATGCAGACTCCGGCAAAGACCAGTTTCAAGGGATCGCTATGCAGTCTCTGGGGGCTTCGCTTACCGCCTCAGGGGGCATCGGCATCGCCAAGATGATTGCCAAGAGCCTTCACAAGGCAGAGGACGCGCGGGTTGAAGGTGAAGCCAAAACCCACCCGGCCCCCGCACACTGACAACATTAACCATGCCAACTCACCTGTTTTTTAACATCTTTGGCGAGCAGACTGAAACGTTTGTGGGGAAGCGCCGATAGCAGTACCGTAGAGACAGGAGAAGTTGCGATGAAGATCGATTTGAACACCTTGGCGGCTAGCCAGCTCTCAGTGGACCGGGGGGCTAAACAGGTTTCCAACAGCAGCCTGACCGGCGCTCAGGCGACGACTCAAGACCGGACGACGCTTCACTCCGACAGTCTTTCGGTCCAGGCGTTGACCAGCCAGGCGATGAATACGCCCCCGATCCGGCAGGATACGGTGGCTGCACTTCGCCAGTCCGTTACCAGTGGTACGTACCAGCCTGACGCCAGCAAAACCGCTGACGCCATGATCGAGAACAACAGGCAGTAGAAGGGCCAGAACAGTAAGTGAAAGCGTTCACTGGCCCAGCAAGCGAAGTTTTGCCGGAAGGGCCAGCAATGAACAACGCAACTCTCCAGTCGCGCGATCAAATCGCCGCCAGCTATCTGCAGCAAATGCAGGCGCTGGCGTTTGAGATTTCGGTTGCCATGGATGCGATTGCTGCCAATGCATTGCCCAAATTCCAAGAGAGTGTAGCCAGGCAGGAAATGCTTTGTGCCGGCCTGGCAAGCATGGCGAATACCGTCAGCAATGGTTTTCGCGCCTTGGACCATCCCTTGCCCTCTTCTGCCGACGCTGAGATTCAACGCAAGATTCGGGCAGCGAGCGGAGCGATCCGCGAGCTGAATCTGCAGTATGCAGCTCTGCTGAAGCACTCCGGCAAGTCAATTGCTCTCCTTGCTTTGTTGTGCAGAAGCCACCAAGGACAATTTCAGGAGGCTCGCGGCTCCAGGTTGAAACATCAAACCTGGTCCTGCGAGATGTAATCCATGGCATCTCTGAGTTCCTCACTTTCGATGGCCGTGCAATCGCTGAATGCTGCCTCCGGCGAGCTTCAGGTCACCAACAACAACATTGCCAACGCCAACACGCCCGGCTACACCCGCCAGGTGGCTGTGCTGCAGGAAGCGGCGCCCATCACCTCCGCGGGCAACATCGCCGTGGGTCAAGGCGTTCAACTCACGGGCTACCAAAGCGTGCGCGATGAACTGCTGCAGGCGCAGATCCAGCAGCAGACCCAGGCCCAGAGCGGCGCCAATGCCCAGTTGTCCTCGATGCAGCAGATTCAGCCCACCTTCACTACTTCCACGCAGGACATCGGGACGGAGATGTCCGCCCTGTTCTCCAGCATTTCAAGCCTCTCCACCAATCCCACCAGTTCCACTTCGCGCCAGGCGGTGCTGGCTGCCGGGCAGAGCCTGGCCACGGCCTTCAACACGGCCTCCAGCACCCTGACCAGTCAACAGGCCACGCTCAATAGCCAGGTCACTCAGGATGTAAGCCAGATCAATCAGTTGACCAAGCAGATTGCCGCTTTGAATCCGCAGATTGCCGCGGTGAAGGCCACCGGGCAGGATGGGGGCGCGCTCCAGGATCAGCAGGATCAACTTGTACTCAGCCTTTCCAAGATTACCAGTGTCTCAGTAACCCAGACGCAGAACGGCGAGACGCTGACAACGGGAAACGGAACTCCGCTGGTAGTGGGATCGCAAAGCCTTGCCTTGCAGGCCACAACCGGCAGCGATGGGATGACCCACGTCCTCGATCGGAACGGCGCCGACATCACGTCGTCGCTCACCGGCGGTGACCTGGGCGGAAGCATTCAGACCCGCGATCAAACAATTTCCGGCCTGTTGAAGCAACTGGATACGCTCGCCAATCAGTTTGGGACGGCCATGAACGCGGCGCAGGCAAGCGGCTACGATCAGAACGGTAACGCCGGGCAGAACCTGTTCACGGTTTCCTCCACGGTTGCCGGGTCTGCCGCCTCCATCAAGATGGCAGTCACCGATCCCGCGCTGATCGCGGCCAGCTCCGACGGCAGCTCAGGAAGCAACGGCAACCTGACCAATCTGAGCGCCGTGCAGACCAGCGCGCTTGCCAGCGGCCAAACTCCCGGCGACGCCTATGCGAGCCTGGTCTACCAGGTCGGCAGCCTCACGTCCAACGCCAACGCCGAATCTACGGCCACCACCTCCAGCCTGCTGCAGCTCAACGACCAGCTCAGCTCCGCTACCGGGGTTTCCATCGACGAGGAATCCGCCAACTTGATCACGTACCAGCAGGCCTACGAGGCCGCGGCTCGAGTCGTGTCTACCATTCAATCGCTGTTCTCGGTGACCATGGCCATGGGCACCGCCGCGGCGGAGTAAACCCAGCAGGGCGCGGCGGATGACCGCGCCAAATGAGGCCAACATGCGCGTCACCAGCATGCTCCCCGATATGCAATACGCGATGCAGCAGAGCCAGCAGAATCTCTCCACGGCCATGCAGCAGGTGTCAACCGGCTTGCGGGTCAATCAGCCCTCCGATGACCCCGCGGCGTCGGCCAATATGGTCAGGTCGCTGGCCTACTCAGCCAACGTCGACCAATACACCAGCAATGTCAGCACCCTGCTGCCCCAGATGCAGACTGCCGACTCGGCCATCAGCTCCATCGTGACCGCGCTGAACTCCGCCGTCACACTCGGGACCTCGGGCGCCAGTTCTTCCATCTTGACGGCCAATAAGCAGGCCATCGCTTCCCAGGTTGAGAGCGTTCTCAGCACGGTGATTTCCCAGGCCAACAGTTCCTTCCAGGGCGCCTATGTCTTTGGCGGCTCGGCCAGCAGCACACCGCCGTTTGTTGCCGCCTCCACCACATACACGTCTGCGCAAGGGTCGGCCGCCAGCCCGCTCTCCGCCGCCACCGCGCTCACCGCCGGCTCGGTCACCACCATTAGCGACGCCACCACCGGCGAGTCCATGACCTTCAAGGCGCAAGCCGGCGACACCGTTGCCACGTTGCAGTCGGCCGTCGCCAGCGCCGTCTCCGCGGGCACACTCTCCGCCGGCAGCACCGCAACCATCAATACTGACGGCCAATTGTCCATTTCAAGCAATTCCTCCACGGCTGGAATTGTGGTCAGCTCCAACGATGCGGTCCTCGGCTCCATGTCCGCCGCTTCCGGCACCGCGGTCGCCAATGCCTATGCCTATGTGGGGAACAGCGACGTCAACAGTGTGCAGGTGGGCGACTCCTTGAATGTCGCCACCAACCTGCCGGGCAATCAGTTGCTCACTTCCGGAGCCAACGTGATCGGCTCGCTCACCAATCTCATCACCGCCTTGCAAAGTGGAACCACCGCGCAAATCGGCGCTGCCACCACTGCTATTACTTCGGCAGTGAGTTATGTCAGCCAGCAGCGCGTTCCCCTCGATAGCACGATCAGTCAGTTGAACTCCCAGGAGAGTTATCTGGGCCAGGAGAAGATCACCTTGACCACTCAGCAGACCTCGCTGGTCGGAGCCAACCTTGCGGACGCGGCCACCAATCTCTCACAGGCTGAACTCGACAACAGCGCGGTGCTTGCTGCCGCCGCCAAGGTCATGCCCCAAACCCTGTTGCAGTATCTGCAATAGCTGTCCGCGGTTACAGCGGAGAGCGATGAACGAGCATGGGAAATCCCTGCGGGCCGGTACGGCTTTCCCGTTCTCGTATCTGTAATAGTAGTTGCGAAAACTGGTATGAACTGCGATTCATGCCTTGTTGGCAGGGGGTTCACGAATGATGCTCGGATGCGCTTCACCCTGCCGCCGCTTTGGTTCAATTGGATCTCAAACCTGCGCCGGCGTTTGGCATGTTACCCATTCCGGCGCAACCGCTCAATTCACGAAAAATAACGCCTAATTGCGATTTGCATTGAAATGATTTTCCAGTTGGCCGATAGAATGTCTGTCCAAGACGACCTCCTTCTCGACGAACCGGAGCCTCAAAGCAGGCCCACACAAAAGAGCCGAGTGCAGGCGCAACAGGGCAAACATAAGGAGATACACCCATGGCACTTTCAATCCTCAACAACATCTCCTCCATGACGGCGGAGAACGCTTTGTCCAACACTCAGGCTAACCTGCAAAAGACCCTGGGTCAGCTCTCGACCGGCATGAAGATCAACTCTGGTTCCGATGATGCGGCAGGATTGTCGATCGCCACCGGAATGCAGGCCAACATCGCTGCCCTCACGCAGTCGCAGCAGAACGCCAGCAACGGCATTGGCATGTTGCAGACCGCCGACGGCGCGCTGTCGCAGGTCACCACGCTTCTCAACCGCGCAGTCACGCTGGCCACCGAAGGCTCGACCACCGGCATCACAGGCAGCCAGGCCACCGCGCTCAGCACGGAATATACGTCGATCCTGAACGAGATCAACCAGATCGGCCAGGCAACCAACTTCAACGGTTCAAATGTGTTCTCTTCCAATGCGCCGTCAAAGTTCGTCTCCTCGCAAGGATCGCTGGCTAATCCCCTGTCGATCGCAACGGTTGCCGGCGCTGGCACAGCTCTGACGGCCGGCAAAACCACGACCATCGCTGAGACCAGTGGCCAATCGTTCTCTTACACGGCAAAGGCTGGCGACACAACCCAGAACCTGGCAAACGCCATCAACAATGCGGCGGCAACGGGCGTACTTACTTCCGACGTAGTCGCAACC